>Ga0209698_10001199_pt1 | contig 30094 bp, 27 predicted proteins | sample LitLauG_LLR_2012_FD_187203 | JGI IMG/M metagenome (GOLD analysis project Ga0209698, IMG submission 187203) | Freshwater sediment microbial communities from Pennsylvania, USA - Little Laurel Run_MetaG_LLR_2012 (SPAdes) (version 2) | ecosystem: Environmental > Aquatic > Freshwater > Creek >... | reverse complement strand
CCCCGGCGCCGACCGCCCCCGCGCCGGGCCCGTCGGCGCCGGGGTGGTCGGCGCCGCAGGGCCGGACGTGGCGGACCCGGTCCCCGGGAGGGTCGATCCTGGCGTCAGCGGCAGACCGGGCAACGCAGTCCCACCTGGCGGGGGCAGGAGCACCGGGCTCGGCTGGCCAGATCCGCCGGAGCCGGGCACCGATCCCGGGACCGCGCCGGGGGCGGTCGCGCCGGGCGGGGCCGTGACCGGCGCCTGGCCGGGCAGCACGACCGGCCGGCCGAGGCCGAACCCGGCCCGTCGACCGGCGGCCGACGGCGGCGCCGTGGAGTTGCCGGCGGCGCCCGCAGCCGCGTACACCGCATCGGAGGTCACCGCGACCGTTGACGGTTGGGCGGCCGGCGCGGCGAGAGCACCGACCCCGAGCACGACCGCGCCGGCGGCGGCAGCAGGAGCCAGCCCGCCGACCGCGGACACGATCTGCGCCGGCACCCCCGAGAGCTGGCCGAGGAACGGGACCTGGGACAGCACGGTGGCGGGACCGATCGTCCAGCGCAGCCGCCCGACCGAGACGTCGAGGAAGGCGCGCACGACCGCCGGGTCGAAGTGCGTGCCCGCGCACCGGGTGAGCTCGGCGCGGGCCACCCGGGGGCTCATCGCTTCCTTGTACGAGCGCTTGGAGGTGATGGTGTCGAACACGTCGGCAACGGCGACGATGCGGCCACCGAGCGAGATCTGCTCCCCGGCCAGGCCGCAGGGGTACCCCGAGCCATCCCATTTCTCGTGGTGCTCATCGACCGCGCCGGCCCAGTTTCCGAGCCAAGAGCGGATCGGCGCGATGAGTGCGGCGCCCTCGGCGGGGTGGCGCTGGAGCACCGCCCACTCGTCTGGATCGGGCCGCCCGGGCTTGTTGAGGATCTCGGGATCCACGGTGAGCTTGCCGACGTCGTGCAGCAGCGCCGCCCACCGCAGCCGGTCCCGGTCCACGCTGGGCAGCTCGAGCTCGTCCGCGATGAGGTCGGTGTAGACCCGCACCCGTTCGACATGGCCTCGGGTGAGGCGGTCGTGACGGGTCATCGCGGTGGCCAGCGCCAGGATCTCCCGGGCGGCATCGGCGGTGAACGTGTCGCCCGCGGCGGCGACGCGGGCGGCGCGCTGGCGGAGCTCCTTGGTACCACCGACGGAGCGCCGCGCCACCGACAGCCGCGACGGCGCCCGATCGGGGAAGACCAGGCTCATGCGGAGGAGCGCGGCCAACGGCAGGAGGCGGCGGGCGAGCGGTTGCGCCGCGGTGAATGCCAGCGCGGACAGCGCGAGCTGGCCCATCCACCACAGGAGGATCCACGGCCCGTCCGGGCGCGGCACGATGCGATGGGCAGCGACGGCGACGCCGAGTGCGATGCTGAGCGGAACCGCGAAGGCTGCGACGGAGACCGCCGCAGCCGACACGGGCCTGTTCACCCAGTGGTTGGTTTGCCCCTTCATGTGGTTGCCCCGCCAGGCAGTGAACCACAGCCTAAGGAAAACTTAAAGAAAAATTATGTGATGAACGGGAGGGTTCGCGGGTTTTGCACGGCCCGCGCCCCTCGGTTTCACACGGCGAGAGGACCGAGCAGCTCGGCGAGGAGGGCGACGTCGGCCGGGCGCGGCAACCCCCATCCCGGCTGGTAGCCGAAGACCTCGGCCAGCGTCGAGGAGCGGTAGCGGTCCTGGAGCACCTCCACCTGCGACGCGTCGATCAACGCCGGGTGTGGCACGCCGCACGCGTGGGCGAGCTGGAGCAGCTCCTCGCGCAGGGTCGAGAGGTAGTTGGCCACCCGCACGCTCTTGAGCCCGGGATCGAGCCCGCGGGTGAGCCGGCGTGATTGCGTCGCCACGCCGACGGGGCAACGTCCGGTGTGACAGCGCTGCGCCTGGATGCAGCCGATGGCGAGCATCGCCTCCCGACCCACGTTGACCAGGTCGGCGCCGAGGGCGAACGCGCCCACGGCCTGCTCCGGGAACCCGAGCTTGGCCGAGCCGATCCAGGTGATGTCCGCCGCGATCCCGGCCTCGGCGAAGGGACGCAGGGCACGCGCCATGCCGAGCTTGTAGGGGAGCGACACGTGGTCGCTGAACGCGAGCGGCGCCGCCCCCGTGCCGCCCTCGCCGCCGTCGATGGTGATGAAGTCCACGCCGCGCCCGCCGGCCGCCATCAGCCGGGCGAGATCCTCCCAGAAGCGCTCCTCACCGACGGCGGACTTGATGCCGACCGGCAGGCCGGTGGCCTCGGCCAGGCGCTCGACGAAGTCGAGCAGGCCGTCGACGTCCTGGAACGCACGGTGCGCGGCCGGGCTGATGCAGGTCCTGCCCGCCTCGATGCCACGGATGGCCGCCACCTCCGGGGTGACCTTGGCTCCGGGCAGCACGCCGCCGATGCCGGGCTTGGCGCCCTGCGACAGCTTGATCTCGATGGCGCGCACCGGATGGGCCGCCACCAGGTCGACGAGCCGGGGCAGGTCGAAGTTGCCGTCCCGATCGCGGCAGCCGAAGTACCCCGTGCCGATCTGGTAGGTGAGCTCGCCCCCGTGGCAGTGATGGGGCGAGAGACCCCCCTCGCCGGTGTTGTGCAGCGCACCGGCGAGGGCGCACCCCCGGTTGAGCGCCTCGATGGCGGCGCCGGAGAGCGCCCCGAAGCTCATCGCGGACACGTTGACTGCGGAGCGGGGACGAAACGCCAGGCGCCGGTGGCGCGCGCCGCCGAGCACCTTGGGGCCGGGGACCCGGTCGTCGCCCGGCGCCGGGGTCGCGAGGGGGAACGCGGCCTGCTTGATGATCAGGTAGTTGTCAGTCCGCTCCAGGTCGTTGTCGGTCCCGAAGCCGAAGTGGTTGTCGACCCGCTTGGCCGACGAGTAGACCCAGCGCCGTTGGTCCCGGGAGAAGGGCCGCTCCTCGTCGTTGTCGGTGACGATGTACTGGCGCAGCTCCGGGCCGACGGCCTCGAGCAGGTAGCGGAGGTGGCCGATCAAGGGGAAGTTCCGCAGCAGCGCGTGGCTGCGTTGCAGCAGGTCGTAGGCGAGGACGACGGCCAGCACCACGCCGACCCCGAAGACCACCCACCAGCTCGGGGTCAACGGGAGGCCTGCGGGCGTGGCATCTGCACATCGTGGTCGGTCCGGACCGGACTGGCAATGATGGTTCACTTGGGGCATCGCCCACCGAGGCTTGCGAAGCACACCGACCACCCCCTACTGATGGAGGCATGACCCAGGTCGCGAGGCTGCTGTCCGCCAACGAGGCCTACGCCGCGGCCCGCGCCAACGTCGCCGATCCCCGTCCGAGCCAGCACCTCGCCGTCGTGACCTGCATGGACGCCCGCATCGACGTGTTCGCCGTGCTCGGGCTCCACCTGGGCGAGGCGCACGTCATCCGCAACGCCGGGGGACGGGTCACCGACGACGTGCTGCGCAGCCTCGCCCTGTCGAGCCATGTGCTCGGCGTCGACACGGTGGCGGTGATGCAGCACACCAAGTGCGGCCTGGCCGGCGTCACCGACGACGAGCTGCGGGCCCGGACCGGCGCCGACCTGGGGTTCTTTCCCATCGACGACCACACCGCGGCGTTGCGCGACGACATCGACCTGCTGATGGCGACCCCCTACCTGCACCCCATCCGGATGATCGCCGGGTTCGTCTACGACGTCGAGAGCGGCCAGCTCTCCGACGTCGTGCGCGCCGAGCGGACCTGAGCCCGCCCGTTGTCGCGACCGGGCCGCCTCCGCCGGCGGTTCCGCCCGGCGTTCCCGAACACCGGCCGGCGTTGTGCGGCAACGCCAACCGGCTCAGCCGCTGAGGTGACCGTCGGCCCGCGCCGCGGTCAAGGCCGCGTGGTCGTGGGCCGTCTGTGCGGCGTACGCAGTGGCGAACGCGGTCACCGCGTCCGAGAACCGGCTGCCGTTGCCGAGGTAGCCCCGCAGCAGCGAGGGATGGCTGCTGCGTGCGTGGGCCCGCGCCAGCGCCGCGCCACACAGCTCGGCGTAGCGGGTGAGGACCCGCGGTCCGACATCGGCCAGGTTCATCCCGCCCTTGCGGTCCCAGAGCTGGCGGACGTGCACGTCGATGTCACCGAAGCGGGCCCAGCCGAGCAGGGGATCGGTCGCCGACTGGAGCAGCCGCTGGCCCCGCACCACCCGCTCGGCGTGGTTGGCCAGGGGACTCCGGCCGACGACCGCCTCGAGGATCGAAGGCTGTGCCTGCTTGACCTGGAGCAACAGCGGCTCCCCGTCGGCGGACCCTTCCAGCAGGAGGAGGTAGCAGCGGGTGCCCACGCTGCCCACTCCGACGGCCTTGCGGGCCGCGTCGATGACCTCGAAGCGTTCGAGGAGCGCGCGCCGCTCCGCCGGCAAGGTGGCACCGTAGGCCCGGTGGAAGCCATGGAGGCCGCCGAGCTCCTCGGCGTCGCCGCTGTGGGTGACCAGCGGCGGGTCGTCCACGATGACGCGTCGGCCGCCGACCACCGCGGTGAGCTGGTCGAAGGCCGCCAGGTTGGTCCGGGTGGCGCTGCGGGCGATGTCGCGCGCCACCGTCTCGCTCGTGTGCCAGGTGGCAGGATCGGCCAGAAGGGCGTCGACATCGATGGTCGAGTACCAGATGTCGAACGTCGACTGGCCCTCGAGCTGGTCGATCTCTGCGCTGTACGCCTGCACCGCAGCCGTGGCCACCGCGGCCGGCCTGCTCGAGCGGCGCCCGGCCGCGGCAGCGGCGACGACCACGCAGCTCGCCGCCAGGCGCATCACGTCCCACTCGAAGGGCCCCGGCAGGGTCTCGTCGAAGTCGTTGACGTCGAAGACCGTGCGGCGCTCGGGGGTGGCGAACACCCCGAAGTTGGCGATGTGCGCGTCCCCGCACAACTGCACGTGGAGCCCGCTCGACGGCATCGAGCCGAGATCCTGGGCCATCACCGCCGCCGCGCCGCGCAGGAACGCGAACGGCGACGCCGCCATCCGCTGGTAGCGGACCGCCACCAGCTCGGGGATGCGGTCCCGGTCGGTCGCGGCCAGCACGGCGAGGGGATCCCGGCCCGCGGGCGGCGACCACCCGGCCAGGTCCCCGTGCGCGCGGGCCGTCCGCGCCGCGCGCCCGCGCTCGCGCAGCTCGGCGCGCGAGCAGCCGGTCGTCGCCGTCAACGTCGCCTCGGTCCCGACATCGGGGCTCACGGAGCCTCCTCAAAGCCCGGTGGATGCTAGCGAAGCCGCGTGCCGGAGCAGCCGACCCGAGCTGTCGGGCCGACCGCGTGGCTCACGGACCTCACGCGTCGCGATGCAGGGCGAAGCGGAAGGCGACTGCGGTCACGACGGCGGCCAGCAGGCGCGCCGGAGCGTCCGTCGACCAGCGAGAACAGGCGGTGGACCGGCCCCAGATAGCGGGGACGGACCCACAGCGCGATCGCGACCCGGACTGCCGCGAAGGTGGCGAGCGTGGCGGCCAGCGCAGGCAGCACGCGTCGCAGCGCAGTACCGACCAGGATGCCGAGCGCCACCGCGAACACCGCGTACGCGACCGGCGCCGCGCCGGTGATGTCGAACACCGCGCCAAAGCGTCCGTGGAGCGCGTCCTCCGGTCTCCGCCACCAGGTCACCAGCGCCGACATCGCACCACCCCAGAGCCCCGCCGCGGCAAGGGCACACCCGACGTTGCTCGCCATCCAGCGGCGGCGCGTGACGCTCTGCGTCCACGCCAGGTCGTGCGTCCGCTCCTCGATCTCCCTGGCCACGAGCGGGGCTCTCCAGAACAGGCCGAGGAGCAGCGGTGCCACGACGGTCAGGTCACCTCGGTGGCCACCGATGCGGCGGTACCCCATGCTGTCCGCTCTGAGCGCCCGCGGTACGTCCCGGGGCCGTCGCCGCGCTCGCCCTGGGTGTGGTTCGCCGGGTGGGCGATCGTGGGCGCCCTCGCCGCGTTCACCATCCTGGGGGCGTTGTCGATCGGCGTCTTCTTGCTTCCCTTCGACGTCGCCGGCATCGTGGTCCTGGTCCGACGGCCCCCGGCCCGGCGAGGCGTCGCCGGTCTCGGCGCGGGTTTCGGGCCGCCGCTTTGGTAGGTGGCGTATCTCAACCGGGGCGGGCCCGGAACGGTCTGTACCAGGACGGGATGACCGTGGGTCACGCCAGATGCGCGACAGCGGGCCTTGGCCTCGCGTCGGGGCGTGGCCCGCCATCGATGCTTCCGCTGCGACCCACCGCCCGATCTGGTGGCTCGCGCGGTCCAGCACGCGTCCCTTCGATCTCCGAGACAACATCGGGCCGACCGCGGCGGCCGGCTGATCCGACCGCCGGCGGTGGGCGCAACGTCGCCGGCTGTGCTAGTTCACTGGCCGGAGCGAACGGCGCTGACTCGGACGGTCAGCCCTGGGGGTCAGGCACTGGCGCGCGTCGTACGCTGCGAGGGACGTCGCCCCCGCGTCGAGGGGGTGACGGTGGGTGTGTGGAGGCTCCGGCGGAGCCGCCCTCCTGCCGGGGCCTCCACCTTCAACCGGCCGAGTGCCGCGCCGCACGGCGGCGTCGAGTAGCCGGCGGGCGTCTCGGGCTCCGTCCGGGGCGACGCCCGTGATATCCTGTGCTATCATGTGGTGGTCGAATGGCTGACATCTTGATCCGAGGGGTGCCCGACGATGTGCTCGCAGCCATCGACGCCAAGGCGCGCCACGCCGGGCTGTCCCGCGCCGAGTACATCCGGCGCGCTCTTTGTCGTGAGGGGACCGCCGCGTCCCGCGAGGTGAGGGTCGAGGACCTCGTCGAGTTCGCAGACACCTTCTCCGACCTCGACGCCGACGAGGTCATGAGACACGCCTGGTCGTGACGACCTGGTTGATCGACAAGTCCGCTCTGGTCCGGCTCGCGCACAGTCCCGACGCACCCGCATGGGCCGACCGGATCGAGCGCGGGCTCGTGCGGATCTGCAACGTCACCCGCCTCGAGGTCGGGTTCTCCGCGCGGTCCGCTGAGGATCTGCGGGCTGGCGTGGCGCGCCCCCCATTGGCCGGGATGCCCGTCGAGTACCTCACCCCGCCCATCGAAGACCGGGCCTTCGAGGTGCAGCTGATCCTGGCCGAGCGCGGCCATCACCGCGCCGCATCGATCCCCGACCTCCTGGTGGCGGCCATCGCGGAGGTGGGCCAACTCACCGTCTTGCATGTTGACAAGGACTTCGAGTTGATCGCGCAGGTCACCGGGCAACCGGTGGAGCGCCTCGCGCTCACCTGACCGGCCTCTTCCGCCTCCGGTCCGCCGACGACGCGAGCATCCTCCTCTCAGGTCGCCCGCACCAGCTGGCCCGGACGGTCGCCGGTGAGCCGCCCGCCGCGCACCGTCGCTACGCCGTTCACGAAGATGGCCTCGTATCCGGTCGCCCCGCGGTAGAGGCGAGGGGCGCCACCGGGCAGGTCGGTGCGCACCTCGAGGGGGCCGACTGCGAGTCGGTCCAGGTCGATCACGCACACGTCGGCCGCGAAGCCCGGCCGCAACTCACCCCGCTCCCGGATCCCGAGGAACCGCGCCGGGCGCGACGTCAGCCGTTCGACGGCGTCCTCGACCGACAGCCAGGCCTGCTGGTGTGCCAGCCGGGCCAGCATGTCGGTCGAATAGGTGTAGCTCGTCACGCTGGTGACGTGTGCCCCGGAGTCGCCGAGACCGGCGAGGGTGTGCCCGTCGGCGACCAGTGCGGCCGACCCGCTCCGATCCCGGTTGACGACCGGGACCTGGAGCTCGGTCCTCAGAGCGTCGGTCGCCACCAGACGGCACAGCACGTCGCTCGGCGCCGCCCGCTCCTGTCGGGCGATGGCTCCCACCGTGCGCCCCACGAGGTCGTTGACGCTCGACGCCGAGATGACCCACTCGTCGTAGCACGGGGCGAGCATCCGGTCGCAGTCCTCGGGCGCCGCCCGCAGCGCGGATCGGAACCGCTCGTCGCCGAGCAGCGCGATCCGGCCGGCCCGATCCCGCTCGAACAACTCGCCCATCGCCGCCTCCCAGCCGACGATGGCCCGGGCCAGCGAGGGCCGCTCAAAGCACAACGTGGCCGTCACCGGCTGGGCGATCACCTGGGGGAGGACCGGCACCTCTTCGTTGAGCGTCCGGTTGCGGGCAAGGACCCGCTGCCAGGTGTCGTTGCCCGGTTCGGCGAACAACGGCGTCCAGGTCAGCCGGGCGCCGGCAGCCGCCGTCCACGCCGCGTAGCGGTCCACTTCGCCGAGGAGGGCGTCTGGGTCCCCAGCGAACTTCGTCTCGACGTTGATCTGCCAAGGCCGCCCTCGGCACTCGCCGACCAAGGCCTGCAGCTCGACGTCGTCAGCCCTGCGGCTCGGCACCGGGTCGCCGAGACCGTCCCGATGGTTCGGGCCGCGCGACGTGGCGAAACCCAGCGCGCCCGCATCGAGCGCCCCTCGAAGCGCGGCGGCGAGGGCGGACCGGTCCTCGGCGGTGGCGGCCTCATACCGGCCCCGGTCTCCCATCACGGCGTAGCGGAGTGGCGAGTGCGGGACCATCCCGCCCACGTTCACGCCGAGCGGGAGCGATCCGAGGTGGTCGAGGAACTCCGGCCACGAACCCCATGCGAACGGCACGCCGATCGCCGTTGACTCGTATGGGATCTCCTCGACCATCTCGAGGCTCCGCAGCAGGTACTCCCCGCCGCCTGGTGGGCACGGCGCGACCCCGAAGCCGCAGATCCCCACGACCACAGTCGTGACGCCGTGCAAGCACGTCGGTGCCGCCTCGGGCGCCCAGCACAGCTGGGCGTCGAGATGGGTGTGCGGATCGACGAACCCGGGGGGTGACGAGGAGCGCCTCGGCATCGAGCTCCTGGCTGCCCCGCCCGTCGACCTCGCCGACGGCGGTGATGCAACCCCGATCGACTGCGACATCCGCCCGGCGGGCCGGAGCGCCGGTGCCGTCGACGACGGTCCCGTTGCGGATGACCAGGTCGTGGCCCACCGTGGACAGCCTGACACGGTCCGACCGCGTTCGCACACCCGCCGGTCCCGCGCCCGTCACCGGGTCAACACTGACCTGCCCCTTTCCCGGTGGGCGAGGGGGGACTTGAACCCCCACATCCTTTCGGACACAGGAACCTGAATCCTGCGCGTCTGCCAATTCCGCCACTCGCCCGAGTGGAGACGACAGGGTATCCGATCCTCGCTGGGGGGGTGCCAACGCCACGGAGGGCCGGCGCCCCGGGGAGGCCCGTCCCGGCGCCGGGTCCGACCCGCCGCTCGATAGCATCATCAGGACCTATGGGACTACAGCAGTTCGAGCGGCGCCTCGAACGCCTGGTGGAGGGCGTGTTCGCCAAGGCGTTCCGCAGCGGGCTCCAACCCGTGGAGATCGGCCGCCGCCTCACCCGGGAGATGGACCTGCGCCGGACGATGGCGCCGCGCGGCACATTGGCGCCCAACGCGTTCACCGTGGCGCTCTCCAAGGCCGACCGCGACCGCTTCAGCCCGATCGAGGAGGAGCTGATCGCCGAGCTGATCGGCGTGGCCCGCGACCACGCCCGGACCGAGGGCTACGTGTTCCTCGGGGCGGTGTCGATCGACGTGGTCACCGACCCCGGGCTGTCGTCGGGACGGATGCTGGTGGCCGGCGAGATGACCAACACGACCGGCGGGGCCTCCGGTGTGGTGCTGCCCGACGGCCGCCGGATCCCCCTCGGCACCGCCACCTTCTCGATCGGGCGCCTCCCCGACTGCGACGTCGTGCTCGGCGACACCAACGTCAGCCGGCGCCACGCGGAGATCCGGCCCGCCGACGACGGCAGCGGCGGCTTCCTCGTCACCGACCTCGGGAGCACCAACGGCACCAAGGTCAACGGCGTCGCCGTGCAACGCCACCTGCTCCACCACGGCGACGAGATCACCGTCGGCGTGACCCGGATGCGCTTCGAGGCCCAGTAGCCCGCCGTGGTCGCACCCCTCGCCGCAACCGTCCCCGACTCGCTGCTGGCCGTCCTCAAGGTGATCTTCCTGCTCCTGCTGTACCTGTTCTTCTTCCGGGTCGTGCGAGCCGTGTGGATCGAGCTGCGCGAGCCCAAGATGGTCCACGCGCCGCCCGGCGTGGCCGGCGCCGCCGGCATGCCCCCGCCCCCTCCCGCCGCCGTCGTCCGCGCCGGCCGGCGCGGACGACACCCGAAGGTGGAGCGGCTCGTGATCGTCGAGCCCACCGAGCGCAAGGGCCAGGAGTTCCCCCTCGGCGACGAGCTCACCGTGGGGCGGGCCACGGGCTGCGGCGTCTCGCTCCCCGAGGACACCTTCATCTCCCAGGTCCACGCCCGGGTGTTCCGCCGCGACGGCAAGCTCTACGTCGAGGACCTCGGCTCGACCAACGGCACCTACCTCAACCGCCGAGCCGTCTCGGCGCCCGCCGCCATCGGCAAGGGTGACCGGCTCCAGGTAGGACGAACCGTCTTGGAGATGAGCAAGTGACCGAGCTGCGCTCCGGGAGCTCCACCGACACCGGCAAGGTGCGCGCCAACAACCAGGACACCCTCCTGGTCGCCGCACCCCTCTTCGCGGTGGCCGACGGCATGGGCGGCCACGCCGCGGGCGAGGTCGCGTCGCTGACCGCCGTCGAGGCACTGAAGGCTGCCTTCGCCGACAAGCGCACGCCTGGCGACCTCGCCGACGCGGCGGCCGACGCCAACCGGTCGGTGTGGGAGCGGGCCCAGGCCGACCCCAAGCTGCGGGGGATGGGCACCACCCTGGTCGCGCTGGCGCTGGTCCAGGTCGCCGGCGAGGACCGGCTGGCGGTGATCAACGTCGGTGATTCGCGGATCTACCGGCTCCACCGCGGCGAGCTGGAGCAGATCACCACCGACCACAGCCTGGTGCAGGAGCTGGTCGAGCTCGGGCAGATCACCGAGGTGGAGGCCGAGACCCACCCGCAACGCCACGTCCTGACCCGGGCCCTCGGCGTCGACCCCGAGGTCGACATCGACCGGTTGGAGATCCTGCCGGTCAAGGGGGACCGCTACCTGCTCTGCAGCGACGGCCTCCCCCGTGAGGTGAGCGACAACCAGATCGCCTCCGTCCTGCGCCGCCTGGCCCGGCCGGCGGAGGCGGCCAGGCAGCTCGTCGCCGAGGCCCGCGCCCACGGCGGCAACGACAACATCACGGTGGTGGTCGTCGACGTGGTCGACGACGGCGACCAGGCCGCCGCGGCGTCAGAAGCGCTCGCCGAGGACCCGGGCGTCGTCATCCCCTTGGGCATCGGCGAGGGCGACGACGAGGAGGCCACCGGTTCGCGCCAGGGGCCCGGCCGGCGCCACCGATCGTCGTCGGGCGCCGAGCGCCGCGCCGAGCGCCGCGCCGAACGGCGCGCCGCGCGGAGGACCGCGCGGGCCGAGCCGACCGGCCGACCGGTCACGCTGCGGGTCGTCGGTTTCGTCCTCGGGCTCATGGCCCTGCTCGGCGCCGCGCTCGTGGCCATCGGCGTCTACGCCCGGGGCAGCTACTTCGTCGGCGTCACCGGCGAGAACCTCACGATCTTCAAGGGCCGGCCGGGTGGCCTGCTGTGGTTCGACCCCACGGTCGCCCAGCACACCACACTGCCGGTGACCGAGGTCCTGCCGAGCCGCATCCCGGACCTGCAGAGCGGCAAGGAGGAGGCCACCCTCGCCGACGCGGTGCAGTACGTGAGAAACCTCGAGCAGGAGGCCCTGGATCACGGGATCGGCACCACCACCACGACGTCCACGTCGACCACCACCACCACGATCCCGCCGTCGACCACCTCCACCGGTGCGGCACCGACCACCGCCGCTCCCGCCGGCGCCGGGGCCACGACCGCCGCCCCACCGGCCGGCGCGACCCCTGCACCTACGACCGCCGCCACCACACCCACGAGCCCGCCCGCCCCATGAGCGCGGCGGCGGGCGAGCTCTCGCGGTGACGCCGGCGCCATGAGCAGGCTGACCAACCTCCGGCGCCCGGCGCGGCGCCGCACCGAGCTCGGGCTCATCGTGCTCGCCGTCATGCTCACCTCGGGCCTCTACGTGCTGGTGAGCCTGGGCAAGGCGTCCCGGCTGCCGGCCAACATCGGGCCCTTCCTCGGGATCGTGTGCGGCCTGCTGCTCCTCGCCCATCTCGGGATGCGGCGCTGGGCCCCCAACGCCGACCCCATCCTGCTGCCGACCGCCTGCCTCCTCAACGGCATCGGCTACGTCTTCATCACGCGGCTCAACCGCCACCTGGCCGGCCTGCAGGCGACGTGGACCGCCATCGGCGTCGGCGCGTTCCTCCTCACCCTGCTGGTCGTGCGCCGCGCCCGCGACCTCGAGCGGTACCGCTACACCTTCGCCCTCCTCGGCATCATCCTGCTCCTGCTCCCCCTCGCCCCCGGCATCGGGGAAAACATCAACGGCGCGCGCCTGTGGGTCCGCGTCGGGCCCATCACGTTCCAGCCGGGCGAGCTGGCCAAGATCGCGCTGGCCATCTTCTTCGCCTCCTACATGGCCGAGCGCGCCGACCTGCTGCGCCAGGGCACGAGGCGCATCGGCCGCTTCCTCGTCCTCGACCCCAAGTACCTCGCACCCATCCTCGTGGCGTGGGGGCTGTCGCTGCTGATCTTCCTCTTCGAGAACGACCTCGGCTCGTCGTTCCTCTTCTTCGCGCTCTTCATCGGGATGCTGTGGGTGTCCACCGCCCGTGCGTACTACCTCGGGCTCGGCAGCGTGCTGTTCGGCGCGGGCGCCTTCTTCGCGCTCAAGGTCATCGGCCACGCCAAGGACCGGGTCCAGAACTGGCTCGATCCGTGGCCCCGGTACAACACCGGCGGCTACCAGATCGTGCAAGGCTGGTTCGCGGTCGCCGCCGGAGGGATCTTCGGAGCCGGCCCGGGGCTCGGCAGCCCGCAACGGATCCCCGAGGTGGCCACCGACTTCATCTTCGCCGCCATCGCCGAGGAGCTCGGCCTGCTCGGCGCCGGTGCGCTCGTGGCCGCGTTCCTCCTGATCGTGGGCACGGGACTGCGCATCGCCATCCGTTGCGAGCGCGACTTCGACAAGCTCCTGGCCACCGGCCTGTCGCTGATCCTCGGGGTGCAGAGCTTCGTGATCATCGCCGGCGTCCTCCGGCTCATCCCCCTGACCGGCATCACCCTGCCCTTCGTGTCCTACGGCGGTTCGTCGCTCGTGGCCAACTACATCCTGCTGGCGATCCTCCTGCGGATCTCCGACGACAGCGCGTCATCAGTCGTCGTCGCCGAGGCGCCCGTGATGGCCCCGACGACGGCGGCGACGCCGGTGAGCCGGTGAACAAGCAGATCCGCCTGGTCGGCATCGGCATGGTGTGCCTGTTCGTGCTGCTCTTCGCGCAGCTCAACTACCTGCAGGTCGTGCGGGCGAGCAACCTCGAGCACAACCCGCTCAACACGCGCCTGGCCCTCAAGAAGTTCACGACCAAGCGAGGCGACATCGTCACCTCCGACGGCATCGTGCTCGCCCACTCGCAACCCTCGGGTGACTCGCTGCAGTGGCAGCGCACCTACCCCAAGGGCGCCACCTATGGCGGCATCACCGGCTTCTTCTCCTTCACCTACGGCGAAGACGGCGCCGAGCGGGCCTTCGACTCCGAGCTCACCGGCGCCAACCAGCGCTTCAAGCTGCCCACCAGCCTCCACGACCTGACCGTCGCCCAGGACAAGAGCCAGACGGTCACCCTGACGCTGTCGGACAAGCTGCAGGAGGTCGCCGCCCAGAAGCTCGGCAACCGCAAGGGCGCGGTCGTCGCGCTCGACCCGAGCTCGGGCGCCATCTTGGCCATGGTCGCCAACCCGTCCTACGACCCCACGCCGCTCGCATCCCACGACTCGCAGGTCGCCGCCTCCTACTGGGGCCAGCTCAACACCGATCCCGGCAAGCCGCTGCTCGACTCGGCCTTCCGCCAGCGGTACTTCCCCGGGTCGACGTTCAAGGTCATCACCTCATCCGCGGTCTACGACCGCAAACCCGACCTGGCCACCAAGGTGTACCCGTTCCTGTCGGCGCTGGCGCTCCCGCAGACCAACAAGCAGGTGCTGAGCAACTTCGGCGGAGAGGTCTGCGGCGGCGCGCTGCCCCAGCTCTTCACCGTGTCGTGCAACACCGGCTTCGCCGCCATCGGCCTCGACCTCGGCGGGACCGCGCTCGCCACCGAGGCGCAGTCCTTCGGCTTCGACCGCACCCCGCCCTTCGACCTGCCCGGGGCGGCCCAGTCGTTCTTCCCCCCCGGCGACTCCTTCGGCCAGGACCAGCCCGGGCTGGCCAAGTCGGCCATCGGCCAGCAGAGCGTCCAGGCGACCCCGATCGGGATGGCGATGGTCGCCGGCGCCATCGCCAACGGCGGGATGATCATGCGTCCCCACATCCTCAAGGAGGTCACCAACTCCCAGGGGCAGCGCACGGAGGAGTACCACTCGACCCCCTGGATCACCGCCACCAGCCCCAGCACGGCGGCCCAGCTCACCCAGCTGATGATCTCGGTGGTCAACAACGGGACCGGGACGGCGGCGCAGATCCAGGGGATCCAGGTGGCGGGCAAGACAGGGACGGCGCAGACCGGCCTCGACACGATCCACGCCTGGTTCATCTGCTTCGCGCCGGCCGATCACCCCCAGGTCGCGGTCGCGGTCCTCGTCGAGGACCAGCCCGAGAGCGGAGAGGCCACCGGCGGCGCCATCGCCGCCCCGATCGCCAAGGCCGTCCTCCAAGCGGCATTGCAGGCCCCGTAGGCTCGCGACGCCATGACAGCCCCCGGTCCCCCCACGCAGGTCTTCAACGACCGCTACGAGCTGGTCCGCCACATCGCCCGGGGGGGCATGGCCGAGGTGTACCTCGCCCGGGACCTCCTGCTCGACCGCCCGGTGGCCCTCAAGGTGCTCTTCCCGGAGCTGTCCGTCGACAAGTCCTTCGTCGAGCGCTTCCGCCGGGAGGCGCAGGCCGCCGCCAACCTGTCCCACCCCAACATCGTGTCCATCTACGACTGGGGCGAGGGCGAGCACACCTACTTCATCGTGATGGAGTACGTCGCCGGCCAGACGCTGGCCCAGTTGATCCGCCGCGGGCCCCTCGACGCTCTCCAGGCGGCATCGGTCGGCGGGGACGTGGCCAACGCCCTGGACTTCGCCCACAGCCGCGGGGTCATCCACCGCGACGTCAAGCCCGGCAACGTGCTGCTCGACACCTCCGGTCAGGTCAAGGTCACCGACTTCGGCATCGCGCGCGCGGTCGGCGTCCAAGAGGGTCTCACCCAGACCGGCGCGGTGATGGGCACCGCGACCTACTTCTCCCCCGAGCAGGCGCAGGGGTACGCGGTCGACGCCCGCAGCGACGTGTACTCGCTCGGCGTCGTCCTCTACGAGATGGTCGTGGGCAAAGCCCCCTTCGCCGGGGACAACCCGGTGGCGATCGCGTACAAGCACGTGCGGGAGGAGGCGCCACCCCCCACCGCGGTGAACCGGTCGGTGCCACCCGCGCTCGAGCGCATCATCCTCCAGGCCATGGCCAAGGACCCCGCCGAGCGCTACCAGAGCGCCGGCGACCTGCGCGACGACCTGTGGCGCTTCGCCAACGGCGACGAGGTGTACGCGACGGGGCCGCGCTCCACGGGCTCGGTGCCCGCCACCCGGATCCAAGCCGCCTACACCCCCGATCCCGTCCGCTCGGTCGGGTGGGACGACGACGAGCCGGGCGAGCGGCGCCGCACCGGGGCCTACATCGGGGTGCTGGTGGTGATGCTGGCCGTGCTGGCCGGCCTGCTGTTCCTCCTCGGCCGCCAACTCGGCCTGTTCAAGGGCGGCTCCGCCAAGACCGTTGCCATCCCCCCCGACCTCATCGGCCAGGACGCGAACACCGCACAGACCGAGCTGACCGGGCTCGGCCTCAAGTGGCAGCTGCAGCCCCAGCCGAGCAACCAGCCCGCCAATCAGGTGCTCGACACCAACCCCAAGGTGGGCACCTCGGTCAAGGCCGGGTCGACCGTCACCCTCGTCACGAGCGCCGGCCCCGTGCAGGTGAGCGTGCCCGACGTGCGCAACCAGGACGCCGCTGCGGCGACCAAGGCGCTGCAGGCGGTCGGCTTCCAGGTCCAGACCAACCCGCAGAGCTCCGACACCGTCCCGGCCAACACCGTCATCGACCAGACCCCGGCCGGCAACACCCAGGCGGCCAAGGGCAGCACGGTCACCCTCACCGTGTCGTCCGGCAAGGCGCAGGTCCAGATCCCCGACGAGAGCACCAAGGACCCGACCACCGCGGCCAACGACCTCGGCAACCTCGGCCTCAAGACCAAGCCGGCCACCGAGGCCTCCGACTCGGTCCAGCAGGGTTTCGTCACCCGCACCGACCCCGCCGCGGGGACCTCGGTCGCCAAGGGATCGACGGTCACGATCTACGTCTCGAGCGGCCCCGCCCAGGTGTTGGTGCCGACCGTGATCGGCCAGACCCAGGCCGCGGCGACCGCGGCCCTCCAGGCCGCCGGGTTCAAGGTCGCACCCACGACGGTCACCGTGTCCGACCCCGCCAGGGACGCGACCGTCGTGGACCAGAGCCCCAATGCAGCCACCAAGGCGCCCAAGGGCTCGACCGTGACGATCACCGTCGGGCACTACGTGGCGCCGACCACCACCACCTCGCCGGCATCGACCACCTCGACCACCTAGACCCGGGCCCGGCGCCCGGCGCCCGGCGCCCGGCGCCCGGCTCAGCCCACGAGCCGCAGCGCCTCGGGGTGGCCGCAGCGGGCCAGCCAGTTGGCCACCATGCGGTGGCCGCCCATGGTGAGGATCGACTCGGGGTGGAACTGCACGCCCTCGATCGGCAGGTGCCGGTGCCGCAGCCCCATCACCGTGCCGTCGGTGGCCCGGGCGGAGACCTCGAGCTCCTCGGGCACCGTCGCGGCATCGACGACGAGGGAGTGGTACCGGGTGGCGACCAACGGGTCCTCCAGTCCCTCGAACAGGCCGGCACCGTCGTGGTGGATCGACGAGGTCTTGCCGTGCATGACCGCGGGCGCCCGCACCACATCGGCCCCGAACACCTGACCGATGCACTGGTTGCCGAGGCAGACGCCGAGCACGGGGATGCGCGGACCGAGGGTGGCGATGGCCGCGGAGCTGATCCCGGCGTCCTCGGGCCGTCCCGGACCGGGCGAGACGAGGATCCCGTCCGGAGCGAGCCGGTCGAGCCCCTCCACGTCGATGGCGTCGTGTCGAAACACCAGCGGCTCGGCGCCGAGCTCGCCCAGGTACTGGACCAGGTTGTAGACGAACGAGTCGTAGTTGTCGATCACCGCGATGCGCGCCGCCACGGGGCCACGCTACCGGCCGGGCCGCCCGCCGATCCGCGCCCGGGGTCACGGGGCGCCCGCGGCTCACTATCCTCGTGCCATGGCCAGACGGACCAAGGACACACCCGGCCGGGTGACGCCCAAGGGCGGCGCCAAGCCGACCGGTCGGGTGACCCAGCCCCAGACCGGCCGCTACACCCCGCCGATCCCCAAGGAGTTCAAGGAGAGCCCCAAGTGGGTGCCCGTCCTGCTGCTCACCTTCTTGATCCTCGGGATGCTCACCATCTTGTGCAACTACCTGGGCCTGCTGCCCGGCGGGGCCAGCAACGGCTACCTGCTCCTCGGCCTCGCCCTCATCACCCTGGGGTTCATCACCGCCACCCGGTACCGCTGACCCAGGACCGCTGGCCCAGGACTGCTGAACGGCGCACGCCGTCGATGGCCGGGAGATGAACAGAAGTTACAGCTCTGTGATCCTCCCCAGAGTTGTCCACACCCTGTGGATCATTCGACGGGGGCGATCAGGTCCATGTCCTCCATGCAGTGGCGGGGTGGCTCGGGCAGATCCTCCCCCGCCTTGGTCATGCGCAGCTCGGCCCCGCAGATCGAGCAGCGGTAGCGCAGGTCGACCTTGCGCAGCTCCCCCTCCTCGGGAACGGGGAGCGGCGAGCTCACGGCCCGCAGCACCCACAGCCCGAGGCGCATGATGACGACGAAGGCCACCACCGCGATCACGATCTTGAACCACATGGTGGGCACCAGGCTACGGCCGCGCGGCCCGCGGCACGCTCAACCCAGCCGTTCGAGGACGGTGGCGTTGGCCAGTCCGCCGGCGCTGGCCGTGGTCTGCAGCCCGTAGCGGCCGCCGCTGCGCTCCAGCTCCGAGAGCAGCGTGGTCGTCAGGCGGGTGCCGCTGCACCCCGGCGGATGGCCGAGCGCGATGGCGCCGCCGTTGACGTTCACGCGCTCCATGTCCGGGTGCAGCTCCCGGGCCCAGGCCAGCACCACCGCCGCGAACGACTCGTTGACCTCGATGCGGTCGAGGTCGTCGATGCCGAGACCGCTCCGGGCGAGGGCGGCCCGGGTGGCCGCGATCGGGCCGGTGAGCGCCAGGATCGGGTCGATCCCGGCCCGGCCGAAGCCGCGGATGCGCGCCCGGGGGCGCCAGCCCAGCCGCTCGGCGCGCGACTCGCTCATGACCAGCACCGCCGAGGCGCCGTCACCCAGGCGGGCGGAGTTGCCGGCGGTGACCGTGCCCCCGTCCTGGTACTCGGCCTTGAGCTCGCCGAGCTCGGCGAGGGTCACGTCGGGGCGGATGCCTTCGTCGGCGCTGAGGATGCCGCCGACGAGGCGGCGCGTCCCCGGCTCCTTGTCCCGGGTCCGCGCCGCCACAGCCAGGATCTCCCCCTCGAAGCGCCCTTCGGCCGCCGCCTGCGCCGCGCGGGTGTGGCTGCGGACCCCGAAGGCGTCGAGCTCCTCGCGGTCGAGGCCCCACGCCTCGGCCACCCGCTCGGCGGAGATCCCCTGGGGGACGAGTCCGCCGCGCCCGGCATAGCGCTGCATCACCCGGGGGCCGAACGGCGTCCCGACGGCCGGCACCATCCCCGACGCCCCGATCGGCACGAGGCTCATGACCTCGACCCCCGCGGCGATGGCGATGTCGTACGCGCCGGCCATGACCCCCTGGGCGACGAAGTGCAGGGCCTGCTCGGAGGAGCCGCACTGGCGGTCGACGGTGGTGGCGGGCACCGATTCGGGCAGGCCGGCGGCGAGCACCGCGTTGCGCCCGATGTTGAGCGCCTGCGCGCCCACCTGCATCACACAGCCCATGACGACCTCGTCGATGAGCGCCGGATCGAGGTCGTTGCGGGACACGATCGCGGCCAGCACCTCCGCGGCCAGGTCGACGGGATGCCATCCGGAGAGCCCGCCGTTGCGCGCGCCCGCCGGGGTGCGGAGGACGTCGACGATCACGGCGTTCGGCATGCCGACGGATGCTACGACCAGGACGGGGAAAAGGGACCCGTGGCGCTACCCTGCCCGGTCATGAGGAACATGGACCGCTGGCTCGGTGACGGCGGCATGCCCATCGTCGGCGCCATCGGGGCGTCGCTCGACTCCTACGGGACCAGCGACGCCGGCGGCTGGGTGCGCGGGACCTGGACGCCCACCCCGATGGCGTGCAACCCGCGGGGCATCGTCCAAGCCGGCGTGCACGGCGTGGTGCTCGACGCGGCCATGAACTTCGCCATCAACGCCGGCCTCGACGGCCGGGACGTGGCCCGCGCCACGTTGGAGATGAAGGTGGAGACCATGCGGGCCGCCTCGGCGGCCGAGGCCCTCTCGATCCGGGGCGCCGTGGTGCGCGCCGCCCGCCAGGTGGCCTACGCCGAGGCCACCGTGGTCGACGGCGACGGTCGCATCGTCAGCCGCTCCACGGGCACCTTTCTCCTCCAGCGGGCGTCAGAGGCCTGACGCCCGCTGGGAGCCGAGACCGCACCCCTACTTGTTGGGCTGGGGGGTGATGCGCAGGTACGGGCGCTTGGCCTCGAACCCCTTGGGGAACTTCGCCTTGGCATCCTCGTCCGACACGGCCGGCACGATGATGACCGGCTCGCCGTCGCGCCAGTCTGCCGGCGTCGCCACGCTGTAGTTGGCGGTGAGCTGCAGCGAGTCGATGACCCGCAGGACCTCGCCGAAGTTGCGCCCCGTGCTCGCCGGGTAGGTGATGGTCAGCTTCACCTTCTTGTCCGGCCCGATGATGAACACCGAGCGCACCGTGGCGGTGTCGCTGGCGTTGGGGTGGATCATCCCGTACAGGTCGGCGACGGTGCGGTCCGGGTCGGCGATGATCGGGAAGTTGACCGTGGTGCCCTGGGTCTCGTTGATGTCGGGGATCCATCCCCTGTGGGACTCGATCCCGTCGACGGACACGGCGATGACCTTGGCGTTGCGCTTGTCGAACTCGGCCTTCAGCTTGGCCACCGTGCCGAGCTCGGTGGTGCACACCGGCGTGAAGTCCTTGGGGTGGGAAAACAGGACGCCCCACTTGTCCCCGAGCCACTCGTGGAAGTGGACGGTGCCCTCGGTGGTCTCCGCCGTGAAGTCGGGGGCGGTGTCGCCCAGCTGGATGGCCATAGCGTTGTTCTCCTCGGATGATCACGGATCGCGTACGCGACGAATCTACCGTCCGCCACGGACAAAGTCGACCCGACCGATCGGGATTCGGGCTCAGCTGATGGCGCTGCCGAACGCCTTGCCGATGGCGAAGGTCACGCCGGCCGCGGCGACCGTGACGAAGAGCTGGCGGAGCATCGCCTTGGCCATCGACCGGCCGGTGAAACGAGCCAGCCCGAAGCCGATGGCGAGCGCCGCCACGGCGCCGAGCACCAGCGAGGCCACCACGGCCGCCAGTCCGTGGGTGATGAACCACGGCACCAGCGGCACGAGCGCCCCGAGGGCGAAGCTCCCCGCCGACGCCGACGACGCCCGGTACGGGTTGGGCAGCGCCTCGGGGTTGACCCCGAGCTCCTCCCGGGCGTGGGTCTGGAGCGCGAGCTCGGGCGTGCGCATCAGCTCGGTCGCCATGTCGCCGGCGACCTCGGCGTCGATGCCGCGCGACATGTAGAGCTGGGTCAGCTCGCGGCGCTCCGCATCCGGCGCCCGGTGCAGCTCCAGGCGTTCCATCTCGAGCTCGCGCTCGAGCAGCTCGGTCTGGGCCCGCATCGACACGTACTCGCCGGCCGCCATCGAAAACGCGCCGGCCAGGAGGCCGGCCAGGCCGGCGATGCGCACGTTGCCGCCGGCCGTGTTGGCACCGGCCACCCCCAGGATCAACGAGACGTTGGTCACGAGGCCGTCGCTGACGCCCAGCACGGCGGCGCGCGCGGCGCCGCCCTGGATGTCGCGGTGGTGACGCTCGGGCGGCGCGACGCCGCCGTTGGACGGCCTGGTGGGGCGGGTGACGGACAACGGCTACCTCGATCCGGCGGAGACGAGCGCGGGGCTCAGCACAATGGTAAGGGTCACGAGCAGGTTGAAGAGCCCGTGCCCGATGATGCCGGGCCCGAGCCGCCCGGACTCGCGGGCGAAGACCCCGAGGACCAGGCCCAGGGCCGCGGTGGCGACGATGACCGAGACGTTGCCGAGGCCGGCGCCGACCTGGAAGTGGGCCAGGCCGAAGAACAGGGCTTGGACCAAGATTGCGGCCGAACCGATCTTCGCGGTCAGCGCGGTGCGCAGGAACCCGCGGAAGAACAGCTCCTCGAACAATGGTGCGCCGATCGCCGCGACCAGCGTGACGATGACGACGCCGGCGGTGTCGCCCTTCTGGTGGCTGATGATCTGGGTGTTGGAGCCCTGGAACCGAGTGCCGGCGAAGAGCGAGCCGACGAAGATCGCCGCGGCCAGGCAGCCGAGGCCGGCGCCGACGCCGAGGAGCAGGTCGCGCCGCTCGACGCGCCAACCGAAGTCCGTCGACAGGCTGCCCGTGCCGTAGCGCCGGCTCATGAGGACACAGGTCCCGGCCAGCGCCGCCCACAGCCCGAGCTCGCCGAAGAGGATGGACACCGCGTCGCTGCCCGGGAGCACGACCGTCGCGATGGCCTGCAGCAGGCCGGACGCCACGATGCCGACGACCACACCGGCCAGGGCCCACCACGCGGCTCGGGCCGGGACCTCCTGGCCGCCGGGCGGGCGGAGCGGCCGCGGTGGCTGGACGGGTTCGGCGGGCCTCCACGGTCGGACGTGATCCGACCAGCGTCGGCCGTCCCACCAGCGCAGCGCCCGCTGGCCCGCCGGATCCGGGTACCACCCCGGCGCAGGAGCGCCCGCCGACGTCGACGCCACCCGACGACGGTACCGCCTGGGGGTCGCGCGCCGGCCGCGTCCCCCCGTGCCCACCGGGAGCGGGCATGCTCGTGTCCGTATGGGCATCGTGCGGGACGCGGCCGGGCGGTTGGAACGCCGCCACTGGTTCCTGCTGTGGGTGCTCGGCGCCGCCGCGTTCTTCCAGGGCTACGACCTCAACATCGTGGCCGTGGCCCTCCCCCAGATCCGCAGCAGCTTCCACCTCAGCCGCGGCTCGGCGTCGCTGTGGGTCGGCGTCCTGTTCCTCGGCGCGCTCCCGGCCGTGTTCCTCAGCCGCCAGGCCGACCGGCGGGGTCGGCGCACGGTGCTCATGGGATCGGTCCTCGGGTACACGGTGTCGACGGGGCTCACCGCGCTGGCACCGAGCATCGCTGCGTTCGTGGCCTGCCAGTTCGCCGCCCGCCTCTTCCTCGGCGCCGAGGACGCCATCGTGTGGACCATGATCGCCGAGGAGCTGCCCGCCCGCAGCCGGGGCTTCGGGTTCGCATGGATGTCGATGCTGGTCGCGCTCGGTACCGGCATCAGCGCCCTGCTCTACGGCGTGGTCCTCAACCCGATGGGTGCCTCGTGGCGGTGGCTGTACGTCATGGCCCTGCCCCCGCTGCTCGGGGTGGCGCTCCTCCGGCGCCGCCTGCCCGAGAGCCACCGGTTTCTCGCCGTGCGCGCCGGAGGCGGCCTCGCGCCGCGCTGGCGGGCCATCCTCCAGCCGCCGCACCGCCGGTGGCTGCTCCTGCTGTGCCTCACCGCCGTCCTCGCCACGGCCACCACCCACTCCGCCACCTTCGTGGTGGACTTCCTCGAGAACACCCGCCACCTCTCGGCAACCACCTCGAGCCTCCTCATCGTCGGCGCCGGCGCACCCGCCGTCGCCATCCTGCTCGGCGCCGGCGCGCTCTCGGACCGGTACGGGCGCAAGGTGGTGGGCTGCTCCTTCGCCGTGCTCGGTGTCATCGGCGCGCTCTCCTTCTTCTTCCTCGCGCACAGCATCCCGACCCTCTATGCCGCGATGACGACGACCTTCGTCGGCCTCTTCGGATCCGGCCCGTCGCTCGGCGCCTTCGGCACCGAGCTGTTCCCGACGTCGCTGCGCGCCCTGGGCGGCTCGGCGGTGTCCATCAGCCGGGTGCTCGGCCAGGCCATCAGCCTCGGCCTCGGCGGCCTGCTGCTGCACGAGCTCGGCAGCCTCCCGGAGACCACCGCGGTGCTCGTCCTCGGACCGATCGCCATGATCGTGGTGATCGCGGTGTGGTTCCCCGAGACCCACGGCCTCGAGCTGGAGGAGATCACCGGCCATCCGCCCGAGGTGCGACCGGTCGACGGGGGACCGACGTCGATCGACGGGACCAGCCGCCTACAGTCCTGAGCCATGGCACATCGGGGCGCTGCCGCAGGGATCCTGGTCACCGCGCTGCTCGGCGTGGTCTCCTGCGGGGGCAGCTCGGCCAAGGCCAGGACCGCAGCGCCGACCACCGCGCCGCCGACCGCCGCGGCCTCCTCCGCGGGGCCGGCGTCGACGACCGGGGTGGCCGCGTCGAGCGACCGGGTGGCGGTGGCCCTCGACAAGGCGCTGCTCACGCCCACCCAGGTGCAGGCCGCGCTCGGCCTCCCGACGCCACCGGGGCCGCAGTCCGCCGGTCCCGGTGCGCTCCCGCAGGGCCCCCTCGACGAAGACGGGGTGCTCGGCGTGCTCCCCGACGCCACCCTGTTCAAGTCCGCGTACGACGCAGCGGGGGGAGGGGTCGGCGCGAACGTCACCTACGACGCGTCCGCCGGCAACATCGACATCGACATCGCCGCGGTCAAGTTCGCCACCGCCAGCGGTGCGACCTCGTTCAACAAGAAGGTCCTCGACCTCGCCACCACACTCGCGCAGGGCAGGACCGCCCACGACCCGGGCCTCGCCCTCGGCGTGCTCCCCGTCGACCAGCAGGTGATCCTCCGGGTGCCGCCGTCGGTGATCACCGACCCGTCGCACGAGACGGTGATCGCCGACCTCCTCTACAGCGACGGTGCGCTCTTCGTGGTCACGATGCTCGGCCCGCCGGGCACCATCACCGACGCCCAGATCGTCGCACTGGCCCACGCGCAGGACGCGGCGTTCACGGCGCTGCGTCCGAGCCTCGGGATCGGTTAGCGTTAGCCCCCGGCCGCATGGCGCCGGCCGGCCCATTCCTGTTGGCTTCGTGCGTTCCGGTATGCGTAGGGCCCGCTTGAGCGGGGGTAGCGCATACCGCTTGCGTCAATGCCAACAGCAACCCGGCTCATCCGGCTACCGCCCGGAGCCCTGGTGCTTCACGTGGGCCGCTCAGGCGCGCATGTAGCCGCCCCCGTCGACGAGCAGCGTCTCGCCCGTGAGGTAGCGGCACTCCTCCGAGAGCAGAAATGCGACGACCGGGGCGATGTCACGCTCGGCGTCGCCGTCCCGCCCGAGCGGGTGGTCCTTGTACATCGCCTCGAACCCCGCCCGCCGCATGGGGTCGTCGGGGGGGAGGCGGTGCCCGGCCGAGGCCGGGCACACGCAGTTGACCAGGATGCCGTAGCGGCCCCATTCCTGGGCCGCGATGCGCGTCAGCGCCCGGATCGCCTCCTTGGACGCGCCGTAGGGCCCGTAGCCCGGGGATCCCCGCACCCCCATCACCGAGCCGAAGTTCACGATGCGCCCCGAGCCCTGCGCCTTCATGGGCTCGAACACGGCCTGCATGGCCCACAGCGTCCCTTTGGGCCCCGTGTCGAAGAGCAGGTCCATGTCGGAGGCCAGCACGTCCTCGAGTGGCATCACCGGTCGAAACGACTGGGCGTTGTTGACCAACCCGTCGATGCGCCCGAAGCGCTCGATCGTGCGCTCGACCACGTGGCGAGCCCCGTCGCGGTCGGCCACGTTGATCGCGATCGGGAGCACGGCGACCCCGGCCGCCTCCAACTCGGCCGCCGTCGCCAGCAGGCGCTCTTCTCGCCGCGCGGTGATGGTGACGGCGATGCCGAGGCTCCCGAGGTGCCGGGCGATGCCCGCCCCGATGCCCTTGGACCCGCCGGTGATGATCACGACCCGATCGACCATCGGGCGATCTTACGAACGCACGACGCTCTCCGGACGGGGTAGGGTGGATGCATCGGGGCGGACGGATCGCTCCGGGCGGGGGCAGCACGAAGCAACAGGAGCAGCACCGGGACGCGGCGGGACGGCCCCGTGGCGTGCCGCCTCGGAGCCGGCATCCCCTGATGGCAGCAGCCGACCGCCGTCGTGGCGGGTCGAGCACGACGCGGGCAGGTCACGTTGGCGGAATGGGCACACAGCCTGTGACGTTGGAGGGTTTGGACGTATGATCGATCATCGGCTGTCCCCACCAGGGTCGACGGCCAGATGTGGCACCGAAGCGGTGGGCGCCATGCCGAGGGCGGCGGTGGCCACCGCGTGGGGTAACGAGTGAAGGTGGAGAGTCAACTGGACGGAGCGAACCTCGAGGCGCTGGTCCTCGCGGAAGCCGACGGGTACGCGAGCGACGCCGAGCGCGCGCTGCTACAGGCCGACCCGATCGGCTGGCAGGTGGCGCTGCGCCGCCTCCTGCTCGAGACCGAGGAGGCGCTCGTCGGTGCCGGCCGCATCAGCGGCGAGGAGCGCCAGCAGGTCCTCGACGACCTGACCCAGGAGCGCGACCGGCTCGCCGGCGCGCTGCGCCGGCTGACCGGCGAGCCCGAACCTCGCCCGGCGACCGACGCTGCGTCGCCACGCCAGGCGTCCCCGCCGCCGGCCGAGGAGGTCGGCGAGACCCGCCTGCAGGCGTCGTGGACCTCCGGACGCATCGTGGTGTGGGGCGGCGGTCCCGGCCAGGCGCCGCCCACCGCCGAGGAGCTCGACGCGCTGCTCGGCGACGCCGGCGGTGACACGATCGACTGGCAGCCGCACGGCAACCTTTCCCTGCCTGACGGCCGCCGCACCGCCGGCCGTTCCGCGCCCCTGGGCCAGACCCTCGGCTGGCTCGTGGGCGTCGGCGCCGGACAACTCGCACCGGACGCGGGCAGCAGCCTGCGTTGGATCGGCCAGGTCGCCGTGTGGGCCAACGAGCTGGTGGCCCAGGGTCGGATGGTGCCCACCCTGCGCCGGGCCACCCATGGCGAGTCCCCCGGCACGCAGAGCACCTCCAACCACCGGGTGCGCTGGAGTCCCGCGGTCGTCGACCCCGCACGGCTGCAGGAGCTGTGCGGCCGGATGCCGGGCGCGGTAGCGGTGCTGGAGCCCGGCTCCACACCCGAGGCGGTCTGCCGCAGCATCCTCGCCGCCGCCGTCGACACCATCTGCCGGGTGGGCGCCGCCCGCCTCGTGGCACCCGCCACCGTGCCCGTGGCCCGCACCCGCAGTGAGATCTCCGAGGCGGTGCTCGCCGGGCTGGACGGCTCACCGTTCCCCGCCGCGGGGCGCGCCGCCGCAGACGTCGCGGAGGACCTGAAGCGGTGGGCGGCGCCGGTCACCGACGACGGGCAGGTCCGCCTGATCGTGCGCCTCGACCCGCCCGAGGCCGACGGCGGTTGGCTCCTGTCCGTGGACGCCGCCGGGGTCGACCACCACGCCCTGCCTGTCGAGCACGCGCTCGCCGTGGCCCGCGGGGTGCGCGCCCGACAGGTCGAGTGGCACCTCCGGCGCCTCGAGACCCTGCTCCCCACCCTTCGGCGACCGAGCACCCGGCGGGGCCAGGTCGTGCTGAGCGGCGACGAGGCCTGGGACCTGATGGCCGAGACCGGGCCCATGCTGTCCGCCGCCGGCTTCGAGGTCCGCATCCCCGAGGTGTCACGCCTGCGCCCCGCCCCCCGGCTGCGCCTCCAGGCGGACCCTCCGTCGGGACCGTCGCGCGTCGGCGCCAACCAGCTGTCCCGGGTCCGGTGGTCGGTGATGGTCGGCGACACCGAGCTCGACGTCGCCGACATCGCCCGCCTGGCTGCCGAGGCCCGGCCGCTGATCCGGGTCAAGGGCCGCTGGATGAGCATCGACGCGACCGACCTGGCCGCGGCGGCCAAGGCCCTCGCCGAGCGCGCCGAGATCGGCGAGCTGTCGGGCGCCGCGATCGTGCGCCACGCCGTCGGCCTCGAGGGCTCCCCCCTCGGCGGCCCGGTCGAGGTCGGCGGGCAGGGTTGGGCGGTCGACCTGGTCCGGGGTGCCACCACGGACCCGCCGCAGCCCCTCGAGGCGCCGGCGGGCTTCGGTGGCACGCTGCGCCACTACCAGGCCGAAGCCGCCGGGTGGCTCGCGTTCTTGGACCGGGCCGGGCTCGGCGGGTGCCTGGCGATGGACATGGGGCTCGGCAAGACGCCGACGTTGCTCGCCCACCTGCTCGCGACCCGGGGCGAGGGACCGGTCCTGGTCATCGCCCCGCCCGCCGTGCTCGGCAACTGGGCGGCGGAGGCGGCGCGGTTCACACCCGTCCTGCGCGTCCACATGCACCACGGCTCCGACCGCGCCGAGCTGGCCGACCTGGCCGGCGTCGCCGCCCGCTACGACGTGATCCTGACCACCTACGCCACCGCGTTGCGCGACGTCGACGCGCTGGCGGGCGTCGACTGGCAGCGCGTCGTCATCGACGAGGCCCAGGCCATCAAGAACCCGGCCAGTGAGACGGCCCGCGCCCTGCGCCGGATCCCCGCCCACAGCCGCCTGGCCCTCACCGGCACCCCGGTGGAAAACGGCCTCGGCGACCTGTGGTCGATCCTCGATTTCACCAACCCCGGCCTGGTGGGGCCGCGGCAACCCTTCATCGAGCGGCTGTCCAAGACCGACGGCGGCGGCCGGGCCCAGGGTGAGGAGGCGCTGCGGGCCCTCAACGGCCTGCTCGTGTTCCGGCGCACCAAGTCCGAGCCGGTGATCGCCGCGGAGCTCCCCGACAAGATCGACCAGCTCGACCACTGCGGGATGACCGCCGAGCAGATCGGCCTCTACCAGGCGGTGCTCGACAAGCTGCTCGCGCAGGGCCTCGACGAGGACCGCGTCGCCCGCAAGGGCCAGGTGCTGGCCGCCATCACCGCCCTCAAGCAGATCTGCAACCACCCGGCCGCCTACCTCGGCCCGGACGACACCCAGCCCCTCGACGGGCGCTCGGGCAAGTTGACCCGGCTCGACGAGATCGTCGACGCCGTGTTCGCGGCCGGCGAGCGGGTCCTGGTGTTCACCCACTTCGCCCGCTGGGGGGAGCGCCTGGCCACGCACCTCAGCGCCCGGATGGGCACGCCCATCGCCTGCTACCACGGCGGCCTGCCCCGCACCACCCGGGACCGCCTGGTCCAGGAGTTCCAGAGCGGCACCGGAGCCGGGGCGCTGGTCCTGTCCCTCAAGGCGGGCGGATCGGGGCTCAACCTGACCGCTGCCAATCACGTCGTGCTCTTCGACCGTTGGTGGAACCCGGCGGTGGAGGACCAGGCACGGGACCGGGCCTGGCGGATCGGCCAGACCAACACGGTGGTCTGCCACCGACTGGTCTGCCCGGGGACCGTCGACGAGCGGGTGGAGGAGGTCGTGGCCGGCAAGCGCCGCATCGCCGACCTGGTGCTGCCCGCCAGCAGCAGCCTCGGCGACATCGGCGCCGACCAGCTCGGCGTGGCACTCGGTCTGCGCCCCGATGCCCTCATCCAGGACGAAGGCGAGCCCGCCGAGGGCAGCCGGGAGGAGACCGCGGCATGAGCAAGCGCCGCCGATCGTCCCGCAAGGCCCAGCCCTCGAGCGGATTCTGGGGGCCGCACGAGACCGTCACCCGGCCCGCGGCGATCCGGGCCACCCCCGACCCTTCAGCCATCCCCCGATCCCTCGGCGACCCGCCGCTCGCCACCAACCCGGCGGTGAGCCAGCGGCACCTGGCTGCGGTGTACGAGGAGGCGGTGCGGACCGCCTCCGCCCTGGCCGCCGCCAACGGCCTCCTGCTGGTCGACTCCGACGACACCTGAGCCCCGGGGGCGGCCTGCGGCCGCCGACGCCGTCGCAGCTCCGCCGTAGCATCCATCCCTGTGGCGACCAGGCAGGTGTGGGTTCCATACGGGCGTCCGGCCGCCGACGCGCTCCGGACCGCCATCGCCGACAGCAAGGGGGGCGACCCGCTGCGAGCGGTCACCGTCGTCGTGGCGTCCAACCACGTCGGGGTGGCGTCCCGCCGGCTCCTCGCCTCTGGCGTGCTCGGTCCGGTGTGCCCCGAGGGGGCGGGGATCGCCGCCGTCACCTTCGTGACGCCGTACCGGCTGGCCGAGTGGATCGCCGCTCCGGCGCTGGCCGGCACCGGCCGCCGTCCGGTGTCGACGCCCGTCATCGCCGCCGCGGTGCGCGCCGTGCTCGGGGGGGCGCCGGGTCGGTTGTCGCCGGTCGCCACCCATCCCGCCACCGAGACGGCGCTCGTGTCCGCCTACCGGGAGCTGCGCGACCTGTCGCCCCGTGCCCTCGATGCGCTTGCCGGCACCGGAGCGATCGCCGCAGAGGTGGTCCGCATCCACGCGTCGACGCGCGCCCGCCTCGCCGACGCGTGGTACGACGAGCAGGACCTGCTGCAGGCGGCGACCGCCGTCGTCCAGGACCCCGCCCACGCGCTCGAAGGGGTGGGCGACCTCATCCTCTACCTGCCGGCGCGCCTCAGCCGGCCGGTCACCGATCTGTGTGCGGCCGCGGGGAGGTGTCGGCACCTGACGATCGTCGCCGGGTGCAGCGGACATGCCGGCGCCGACGCCGAGGTGCTCGAGGCGGTGGCGGCCATCACCGGAGGGGCGGCCGGCGTCGAGCCGGCCCCATCGGGTCCTGTCGCCCTCCCGGCCCGGTCGGCTCCCGACGCCCTCCCGGCCCCGTCGGCTCCTGTGGTCCTCCCGGTCGACCGGCGGCGGACCACGATCCTCACCGCGTCGGACGCCGACGACGAGGTCCGTGCCGCGCTGCGCGCCGTCGTCCAGGCCGCACTCGACGGCACGCCGCTCGACCGCATCGCCA
>Ga0209698_10001198_pt1 | contig 30096 bp, 30 predicted proteins | sample LitLauG_LLR_2012_FD_187203 | JGI IMG/M metagenome (GOLD analysis project Ga0209698, IMG submission 187203) | Freshwater sediment microbial communities from Pennsylvania, USA - Little Laurel Run_MetaG_LLR_2012 (SPAdes) (version 2) | ecosystem: Environmental > Aquatic > Freshwater > Creek >... | reverse complement strand
TCGGGATCGTGCTGCGGCTGGAGTTTTATACCCCGGAGGATCTGCGCGTGATCGTAGTGCGCTCGGCGGAGATTCTGGGAGTGGAGATCGACGACGCGGGGGCGCGGGAAATCGCCGGCCGTTCCCGCGGCACGCCGCGCATTGCCAACCGGTTGCTGCGACGAGTGCGCGACTTCGCCCAGGTCCGGGGCGCGGGCAAGATTGACGAGTCCACGGCGAAGGCGGCGCTGCAAATGCTCGAAGTGGATCAGTATGGGTTTGATGAGGTCGACCGGAAGCTGCTGCTGACGATCATTGAGAAATATCAGGGTGGTCCGGTGGGTGTGAACACGCTGGCCGCGGTACTGGCGGAAGAACCGGACGCGATCGAGGAGATCTACGAACCTTTTCTGATGCAGATTGGATTTCTGAACCGCACGCCGCGCGGGCGCGTAGCCACGCAACTGGCGTACGATTATTTCGGGATCGTGCCGCATCGCAGGCAGAGTTCGTTGTTCTGATCTGCCGCGTCCTTCGCTGTCATTGCTTACCACCCGGTCCGAAGTAGCGGTAATGCCCCGTGATCTTCCAGTTGAAAAGAACGTCTTCCATCCTGGGTCCTTCGCCAATGTTGTGGACAACCATGTAGCGGCTGCTCCAGCGGGTCCTTTGGTCGACGACGATGCCGATGTGCGGCACATTTCCTCCCAGGTCCCAGGTGACCAGATCGCCGGGGGCATAATCTCCGGCGCGGTTCGTGATGGGCAGGGACTCACCTTTGCGCTGGAAGAGAACCATCAGGTTGGGCACGCGGCGGTGGTCGATGTTCGAGTCGGTATGGGCCAGCCGCCAGCGCCTTTGATTCGGATATGCGGCAAAATTCTGCTGCATGTCTTCGTGGACTTCCTTCTGCAAATCGACTCCCACGGCCCGGTAGCTGCGGATAATTTCGTCGGTGCAGACACCGGTATCGGCAGGGACGTCACCGCCGGGATACGGAATGCGGACATAGTCGGAAACGTAGCGAACCGAATGATGCGTGCGCTCGATCGCGGCGGCGACCAGGCGACGCGTGAATTCCTGGCGCGAGAGAGGCGCGGTGGAAGCCGTTTGCGCCAAACAGCAGACGCCGAGGACCAGGAGCATCAGCCAGCTCGCCGCTGTTTCCGCCGGCTGCATGGCACCGATTGTAACGGCAGGCGGCTGAGAGGAGAATAGATACAGATGAACCGGGTGATTACCGTCGAGTGCTAGAATCCTACGTTTTGTGCCTGATCGTGTTTTTCCTCCAAGGGCGAATGCTGTGGAGTGAATTTTGCGTGACAGATCTACGCGATCTCGGGGGTTTCGAGCTTGGCGTTCCTATGATCGCTGCCGTGCTCGTTGCGACCATCGCAATTCTCTGGGGTGGGTACGTATGGCTATGGAAATCACCCGCAGATAGGACCGCCGAACGACTGCCTTCCATCTTCATGCGCATGTTGCATGTCGTTGTGATTGCTCCGCTTTCGGTTGTCGCGGCACTAGCGATGGGGGGGCTGGCGAAGATGGGGACTCCGGGTTGGTGGGTCGCAAGTAAGTTGAACAAACCGGGCAAGGATCTTGACCTCCGTGTGCTTATTGGGACAGCGATTATTGTGGATTCGGCAATATGCTTTGCCGTCCTGTGGGGAGGATATGTGCTTTGGACGCGATTTCGGCCCCGAGGGCCTGTACACAAGTGGAATCAATAACTGCGCGTATGGTTTTCCTTCGGATTTGATAGTGAATTCATAGGAAAATCGAGGTGGCTATAGTGCTTGAAGCAGGGAGCGAGTCTCAACCGAAGAAGAAACCTCGGATGCCAAAAGCGCATTCCCAGTTTATCGCCGATCTTTATGTCCGAGCCGGTTGCGTGATTCGCACGGAGTTCCAAACTGATCCGAACGATGAAGCGTACGAATATCTCTTGGTGTGGCCGCACAACGACGATCCTGTGTACCCCGCATTGCCCAGGTGACTCATCCGCGGCAGAGAAATAGAGGTATCCATGTCCACCGCAACCCGCACCAACCCGCTCTCTTATCTCACCGAACAACTCGACGAACTCAAATCCAAGGGCACGCACTTCAAGCTGCGCGTGCTTGAGGACGAGCAGGCACCCGTCTGCACGTTTGACGGGAAGAAGGTCATCAACCTGGCGTCGAACAATTATCTGGGGCTGACGACGCATCCCAAGCTGCGCGAGGCCGCGCTCGAGGCGACGCGCAAGTTCGGAGTGGGATCGGGCGCGGTGCGCACGATCGCCGGGACGATGAAGATCCACATAGAACTGGAAGAGAAGATCGCGCGCTTCAAGAATGTCGAGGCCTGCGTGGTGTTCCAGTCGGGCTTCGCGGCCAATGCGGGGACGGTGTCGGCGGTGCTCGGCAAAGACGACTTCATCATCTCCGACGCGCTAAACCATGCCTCGATCATTGACGGCGCCCGGCTGTCGAAGGCGAAGATTCTGGTGTTTCGCCACAAGGACATTGCGCACGCCGAAGAACAACTCGCCAGCGTTAAGAACGATCCGGGCAAGAAGCTGCTCATCACCGACGGCGTGTTCTCGATGGACGGCGACATCGGCCCTCTGCCCGCGCTCTGCGACCTAGCCGAAAAATACAGCGCCATTATGATGGTCGACGATGCGCATGCCTCCGGCGTGCTGGGCCGCAACGGGCGCGGCACGATCGACCATTTTGGCATGCATGGCCGCGTAGATATTCAGGTGGGAACGCTGTCGAAGGCGATCGGCGCGCTGGGCGGATACGTCTGCGGCACGCGTGATCTGATTGATTTTCTGTACCACCGGGCGCGGCCGTTCTTGTTTTCGACGTCGCATCCGCCGTCGGTGGCGGCGACGTGTATTGCGGCCTTCGATGTTCTCGAAAACGAACCGGAACGCATGGAAAAGCTCTGGGAAAACACGCGCTTCTGGAAAAAAGAACTCGGCCTGCTCGGCTTCGACATCGGCGGGCGCGCGACTCCGGCGAGTGAGACTCCGATTACGCCGATCATCATCGGCGACGGCAAGCTGACGATGGATTTTTCTCGCGAGTTGTTCAAAGAAGGCGTACTTGGGACTGGGATTGCGTTCCCGACTGTGCCGGAGGGCAAGGCGCGTATCCGCACCATCATGACCGCGACGCATACGAAGGAAGAGTTGCAGCAGGCACTCGAGGTGCTTGGGCGCGTGGGGAAGAGGATGGGGATTGTGACGTGACGGCCAGACGGGTCGGTAGCCCGGATTACTTCTTGGCCTTCGCTGCTACCTCCGCAATCTCCCGCAAGCTATTTACAAAGCTCTTGTTTCTCCTGAGGTGTGGCCGCAAATTTGAAAATACCTCCTCGAACACGGCCCTGCACTGATCAAACAGTGCGACGGCCTCGTCCTCGGAGAGATTGTGCAGTGCGTCGCTTGTGAGAACGTAAAGCGGAGCAAGGGGGTTGGGGAGGTTGTCTGGTGTCAGGTACTTCGGAAACAGGCTGGCAGCTTGTTCAAGCTTGTCGGCAAAGCGGAGCTTCTCGATGCCCTCTACGTTTCGGGATAACCCTAGTGCATTGTTTCTTGCTTCCTCATCCAGGATTTCGAGCATCTCGTTCATGTGGTTTTCTACCACCCTGCGCATATAACCCATCGCCCCGACACCGTGCCCGAAGTTGCGCAGTCTTAGCGCTGCTTTGTAGAAGGCGAGATCCTCGCTACCCCTCAGCGCCTCTTCGAGCTCGGGGCTGACCCTCTCCTCCAAGGTCGGCCACTGCCCATGCTTCCGAAACAGGAAATGCGACTCTTTTTTGCCGTCCCTTTCTTCAAAAACCTGCGACCACTCGTAGGCGATGTATAGATACTGCTCCTTACAGTTCCGGCATCGGAATGCCCTCTGCTGGAAGCCTCTGTCGCCTTGCACGCGCTGGGCCCTTGCGAGCACCTCTTGCCAGGCTTGCTCCCTGCCACACTGTTCACAGAAGAACCTGACCTGTTCCGGCAAATATTGAAAGCCCGAACCCGCGTATCTGAACTAGCGGTAGAGCGGCCAAGTACCAAGAATCTCCCCCAGCTTGGCGTTCAGTTGCACCTCATCGAGTTTTTCGATTTCTTTCACGGAGTGGGCTTCTCGATTTCAGCGCGCGGCCGCCGCCAGTTCTCGTTGGACGGCCCGCTTGTTGGTTTGGGGGAATCTGGCCTTGGCTTCAATGCCCAGCCGTCCGGCGTAGTAGAGCAATTTGTCCACACTCTTGTTGGCGATTTTCCCGTTGAGCAGTTCGCTCACCCGTGGCTGAGGCTCTGCCAGGATCACCTGCAGTTGCTTTTGCGAATACCTTCGAGCGAGCTTCAGAATGGCTTGGTACAAATCGGCCTTAAACTTCAAGATGGTGGCCTGCTCGGGGGAGAATCCCAAGTCGTCGAGAACATTGCCACGCGTCACGTGAGTTGGCTTAGTGTGTCCGCCCGCCATGCTTTTTCTCCTTCTTGTCCTCGACCATCCGTGCCCGAACCGCCTTCAGGCGCTGCCGCGCCGTGTTGATCTCCTTCATGGGCGTCTCGCGGCTTCTCTTCTCAAAACAGTGCAGCACATGGATTACGTCCCGCACTTTCGATAAGTAAATCACGCGATACCACGCCCGCTCGTCCTGATCCCGCAATTCGTAAACACCCGGACCGGTGGAACTCATTGGCCGGTAGTCCGTGGGCTGGTGTCCCTGCTGTAACAAACGCAGGTCAAATCCTAAGTTGTGTTTCGCCGCCTCTGGAAACGAGCTGAGCACTTCCTTGGAGTCGCCTTCCCAAGCAATTACTGCGTCTTTGGGAGTGCTGGAATCCATGCATCGCCAAGGCAAGTATAGCAGTTTGGGGAGTCGTGATATACAGAATAATGTATGATCCGCGAAGTCGAATCCGCCGAGCTTCGCTCGGCCGGACAGCCGGGGACGGCTGTCCCCACATGAGCACTTATTCCGGCAGTACTTCGATCGCCGTCACAGTCGCATAACGCGTGACGGGCACGAATTCCAGGAGGATTTTGCCTTGGGCGTTTGGTTCAAGGGCTTTGAGCTTGCGAGTCAGGGGACGATTCTCTCCGGCCTGTTCTAGGATGTTCAGATTGGACAGGACTGTTTTGCCGTTGCAGAAGACATTGAACACCCGGCCTTCCGACGCGCCGCCAGCCGCTCCAGACGGATTGTGGTCCGGGCTTTCTGCGGAGGCATGGTGTTCGATGAAATGCAGCGTGACGGTGTACCTGCCCGGAGCAACGGGGATTGCATAGGAGAAGTGGCCCCAGCGTTCGGTCTCATAGAACTCGGGATCGTCGGCGCCGTTCGCCTGCTCTTGGCTGGTGCTGAGCTGGCCTCCCTTGAAGTAGGTGTCGGGACTCCACCAGTGGCTGTCGTTCGAGTAATACGGCACATCGCGGGCTACGATGCGTACCGGCCGGACTCGCCCATGGATTCCAGGAAGAATCTCGATAGCGGAGAGCATCGCCCCTCCGCCTTTCCCCGAAGAAAAGGTGAGATGCAACTGGCCATCTGCTGCCGGCGCAATGTCGGGAAATACTTTCACTTCCGCCGTACGGTCGCCACCGGAGTCCGCGAGCACGTCGAAGTCGCGGAGCAGCGGCTGACCGTTCGCCAGGACCGTCATCATGCGGCTGCCCTCGCCTCCGCCACCTGGGTTCTCCGGGCCGTAATAGGTTTCGGCGAAGTGCAGGTGCAGTTCATACGTTCCCGGCTTCAGAGGAATGTTGTACGAAAAGTCTCCCTGGCGGCTGCTGCGATAGACGATAGGATCCTGTGTGCGCCAGATGTGCTGCACCGCGCTGGGAACGGCGGCTCCGCTGGAGAAGTAGGAATCCGGACTCCAGAGCTTGCCGGCATGATCCACATATTTGCGGCCGGCGCCGGCGAGGATGCGGACCTCTTCGCCTACAGGAAGACCAACGGCCGGTTCAGCGGCGGCTTGCGGCGAATAATTGGAAGAGCGAATGACCGGCTGTCGTTTTGATTTTTCCCGTCCCAGAATCGCCGCAATGGCCAGTACGACAAGAAGTAAGATGGCACTTAACAAGTAAATCTGCCGTCGGCTGGGGCGCCATGCTGTCACTGAACCGGCAGCCGGGGCGCGTGCCTCAGGCGTCATCGCCAAATTCGACTTGGGATCCGGCTCCTGATCAGCCATCGTCTTAAACACTGGGATGTACTGACCTACCGGGATGGTGATGTGGATAGGATGAGCCGCGCCTTCCGACGCGTAATACTCGCTGAGACGCTTGCGCAAGCGGTTGGCCTGCACGCGGACGATCGAATCCGTATCCTGATCAAACGAGTCACGCCGGTCAAACACGTCGAGCCCGACCGAATATTCCTTGATTTGTCCGCTTTCACCGGCAAATGTCTTCTCACACAGGTAGGAAAGCAGGTGGGTGAGCGCCGGGGAACGGATAAAAAGGTGGGATTGCAGGACCGCCTGCAACTCGGCGCGTTCCGCTTCCCAACCGACCGACTCTGCGGTGATCGAAGGCACCCGCAAACCTCCTCTAATGTGCGCCTTCTATCTCATTTATACGCCTTCAGACAGGCCCAGGTTCACTTACAAACGGTTACGAAACTCCTGTAACGGTCGTGTAACCCCACTTTGGAATCGGTGGTGGTCAGCCGTCGCGGTCCGGCAAGTCGTTGCCGCTGCTGGAGATAACTTTTCCGCGCACGTAACCCCGCGGGCATAGCCCCCGGGTAGCCGATATAGCGTTGTGGGCGGCGCAAATCCGCTGCATAACTGGGGCAGAAGCGGAGGGCAGATCGCCGGGGCAAGGGCACAGCCCAGACCGGAACAGAGGCAACTCCGGAAAGGGAGGCTCGATATGCGAGACATCACAACGAAAGTCGCATTAGTGGCGATGCTAATGATGCTGTCTCAGTACAGCACCGGCACACCGGATCCACAACAGGACAAGGTCAGCATGCAATCGATGACCGTAGCCCAACTGGAACGGGCCGGGGATGAGGCACGCACCAAGAAGGATTATGCGCAGGCGGTCCAGTACTTTCAAACAGCACTGCGTAAAGATCGTAAGAACTCGGTCTTGTACAACAAGATGGGCCTGGCCGAACTAAAGAACAATAACTTGGGTGCAGCCCGTGCAGATTTCGAAAAGGCGGCTAAGCTGAACTCCAAATTTGCCGATGCCGTCAACAACATTGGCGCTGTCGAATATATGAGGAAGAACTACGGCGCCGCGGCCAAGCACTTCAAGAAAGCTGTGGCCCTCGAGGAAACTCGTCCCGCGTTTCACGTAAACCTGGGAGCGGCGTGGTTCAGCCAGAAGAAACTGGAGCAGGCGCTGGCGGAATACGGCCGGGCCTTGGAACTGGATCCGGATGCTTTGAAGCAAGAGTCGAAAGCGGGCATCACGGCCCAGATCGCCAGTCCGGAAGAACGCGCGCGGTATTCCTACATGCTGGCCAAGATCTACGCCAAGCGCGGCGACGTGGAGACCTGCCTGCAGTGCCTGAGGAAGGCCAAGGAAGACGGCTATCGCGATATGGCGAATGTCTACAAAGACGAAGAGTTCAGCCGGATGCGGGATAACCCGAAACTGCACGAGGTGGTGGCCCCGCCCACACCGAAATAAAAGACCTGTCATCCTGAGCGGCGTTCTTTGCCGCGAAGGACCTGTGCAACTGGCCCGGGAGTGCACAGGTCCTTCGCTTCGCTCAGGATGCCAAAACCGCTTGAGCCGTCTCCCTCGAGTCTCTCCCCCGCGCTGGCGAAGGAGAGGCTCTCTGGTTTTTTGAGCACTAATTCCCAAGTCACGGTGTGTTGAATACGGGTCTTGCCACCTCATCAGCATTTGCCGATTCCGGGTGCCCCGCCTTCCAGCGCATCGCTGCCGTGATACGAGTCCGGCCGCTGGGGTGATCGGAAAAGATGAACTCCTCAATTGGGCCGGGATCGAGCTTGCGATATTCTCCCAGCATCAAGTCCACATTCGCCTCGCCATCCGGCTGTTGGGCCGCATTCAGGCCGTACATGTCTGCCTCATACTCCATGGTGCGCGTGATGGTATTGTTCACCGGCGTCATGACAAAGAAGTAGAGGGACAGCACGATTACCGCCAGCGGCAGAACGGCGACATCCGTGATGCCTCGAATATCCCATTTCTGCCCCCAGCGCGTGAGAGCGAAGCTGATGCCCCAGTTGAGGAAGGCGAACCCGATCACCACCACCACGCCTGTCTCGACCAACCCCTTGTACTCATGATTGAGAACGTAGTGGCCCATCTCGTGTCCCATGGTGGTTTCGATCTCGGGCAGAGTGCAGCGGTTCAGGAGATTGTCGTTCAGAGAAATTCGCAACGTGCTGGCGAAACCGCTCACGTTGGCGCTGACTCGATTCGACTGTTTGGATGCGTCGAACTCCCAGACATCGGTGGCGGGAATTCCGTTGGCCCGTGCCATGGTGAGGATCGGATCCTTGACCCGGGGATCCTCCAATTTCTTGTACTGGTTGAATAACGGGGCGATGTAAACCGGGGCAATCAGACTGACGAATGCGAAAAATACGATCGTGAGAGCCGCGCCCCACACCCACCAACTCCTGCCCAGGCGTCGTACCAACCCGAAGAGTGGGACGACGAGGATCGCCCCCAGCACCAGGCCGACGACCAAGCCAATGAGTTGCTCACGCATCCAGGGCCCAAAGGTTTGATTCAAAAGGCCATACTTGTGCTCGCGGAAGTAGCTTTCGTACACCGTGAGCGGAAACGTAAGAATGGAGGCAACCAGGAAGAACTGAATCCAGTAGAGTGCCGTCTGGAGTGGCCGGAAGCGAGTGATGCGCTCGGCCAAGTCACGCATTCGCGTGGACCATCGGAATTGCAGCAGGAGCCACATCACGAAGACGGTCGAGAGGAAGTCCCATAGCAGCAGCCAATAGCCACCTTCGAAATAGGCGTCGGAGCGGGCCCGTTGTGCGGGTGGCATCTTGGCCAGATAGGCGTTGACTGCTGCGTTGACGTCGAAAGCAGGCGTTAGGGCGCCGTGGGTCTCGGTGGGCTGAACCGGCGAAGCACCAGGAGTGCTTGTCTGCCCGGATGCAAAGACCGAGAACACCAGGGCGATTGGAAGAACAAATCGGGCCGCTCTAAACATCATCCCTCCCTTGAGATCGCGAGGAGTATACGACAGGGCGTGGCGTCGTTTGTGCACTCTAGTAGCGCGCCCGGAAGCTGCTGCGTAGCGCCGGCAGGCTCTGCCGGCTGTCGCGGCGGCGCTACGCTCAAGATTCGAAGCAGCTCCCAGCAAGTCACAAGAATCACGCGGTCACGATACGAAGTTGACCTCAGGCTAGGCTCTACTCCGTCCGGTAGACGATCTCCCCGCCAACGATGGTGGCCACGACCTTTCCGGTAAACTGCCAGCCGTCGAATGGAGTGTTGTGCGACAACGAGCGCGACTTCGAGGCTTCAAAGGTCCAGCGCTTTTTGGGGTCGAAGATGGTTACGTCGGCGAAGTTGCCGCGGGCGAGCGAACCCCGGCCGCGGAGGTCGAAGACCCTCGCGGGGCCTGCTGTGAAGAGTCCGACGATGCGCGGCAGCGGGATTTTCTGCTCGCGGTGAAGCTTTGTAATCGCCAGTGCCAAGGCCGTTTCCAGTCCCGTGATGCCGAAGGAGGCGCGCTCGAATTCGACCTGCTTCTCGTGGGCGGCGTGTGGGGCGTGGTCGGTGGCAATGGCGTCCACCGTGCCGTCGGCGAGCGCGACCAGGATGGCCTCGCGGTCGATGGCGGAGCGGAGCGGCGGATTCATCTTGAAGTTGGTGTCATACTCGCCGACGTTCTCATCGATCAACGTAAAGTGATGCGGCGTGACCTCGCAGGTGACGCGGACCTTGGCGCGCTTGCCGCGGCGGACAGCCTTCAGAGCGTCCGAGGTGGAAAGATGCGCCACATGCAGGCGAGATTCGCGAATCTGCTGCGCGAGAGTCACGTCGCGGTCGACGATGGCCGCCTCTGCAGCGGCGGGCATGGCGCGCAGGCCCAGGCGGAAGCTGGTTGGGCCCGCGTGCATGGAACAATTCTCCGTGAGCCGAGTGTCCTCGGCATGCTGCACAACGGGAAAGTTCAGCTCCGCGCCCAGCCGAAGGGCCATGCGCATCACATCGTCGTCAAGGATCGGCTTGCCGTCATCGGTGACCGCAACGGCTCCCGCGCGCTGCAGGGCTGCGAAATCGGTGAGGGTTCCACCTCGGCTTCCACGGGTGGCGGCGGCGATGGGGAACACATTGACGACGGCACCGCGCTCAGGATTGCGCAGCCAAGTTACCCACTCGGCGGTATCGACCACCGGCGCGGTGTTGGGCATGGTGCAGACTGAAGTGAATCCTCCCGCAGCAGCAGCAGCGCTGCCGGTCGCGATCGTTTCTTTGTAGCTTTGGCCCGGTTCGCGCAAGTGAACGTGTAGGTCGATGAAGCCGGGGCTAACGACTAGACCGCGCGCGTCGAATCTCTCGTCCGCGCCGCCACGGATTTTGCCGGGTGGCGCGACCTCGGCGATGCGACCGTCGCGCAGGAGTAGATCCATGGGCGCATTGACCCTTGCCGCCGGGTCGATCAGCTGGCCGCCTTTGATCAGCAGACTCTTGGGCGCGTGGCGCGTCATCCGCAACTCCCAGACGACTTCTTCTCCGCTGATTCACGCGGATTTCGCGGATTTTTTCTATCATTCTCGAACGCGTAGCGCTTGAACTGTGCATTCGGCCCAAAGTTAAACAGTAAATCAACTTCGATCTCAGTGGCGCGAAGGTAGTTTAAGAGTTGCTTTTCCCAAGCAGGGTCGATATCACGGCCCGTCTTGAGTTCGACAAGGACTTTCCCATCAACGACCAAATCGGCACGAAACTCACCGATTTGCCGACCGTGGAACCAAACCGGAATAGCCAGTTGTCTCTGGAAAAAGATGTTGTTTTCCGCCAGGGCCACAGCGAACGCCTGTTCGTACACAGACTCCAAGAAACCGTGCCCGAGTTCGTTGTGGATGCTGAAAAAAATGCCAATCAACTTTTCGGTAACATCTGCATGTTTCAATCCGCGCTGATCCGCGTACATCCGCGGAATAGAAGTTAGCGTCCTCATTTTGCCCTCCCAAGCGCCCGCGCCAGGATGGCCATGCGCGTGGGAACACCGTTGTGGACTTCGTCCACGATTACGGACTGCGGGCCATCGGCGACTTCCGCCGTCAGTTCGAGGCCGCGGATGATTGGCCCCGGATGCATCACGATGGCATCGCGTTTGGCCAGCTTCAGGCGCGCCGTCGTCATCTGGTAGTGGGCGATGTAATCCTGCAGGCGAATTTTTTGTCCCGCCAGGCGCTCCTTTTGCACGCGGAGCAGCATGATCACATCGGTTCCGCGCAGCGCGTCTTCGATGTGGCGCGTGACGCGCAGGCCGGGAGCAAGAGTCGCTGCCACATCCGGCACAAGTTCGGGAGGCCCGCACAAAATGATCTTCACCCCGAATTTGGTCAGCAGGTGACAGGCGCTTCGGGCTACGCGGCTGTGAAAAATGTCGCCAATAATGGCAGCCTGCAAGCCCTTGAACGATTTCTTGTGCTTCAAGATGGTGAAAGCGTCGAGGAGCGCCTGCGAGGGATGCTCGTGCATGCCATCCCCGGCATTGATGACGGGGATGTCGAGATGCCGGGCCATCAGGTGCGGGGCGCCGGCAGATGGATGGCGCATCACGATGCAGTCGGCGCCGACGGCGCGCAAGGTGTATCCGGTATCGAGAACGGACTCGCCTTTTTCGATGCTGGAGCCGGAGGACTGCACCAGCGTGGTCATCGCGCCCAGCGATTTCGCGGCGAACTCGAAGGAAGACCGAGTGCGTGTGGAAGCTTCGTAAAACAGAAGCACAACCCGCTTGCCGCGGAGCAGCGGACGGGCCTTCTGCGGATTCATGCGGCGGGCCAGCTTCAGCAGGCCCAGAATTTCCTTCGCTTCGAGGTGTTCAATCCCGAGTAGCGAACCGCGGGCAGGCTTATTCATCGTCGAAAGTGCAAACGGTGCATCATACGCGTGGGCCGCAGACTGCTGCAAGCCGCCTTCTTGTGATTCGCGTGGGCCGCGGATTAGGCTCGATGCCGCGTCAGGCCCGGTCGCGGCGGCCGAAAACAGCTCCACCCAAAGCTCCGCCCAGCCCTCCAAGGATCAGGAAACTTGCCAAGGCGAAAATCAGTAAGAAAACCATCATGAAGACCAGGCCGCTAGGTGAACGCATAAATTCCAGAGTCTGCTGAAACTGGGGGTCCGGATAGCGCGCCGCAGTCTGCTGGATGGCATCGACCATGACGCGTCGAAGCTCCCCGCTCTGGTGAAGCACAAGGATCGCCGTGCTCTCAAGTATTGTCGTTATGCCAAAGCAGAAAAAGCCGCAGACGGCACCCAGGCGGGCGCCAACTCTAGCGCGAATTGCGGTTTCCGGGGCCCGGCGCCGATAGAACGCCACGGCCAGAAACCCAGCGCCGAACACGGCAATCACCGGTACCACGAGCTTGAGCACCATCGCTATGGCCGCGATCAGCGCCGCAAGGGCACATGGTTGTGCGGAAAGAGACCAGGACGTCGGCACAGCGATGCTCGGCACGACCGGGCGATTAGCAGCGGCAGGCGAATCCAGCGAAGCGACTGAGGAAGCTGCCGGACTCAGCACCGGCTCGGCGATAATCACACGAATCTGCGGCGCCGCGCAGTGCGGACAGAAGGGAACGCCTTCCTCCACCGCTTGCCCGCACTTGTAACAGGGTTGTTCCATCGGGGCCCGAAGGGTCGTCTTGAAAGTACAGCAGGGCGCGCGACTGAGGCAAGGAGCAGTGCGCTATTGTCGATTGCAGATTCTCGATTGAAAAACGAAGCCTTCTCTTAGGGAACCCTGATTCGGGGTGCGTCGGCCACAGTGAGAGCTTTTAACCTCAAAGGGCGCTAAGAAAGGCTGCAAATGACGCGAAGAGAGGCGCAGGACTCCCACATCCGAAGTAATCCGAGATTCCTAGATTTCTCCCCGCTTGCCCCGCGTGTGGACGTACACGAGCGCGAAGGTCGATCCCTTGCTCCCTGCGCGCGGCTCGACGGCCACGATATGCTGATCGTCCTCGGTGCCAACCTTCAGTTCCGTGACCGGGCCTGAGTCTTCGCCGCATTTCAATTCTTTGGCGTTCCTGGTGTCCTCACCATCGACATCGACATCGCCGCCATGTTTCTGGGAATGGCACTCGAGAACCTTGCCGTACTTCTTGAGTTTGTCGCGATAGAAGTCTAGGACTTTGGCCGGAGCGTCGTCGGACTGGTACTTGGCCACCACTAGCTTCACTCCAAAAGCGTCGGTCAGAAGGCTGAGATTTGCCTGGTCGCTATTCTCTTTGTCGGACTGAAGCTGCGCGCCGGGGTAAAGTGGCAGCCCAGCCTTGCGCGCGTCGGCGTCTTTGCCCACGTGCAGGTCGCCAATAGAGCTCCGGACATCGAGGTTCTTGTCGTGGCTGTCGGAGTCTTGCGCGATGACGGGCAAGCTCGCGATTACAGCCAGCACCAGCGCGGGCATCAGGTGGCGAAACATGAATTCCTCCTCTATTGAGCGGTGAGGCGTCATTCCGAAGCCCGCGCTTTCTCCAGCGGGGCGAGGAATCTCCCAAGGCAGTAACTCCCGGGAGATTCCTTCGACTTCGCTCAGGACAGGCTCTTCGCTCCGCCTGAAGAACGGCTGCGCTCAGGATGACGACTTCCAAAACAGACTACGGCGCTAAATATCCGCTTCTTTGCCGTGCGTGCGGACGTAGACCAGGGAAAAACTCGATCCCTTGCCCTCGGGCTCAACCGCCACGATGTGCTGGTTCTCCTTGGTACCGACTTTCAGCTCGACGTTGTTGCCGCTGCTGCTGTCGCAGGTCAGCTCGTGAGACCCATGGTCCCAGCCTTTCATGTCGGTGTTCACATCAAGATGGCTTGTGTGGCATACAAGAATGTTGCCGTATTTCTTGAGTTGATCCTGGTAGAAGGCAACGATCTTGACCGGCGCGTCGTCGGATTCATACTCCAGAGCAACGACTCTCAGCCCGAAGCCGAAACTTGAAATGTTCACGTTCGCGCTCTTGTCCTCGCCGTCCGATCCTTTTTGCTTGAGGCGGGCCCCAGGATAGACGGTGAGGCCAACGTCAGCCGCATCGACATCCTTGCTGACGTGGATTCCGCCGACCGGCGTTTGGATGTCCACCTGTTTGTCTTGCCCGTTTTTTTCTTTCTTCACGTTTATGCTGCAGGCGGGCAATAGGAAAACTAAAGCAAGCGCCGCCAGGCCCAGAGCGGACCTGCGGACGGATTGAGCCTTATTTTTTCGCATTGGGAGACTCCCCGTTGGCGACCTGCGCCGGACGCTCGATCCCGGCGCCACGCTGCGCGATGTTCGGAATCGTCACGGGCAGATGCCCACGAATCGGGATCTCCCCGAAGAGCGCTTTGACCGCGCTCATTTCCGAGACCGTCGCATTGGAAAAAGTGCACACGTAGTTCTCGATCTTGGGGAAATCACTGGCCAGGTACGGATTTCCCATAGCGACCACCGCGGCCTTTTCCGCGGCGTGATCCAGCAACTGCTGCAGCAGAGTACCGGTAGCGTCCGCCATCGCGACCGAGTTGCCAATCTTCCCGGCCGTCGGAATGACATAGACAGCTGCAATCACGGTCTGCGCCTCATCGACGGCCTTCAGGACCTCCTCGCTCATCCCAGCAGCGATCCGTGGATCCACGTAAAGGACATGCGCGTCCGGGATGCGGGAGCGGATTTCGCGCCCGAAAGCACGCCCGGAGTCGGAGCGCACGTCGTCAGAAAAGAGAACGGCCACGACGTTATTGCGGGTCTCTTCTTTGGTCATATACGGAAGCAAGCCCTTAATGGTTCCCCTGGATTTCAGGGGAAGCACCTTGCCGTTGTCACGCACCAGCGTGATCGCGGAGTCAGCGACCTGCTGGCCAAATGCAAGATTGTCGGGCTTTCCGACCGAGGCGGAGAGCGCGCCCAGATCCACTGTGCGCGATCCATTCAACCCCAGAGACGCCTTTATTTTCAGAATCTTGAGGACAGAGCGATCAAGGCGCTGGCGGGAGATCTCCCCGGAGCGCGTTGCTTTGACCATGGCGTCGTAAGAAGCCGCCAGGTCAGCGGGAATCAGAAGCAGATCATTGCCGGCCTTGAACGCTTCCACCGCAGCCCGGCCAATGTCGCTGGCAAAAAGATGGGTCAGACCGGCCATGTCGAGAGCATCGGTGACGACGAGGCCCTTGAACCCAAGCTGGCTTTCGAGCAGATCGGAGACCACTGCCGGAGAGATCGTGGCGACGTGGTTGGGGTCGGGATCGAGGGCGGGCACGGTGACGTGCGCCACCATGACCGAATCGACGCCCGCGGCGATGGCTTGTCGAAAGGGCGGAAGCTCGATCGAGTCGAGATGAGCTCGGTCGACGCTCACGCTGGCAACGCCCAGATGTGAATCGGTGGCCGTGTCGCCGTGGCCGGGGAAGTGCTTCACCGTGGTCAGCATTCCGCCCTCGTGCGCTCCCTTGATGTAGGCCGTGGCTAGATCGCCGACTTGTTTTGGATATTCTCCGAACGACCGCGTATTGATGATGGGGTTAGCCGGGTTCGAGTTCACATCCGCGTCAGGATAAAAATTCCAGTGAATGCCGATAGCCCGGGCTTCCTGCGCGGTGATACGGCCGGACATCTCGGCGTCTTCGATTTTGCCGTCGGCGCCGAAAGCCATGGCGTGGGGAAAGTTCGTCGTGCCCATCAGGCGCGTCGCAACGCCGCGTTCAAAGTCGGCGGCAAACAGCAGCGGCAGCTTCGAGTCGCGCTGCAGGCGATTGAGCAGTTCGGCGGCCTCGTACGGTTCGCTGCGCAGGAGCAGTGGGCCGTCGACATGCACAGTCATGGCGAAGGAGCCGACGTGATACTTCTGCATGGCCTCACGCCACTGCAGGTACTCGGGGCTGTCGACGTTGAGGAAGCTGGCGCGGCACCAGATCATGAAGACCTGCCCAACTTTCTCTTCCAGCGAGAGCTTGCCCAGCGTTTTCTCAGCCCATTTATCGCCGTCGCGGGTGAGGTGAATCGGACCGGGGTGCGGATGCTTTTCTTTGGCGAATACGGGCAGGACGAGTGTCAGGCAGAGGACGAAGGCTGGAATAATTCTTGGCATGGCAGGAACGATAGCAGAAGGGCGGGATTTGGGTGTTAGGTCTTATGATTCGCAGGCTGCTGAAAAATGCTGGAGGGTGATGTTTTCGGGAAGGGCACGAGTTTTACTCGTGCCGTAAGTGACGCGGATTCGATGCGGCTTTGGCCGCTGTGGTCTGCTTTTGATCGTGCGAAGGACTTTCTCCGCAGCCTGCTAAGCCTAACACCCAAGATCTAAGACCCCTCGACCACAAGGGATTGCAGTGCCTGCCGCTGAATCTGCGGATCGTCGCCGAAGCCCCTCAGCCACGTCACTTCCGGCTCTCGCCGAAACCAGGTCATCTGCCGCTTGGCGTAGTTGCGATGGGCCTGCTGGGCTGCTTGCACGGCTTGTTCGCGGGTGAGTTCTCCGCGCAAAGACTGCACCGCTTGCTTATAGCCGAGCGAAGCCAGGGGACGGGCTGCCACGCCATACTTCTGAAGCAAGTGGCCGGCTTCTTCGACCAGACCACTCTCAAACATGCGCTGGGCCCGCTGGTTGATGCGGTCGTAGAGGGCGGCGCGGTCGGGATCGAGGCCCAGTCGCAAGATGCGAAAGCCCTGCAGCGGGTCGCGGCCGTGCTGCCAGAGTTCAGTCATCTTCTGGCGCGAGGCGAGGCAAACCTCGATGGCGCGGATCAGCTTGGGGATGTCGTTGGCGTGGATTTGTTGTGCGCCTGCGGGGTCAAGACGCGCCAGAATCCGATGCAGGTGGCCCGGAGCGCGCTTCGCAACTCGTTCGCGCAGCCTCTCCCGCAATTCCTCCGAGCGCTGCGGTCCAGGAAAAAGGCCCTCGAGCAGGGCGCGCAAATAGAGTCCCGTGCCGCCGACCACGATGGGCAAATGACGGCGCGCTGCGATCTCCGCCAGCACAGATCGCGACCGGCGAGCATATTCGCCAGCCGTAATGTAGTCCGTGGGCTCGACGCAATCGAAAAGATGATGCGGTGCCCGGGTGCGCTCGGCTGCGGTTGGTTTCGCGGTGCCGATGTCGAACTCACGATACATGGCAACGGAGTCGCAGTTGACGATCTCGCCTTCGAACTTTTTAGCGAGGGCCAGAGACAATGCCGTTTTCCCACTGGCGGTAGGTCCGACGACAACTGCCAGCAATGGCTCGGGCATCCCGATCTCACGATGCGCGAAGCCCACGTTCAGCGCAAACTCCAGTGAATATCGTGCCAGTAGCGAATCAGCGTGAGAAAGAGTAATAGAAAAGCGATGAGCAGCAAGCCCGTGGTTTCAGACGCGTAGACTGCGTGACGATGGTGCTGGTGGGAATCGTCGTGGGGTTCGGCAGAGGGCACGCAGACATTGTAGCGCTGCGAGGTCATGGGTCTCAGGTATAAGGTTCCAGGTATTGGATTCATAACGCCGCTGAAGGATCAGCCTAAGACCTAACACCTAAGACCTAACCCACGACCCGAGACCCAGAGTGCTACACTACGGCGTCGTGCATGCCGCGCCGCAGAGCAACCGCCGAGTCGCGCGCTTTGGAATCTTTGAACTCGACCTCAGCGCCGCCGAACTGCGCAAGAACGGCGTAAAACTGCGTCTGCAGGGGCAGCCCTTCCAGGTGCTGGCGCTGCTGTTGGAGCGCGCCGGCGAAGTGGTCACCCGCGAAGAATTGCGGCAGAACCTGTGGCCCTCCGACACGTTTGTCGACTTCGACCACAGCCTGAACACAGCCATCAACAAGGTACGCGAGGCTCTGGGCGACTCGGCCTCCAGCCCGCGCTATGTCGAGACCCTGGCCCGTCGCGGCTACCGATTCATCGCCCCGGTCCAAAATGATGGACTGCCACCAACTGTCGAAGTCGCCTCCGGCATGCCTGCAGTAAACGGCGCCAGCCCTGCCCCAACCCGTGCGCCCTCTCCCGAACCTTACCCGTCGCTGGCACCGCTGCATCCCGAACTCGACGTCCCGATCCCTCGCCGCGGAATCACCCGCGGACTCTTCGCGTTGATTCAAGTGATGTACCTGGCGTTCTATCTGGCGGCCCTCTTTCGACTGCATGCCATCCAGGGCATTGCCGACTCTTTCCTGCCTTTTTGGGGCGCAACGACCCTCGCCGGCGCGGTTCTGGTGACGGCCGGCGTGGGCATTCCTCTGCGCTGTTACCTGATCTCGGCGGTCGGCTTCGATTACCAGCGCCTCGGCGAGAAATTTGTATTGATCTTCCCCTTCGTGCTTGCCCTAGACGAGTTTTGGGCCGTAGCCCCGTTCCTGCTGATGCAAAAGATCGGCCTGGGCGCAGCTTTCGCGGCCAGTGCAGCGCTCCTCTACCTGCCATTCTCGGAGCGAACGTTGATCAGAATGGCCTACGTCCGCTCAAGCAAAAGCTAGCCACTTTGGATGGAACCAACCTCACCAATCGTGCGTACTTCCGTCTAAGAGCTGGGCAGGCGTGTGCTCGCCCAGCGGGAGGACTCTTCATGAAGCGTATCGGATTCGCAATTCTTGTTCTCGGCCTGATGGCCGCGCTGCCGGCGTCGGCGGATGAATGGTCGAAGACCTATAACCTCACCGGCAAGCCAGACCTGCGGATCGAGACTTCCGACGCCGATATCCGCGTCTCCACCTGGGACCAGAACACCATCGCAGCCAAGGTCATCACCACCCGCTACAAGATCGGCGAGAACGGTATCCGCATTCAGGAGCATCAGGACGGCGACCACGTCGATATTGACGTGCGCTACCCGCACCACGCCTTCACCGTCGAGTGGGGCCAGCACCACGTAGAAATCATCATCCAGATGCCGCGCGAAGGAAAGGTCAACCTGCGCACGGGCGACGGCAAGATCGAAGTCAATGGGCTCAAGGGCGACATGGATCTGCACACCGGCGACGGTTCCGAGACTCTCGACGCCGTCGACGGCAAACTGCGCGCTACTACCGGAGATGGGCACATCCGCGCCAGTGGCCGATTTGATGAACTCGATCTCAAGACGGGAGATGGCCACGTCGAAGTGCGTGCCGCTTCCGGATCATCGCTCGCCACGGGCTGGAGGCTTGAGACCGGAGATGGAAACGTCACTCTCGAAGTCCCGGGCGACATGGCGGCCGACGTCGATCTGCACACCAGCGACGGCCACATCGACCTCGACATGCCGGTAACCACCGCGGGCAAGATTCGCGAGAACGAAGTCCGCGGCAAGCTCAACGGCGGCGGCAGCCTGCTCAGCATTCGCACGGGAGATGGTTCGATTCATCTGCGGAAGAGCTAAGGGCGCGGTTCCGGTGTCTGACGCCTGTGCTATACTGTCGGACACATCATGGTTTCGAACCGCATTACAGTCCGCGTCCCCAAGAGGCTGGAATCTCTCCTTCGAGACCGGTCCCGCGCCAAGGGGCAAACGCCTTCAGATCTCGTGCGCGTTGCGCTGGAAACTTATCTCGGCCGCGGAGGCACCACGCACTCGGCCTATGAACTGGCGGAGGAAGCGGGCTTGATTGGCTGTGTTCGTCGGGCACCGAAGGATTTGAGCACCAATCGCCATCACTTTGAAGGCTTCGGAAAAAGGCGATGAGCCAGATTCTGGTGGACACTGGTCCGCTAGTCGCCATTCTTTCCCGCGAAGACCAGCACCACGATGCCTGCGTAAACGCGCTTCGAGATATGCCGGGACCGCTCCTCTCCTGCTGGCCGGTAATTACCGAGGCAGCGTGGCTGTTGCGAAGCTCGCCACGGGCGGTTCAGCAACTGCTGCGCAGTATCGATGGTGGGTTTCTCGAACTGCTGCCACTGGGCGGAGCGGAGGCTGAAGCCATCGCGACTCTCATGAAACGGTATGAGGACATTCATCCTCAACTTGCCGATGCGGCCTTGGTGTATCTTGCCAACCGCGAGCAAATTGAAACGATTTTCACTTTGGACCAGCGAGACTTCTCCATTTATCGATCCGGACGAAAGCGCAGTTTCCGTATTGTTCCAGAGCTCAAGCAGTGAGGGTCATGCGCTGAATATGTAACAAGCCCTTTTAGTGACGAAAGGACATTCCATGCGAGTCAGATACGCCAGCCTTCTCATGATCGCAGTCGCTCTATTTTCCTGCCTGGCCCACGCCCAGCAGACGAGCATCGAGAAACATGAACCTGCCCTGGACATCACCTCCATGGATCGCAGTGTGGATCCGTGCGCGGATTTCTTCACCTATTCCTGCGGCGGTTGGATCAAGAACAACCCCATCCCGCCCGACCAGTCTTCGTGGGAGACGTATTCGAAGATGGAGGACGAGAACCGGGCGCGACTGAAAGGCATCCTCGAAGCTGCGTCCTCACCGGACGCCAGCCGCAACGCGGTTACCCAACAGATCGGCGACTACTACGCTTCCTGCATGGACGAGAAGGCAATCGACGCCAGGGGAGCGGACCCGCTCAAACCGCCACTGCAGCGCATAGCCGGGATCAGTTCCAAGGCGGATATCGCCGATGTAGCCGGGTCCATGATCGACGACCGCGTGCTCTTCGAATTTGGCTCACTCCAGGACTTCCGCGACGCGAACCAATTCATCGCCGGCGCCGATCAAGGTGGACTCGGCCTGCCCGACCGCGACTACTACACCAAGGACGACACCAAGTCACAGGACCTCCGCAAAGCCTATGTCGCGCACGTACAAAAGATGTTCGAGCTCCTCGGCGACAAACCCGAGACGGCTGCGGCCGAAGCACAGACAATCATGCGTATCGAGGCAGCGCTGGCCAAGGGTCAGATGACCCGCGTGGAGCGCCGCGATCCCAAGGCCCTCGACCATAAGCTGACCACCGTTGAACTGGAGAAAATCAGCCCCGAGTTTCGCTGGCAGGTTTATTTCGCGAAGGTTGGAATGCCTGGCTTGTCATCGTTGAACGTCACTTCTCCCGCTTACTTTAAGACTATGAACGAGGTGCTCGACAAAGAGAGCCTCGGCGACTGGAAAACTTACCTCCGCTGGCACCTCGTGCATGCCTACGCGCCCCATCTTTCCGCTCCATTTTTGAATGAGAACTTCGCGTTCTACGGCAAGACTCTGCGGGGACAGCAGGAGCTCAAGCCGCGCTGGAAGCGTTGTACCGAGGATGTGGACAACTATCTCGGCGAGGCACTGGGCCAGGCCTATGTTGCGAAATATTTTCCGCCTGACGCCAAGCAGCAGGCGCTGAAGATGGTGAAGGAAATTCAAACGGCGATGGAGCAGGACATCAACGGTCTTCCCTGGATGTCCGCCCCTACCAAGCAGCAGGCTCTAGCCAAGCTACATGGCATGGCCAACAAGATCGGCTATCCCGACACGTGGCGGGACTACAGCAAGCTCGAGGTCATCCGTGGGGACGAACTGGGCAACGTCGAACGCGCCCGCCAGTTCGAATTCAACCGCCAACTCGCCAAGGTCGGCAAGCCCGTGGACCGCGGTGAATGGGGTATGACTCCGCCCACCGTGAACGCGTATTACGATCCGCAGATGAACGACATCAACTTCCCAGCGGGAGTTCTGCAGCCTCCGGCGTTCGATCCCACCTCCGACGCCGCTCCCAACTACGGCGATACCGGCGGTACCATCGGGCACGAACTCACTCACGGGTTCGACGATGAAGGCCGGCAGTTCGATGCTCATGGCAATCTGCGCGACTGGTGGACTGCGGATGACGAAAAGGAATTTGTGAAGCGCGCTAGCTGCATCTCCGATCAGTACTCGACCTACACGATCATCGATGACATCAAAATCAACGGCAAGCTCACGCTGGGCGAGGATGTCGCCGACCTGGGCGGCCTGATCCTGGCCTACATGGCGTGGAAGGAAGACACCAAGGGCCAAAAGCTGGAGCCGCAGGATGATCTTACCCCGGAGCAGCGTTTCTTTGTCGGCTACGGACAGAGCTGGTGCGGCCAGACCCGCGACGAGACCAAGCGGATGCGCGCCACGATCGACCCGCATTCGCCGGAAAAATACCGCGCCAATGGTGTGGTCTCAAACATGCCCGAATATCAGGAGGCCTTTCACTGCAAGGCGGGATCGCCGATGGTGAATCAGAACCGCTGCCGCGTGTGGTAGGAAAAGTCTGGTAAGGCCGCTTACATTTGCTTGTGTGGGACCGGGTCTTTGACCCGGTCCCACCGAGCGAAGCTCGGCTGGCTCTGTGTCATCGAGAGCTGAGTTCCGTTGGCGACCTACACGTCAAGCCCGATGGACCGCATCAGCTCAAGGCCGTTACTCTTCGTAACGACTCCATCTCGCAGCTTGTAATCGAAGGTCATCCTGCCATCTTCGAACTCGTCCTGGAAATGGATGTTGTGCAGTTGGCCGTCCGCTCCGCCGATGTCGGTAAGCGCCAAGTCATGGGTGCTTACCAGCCCAATCGCGCCGCGATTCACCAGCGCGCGCACAATTCCCTCCGCGCCAATGCGGCGATCCTTGGAGTTCGTGCCTTGCAGAAGCTCATCCAATAGAAACAGCAATGGCAGATTACCGCCTGCCAGGTCGAAGATCTGGCGCAGCCGCGTGATCTCGGCATAGAACCGGGAACTGCCTTCCCGCAGAGAATCGTTAATGCGGATGCTGGCCCCTAGTTGCAAGGGGCTAAGGCTCAGCCGGCGGGCTCGTACCGGCGCGCCTGCCATCGCCAACACAACGTTCATCCCCAGAGCGCGCAACAGCGTACTCTTGCCCGACATGTTGGAGCCGCTTACCAGCAAAACACGTGTCGCCCCACGAATGCTCAGATTGTTGCGCACACACACCGCGGCCGGGACGAGCGGATGTCCGAGTTCTTCGGCGTCGAACGATGCCACCCCTTCATTGAATTCAGGAAACGGGTCCGCGGGATGCTCGAAGCTGTAAGTCGCCAGCGAAAACAGCGCTTCCATCTCTCCGATGGCGGTGACCCACAGCCTTAGAACTTTCCCGTGAGCCTGGCGCCAGCGGTCGGCTGCGAATGCCAGTTGCACGGAGTACATCAGCGGAGCGTCGATGATTCGCACAAAGGTGTTATGGCGCGAGTTGATCAGGTCTACCAGGGTTCTCAGCCGTGCGATGGCTTGCGAGCTTGGCACGTCACTCGATGAAAGTTGTTTCTGCAGCGTCTGCAGCCGAGGCGCCTGCAACGCATGCGCTTCCACTCGCGACAGCAGGCCGGAGAGCAAATCCAAGTCGTGAAAGGCATGCTCCGTTCCATGCAACACTTCCTCCAGCGACGCCTTCAACCTGTAGGTGAGCACCGCCTCGATCACGACGATGAGCACCAGCGGTGTCGCCATTCCCCAATAACCCCACACTGCAACCGCCAAAATAGCGGATGCCGCAAGCCAGGGCGCCAGCTTTCGAGTCCACCCCGCCTTCATCTGATTTGGAGATTCCGCCCAGGCCAACAGCGCGTCGGGATGCACTCCTACGCCCACGTCCTCACCCAGCACCGCCAGATCCTCGCGCAGATCCAGTTGATCACGCAGTTCGGACAACGCAGCATGCCTCTCGCGAATTCGTTCCACCGGCGAAGGCAAAAGCAGCCAGTTTGCGAGTGTGTCTTCTCCCATGCGCGTGCGCGCCGTAGACAGCAGCTGAAACAAGCTGCCCCTGCCGAACAAATCGAGATCGGCGGCATACACGTGATGAGGATCGTCGAAGCGCTCCCCGGTTTCGCCGACAGCGGCCCAACGGTCTTCGATCCGCGCCAGCCCGTTCTTATAGAACGCAGTGGCACGCTCCGCCAACTCGCGAGCCCGAAGTATCCGCGAATGATAAACCGCGATGCCCGCGAATGCCGCTACTGGCGCGGCGAGCCACCACGGCGAGAGGTAATGTCCTCGAAAGGAGGCCCATGCTACCGCCACCACGAGCAACGCCAGAAGCAGGCGGACGTTTCCCAGGCGGATGTGAATCTTCTCGTAGTGGGCAACGTGCGACTCGCGGTCCTTTAGGCGCTGGACGTATTCTTCCGAGGGCGACACTGGCTCAAAATGTAGCAGGTACATGGGCTGCTAGGAAGAGTGGCGAATCTGTGTTTGGGTCTTGAGTGTCTGCAATAAAGAAGACTTGTCATCCTGAGCGGCGCAGTTTGCCGCGAAGGACCTGTGCAACCAGCCGGGAGTGCACAGGTCCTTCGCTTCGCTCAGGATGACAGGAGGACTGGTTGCGACTATTCGCCTAAACGTCCGCCCTGTCCCCGAACAGAACCATCCGCATCGAAATGCTGCCGAAGTCGAATCCCTCGTACGGATATGACACCGCGTCGCCCTCGTCAGTGCTGCCCATGCAATACAGCAGCGGCAGGTAGTGCTCTACGCTGGGATGCGCCGTCGCCAACAGCGCGTCACCCCACTGCTGCGGCTCGGTCAGCGCATTCACGTCGTGGGCATCGACCGCATTCTTAACCAGGGCATCGAATTCCACGGCCCAATCGTACGCGCCAGAAGGATTGTTCCAATCGATGCGGCGCAGATTGTGCACAATGTTCCCGCTGCCCAGAATCAGGACACCGCGCTCCCGCAGAGACTGAATCGCGCGCCCCAGTTCGAGGTGCTCTGTGAAACTGCGCCGCTCATCCAGGCTCAATTGAAAAGCCGGCACGTCGGCCTTCGGATACATGTGCCGCAGCACGCTCCACGAGCCGTGATCGAGCCCCCACTTTTCATCGGGCACAATCTCGGGAACGACGGCGAGTTTGGCGGCTTCATCCGGCGCGCCCGGCGCGGGATACTGCACTTCGTAGAGCGGAGCCGGGAACCCGTAAAAATCGTGGATCGTTCGCGGACGAGCCGAGGCCATCACGTGCGAGCCCTCCGTCACCCAGTGCGCCGAGACCACGCACACGGCCTTGGGCTTAGGCAATCGTGCGCTCAACCTGCTCAGCGCTTCGGTAAACGCATTGTGCTCGATCGCATTCATCGGCGATCCGTGGCCGACAAACAGTACAGGCATCTTCTGCAATGCATCCTCATTTTCGCCGCGGTCACGCATTAGGCATGCCCCTGCTCACCTCGTCAGTATTAACCATTTGATTATCATGCTGAAAGAAAAGACTCGATGGATGGAAGTGATTCACCGTACTACTGCAGATCGGCTTTGTCGGGGTTGTAGTAGAAGCGAAAGCGAAGCGCGAGATACGGTCCGGTGAAATCGCTGGGTAATGGCGGAAAGGGATTGGAGGCGGTAATGCCGCCCCAAGCCGCACGATCGAGCGCGGTGTCCCCAGAGGTCGCCACTAAACGCATGTCTGCGACCTTGCCATCCTTCGTGATAGCAAATTCAATCGCAAGCTTCCCCTTCTTCATCTCGGCAGATTCGGGAATGATGCGATACCAGTTTTCCTTCACATCCTGCAGAATCCGTTGCAGGTACGGGCCAAAATCCACACCCTGGGTATCGCTCAGAATGTCGAGCGCCCCCAACTGGCGGCCGCGCGCACCCGTGCCCAGGCCGAAATCACCCTCTTGTCCTCCTCCGCCGCTCGCCCGGTTGGCGGCAGCCCCCTGCATGGCTTGTTGAATGGCGGAGCCCGCGCTCATCCCCGCAGCGTACTTGCTGAATGTGTTTTCGTTCTTGGGGCGCGCCGGCAGTTGCAGTTGCGCCGTCTGATTGCTGTCGAACTGCGGACGAGGCGCGGCCTGCTGCTGAGTCGGAGGCTGGTTTTGCGCCATGGCTTGCGGCGCCGTGGGCTGCGGTGCGTTTGGCCCGGTCTGTCCGGGCGCGCCCGGAGGCGGCGTTGCCAGAATCTTCCGCAACTCTTTCAGATCAAGGTCGGGATGCCGCGACGTCGCGATCCGGTCCTTATCGGAGATGATGTTGGTGTTAGGCTTCCGTGGCGCCTTCTGCAGGTCCGGTGGCAATGCGAGAAACGTGACGTTTTTGTCCCGGTTCGCGTCGAGCGAAACCACAACCGCCCTGTGCCATGGAATGTATTTCTCGATCAGGTTGAAGTTCCACAGCACGATGCTGAGAACCAGGTGGACAATGATCGAGATCCAGATGGCCTCGCGCCAGCGCGACCGCTCCAGGTCGTCCTGCAGTTGAATCAGCAAAAGCAGGTGCGGCACGCGATCGTCGAGGTCGCGATACGCAGTTTCCCAGTCTTGCCGATCGTAGAGGCCGAGCTGCTCCGGTTGCGATTTTTCGGGCGGGGCTACCGGGTCCTGGAATGGAATCTGCGTAATCGGCATGCGCTGGGCTTTGTCTGTGTTAACTCTTGGCCATTAGACACGAATGACGCCCACCGCGTTGCATCCGGCCTTCCTGAAGAAAATGCAACGTGCACGGCGCGCTACAACCAAGTTAGACCTATTTTCGCACCTTTCGTGCCGTCCTGCTCACCCGGAATGTAGGCGCGGGTTACTTCTGTAAACATATGTAAATCTGAATTTCTAGGGAATCAATTCTTGACTTTCGCCAGGCTGGCGAGGTCAAGCTTTTTTTCATGATCGCGGATTTCCGAGACGATTTGAAGCGCCAAAGCCAGCGCTCGGCGGCCATCTTCCAGGGGAACCACCGGAGTGGAACGCTCCCGCACGGCGTGGAGGAACGATTTAAGCTCTGCATGGAGCGGTTCCTCGGCAGCGACCGGAGGCTTGGCAACGCCGATCTGGGGGTTTACGGAAGGCGCACCGGCCGCGGGGCCCTCCTGGCCAAGCGTGAAGACCAGGACCTCCTGCCGCCCGTAGTCGAGCGACACGTATTGCCGCGGCTGGAAAAAGCGCAGCTTGCGCACGCGCTCGGTGGAAACGCGGCTGGCGGTGAAGTTCGCAATGCAGCCCGACTCCAGCTCCAGCCTCACGTTCGCGATGTCTACCTTACCCGACAAGATTGGCAGGCCAACCGCACGCACTTCCTTCACTGGCGACTTGGCAAACGCCAGCACGATGTCGAGATCGTGGATCATCAGGTCCAGCACAACGTCGACATCGAGCGACCGCGGAGTAAACACGCTCAGCCGGTGCACTTCAAAGAACATCGGCTGCGTCAGGATCGGAAGCGTGGCGCGCACGGCGGGATTGAATCGCTCGAGATGTCCCACCTGGGCGATGCGGTTGTGCGCAGTGGAGAGCGCGACCAACTCCTCCGCCTCGGCGAGCGTAGCCGCCAGAGGCTTTTCGATCAGCACATCCACGCCGGCTTTCATTAGAGTGCTGGCAACCGAAAGATGCTGCACCGTGGGCGCCGCTACCGACGCGGCCTGCACCTCGCTGTGGGTGGTCAGCATCTGCTCGACCGAGCCGAACGCCTTGCAGCCAAACTCGCGCGCCACGGCGTCGGCGCGGTTCACATCCGGATCGACCACGCCCAGCAGGCGGACCGCTTCTCCCTGGTGTTCCAGTTCCTTGTAGACTCGCGCGTGATTGCGCCCAAAAACGCCCACGCCGACGACAGCGACATAGATCGGATCTTGAACTGGCAGCAGAAACTCTCGATGGCCGGTTGCCGGAAACAAATTGTAAACGTAATCGCGCCAAAGATCATCTGGATCAGCTAAGTTGGAGACCTTGAGACTCCGGCGGTGATTCACTGTCGCACGGAACGGTATTCCACTACGGAAAGGATTGGCCCACCGAAAATGAGGACGATCGCGCTGCTGACCATCTCAAATATTTTCATGACCTTCCCTGGTATGGACACTTAAAATACCGCGAGGTGCCGCTTTACAAAATCGTGGTTGTCAGCTGGCTGATCGCCTTTTTTGAATACTGCTTTCAAGTGCCGGCGAACCGCATCGGCTCGTACGAATTCTCTGCGGCGGCGCAACTCAAGACGATCCAGGAGGTGATCACCCTGACCGTCTTCGCCGCGTTTTCTGTTCTCTATCTGAGACAGCCGCTGCGCTGGAACTACCTGGCGGGCTTCGCGCTAATCGTGGCGGCGGTGGCTGTGATCTTCAAGAAGTGGTGAACACCAACTCGGGTTCGGATTGCATTTGCCACATATGGCGTACAGTTATATACGTACAATAATGCATGCACGACACAGCTAGGGGCCAGACATCCGAGAATGGAGGTCCAGCTCGTCGATTAGAATGCCCTTTCCCGGGCCGGAAAGGGCCCTTGCGCTGACGATGACCGGCGGGAACAGGGAAAGCTTCATGCGCGAAAAGATCGCGCGTCCTGCGGCCTTGCAAGGCCCTTCTACGACAAATCAATCACTTACACGAAGACTCAAAGAGTTAGCGGCGATCGTCGAAGCGCGCCGACCTGTCGACCCTGCCGCAACCCCGCCTTTTTCAAGAGTGCAATCTGCCCGGCGTGGTAAAGCTCATGCTGCGCAATTCCGTGCAGCAGATGATAGAAGTCGTAACGCTTGCCGGGAACCCGGTCACGAAGCCGTTCGTCGGAGAGACCAGCCACGGTCCTGACCAGCGTATCGTGCGTGCGCTTCGCCGCCGCCACCGCCCTGCGCCATGCCGCTTGCGTGGGCTTCGGCGGAAGGGGAAAATTGGCCAGGCCCTTCGGCTGGTACTTCTCGCCGGCTAGCCGGTGCAAACCCGCTCCGTCCCATACAGCAATGTGCAGCACCAGTTCCCAGATGCTGTGAACGTTGGCCAGCGGCTTGGCTGAAGCCGTCGCGGCATCCGCGTCCGCCAGCAGTTCGAGGAGCGCGGGTCCATGCCAGGCGCTGCCATAGAAAGCGCGGTGAAGTTGGTCGGCGATGCGTTCGGTTTCAGACGTTGACTTCGTCCGCTTTGACGGCATGAACGTTCACTCTCCCTCAGCAACGATTGCGATTCCCACGGCGTCGGCCGCCTCGAGAATTCTCTCACCATCCAGCAGCAAGCAGCGGCCGGCATCCAAAGCCAGGCAGGTAGCACCTGCGGCGTGCATGACGTCGATGGTTTTGATGCCGATGACCGGCACATCGAAGCGCATATCCTGATTGGGCTTAGCGATCTTCACCACGGTCAAGGCGCGGCTCAAAGTCGAAGCGTCTCCATGCAACGATCGCATGATCTGACCAGCGCGCTCGATGGTGGCGTCGGTGCCTTCCATGGCCTCGACTGCTACGCAGGCCGATTCGGCGATCACCACAGTCTGCCCGATGTCGTGCTGAGCCAACTGCAGCGCCACGGCGCGACCGTACTTGATGTTCTTGCGTTCCTGTTCGGTGGGTTCGCGTTTCGTCAGCACGCCGGGCTTGACCAGCAGTGGCTCGAGCAGCCAGGTGGATTTCTCCAGCGTGATGCCCTCCTCGCCGAGAACTTTGGCCACCGCCCCGAGCAACGAGTCCGTATTACGGGTCGTGAGCGAGAGCAAAAGCTTTGCAAGTCTCCAGTCCGGACGAATGCTGGAAAAAATCTGCTTGTGCTTCACCTGCCCCGCCATGACGGCACGCCGTACGCCCTCGCGCTGAAAAGTTTCAACCAGGCGGGAAAGCTCGCCCAGCGAAAGCCAGTGCACCGAAGCGGCGCCATGCGATTCGATTTCCGGGAAAGCCTCCTCCTTGATTGCGGCAACAACGACCTCGTACCCCTGCGCGCGCGCTGCATCGAGCACAAGGAAGGGAAACTTGCCGTTGCCGGCGATGAGACCGAGCTTGTCCATTTGAGAAGGCATCAGGCATCAACCGACCGACGCGGAGTCGAGTCTAGCACTCGCCGTTCCGGCGCTTTCATTGTGTCTTGCCGGCCTCGAGTTCCTTCAAGCGCGTGACCGCATGCTGGTTCTGATCGTTCAGTGACAGCGCCTTGTGATAGTTGGCGATCGCCCCTTGCCTGTCGCCTGCGGCCTCCTGCGCCTCGGCCAGGCTGTCGTAGGTGTTGGCGCTTTCGGGGTACATGGCCACGTTGAGCTGGAAGATGGCCACCGCCTTGGCAGTTTTCCCCAACGCCATCAGATCGTAGCCCCAGCGATTGACCTCGCGTTCCGGGAGCTTGAAGCCAGGATCGTT
>Ga0209698_10001197_pt1 | contig 30099 bp, 32 predicted proteins | sample LitLauG_LLR_2012_FD_187203 | JGI IMG/M metagenome (GOLD analysis project Ga0209698, IMG submission 187203) | Freshwater sediment microbial communities from Pennsylvania, USA - Little Laurel Run_MetaG_LLR_2012 (SPAdes) (version 2) | ecosystem: Environmental > Aquatic > Freshwater > Creek >... | reverse complement strand
TCTCCACAATATTTCATAGATGTTAGGAACGATCCGTACTCTATCTTGTGATTGGTACGACGACGATAGAGAGTTGATGATCCCTCTAACGACTTCTGTTTGTGCATCTTCAAACCAGAACAACTTAATAATCTCAAACTGTTCTCGCTTCCACTTGTTATAAACATAACGAAGGCCTTGTGGTTCAACTTCAAATCTATAAATGTTTCCTGGCTTGTTTATATCTCCACCTTCACGAACAATGTAGAATACAGGCTTCAGTGCTTGTTGTTGTTTAACTTCAACAACGGCTTCTGGTTTGTTGCCAAGGAAATATCCCCACGTTCTCCACGTCTTGTAAGTTAGATCGGGACGCTTTGGAATGTCTGTTGGGATTGTATTGTTCTTCACATATTCTGTCCAAGCAGCTGCCGTCTCCAACTTTAGAGCACGAGCCCACTCGCATGCATCTTCGAAACCTCTCCACTTACGACGAGCGGTTTCGAATGTATTTGATGTTCCAAGAAAGTTATTCCATGTTGTCCAGTCCTTAATATAAACACGGTGCGGCCAACGTGGGATAACAGCTGGCTTTTCTTTATCGTGCCACTTTTGGAACTCAAGGACAGATGTGATATTTTGATCACGAACGAATGTTGATGCCTCTGCATATGGAAGGTATGGCTTTGTCTTAGGACGACCTCGCTTACCTGGCGTTGCTTTCTTAGCACGAGGCTTGCGTGGTTTCTTTGGCTTTGCTTCTGGAATTGGTTCCAGTATAGTTTCTTTTATATCTTCGCTCATACCAAGTTCGCTTTCTTATAGTTTTCACTGACAAAGTCCCAGTTTACGACTCGCCATATGTTGTTGAGGTACTTCTTACGATCAGCAAAGTACTGCTCATCGTAAATGTATGCATGTTCCCACAGATCGATTGCAAGGAGAGGCGTTTGCTTTGGATTCGTTGCAGGCGTCTGTGCATTTGGTAAAGTGACGATTTTTAGTTTATCGCCTTCTTGAACTAACCACAACCATCCTGACCCAAAGAACTTTACACCCTTATCGATTGCTTCTTCTTTGAACTTATCAAACGACTTGAAGTCTGTCTTGATAGCTTGTTCTAACTGCTCACTTTGCTCCGTTTTATCCGGCGTCAAACACTGCCAGTAAAAGTCATGATTGTATGCCTGTGCCACGTTATTGTATATTGGTGTGTCAATATTCAACGTCTTTCTCTTGAGAATAGCTTCAAGCGATTCGGCTTTTGCAAATGCTGTTCCTACAACAAGCTCATTGACCTTCTTGAAGTACGCTTTTGTGTGCTTGTTATAGTGAATATCAACTTCTTGTTTAGCAAGAGCTGCTTCAAGAGCATCAAGTGGATATTGCAGACGTTTAGCTTCGAACTTCATATTTGTATCTCCAGTGTCTTATTATTTACTACTTCAATGAATACCCTATATTTACGCGTGTTTAGGCCTATAAATAGAACCTAAAGACATCAGGAGAATATATGAAAAAGCAGATGGTTGTCGAGAACACAAAAATCAAAACAAAGTCAGGTGTCCCTCTTATCGTTGAACATCATCCAAAAGACTACTACGGATATCCATTCATTACTCTGATTCAATATCGTAAGCAACATATGCTAACGATCGTTGATAACGTCGATGAAGAAAACATCAAAGCATACGTTCTTGATATGTGTGGTCCAGAAGTTGTTAGCGAAGAGTTGGTTATTGCTGCAGCTGCAGAATGGTATGAGACGAGTCGTTTCTTACATCCAATCTCAATCTTTTTCTCAAAGAAGAACTTGACTGGTATTACGTCAAAGATTTATAAGTCGTTGAGCCTTGACTATGTTTCAAGATTGATTGGACCTGTCCCACAGTTTCCAGTTGGTGTCGAGAGTATCAAGAGCATCAAGCGACGTCGTCGCAAGCCTATTCCTGCTACTGTTGAGATACACAGGTAATATTAGATTGATTTGAAGAATGTCGAGAACGACTTATATTCACTCTCTTTGATATCTTGCTTTGATACACGACGGACGAGCGACTTCTTCTCGCTCGTTTCTTCATTGATCGTCTTCATCATCTTACCTTTTTGCACAAGACGTAGACTTTCACGTGGTGGTTCTGGCTCTTCGACTGGTTCGCCGCCAATGGGAGCCAACTCTGGCTCACTGCCCAAACCATTAATGTCTTGTGTCCCCATCTGATCAGCTCCCTCGTCTCCGAATGCATCTTGCTCTCCGGACTGTGTTAGATCACCGCCTTGATTCTCAACATCTTCATCTTGAGCAATCTGCTGACCTTTGTCTGTCAATGCAGCGTTGCCATTCAAGTATGTGATCAAACCAAGCTTGACAAGAATATCACGAGCAGCGATTGAGTTTTGATCTTTGGAAATCTGCTCACCAGCAACCTTTGGAGTTGGCGATGCAAGGATCTTAGCAAGCACTTGCTTTTGTGTGTCCGTCAAACGGAGCGCTGGAAGAATTCTCATAATATACCTTTGTTATTGTTGTAGTATTTATCTTACTTTTGGTTATAGAGACTATTTCAAACTCCCCACATTTTATCAAACCAATCATCAATTTTATCAAGCCAAGATTTCTTGTTTGGCTCTTTAGACGGTGTATATGTAACATTAGCAGCCGTTGGAAGTGTTGTCGTTATCGTCGGCACTGATGCCGACGATGCCGTTGATGGATAAACAGGTAAAGCCGTTCCGCTCGTTGGAGAATTAATTCCTACACTTCCTGCAGACGTGATTGAATATGGTGTTGATGGATACCACGATCCAGTTGTTATGTTTCCAGTTGTTGTTATAACTGTTCCTGCAGGAAGTGACATACTTCCACCAGCACTAACTACTCCTGACCATGCGCCGGCACCACCACCTCCGCCCATTATGCTAACGTTACCTGTTATACCTGCTGCACCAGTCAATCCTGTAATTCCAGCAGCTGTATTCCAAAATGTTGTATTTGATAGAGGACCATAGATGTAATTTTGATAGATACCGTTTACATCATAATAAAAATGTTTATCGCGAGGACCTGCTATAAGAGTCTGCTCATAAGAATAACACGTTACGTGATATTCTCCTCGTGTAGCATAGTATTGAAGTCTGTTGATAATGTCGTCGTCAAAACGCATTCCAAGCCTTAGAGGAAATTCACTTCGCTTGTATGTGCTACATATTCCTTGCCATTCACCATATGTCATTTGTCCGTTCTGGACGATCAGCATTGATAGAATATGCTTGTCACGCTTGTATGTTGTCGTAAAGCTCTCAGCTTTTTCTTGTTGTTCTTCAGATATTTCATACGAGTATGGATTAATTATTGACATCGGATCAGATCCTCTTTTGTTTTATTAAATGGAGCTGTACGATGATAGTCAACGCATAACTGATAGCGTGTGATCGCTTGAATGTATATCCGTCATCGTTCTTCTTATATAGTTCTTTACGGACTTCTTGTTTATTATTTAGATAGTCTTGCAGTAAGTGTTTCTTTCCTGGACGCATCAATGCAAGAACATCTGCAACGTCATCAACAGACTTTGGTTTCAACTTTGAGATCAATTCATATTGCTTCCCAAGTTGGAATAACTTTTCAACAACTTTGCGATCATTAAATAAATTCCAGTCTGGCTCTTGATCGATCAATTCACGAAGCTCTTGTTTACTCGTTATAGTATTTAATACATTAAGGTGCAAGAAGTCGATCTTAAAATAACCTAATTGTTCTGCTTGCTCGTACGGTATTGCTGATAATCCCGTATACTGATCAGTTGGAATTTGTTGGAAATATACCCCACAAGGATGCTTTGACAACTCGTCGTTCTTGACCATAGACGCAGGGATAGCACCTTTGAATGTTTTCAAAGGATCAAAAGATGTCGGGAGATCAATATCTATGTCCATACAGACATCATACGACTATTAGCCCAGATTTTCAAGAGTCGTTGGAAGACTTGTTAGGGATATAAATTCAATCGTGCCACCCGCAAGGTCAGCAGCAAGTTGAATTGACGTTGTTGGAGAGCCCGGCTGACCCTGTTCCTGATATCCATATGATGTGCCAACAGTAGATGCTGGCGTTACAGTTACACCAGTCGCGTTCATTAACGATGAGAATAAATTAACATCTGTCAATGATATTGTTCCGGCGCCGGTACCTGTTCCACCTGATGTATTACAAACAAATAATATTCCATTAGATGTATTGACGGCATTATTTTGTTGCATCGCTGTAGCTTGAAGACCTAAGGCAATCATTGCCGTATTAATTATACTAATTAGTTTTACAAAACTAATAGCTGGTGCAGGAGATGGTGGTGGTGTAATACTAAACGCGACTAATGTTGGTCCTACACCATCAACTGTTGCATTGAATGAGTAAGGAGTGCTATAGCTGAGTCCAGTTGGTGATGCTGCCGATGATGTACCATTAACAAATGCGTGATTTAATTTACCAGTTGCGATTGCTCCTGGCGGAATCGTCTCATTGACTGTAACAAGCGTTTGTGAAATTCCATCAAATGTGGCACTTGCAACGGTGTACGATGTTTGATCTGGAACGGCACTTGCATCAAGTGATGTGTTATTTGTAATAATAATTTTTTCACCAACTGTAAAGTCTCCACTAACATCACCAGGACCAACGCCCCACTTACCACCAGCTCCTGTAACAACACTTGTAACATAGTAAGCTTTTTGTTGAACTGGCTGCAAGTATGTTCCACGCGTATCACATATTTGCTTAATCCCATCGATGTATACTTCTGATGAGTTTGAATTGACAATAAACGGCGTTGGAGAAGAAAAATTAATTCCCACACCTGTGAATACAGTACGACTGCGACTGCGCAATGCAAATAACATCTGATCAATAATTGATATTGCATCTGTAATTGTAAGATTTGGATACATTGGATCTTGCACAGCACCTTGTCTCAATGCTGATCCTGTAATCAACGGATCAGCATTCCATGCAACCGTTGATGTTGATACAACAATAGGAATATTAATCGTATTACTTGTCGTTAATGTCAATGTGCTTGTTGTTGAATTGAACGAACCGCTAATTGGTGTTGAAGGAGCAACGTATGTAGCATTAACCCAGTTTGTACCATTGAATTGTAGAAGCTGACCTGTCGTTGCTGCTGTAACGACAACGTCAGAAATCTTGTGTGGTGCTGTGCCAAGTGTGACTGTATCAACATAGTTTTTTGTTGCTGCACCAAATGATGCTGTTGGATCTCCGTTAAGGATCAACGGTCCTGTCATTGTTACAAATCCAGCAATAGGAACAAAGCCTGTAATTCCTGTTACTGCAGTATCAACATATTGCTTTGTAGCTGCACCAAGTGCTAATGTTGGATTTCCATTTAATACCAACGAACCAGTCATTGTTCCACCAGCCAATGGCACAAAACCTATCACTGATGCATCGACATATTGCTTTGTAGCTGCACCAAGTGCTACTGTTGGATTTCCTGAAAGAGTCAATAAACCAGTCATTGTTCCACCAGCCAAAGGCACAAAGCTGCCGCCGGCAGTACTAACAGCTGTATCTACATAACTTTTTGTTGCAGCGTCACCAGATGCAGCCGGCAATGGAAGACCTGTAATTGTCACACCTGCTGTTCCGCCAAAAGGAATTGATCCACGAACAACAGCATTAGGATTACCAGCAACAACTACTTGATCCCACACGGGCACATCTGTTGTTGGATTTTGTCCAAGCTGCATTGCAGATAAGTTGCGACGAATAAACAACTGTCCTGAATCTGTTGGGAATGCTGATGTTACGTCTGCTCTGTTTTTGTACCACTGCTGACCACGAATTGCATAAACTGGAGATTTTACGTTAGCAAAATTCTCCAACATGTTAACAAAACTTTCTGCAACTTCTTGACCATAGTCAAAAAATCCTTTACCGAGGATTTCAATGGAAGTATTAGCACTCGTCGCGGTTGCTGGTAGTGGAGCTGCAGTCGTTGGGTTTGAAGGACCATTAGATGTATATGGACGAACAGTAAACGAGCTGAGATATCCAGCCGTTGTATCTGTTGTATCTGTGTAGCTAATTACGTAGTTTGACATCGATGTTCCTCAGTTTTTAATATTTATTACGCAACACGCATGATATAAACGAGACTATAGTATGGTGGCGTAAACGTGTGCGTGTGTGTTCCAAGATTGATGCTATGTGCATGTGATGGATCACTTACTGTGTGAGTATGTCCACTGCCTGATAAACCAACACCGCTATCTGTCCGTCCTACAGATACGGCTGACGTTCCAAGAGCCATAAAGTAAGCTTCATAATTTGCATGACCGCCGCCTCCAGAAGCTACACTTGACGAACTAGTTGGAGCTGTTATTGGCCATCCAGGATAATCTCCTGTAAACATACCGTGTTGATGAGGAGGAAGTTGCGCTGCCGTCAATGCTGTACCAATATTAGAAACGCCTGTGTATGCATTTGCAGTTGCTCCTGTTAGTGATGTTGCGTTTGTCGTGCTTGATCCACCAGTTGCATTTGCAGCTCCTGGTGCAAGACCAAGAACAAACTGTCCAATCAAGTTGGGCGTTCCGTGGTTGCCATTACAAACAGCCCACGTACCGGTAGCACCTGCAAAAGGACTTCCTGGAACTCCTAGACCTGTTCCATCAAAGTTAGGACCACCAAGCGCTGTATTAACACCATACAACATAATAACAGCACCAACGGGTAATGTGAACGTTGCATGACTATCAACATATATCTTATTTGCTGCATCGTTGTTATTGATTGGCGTTGCAACATTTGTGATATAGTTTCCAGTCATGTTCAACGTGCCTGATAACGGACCACCTGTTACTGCAAGTTTAGAATCTGTATAGTTTTTTGTTGAAGCCTGTGTTGGTAATGTTGGATCAGCATTTAAATACAGTGGGCCAGTCATTGTGCTGCCAGCAATGTGAACGTATGATGCTCCACCAACAATACTATCAACGTAATTCTTTGTTGCCGCCTGCGTCGGTAGTGTTGGATCAGCATTTAAATACAGTGGGCCAGTCATTGTATCGCCGGACTTAAAAACATATCGTATATCGTTATATGTAATATTAACAATTCCCCAACTAGTACCATCCCAAACCATTAATGTTGGTACACCGTTTGTAAGAAGAAGCATTTGTCCAACAGTTGGATTTGATGGGAAACCTGTTTGAACACGAATGGAAGATGTATCATACCATCCATTAATTGTTGGGAGATTTGCACTTGCCGACGTTGGTGTTGGTGCAACTTCGTGATGAAGAATATATGGATTATAAACATACAAATTACCCGTTGGAAAATTACTACCAGTCGTTGGATTTCCGTTTATTGATCTATACAATCTTGGCATCCACTGTGGTGCTGCTTCTGCGTAAGGAATGTCCCAACGATACAGTTGACGAATTGTATTTCCTGGCGTATCAGTAACGAATGCATATTGACCAATTGTTCCTGTTGCTGCTTGTAGTGCTGCATACGATGTATAGATTATTGGTGTAATTGAAACCCACGAACCATTAGCTAATGTAGAGCCGACACCATTTGAATTTAATGGAGCCATTGTGCTTGAGTTTGATGTTCCTGCTGGATAGTCCCAACGGAACCATTGTCCAGTTCCAATATTGTACCAGTACAAAGCGACACCAAACCAAAGTTGTCCTTCGACTGCTGGATATGGTGGTGTTGCACTTGCATAGCTTTCTAATGAACGAAGCAAGTCTTCATCAACACTCTCGCCCCATTCAAGAGCACCACGACCATATAGTCGCAGTGTCGAGCTTTGTGCACTTCCACCTGGACCATCGAATCCATTATCGTTGATTGTAAATGAACTCTTTGTTGGTTCAGAAAAATTAATTATGTATGCCATTATATTTCCTCTTATGCAATTCTGAAACCACAGAACGACCCATATCCACCAAAGCAGTAGCAATTATATTCATTTGTATAATGAATTGCTATTGTCTGTCCTGCATAAACATAGAATATTCCTGATACAGATAGAGAACTCCACTCGCCTGTGTTGTTGTTTTCTGTCCATCGGTTTTGTGCATATTGTCCAGCACCATTGATGAAAACTTGTATATGGCTTCCTGCTCCACTAGCGCCGCCATTATATCCAACAGTAACATTCGCACTTATGAAATAATAGCCTGAAGTACCAACAACTACTGTACCACCTGAGTAACTTGATAATCCAACAGGACTACTATTAGCAGATTGAAAATTCAACACAGAATTACTTCCTGTATTTTGTAAGACGTTTCCATAACTCCAATGTACAGATGATGTTGGTGCAACTGCTGTACTATTGACTGTAACACCACCGGTGTTAGCAGAAACAGAAATATTCGTACCAGCATAGATTGCTGTGACGCCAGTGTTGTTTAACGTAACAGATCCGCCAGAACCACTTATTGTTCCACCGCCAGATAGACCTGCACCTGCTGTAATAGTTGCTGTCTGCAATGCTGAATGCCAACCACCATCGGCTCGCAAATAATTTGTTGTTCCACCACCCGATGCTGGTACATCACCTTGTGCACCGCTCGTGAAAAGATTTCCTGATATTGTAAGAGTTCCTGATGTTGTAATTGGACCGCCAGATACAGAAATTCCTGAATTTCCTGAAACAGCATTTACGCTGGTAACGACGCCAGATGCCGGATTATAAGGAGTATATCCAAGAGCTGATGTAACATCAGTAGACGTTAATGTAACAGCACCTGCCCTTGTATTAAAAGTAAGGACACCAGCGTTAGAAATGTTGATGCTACCTGTTGATGCAGAAATATTCAAACCGCCAAAATTATTAAGTGCAGTAACACCAGTATTATTAAAAATTATTGCCGCACCTGTATTATTCAAATTCATTCCTGTGCCAGCTTGTAGTGTCATTGCTACTGGTGCAAGTCCCGATCTACCAACAAGAACTTGACTATTTGTTGGTGCAGTAGTTGTTGTCAATGTACCACCTGCACCAGAATATATAAAAGAATTTGCTGTCAATGAAGAAATTGTCAACGTGCCAGATGTAATTGTACCACCGGTTGTTGGAACAAAGATTGGCGATGCAACGTTTGGATCAATTACTGGACGAGGTAGACCAGTAAGACCGTCGTATAACGACATCACACCTTTTGTTGAGTCAAACCAAATTTCTCCATCAACAACGCCACGATTTCCATATGGAATATCTGCTGTTGCTGTAACAGAAGTAACAAGCGATGGATTAACCCAACCACGACCTGTGTTGTAATAACGAACATATGACGTTGGATAGTAGTTTGGCGAACCAACGATTGTTGTTGGATCAGCAGGAACGGTATCATAACGGCGTTGGATCCATGCAGGAGCTGTTAAATTATTCGGCGCGCCTTGTTGAATAAACTGATATAAAGCACCAGTGTCTGTAGCACGAGCATATGAGTTAATTACTGCTGACGTTGGAAATGAAGCAAAATTTGCATATGATGGTGGCGTTGACATTGTCGACCACGTCTGCAATGTGTAATTCCAAAAATACCATGTGCTGTTGGCTGTGCAATAACGATATGCACGAACTGTATACCAAATTTGTCCTTCTACTGGAGACGGAGGTGTTGATGCACCAGCAAAGCTTTCAAGCAGGTATAGTTGGTTATTATCAAACCCACTGCCCCACTGTGTGTGGTTCTGGCCATACAGCGCTAATGATATATTCAATACTGGCGACGATGTTGAACCAACTGGTCCAATGAAGCCAGCACCAGAAGAATTCAACGATATTGTCGTTTTTAGCGGATCAGAAAAGGCAAGCGTGTAATTTGACATGCGTGTTGTCCATTAAATAGGTTTATCTCCTATTTATACGGACAACTCTTTGATCAGGACCTTTATCCGGTTGACGTCTTCTGCACGTTCTGCAATCTTTTCGCCCCACGTTTCGGGACGGATTAACGTTTCAAGAATTACTTTTTGCTCAGGACTTGTTCGTTCTGCGAACATTTTCTTGAACGAATTACTCAATAATAGCAACCACGGAGACAGTTGACGAGCTTGAATTAGCTGAATAACTTCATTTGGGTTAATAGTTTCAAAGTACTGTGATGTCTCAATTTCATTCTTTTCGCAATAGTCAAGAATTGTCTTAACAGACAATTCTACGTGCTTCATTGGCGGTAGTTTGTTATCAACAAATTCCAAATAGATCACATACACGTCATTAGATCGCCACATCGTTGGCGTAAAGTCCTTGCTTGTCATTAGTTTGATAAACGTTTCAGGCTTGGGCAAGTTGACGCTCTTGACGAACCTTGCAAATTCCATAAACGTCCGAAAGTATCTTGACGAAATAAACGACGAAATCGGTGGTGGATTTTTCTTTGTTGCACGAAGCCAAAGTTGATAGTAATAGTACGCCATTTGACCATCTGGCGTCTTTGCTTCTTCTTGACGGATCATTTGCTTACACTTATGCGCCTCAAACCGAAGTTCGAGAACGAAAGGCTTGTGACAAAACTTACATGTCCATTTGCCTCGTGAGCTCATAATCCTCTCATTAATATTAAACCCGCGTTGTAGCATGTGTTTGTGTTCCACACAGTTCACATTCAATCCACTCCGTGTCCATATTTGCAGAGTGAGAACCAAACTCATCTTCTGTATACTTTTCACAGTGCATTAAATATTCCAACGGGTGAGGACACGTTTCTTTCAACTTTGCTTGCTGTGCAAGCAATTCTTGTTGCTTTTCAGCAATCTCCATTTGCAAATTAACAATTTTTGTATGCTTCGTCTTTGCAGCACGAAGTTCGATCTTCTTGTGAAGAATATCACCATTCTTAAACTCGACGTCTCCACAAAACTCTTTCAACGTACGAAAAAAGTTTCTGCGATGATATTGACGCTGGGAGACTACTGTTGGTGCTGGTGTTTTATTAATTCTCATTTCCATTCCTTAGTTATTAATTTGATCTCGTCCTTTTGCTTTCCCTGCTGCTCCGCCATCTCAACGACATCTTCTGCTGTCAAAACTTTCAGTGCATCTTCTGCCTTACGAAAATTATAACGATATGCTTGTCGGACAACTTGATTGCTCAATGGTTTTGAACCTTGTGCTCTTTTAGGAATGCTCCAACTATATCGTTGTCCCGAGCCAGAAGTGCATACTGTCATTAGTTTGAATAATAATTCCTTGTGCGAATGATCCTTCAATGTGAAGTAAAAGGCAACAGGATTGACGAACTCATTTAGGAGAACAACTTGCTGTTTGTTCGAAGTCCCCGACAGCCAACGGAGATAAACGTACGGTGCAAATTCTTTTCGTTGCCCATCATCAAACTCTGAAAACGCTTGATAATTCTTACGATCGATTTGCCCCAACGTCTTAAACAAGTCAAGTTTCTTATCCATTGTTCACAACAGCGAATGTGTGGTTGCAAAACTTACAGATGATCTTTCCGTCTTTTTCTGTAAGGTGAGTAAATGGATGTGTGCAGGACTCAACCATTTCATTGCGCAGTGCAGCAATCTCATCAAATAATGGAATTTTCTGTGATTGAAGACGAACAATTTCATCCTCGATTGGACGAAGTTCTGATATTTTCTTGACCATTAGGTCCATCTTACGATCCCATGATACTTTTTCAGATCGCGTGCTCTTGTCGGCAATTGCATCCTTCAAGCGACGGACTGCTGTTTGCTGATCTGTTTCATCTTCTGGTTTCTTGCGTCTTGCCACGGTAATTCTCCTTATGTGTATTTCGCACTTACAACTATTATCGAAAACCTCTCATTGAACGCTCATATGCTTCATTTGCAACTTGCTCCGGTGTCTTTGTTGCTTGTTCTTGTCGCTTCTCTTCTTCCTTTACTGCACGAATCCAATCATCAAGATTTAGATCGAGTTGAAGTTCTGTGCCCTGATCGCATTGGCAACCGTCCATACTATAATCATCGTCATCGTCTGGAAACGATGGATCGTTGTGTTTTGCAACAGATTGGTGCATTTCATTTAGTTGATCGATTGCTTTCTTTAGCTCTGCGAGATCGACATCAAATGATGACGTTACCAAGTCAGGATTATCATAATAGAATTGCGATACTGGTACTGGAGTTGAAATTGATTTAACATATGACATAAGATCAATAGTCTCCTCTGCCTCTTGTAATTTATTTTCAAGTTCTGTTACTCGTGCTTGGAGTCTTTCAATTTCTGCAGTTAGACTACTACGCGTATCGAGGTAATAAAATGGGCTTGTTAAGCTGTACGTAGCAGGAGGACCAAATGCATACGTTGATGGATTGCCAAAAACGTTTGTGTATGGAATGACATATGTTGGACCTGTGCCAAGTTGGCTGGTTGGTCGATATAGATTATAGTCGCCTGTTTGTGATTTTGTGCTCATCGCATCTTCTCCTGTAATTGTTGTTTTAGGTTTTGTACTTCTCGTTCAAGATCCTCGTTTTGTTTCATCAATGTATAGAATTGCTTACCACGCATTGTTATTGCATTCCAAAATATTCTTGCTGTCGTATCCGGTTCGTATATGTCATGAAATTTAATCTTTCCGGTTTTCATAATCTCAACGAGCACATTACCATCGTCGTCATTAATTGTGATCATTCTATCGAACGCAGGATCAGTTCCAGCAATCACCATCGTAGGTGGAGTCATTGGGGATTGCATCGCAACGCCTGAACAGTTGGACGGTAATGTTGTTAGTGGAACAGTATTACCTGATGTATCAAGCGACCAGTCTCCTACGTCTATTTCTTCGTTTGGATCCCAAACGGTGCCTTCGATTTCGTCTTCTCCCATTACGGCACCTTCCCCAACTCAATCAACATTGCTGCAGCATTAATCTCGCGGTCTGATACAAGACCATCCTTGTATAGATGATCAGCAATAATTACAATTCCTTGTTCCCAGGCATCCTTTGGAGCAAACCGAGGAGCACGATCCAAGTTTTCATACAGGAATCGATATACGCCTTCCCATTCGTCGTTTGCAACATTACCACACAGCAACTTACGAGCGTCTTGCCACTTATCATTTTCAATTAGATCGAGAAGCTGAAATTTATAATCACCTGCTTCTGCATCAGATTGAGGAGCTGTTAGCTTACCGTCAATGCAATTTTGCTGCATTGCATTTACAATCTTCCGAATATCTGGATATGCGTATGCTATATACTTATGGAGTAATGGGAGTTTGAAGGATACGTTTTCATCGTCGAGTATACCAACGAGATATGCAAGAATATCGTCTTTGTTTGGACTCTTGAAATGAAATTGTTGGCACCGTGATTTAATCGCAGGAATGATCTTGTTGTCGTAATTACAAGTCAAAATGAATCGACTCGTATCAGAGAATTCCTCCATCAATCGACGTAAGATCCCTTGTGCAGGATGAGACATTGCATCTGCCTCTTCAAGAAGAACAACCTTGAATGGACCCATTGCCCAAGACGTAACAAATCCTTTAATCTTCTCGCGCATCGTGTCAACATTGTTTTCATCTGATGCATTGATAATAAGAATGTCTGACTGATCCAAACCCATCGCATTGATCAATATAAACGCGAGCGTCGTCTTGCCACTCCCTTGAACGCCTGATAATAGCAGATGTGGAATTGTCTTTTCTTTGATCCATTGATCAACGTTTGCACGAAGGTTTGCATCTTGAAAGACGTATTGATCGACTGTCTTTGGTCGATATTTTTCGACCCAAAGTTTATTATTGGACATAGAATTTCCCTTTATATCGTACAGGAATTATACTATGTCCAATGAGGTTAGTCAAGGTAGGCTGCAAACCCTTTGTCGTGCAAGAGTCTGCGAAGTTGAGAGAGTTCCCAACGTTCTGTTTCGTTCAACGAATAACCATCGGATTGCTTAGTTGCAAGTGCACGATAATGTTGAAGGAGCTCCATTATCTTGTTTCCAGTGCTTGTATCCATTCCACTAATTACATGTGTCATATCATTCGTTGGTGCTGGCTGTGGAGCAAGAGGTGGCTCAGATTGCTTGGGTTCTTCCGCGCTCGGTGCCGCTTCTGGGATTTGTTCAATCACCTCCTTAGTAACGGGAACGTCCTCAGTAACTGCCTGAACCACCTCTTGTTCTGGTGCTGGCGTAGCTGCCTCAAACCGCTTATCGTTTTCGTCAACAGGATAATATCTTGATAAGACTTCTTTCAATTCGTCTTGTTTCTCTTGCGTCCATTCTGTTGCAGATGGTCCAAGAGGAGCCTCCATATTGATTCCTTTTGATGGCTCATCGTCCATTAGAAAGTCAATCGCTTCCTTCATTTCTGGTGTTGCTTCTTCTACTTTATATTCCATAACTGGACGAGCAGGTTCCTCTTGACCATTATGCTTTTCCGGATCAAACTTTTCGAGCATTTGATCAAGAGTTGGATCGTTTGGCTTCTTCTTTTCTTCTTCGCGAATCCGAATTGCAATATTGGCAGCAAGCGTAAGAGCAACAGCCATAGGATCGAAAACGAAAATGATCATCAAAACAAGATACTTTGTCGCATTGTCAGGAGACAATCCAAACGCTTCTGCAATGTATGTGATAGGACCAATATGAACATTTGTTGCAATTTGTTGCTGCTTTAACGTAAGCAGCTGTTTATCAAGTTCTGTAATCCGCTGTGTTGCTTCACGTTGCTCAACTTTATACTGAGCATTAGCTTGTTCACGAGCACGAGTTGCAGCATTAATGGCACGAGTTGCGTTTGGATCGATCTCACCGTTCTTATTTGTTGTCGCGCTGATAGCTGGTGCCTTTGCAAGCAGGTCGTCGATTTGTTTCTTACGATCAATGAGACGATCTTTCTCGCCTTGCAACAGTGTGATTTGTTCGTTCATTTGCTTCAACGGAAGGCTATCTTGTTGATATCCAGCACTCATATATCCGAAGATACCAACCGATGTTAAAATCATCAAACTGATAATACCAACCGTCAAGTATGTGCGAAGAACAATTGGTGTCTGTTTCCAATAACGATAAAGGAATGATAGTCCGACAAGCTTTCCAAAACCAAGAGCACCACCCATAATAACAACAGACCAGAATACGCCACTGAACGTATGAGCGAGACCATATACACTAAAAAATTCTGCAGCACCAGCTATAGTTATAGCTGCTAATATTAGCATCCAAATAAAACTCATCACTTGCTCCTTTAGTCGGCGTAGATTCCACTGTAGTGTTCGTCCTCGATGTCCTCTGGATATCGATACATCAACACTTCATTTTCGTCTGTCCGCCAATGTTTTTGATCATTGAAAAGAAAGAAAGATGTCCACTTTAGTGGAGCAACAAGAATTTGACATCCCTCAACGCGAAGTTCTTCACACACTTGTGGACCAACTGCAATTACGTTAGCCCATCGTGCTGACTTCGCGCTGTCGTCATAGTGACTACCCAAGATAATTCCTGACTTCGTCGTTCGGACAAATTGTCCCTTTGAGTCGACGGCGTCGAGAAATTGAAATACAATATGATTCTTGATCGGCTTGATCTGCATTATAATATCCTTATTATTTGGTGTTGCTTATTCTTCTGTATTATTATCTTCTACTTTTGGCTCTACGACAACTTCTCCTGCTGGAGCTACTGTTGTCTTTGCTGCACGAGCTAATGCGCGCTGCGCACGCTTCATTTTTTGATCAACGAAACTTTGACGAGCTGCGACTGTTGTTGGAGCTGGTTGAGCACCCAACTGCTTTTGAATCTTCATCAAGTCGAAGTCGACCTCTTTACCTCTTGCTGATACGCCCTTTGCCATATTAATTCTCCTTAGTTGTGTAGGAAGTCGTGAATGTCCAAATTATACTTGACGCTATCAACATCGTGAGCACCTATTAAATAAAGGACATATGATGATACGCTACTTCCTCGTCCGACTCCCCAAACGATATTGTTAGCAGCGAGTGTATTTATAACGTAAATGATAGTTCGTAGTACAGGTATTAGACCCATCTTCCGATACAATTTGATCTCTTGTGCGACCCGCGACAATCGTGCAAATTGATCTTTATCGCTCTTGAAATGTTCAAGTTCATGATCGAGTGCTTTGATGATATATTTTTCAACGTTGACGTCAAGATACTTTTTTGGAATGTTCCATTGAAACGAAAGTTCCCTACAATTTGTTTTGACGGATAGGCGCTCACTCGATGGAACAGTATTGTTGTACTGTTCGATCAGTGGAGTTAGTTCATTGACAAACTGAACATTTGGATAGTGCTGGACGACAGAAAGTATATCACTTCCATCAAAACTGCTATCTCCATCAAACCAGAGTGTTCTGTTCTTTAGTTTATGCGAAACTTGATCCATATGGCTTTCCAAACGTGTCGATGTCAGGCGTCTTGATAGGAATGTTTCCTTGGCCTGTTGCGAGAGGGATTCCTGGAGCAACACGAACTGGTGCTGATGGTACGTTTGGTACTACTTGTGTTTGCGCTCCAAGATCGCTTGGAGGCGGTTGAAATGTAGGACCTGCAGCTGGAGCACTTGCCGCTGGAGGAACAAATGCTGGAGCACTTGCCGCTGGAGGAGCACCTCTATAACCAGTATATGGCTGGGTAGCCTGTGGTGGAACTTCTACGACTTCGTTAAGCTGTTCGATCTTTGCACGGATCTTTGCCCATTGATTAGCATCAGGAGACCAATCGGCTCCTTGCATTTCCTCAACGCCACTCAACCACATCTTGAATTCTTTTACTGATAATTTTTTAGGTTCAACCATTTTCATTCCCCATTTGTACTTATATTTACCGTTACCCACCGATCAGGTCACCTACAACAGCATCCTTGAGGTACTTATTGTACGTGTCGCTCGGTGAAATTGCAACCCACTCGTCGTACCCGATAGGATGGCACAACATTTGATGCTTATTCAATGAGGGTGCAACATTCTTGCTCTCAAGAAAATAATTTGTAATAGTAATGATTCCACCTGTTGCAACTGTTTTTCGTGGACCATAAATCAGCGCCGTGAATTCTTTTCCAGCAGCTTCTGACAAATTAACAACATCAAGCTGACGTGTCTCTTTATCGAAGACGAGAATGTTCCAATATGCAGGAGCAATAAACTCAGCACCATTAATACGAACAGAAACAGACGGACAAACGATCTCTTCCAGAATTAACAAAGGAGCCATCGTGAAGTCCATTCCACCTTCCATATTCAAGTCGAGAACCCACATATGTGTTGCAACGCAAGGACCGTTGACGTTGTCGAGAATTACTGGTCGGCTTTCATTATCAAATATTAGCATTTATTTTCCTATATGTCGAACTTACATTATAGAGGTTATTGTTCAACAGTAGCAACAGCTTTTGAATGGGCAGAGTAGTCAATCTTTGACTTCTTGTGTGGATATTTTGCCTCTTTGTAATACCTTATTCTTTCAGCAACGTGTCGTTTGCTGTACTTCAAGTCGCTACAAATATCTGTTACGTTTAAGTGAGTCTTATCTTCTGCAAGTCGTAAGCCTCGACCGATACCCTGAATAACACGAATGAATGACTTGCCTATATCAACGATCATCAAGTTGAAAATACGCGGTATGTTCAAGCCAGTGCCGGCAATATGCACTGTCGCGATAACGATCAAGTTGTCATTGTCCTCGAACATTTTATACACGCTCTTGCGGTCTTTTTGTTTGATATCTTTGCCATTGACAAGTATTGCATCAGGTATCAAAGCAGCAAGGCGTCTTGCAAAGTCAATACGATCAACAAGACACAAAACATTGCCTTTCTTCATATCACGCTTTTGTTCGATAAACTGCGCGATCGTTTCTAAACGATCTTCCTTATGATGCAAGTATGTCTTTTCTGCTTCAAAGTCTGTGAAGTATTGATCCTTGAACTGAATATATGTTGGCACTTTATCGGTACCTTGATCTTTTGCAAGGATACGTTCTCGTTCTGTTAGTGAGTTGACCCACGCTTCGTGATCTCGACAAAATGTTTCATATTCCGTACGAAAGTCTTCTTCAAGTTGTAAGATGCTTATGTTTAGTGATGCAAGGATCTTTTTATCGATCAAGTATGCTGCATCAACTTCATAACGAACAGGACCGACAGCAACGTGAACAGCCATCTTGTCTGACTTCTCTTTTGGTAGTGTTCCTGTTACTCCAAAACGATATGGGATTTTTGCACTATGCTCAACCAGCAACTTTGTAAGAACGTTTCCTTTCAATCCATGACATTCGTCAACAACTACTACTTGAAACATCAGTAGGATCTTTGGGTTGTTCTTCAATGCCTGCCAAGTTGAAACAATGTGTTGATGATCAAGCGTCTTCTCTTTACCAGAATACTCACCAACGTCTAATCCATAATGTGAGAAGTCTGCTTTTGTCTGTGAGATCAAGTCTTGGTTTGGAACGATCGTGATCGTCTTCATTCCAAGCTTACCATAGATGTCACATAGTGCAGCAGTTATCAATGTCTTACCAGCACCGGTTGCAGCAATAATAACTCCATTGCCGTATGTCGTTGCTGCATTGATAGCTTCTACCTGATGTGGACGAAGAATAGTTGGAGCCTTTGTCTCAACGTGTTGTACGTGAGCAAAGTACTGATTGTCAATAGGTTGTGGCGTTTGAAGGATTGTTGTTCGTAAGTCTTCGAGCTCGAGTTTGTATCCAAGTTTTGCTATACGAGGAATGATGTCTTCAAGAAGATAAAGAAATGTCTTACCTGTCTTGTGAAAGAAACGGATCTTCCCGTCCCATTGACCTAACTTGTACTTTGGATTGAAGAAATAGTTAGGTGCAGGGACAGCATACTTGTCATAGAAGTATTCTTGGTGTTCGTCAGATAGTCCCAGGACGACTGCATTTGCTTCGTCATTGATCCGTATTTTTACTTTGGACGCCATATCTTGTGTTGAACTTTATAGTTATTGGTATACCGAGTATTTCTTCTTGTTGTTGTTTTGTCCACGCTGTAGTATCAATGTGAATTACAGTCATTAGAGGAATGTACGGACAATAGAAAAACGCAGCGTCTCTTATCTTTTTTGGCTTTCCGTTCTTACCAAGAGTTGTCTTTGTTACGATATCTTTATAGTTGATCATTTTCAAACGCCTTTGCTTTTGCATCGTTCAAGTTACGAAGAACGAACCCACGAGTCTTGAATGCTTCAACAACCGCTTCGTACTTTCCCTTCATATCTTCGACTTCAAGGAACAACTCATTCATTCGTAGAAACTCTGGAGTATAGTCAACGATCTTATCGATGTATCGCTCGGAATATGCTTGTCCACCATTCTCTTTGATAAACCGACCACGCTCACCACGAACCTTATCAACTTGTGCTTGCATATGCTTACAAAGAATACTTAGCTCTGAACGTCGTTCGTCATACTCATAAACTTGCATTTGATCTTTATTTGCTTGCCCAAGCGTCTTTCCTTTGAGCGAAAGATGAGCTTTAGCTTCATCGAGGAGATCCTCATACGATGCTATTAGATCGACAAGACCTTCAAAGTTCTTGCCGAGGTTGCCTATCTGACTTGCCATTTATTGAACCTTTTTGAGTGTCTGGTGTTGAAAAAAGAGTATATCGGAAATTTGCTCTTTTGTCAAGGAACCCATATCCCAAGCATTAGGACTTGATACGACACGTGCTGATACGTCAGACGCTGCATCAAATTCTATATCGTCTTCATTACCGTCATCGTCGTCATCGTCAAGCCACTCTCTTGGATCATCTTGCTCAGATGCATCAATGATTTTCGTTGGAGTATTTTCTTGTGGTGGAAGCTTTTCAAGCTCTGCCTTGAGATATTGAACAACTTCTTCTTTTGGCTTAAATGCTTGGATAGCAGGGATCCCAATACGCATTGCACGTTGGGTCTTTGCTGGAACAACTCCAGTGTTAGCCGTCGGACTAAATCTTTCGATGTAATCCGGCGGCGGTGTTGTACTATCATACGTTACAACCAAAGCAAATATAACAACATTATCGACGAGTTGAACATCTGTCCACACGATTCCTTCATATCCTACTCCGAAGAATGTATAGATGGCTTCGATTGCAGTGCTGCTAAGTTTTTCGATAATAGCTTTCTTCGCGTTCAGCTCAATCGCTGCTCGCTTCTCAAAAAGCTCTGCTAACTCTAAAATCTGTTTCGTCTCATCAGCCGATATTGTTATTTTGGGTGTAGCCATGTTAGATCCTGAACGTCCATTATTAGCTCAGCTGCCAAATGTAAGTTTGGTTTAGCTGGGAGATTGCTCTTCGGATATAGCACCTCTTGATTATATTTATCCAAACCTTCGGCATAGGTAACGAGGTCTTCATATGACCAAGCCCCATTTCGTATCTGAAGTAGCTCCTCTGCATCTGGACGACGAACATTTACAACTCCATCTTTCAAGACTTCTGAACACATACGAAGCAAACGAACAAGATGCATTGCGTGCTTTGTATCGTATCCAAACTTCTCTTCAAGTTCAGAGCGTTTTACATTTCTGTTCTTCTTCCATTCCCAGTACTGAGCCCACTTCTCTTTAGCTTCAAGATACACTTGTTTATTGAACTTGACAACGAACAATGGCTCACCGAGTTGGTGACTATCGCCTTCCCAAGCTGTGTTCAAAGTAAAGTCGTCGCTGTATGACATATAGCCGTGTGCTTCATACAAACCATATACGTCGCCACTGAATGGAACAAGACGATAGTTGACACGATAGTCAGCCATATCAACTTTGAATATCTTTGCTTTCGTAAAGTTGTGAACGAGCGACACGAAGTCTATTTGACGTGGTGGAGTAAATTCCTGTGGATTGTTTATCCATTTGTTATGACCACGTATACGCTTCAACTGACTCATAGCATAGCCAGAGAACGTAAAGACAACTTTACGACTCAATAGCTTTTCACGAGCTTCACGAAGTAGCTTGTATCCTTCTGTCTGATGAACAATATCTTTCTCGTCAACCCACAGCGTTTCTATTACGTTTGGATTGCAGTCAAGAGCAAGCTTCATAAAGTTTGATAGCTCGTAGAACTTTGTGTCCTCTTCCGATGTGTCAGTGGTTTCGTCTATACGATAGAACGGAGTACGAACATTGATCGGATCGGCTACAAATATTCCACGAAAGTCAACATCTGACGTAGGGGTCGATGTCCCATAGGCGTGAGAACCTGCATAGTGTTTGACTAGCAAGTTCTCCGTCATTAGTTCTTTAGCTGTCTTTGGCTTCATAATATTTTCTCAAGAAAGGGCATAAACTTCCGAATATACCCTATTCTTGTCCTAATGTCAACGCTTTGCTACTTTCGTCTTTGCTGCCTTAGCCTTGCGACGGGCAGTTGCATCTGCTGTCGTCTCTTCTGCATCGGTATCAACTTCAACTTCTGCATCTGCTGCTTGTGTTACTGAAAGGAACGTCTGGCTTTGTGCTTCGCCGCCAAGAAGAATTGTTTCTGCAACGGACGCAATGTCGCTTGCACGCCACTTATCTTCTTGACCTGTCAGTGTATACCAACTTCCCTTCTTCTCAACGAGTCCCATTGCAAGTCCTGTTTCAAGCAATCCTGAATATGGATCCATACCTGACTCATATGGAACTTCAATGATAACTTTTTGGAATGGCTTTGTGAATCGTGTCTTGTATCCTTCTGCTGTAATACGGACGCCAACAACTTCACTCTTCCCTTCTGACTTATCCTTCAATTTCAGCTTTGTCAACAGAGCGATTTGTGATGCACTATACTTGACAGCATCGCTTACAATCCAAAGACCTTCGCCGTTCAACACGTCTTGGTTCTTGTACACTTGTGATGTAACAACCATCGCAACGTTCAAGCTCTTGATATCTTGAACGAATGTACGAAGCATTGCCTTCAGTTGCTTATTACGTTGTCCTTGATCACCCTTTTGGATTCCCTTGTCATAGTGCTCAAGTTCTGTTGGTGTCATCAACATATCAAGACTGTCGATAACGATCAGGACTTGTGGTGCATCTACAGCAGAACCGTACTCAGCTTTGTATCCCTTCAAGAACTTTGAAACAACTGCTGTCACTTGCTCAATGGTTGTTACGTCAGCGTAGAAGTAATCTTCACGATCTGGATCAACGCCGATGTTCCTCATAAACTGATCGTCAAGTGCATTCTCTGTATCAATAACGAATACGATTGCACCAGCTTGTTGAGCTGAACGAATCAAGTTTGCAGCAAGGAAACTCTTACCAGTTGCAGAAGCACCTGATAGATTTGTGATGCGACCTTGTGGGATTCCTTTGTAGAATGAACCACTAAGAATCTTATTCAACACAAAGTTTCCTGTTGAATACCAATAACGTGGTGGTAGTGATGATGTTCCTACACCATCAATGTCTTCGAGTTGCTTCTCGAATGTTTTTAGAAATGCTGGTAGCTTTGCCATTATTATTCTCCGAAAATGGTTAGGGAGTTAACTCCCTAACCGTGTCTTTCAACTATTACTGAGCTGCCTTACGACGTGCACGGATTGTTGCGAGCATGTCATCGACATCAGTATCGCCTTCGGAGGTCTCTTCTTCAACCTTTGGAGGAGCTGGCTTCTTGGCTGGTGTCTTGGCGACTGGAACATCTTCTTCCTCTTCGTCTTCGACAACTGGCTTCTTAGCAGCTGCTGGCTTTGCCTTTGGCTTTGGTGCTTCTTCTTCGTCATCGGACGTTCCCTTTGACTCTGAATATGTACCACCAGTCAATGCTGCGTCGAGCATAGCCTGAACCTTTTCAAAACCTGGGTTGCGTGGGAGTAGCGTTTCAAGATCAACACTGTTCTCATTAGCAACTTCGATCTCTTCGTCTGTCAAGTCACGTTGCTTTGAGAACTTCGTGCCGACAGTATATGAGTCGTACTTGCCTTGTTGTGTCTTCTTGATGATGAAGTCATATCCACCTTCAACTGCACTTGGAATTTCCTCGAGCTCGTCGCCCTTGAATGCTTCCATAATTACATTATAAATTTGGAATGACAAATTGATGAAACGAACCTTACCGACGTGTGTCTCACCGCTGTCCTTGTCTGCTGGAAGTGGATCCTTTAGAACAAGTGCTTGAGCGATGTACTGCTTCTTACGCCAGTACTTCTTGCCGTTTGGACTATCGTCGCCCTCTACTTTGTAGAAATCTGCTGATGTCTTGCAGATTGGGCAGTTTTCGCCGTATGTCTTCAAGCAAGGAACAGTCTTCTTCTCGCCGTTGATCTCGAGATTGTGCATCAACTTTTCTTTGAGGAAGCCTAGTGGGTTTTCGTCGTTCTTATCGGCTAGGAAACGAATTGTGCAGCTTTCGCCGACCTTCATATTCCAAAATGGGTAGTAACCGTTTGATGAGCGTTCTGTGTTGGATGAATCTTTTGATGCGTATGCGGCTTTGAGCTCCGCGAGTGTTTTAGCCATGACATTATCTCCTTTGATTGTCTAAGTTGTCTAAATTATCTAATTGCCTATCTATTATCTGCAAACTATTTGCAAATGTCTACTTCTACTACTTGTTGCTTTGCTGCCTTACGTTCTGCCCAAATTCTTTTCATTTGAGCAGATATACTATCACGACGTTCACCACTCATTGGTTTAGTACGTGGAGTATATTTCTTACCGCGATGTGCTTTGCTTAGTGTTTCTCTTTGTTCAGCTGTCCAGCTTTTTCCTCGTCGCCTTCCAGGAGCACCTCGTAGAATACTTGATAACTTTTGTTTTGTTACTTCTGATGCCTTCTTACCTTGACGACGCTCTGACATCTTACGTCGTTGTTCGTCAGAATGCTTTAGTCCTGTTACACCTTCACCACCATCCGTTAGGTTGAATAGAGGACCAGCTTGTTGGTCTTCGCGACCGAAAAGTTTTATTAGATATTGTTCAATCTGATGTGCGTGTTGTTCATCAACAGCTGGAATGATAAACGGCTCCATCACGTATCCTTCGTTGATACGTTTTACAATGGTATTGTGGAGTTTTTTGTTGTGCGTTCCCGTTGACTTATGTTTCCAGGCTCTAACACCGAAACCTTTGCCTACATAACGAACTTTGTTGTTCTTTGTATCAACGTACACGTAGCAGTAGAATTCTTTATCCATAATATCTAATTGTCTTGTTTTATCTAATTGTAAGAAGGTGAAAAATTCACTTGAAGCTGCTTCTCAGCTTAGGTGCCTAACAAATCAGAACACCATTAAGTATATATGATCGCAATAGGAAAACACAACAAAAAGTTGGCTTCCCCCTGCGAATTATTCCAACATATAGTCTTCAATTTTATTGACATTCTTGTCGACGCACTTGAATTTTTCGATAGTTTCTTTGCTGACGAGGTCTGGATGAACCCACCAATCTTCAAATGCTGAAATGTCGTTTGGTGAAATGTTTGCAGCAACAAGAACGTATCCCATTGCTGTAAGATATCGTCTTGACTTATCACGATACGACTTACTGATATCAATGTAATAGTCGTGCTCATATGTAATAACAGCAAACTTATACTTTTCAAATGGAATGCATAGCAATGCATCAAATGTAATCTTTGGTGGCTCAAGATCCATCTGCAAATAATCAACAATACCATCTGGTGCTAGCTCTGATAGGAGTTTATCGTAATTTACTGTCAACGCATCAGCACAAATGTTTTTTGCCTTGCGAACCTTCGAATAATCTGCAGCACGTTCTGCATTAAATTCAATTCCAACGCCAGTCCAGTCAAATTGAGTTTCCAACAATGCTGTGTTATTTCCTCTCCAAGGAAAGCACGATCCAAGTTCAAGGAACTTACCGTTTCGTTTTCCGTCGAGCATTGCAAGAACAAACAAGTCCTGATATACTTGTGAGTAGTTTTGAACGATCTTATCAGATCCAGGAAACTTAAATTTCAATCTGTCGTGCTTTGAATTATCATATCCAATGAATGATTGATGGTCAGGTCCTGAACCAAGGAATAGCAAGTTATTCTGAACAGCTTGTGTATGAGCATCGTCCATCTTGCCAACGTACTTTTCAGCAACGTCGGAGAACAGTTTACGAGCTTCATTTCCTTTACCCCACCACCAACCACACACTGCCTTCTCAAATGGTATTCCATATTCACCAGGATACTCGACGCTTGAACGAAGTGGAGGTGCATTTAGATCAGCAGTTGATAATCCAAGGTGTGCCCACGTATACGCATCGACGTATGAGCGATTCCTTTCAAGCTGTCGACTGATCAAGAACCAAGCTTCTGGTCGCTTTGGTAGTAAGCACAGTGCATGTCTAAACATGGTGAATACTGTATGGTTTCTATTTCCTTGTTTATCGTAAGCAAGCGCTTGTTTCAATAAACACTCATATGCAAGGTTATCGTCTGTTGTTCGTTCTGCCGCTCTCATAAAGTACGTGATGGCAGATGCTGTCTGTCCAATCTCTTCATATGCACGAGCAAGAGTGTAATTTGTTTCTGGATTGTCAGTATCGTATGCGTATTGCTTTAGTGCTTCGACTAGTTCCATTATAGCCCCACAATTTTAGTAAATGTATTCATTGGCACTCGTAAGAGGAATGCTGCATTGTCTTGTATTCCAAATGATATAAGAATATCACCTTTATACTCACACATTCCCGCTGCAAACTCAATCCACGTATTCATGAACGAAACTGGTTCTGTGTATCGTACAACATTCCAGTTCTTATCCCACACGACGAACAGGTGACGATATACGGCATTCTTTCTTCCCTGTTCTGACTTGAATAAACGGCTTTCATGACACAAAGCAACGTAGTGATCACCTATTGGAATGACGTGAGATCCACCACGAATATCAAAGTTTCTTGAAGCAAATGAACCATGGAATACTTGAGTTGTTGCATTGTTTTCTGGATCAACTTTTACAACTTCAGTTGGGTTACACCACTTAACATAATGGAACGGTTGATCAACAATTGGCATCCAATTCTTTTCACAATACGTTTCGATATTTCCTGGTGTGGGGATTCTGTATCGTGATACTTCTTTTACTGCATTGTGTGTTATTTCAATTTCAGATAATTCCATTCTACCGACACCATTTGTTGTTGTGTCTCTACGAACGCCACATAGGTATAGTTTACCGTCCCAACGGATAACACGACCGTCTTCAAGACCTCTAAACTCCCACAACGGTGGAACATCAAACTTTGAGAAGTCGACCTTTGTATGCTTTGTGATGTTTAGGTTGCTGTCAAGCTCACAAAAGAAGTTTGTTGTCGTTAGGGTAATATCATTCTCTGGATTCAGGTATGATAAAGGGCCCCACTCGTGCTCAAACTTATTTCGTTCGCTGTGATAGATCGTTACTTGACAATGACGAATGTTCATTAGCAACTTACCATTGTCGTTATAGATTGATGGATTGAATGTTCCTGTCCCATTTGTGTCTTTTGCTGGGAGAATTAGTGGATGAATGCTTCCACCATTGTTGAGAACGAATTTGACGAGACCGTGTTGATCGATCATTGGTTTATCCTATTATAGTTATTATAATATCAGTATAGCGAAAACTATTTACAACGTCAACCATTATCCATATATGATAATATATCCTTGTGAACCAGCACCTCCGCTTGTCTGACCAGTACCAGATCTTAAACTTGCCCCACCTCCACCTCCACCACCGTGACCACCGGATGTTGTGACTGTATTTGTTGCTGTGCCGCCAACAACGTTGCTTCCACCACCGCCGTTACCACCGGTACCGCTACTACCGCCCGTGCCACCAGTCGAGGATCCACCACCGCCGCCACCACCGCCATACGTGAATGTTATGCCATTGATTACTTGAGACCCACCATTTCCACCAGCGCCGCCAGTTCCCGTTTGTCCATTTCCACCAGCGCCGCTTCCTGTTCCGGCAGATACTGCTCCAGTTGTGCCGCCATTGGTACGGCCGGTACCTCCCGCCCCCGTTTGCGTTACGCTATTGATTGTCAACGTAGATGCAGTTCCGCTGCCTCCGGTGGAACCGCCTGCGCCAACGGTACCTGAAACAGACTGTCCTGCCGATACAGCCCACGTTGCATTATAATATATTGCACCACCAGCGCCGCCTCCACCTGGCAAGCCCGCCGTTCCACCAGGAAGAGACGAATTACCACCAGCACCACCGCCGCCAACAACCAACACTTGGAATGATGTTGCACCTGTTGGAACCGTGAATCCAGTAATTGCACCAGCTGTTGTGAAGACACGAAGCGTTGGTGTATACGATACTGTTGAATTTGTTAATGAATAGCTGATAGCAGTTGTTACAACACTGCTCGTTTGTCCTGGCGCTGGATAAGCATCAGAAATTGTACAATGTAAAGTTCCTGTCCACGTTGTTGAGTTTGGAATGCCGGTTGCTGACACCGTTGTGGTTGCTGATGTTGGTGATGTGATCGTTGGTGTTGATCCAGCAGTAACAGATGCAACAGACCATGAATATGTATACGTTCCGCTTCCCTTCACAGCTGTCACAGATCCTGTAAATCCTGATGTTACAGAAGAGCTTGCTGCAGATCCAGTAACGCCATTGCCACTAAATCCAACTATAAGATTTGTACTACCGAGGCTTGCAAAAGATGGACCAATATCAGTACCAGCATGCTGAATGTTTGTTGTTCCTGTTGCTGTACCTGTAGACGCTGGCGCATACCTGTTGTTCAAATCTACACCACCGTATTGAATGCTTGTAGCCGATGCGGCAGGCCAGCTACTCGTACGTTGTGCAAGTACGCTGTCTAAATCTGTACCAGCTTTTTGAACATTGGTCGTCATGTTACTTTGCCTTTAGTTGTTCAATTTCTGCCTTGAGGCTGTCGATTGTTGCTCGCATTTCTTTTACTGCTTCAACAAGGACTCCAACGATACCGTTATAGTTTAAGCTCTTGTTGTCGTGTTCGTCTGTCGTAACCAATTCAGGCATTTCTTTTTCAACGTCTTGAGCAATCAAACCGGCGCTTGGGATTCCATTATCGGCCCAATTAAAACGAACACCATTGAATGAATCGACAATATCAAGAGCACCACCAATATTTACAATATTTGTCTTCTTTTTGCGGTCTGATGTTGCATTCAATATTGTTGCATTTAATGTGCCAGTGCTTGAAGTAATTGTAACTGCTGCACAAGAATATGTTGGTTGTCCACCACCACCGCCTGCTGGTGACCAAAGGACTGGATATGCTGTACTATCTGTACGTCCTGAGTTGTTTATTACGTTTGATGCGGTACCGCTAATGTTCATCGTATACGTACCACCGTTACCCATTGCAATCGGATACTTAACGGCGCCTGCTGACCAACCACCAAAACTCAACGTGTTTGTATTATCAAGACCAAAATATGCTGCATATAGACCAGCACGGTGGAATGTCATAAATGCTCCACCGCCGTTTGTGCTCGCAGCAGTATTATAAACCCACACTGCACCTAAACTTCCTGTTGCTGTTGCAATGTCCGACGATGTTGATTGTGACTCTGCTAAGATTTGACCTGTCGACGTCAAACCGTTAATTGTGTAACTATTTCCAGTATTCAATGCGTTTGCAGTGGTGGCTGTTGTTGCCGTTGCTGCATTTCCGCTGAACGTTGTTGCAGTAACTGTTCCGCCACTTACTGTAATATTTCCACCAAACGTTGTACCAGCAGCTGTACCGTCAATACTAACTGCTGCTGTCGAAAGATTAACTGTAAATGGACGGGCGGTTGACCACGTTGCCGCTGCCGCTGCGGCCTGTGTTGTCTGTACTGCACTTTGTAAATAATAAAAACTAGCTCCATCGTTTCGGAACATTGTGTTGTACCACGTTGAACTGCTACCGCCAACAGCAACAAATTGTCCTTGGCTTGTACCAACGCCGAGACCTTCTGCTAAGATTGCACCACTTGTTTGAATCCTCAATCCGCTGCCAGCATCTGTTGTCGTTCCAACTAGAAAATTACCAGAGGATGCAACAAGACGCATATTTTCTGCACCGGTCGCTCCAAAAAATATGTTACCTGTGGTATTATTCCAAATACCAACAGCATTTACTCCGCCCGGACCGGTTGTATTTGTTGAAGAGTTACGAAGTAAACCAGCGTCAAAGTTTGAATCGTTGCCCATTTGAATATAAGTAAATGCACCAGTTCCGTTGCTTGTATTTGTAATTCTTATGCTTTGTGTTCCGGTGGTTGTTCCGGAAATTTGTAATGGAATACCAGTACCAGCATCTGTCGTTGTACCAATCAATACGTTCCCTGTTGAAGAAACAATTCGCATTTTTTCCGAACCAGCAGGTGCAAATGAAAGATATGTTACAGCAGAACCACCACCAACGCTTGTCCATGGAGTTCCGTTGTTATCATTGCACGAAAGTTGCATGAATGCATTACCTGTTGATGTGATAAGTTGGAGGTTAGACGATTGTGATGTTCCTGTCGTTCCAGAGTTCCACAATGACATATATTGTGCAGTGTTTGCTGCATTTTCGTTGATTTGGAATGGATATCCTGTGCCTCGATCTGATGTGTAGTTCGAACCAAGAAGCAAGTTACCACTGTTTGCTAAGGTCATATATGTATTTGCACCAGTACCGAACACAATGCCTTGGTTTGCAGCTGAGGAAGATCCCAAGCCGTCTCCGAATCCAATCCATCCATGATTAGTTACATCGACAATTTTTTGCAAGCGAGATTGAGCATTAAACCAAGCAGTTCCTGTAGAATTTCTAATACCTTCAAATAATAATTGATCATTATTAGCGGAAGCGTAGTTAAAGTTTGCAAGCTGTGTTGTATTGCCGGTTGTACCACCTAGCGTTGTTCCCGTTACATACAGACCAGGAGCAGTAGTTGCACTTGTTATAATTGTATGTGTTCCAGTACTTGGATTGTATGAAAAGTTTGCATTTGCATCAAGTCCCAATGTACCAGACGTTGCGCTGACAAATGTTGGATAAAATGTTGCATTTGTTGATGTTGCTGTAACAATTACATTTGTTGCTGTTCCGGCTGTTGAACCTTGAATACCTTGTGTTCCTTGTGTGCCGTTTGTTCCATTTGTTCCGCTCGTTCC
>Ga0209698_10001196_pt1 | contig 30100 bp, 20 predicted proteins | sample LitLauG_LLR_2012_FD_187203 | JGI IMG/M metagenome (GOLD analysis project Ga0209698, IMG submission 187203) | Freshwater sediment microbial communities from Pennsylvania, USA - Little Laurel Run_MetaG_LLR_2012 (SPAdes) (version 2) | ecosystem: Environmental > Aquatic > Freshwater > Creek >... | reverse complement strand
CGGCCTGACATCGTTGCTGGCACCAGTTGCAACAGTGGGTCGCACTCCAACTACGTCTACAATGCGAAGGCCTTCACAGTCGTGGGCCACACCATTGGAAACATCGGCACGGAACCGACTGGTTATTGCCATGGTCCCGGCTATGTCAACGACGACTTCTCGCTGAACAAAGCGTGGAAAGTCGGTGAACGCGTCTCCGTGGAATTCCGGCTGGATGCTTTCAACTTCTTCAACCATCCCAATTTCACTGCTGGCACGCAGGGCGGAGCTGGCAATCCGATCGGCAGCGTCAACTGCGGACCTGCTGACGGCACCGGCCATTACCAAGCCTGCAGCCCAACCAACAATGTGATTAGCGCTCAGGGGGCGGGCAGCGACTTGCACGCTACGTCGATCATCAACCGCGCACGCGAATTCCAGTACGGCCTGAAGATTACCTTCTAGCTGCTCTGAGTTGCGTTTGCCAAGACCACGTACCGGCAGGACTTGACCGAATCAGGTCCTGCCGGTAGCGTTTTTAAGTGTGATTTTCTTGCCGTGCCGCTAAACGCTGTGCCACCTGACACTGAACCCTCCCGCAGTTCTGCACAAAAACGAATCCTGTTCCTTTCCTTGGTCGGCGAAGTTATCCTCGTGAGCCTCGGTTTCGGCCAGGCTGCTGCGGTTGGACAGGAGGCGGGAGCTCGTGCCCAACACGAAACGGTCAAGCAGACGGCTTCCTTCAAGATTGAACTGCGGGCTCGTCAGGAAAAGCTGGATGCCGCCAAACAGTCAGGGGATCCCGTCGCGATTGGCGGCGCCAGCCGGCTGGTTATCGCTTCGACGCTGCACGAGGTCGGCCGGCTCAAATTGATCGAGGGAGACACTCCAGTAGCCATTGATATCTTTCGCCGGTCGATCGATTTTGAGGACTCACCCGAGACGCGCGTCGACCTCTCGGCTGCCTACCGAGCCACAACTGCGACGTCAAAGGAGCGCCAATCCGCAAAGACGCAGGAGCGGGAACTGAGCAAAATCCTGGCGAGCGCGCTCAACGACCTGGGAACTGCCGAAGCACGCCAGCAGAAGTTCGACCTGGCTCTGGCCCACTTTCACGAGGCAGAACGCTGGCATGCGGATATACCGGGCCTGAAGCGCAATATCGGAATGGCTGCCGCCAGGATTTCCGACTACGACGAAGCCGTGCGCGCGCTGCGCGCGGTACTTGCGGCTGATCCGCGCGATAATCTCGCCCGGTCGCTGCTCGGTACTTCGCTATTCTCGACCGGGCATTTTGCCGAAGCGGTTCAGGTCTTCACGCCCCTGGGTGACTCTGCATTGCAAGAACCGGAACTAGCTTACGCATGGGCGATGTCACTGGTGAAGACAACGCAGTTCGCCCAGGCCACGGCGCTATTGGAGAAGCTGGAGAAGCAGCCACTGCCGGCGGAGACGTTAATTTTGATTGCGCAGGCCTGGTCGCAAATGGGCAATTACCCGCGTGCGGTGGAAAGCTGTCACAAGGCGTTGCAACTGGATTCGAAGCTGGCTCAGGCCAATTTCATCGCTGGAATGGCGCTGATTCGTTCAGGCCATCCGGCCGACGCGGTTTCCGAATTCAGGTCAGAGCTGGAATTGGATCCCCGCAACAATGATGCGCAATATCACCTGGCGTTCGCGCTGCTACAGCTGTCCCACAATGGCGAGGCGGTAGAGTTGCTGCGAGGTGTTCTCGCCCGTGACCCCAATCATGCGCAAGCCAACTATGAACTGGGAAGGGAACTGCTCGAGGAGGGGAAGAAGGAGGAGGCGATAACATATCTGGAAGCAGCGGCGCGGCTGAATCCACAACTCGACGCCGTCCATTATCAGTTGCAGTCGGCGTACCGGGCCGTTGGGCGCAAAGAAGAAGCGGATCGGGAGTTGAAGATCTTCCGCGAGATGAAGGCCAAGAATCGTAACATCAATGTAGCTTCTCCGATGGGAGAGCCTGCAAGAGAATAGTTAGGCGCAAGCTTCAAGTCCAGCCGAGCAATCGATGACTTCAATCTACAAGCACGGCCTGCTGTTTCTCTTCATGCTCCAACCGATTGCACAGGTTTGGGCTCAAGGTGGCCATGATGCAGCCGCTCCGCCTCCGCCCGGAGCCAAGAGTGTTGTGTGTAAGGGTCGCCCGGTCCCGCAACTGGAGGATGTTACCGAGAAAGCCGGAATTCATTTCCAGCACGTTTCTTCTCCGGACAAAAAATACATTGTCGAGTCGATGAGCGGCGGCGTCCTGCTGATTGACTACGACCGCGACGGCTGGCCCGACATTTATTTCACCAACGCCCCCACCGTAGAGATGGTGAAGAAACACGAACGCGCGCGCGGTGTCCTTTACCACAACAATCACGATGGCACTTTCACCGACGTTACCGACAAGGCCGGCATTGCCACGCCCTGCGCTTTTGCCAACGGCGGCGCGGTCGGCGACTACAACAACGATGGCTGGCCCGATCTCTACATTACCTGCTGGGGCGGAAACGTGCTCTATCGCAACAATGGCGACGGCACGTTTACCGATGTCACGGCCAAGGCCGGTGTCGCCGACGGGCGCAATTCCATGGGCGCGGCGTTTGGGGATTACGACAATGACGGCTTTGTCGATCTGATGGTGACCAACTACGTCAGCTTTCATCTCGATAAACTGCCGGGCTTTGGCGGAATCCCCACCTGCAAATATCGTGGAGTGGACGTACAGTGTGGCCCTCGCGGCCTGCCGGGGGATGGCGATGCGCTTTTTCACAACAACGGAGACGGAACTTTTACCGACGTGTCGAAAAAGGCAGGAGTCGACGATCCCAACGGTTATTACGGACTAGGTGTGACCTGGGTCGACTTCAACAATACCGGCAGGCAGGATATTTTCATCAACAACGATGCCACTCCGAACTATCTCTACAAAAACGAGGGCAACGGCAAATTCACCGAAATCGGCCTGGAGTCGGGAACGGCCGTAAGTCAGGACGGCGCGGAGCAAGCCTGTATGGGCCTTGCCATCGGCGACTACCTACACACCGGGTATCCGTCCATCTTCATCACCAACTTCTCCGACGAATATGACACTCTGTATCGCAATAATGGCAACTGGGATTTTGAAGACGTCTCCTACAACTCAGGAGAAGCGCTTCCTTCCATGCCCTACGTGAAATGGGGGAATGCCTTTATCGATATTGATAACGACGGTTGGCTCGATCTATTCGCTGTCAGCGGCCATGTGTATCCGCAAGCTGCAAATCTACCCGCCACGGCCGGCTATCCTCAGCCGAAACTGCTGCAATTGAACCAGAAAGACGGCACCTTCTGTGACGCCAGCGCACAAGCGGGGCCGGCACTCGAGGAACCCCGTGTCGCGCGAGGTGTGGCGGTCGGGGACCTGTTCAACGATGGCCAGATGGATATCGTGGTTGAGGATCTCGACGGCAAGCCCATGGTTCTGCGCAATCGTGGGGTTCCTGGAAATCACTGGGTGAGTTTTGAGTTGGCCGGTACCAAGAGTAATCGCCTTGCAATCGGAGCAAGGCTCAAAATTGTGGCTGGAGGCATGACGCAGACGGATCAGATCCACAGCGGAGGCAGTTATCTTTCGCAGAATGACTTGCGAGTGCACTTCGGGCTAGGGACGTCCACAAGGATCGGTTCAGTCGAAATCCATTGGCCGTCGGGAGTCGTCGATGTCCTCAAAGATCTGGCCACGGATCAGGTCTATTCGGTTCTCGAAGGAAGGGGGATTGTTCCCGCGCACGAAATCCTTCCCAAACCCGGTGCGGCTGTGCGCTAGCGTGGAAGGGCGGAAAACGCTAGTTCTTCCGTACAGAAATGACGGACGCTGTGTAGCGATCCCCGCGCAGGAAAGAGACGCTGTATTCGATTGCGACGTTTTGCATGTCGTAGGTTGTTTCCCGGATCGCCAGGAGCGCACTGCCCACGGAAGTCTGGAGCGCTGCGGCTTCTTCCACTCCCGCTACCGTCGCTCCTATCACTTCTTCGGCCCACTGAAGTTTGCGTTTATAGACTTGCTCAAAAATGGCGTATAGCGACTGCTTTTCCATATCCTGTTTATCGATACCGTTAAATATTCGGGCCGGAAGATGACTCGTTACCACCGCAACCGGCTCGCCGTTGATTGAGCGCAGCCGCCGTACTCGATAGACACGCTCTCCGAGGCTCAGCTTCAGCGCCTGCGCCACTTCCATGTCAGGCTCCTCCAGGGTGACATTCAACACTCGTGCCGATGGCACCAACCCTCGCCTGCGCATTTCTTCGCTGAAACCACGCAACTGCTGAAAGTTCCAGGGGACCCTTCCCGAGCCCACCACCGGGCGCTTGCCTTTTGCGATGAGCAGCAGTCCTTCAGACTTCAATTTTTGGAAAGCCTGCCGCACCGGCATTTTGCTGATGGCCAGCGCACGCGCGAGTTCCCCCTCTGAATAGAAGGTTTGGCCTTGCCGGAGCCGGTTCTCCTTGATCAGGTCCCGGACCCGATCCAGGATTTGCACGTAATAAGGAACAAAGCTGTTGGAATCGATGACCAAGCCTAGTTCAGTGATCGTGACCGACGGAGTTTCAGCTGAGACAGTCACAGAGACCTCCACGTGAGTACATAGTATATAACGTATACATGAATGATTTCAGAGCTATTTCATTATTTCGACAAACTGGGTGCCAGTCTATTCAGGAAGTTAATTGTATTCAAGCTGTTACGAGCCTACTAGCCGAAGCCAGACAGCTCAATATTGCAGGGCACCGAATAAATAAAACTTGACATTGTATATGCATATGCGGTTTCTATGCGTTTCAGAAACCACCAGATCGGAGATTAACATGCGTTCTCAGCATGGGTTTGGCATTCGAACCGTGAATTGGATTTCGCCTGCGTTATTTCTGGTCGTGACTCTCGGCGCGTCGATCTATCTTCAAGCTCAGGTCGAAACGGGAAAGATCGTAGGATCCGTGAAAGACCCAACTGGTGCGGTTGTGTCAGGTGCGGCCGTTACGGTCACTGAAATCCAGACGAATGTGGAGAAGAAGAGTACGACGAACAGCCAGGGCGAGTATGTAGTCACCGAACTGAAGTCCGGTATCTACACCGTGTCCATCGAGCATGCTGGATTTAAGAAAGCAAAGCAGACACAGTTCAAGCTTGATGTGAACCAGGTGGTGCGCGTCGATTTCACTCTGGCATTAGGAGCGGTGAACGAGGAGATGGTGGTCACAGCGGCGGAACCGCTTATCGAATCCGAAACCTCTTCGATTGGACAGGTAATCGAGCAAGCGCGAGTCAACGACCTACCGCTGGACGGCCGCGATTTCGTCCAACTCGCTTACCTGTCGCCGGGCGTAAATCAAGGACCAACCGCTGGCTACACGGTACAACAGGGTGGAATCCCCGAGGACCAGCGCGGAAACGCGGCGATTCAAGTGAATGGTCTGACTGCCACCAACAATAATTTTCTGCTCAATGGATTTGACAATAACGAGCAACAGATCGGCATCGAGGTGATCCAGCCTTCGATTGATGCCATCCAGGAATTCAAAGTACAGACCAACAACTTCGGGGCGGACATTGGCCGAGGCGGGGCGGTGGTCAACGTTGTCCTGAAATCGGGATCGAACCAGTTCCACGGAAGTGTTTTTGAGTTCCTTCGGAACTCCGCATTCGACGCCAAGAACTATTTCGACAGCCCGAACCAGCCCATCGCCCCGTTCAAGCAGAATCAATTCGGAGGAACGCTCGGCGGTCCCATCCGGAAGGATAAGACGTTCTTCTTCGTCGACTACCAGGGTACGCGTATTCGGCAAGCACAGACGTTCCTCTCGATTGTGCCTTCACCCTCCGAGGTTGGGGGAAATTTCAGCGACCTGTTGACCGGTAATCCCGCCACCTATTTTCATCCCTGCCCCGATGGCTCGGGCCCGGCATTCGATCCCGGAACGATTTTCGATCCGTTTTCGAATTATGCCTACACGTGCGGCGACGGAACCGCGATCACGCTGAGAAATCCGATTCCAGGGAACATCATTCCTTCCTGTTCTTCCGCGACGGACGGAGCTTGCCTCGACTCGGCAGCTCTCAAACTTGCGACGCTGTACCCGGGCCCGAATGTCTCCAACTCTGCCGGCAACTACTTGTCCAATCCTGTGAGCAAAAACAATCAGGACTCGTTTGATATTCGCGGCGATCATCAGTTGACGAGCAAGAACAGTCTTTCGCTCACCTTCAGCTTCAATAACGTCGATGCAATGGCTCCGGATCCCTTTCCCGGTCTCGCGGGCGGCGGAAACTTCACCGGACACATCACCAATCTCGCCAGGTCCGCCGGCATCAGTGACGTGCACACTTTTGCCCCGAACAAAATCAATGAATTCAAGGTCGGCTATTCGCGCTATGTCGTGAGGGCCGTGCAGAATTTCGCGGGGCAAGACTTGGCCACACAGTTCAATATTCCGAATATATTCAATCCAAATAATGCCACCGCCACAGGAGGATTGCCGTTCATTCAGTTTTCGAATCTCAGCCCGATCGGAACCACCGACTGGTTCCCCGAATTTCTGAACGAAAATAACTATCAATACATGGATGCCTTCACGTATGTCCGTGGACGTCACTCATTCAAGTTCGGAGCGGATGTGCGACGCCGCCTGCATGGCTTCTTTCAGACGCAGAACGCCCGAGGCGATCTGTCATTTAATGAGCTATTCACTTCTGACCTGACGACCGACACAGGGGGAAGCGCGCTGGCAAGCTTTTTGATGGGCTATCCAGGCTCTGCCTATCGCGATGGTCAAAAGGGATCCTTTGGCATGCGCTGGACAGAGTTTAGTGCGTATGCCATGGACGATTTTCGCGTCAGCGACAAACTTACATTGAACCTGGGCGTGCGTTACGACCTGTTTACACCTCCGATCGAACAGCAAAACCGCCTCGCCAATTTCGACTTTGCAGCCGGACGATTTGTTTCGCCTCAACAGCAGGGTGTAAGCCGGTCCGGTAACGTTAAGACTGACCACAACAATTTCGCTCCGCGCATTGGTTTCGCCTGGACTCCTCGGAACGACAAGACAGTCGTGCGCGGCGGCTTCGGCATCTTTTATGACGTGCAGGCAGATCAGAACGACGCGGAACTGGCCTACAATCCCACTGGACTCATTTTCAGCCAGAACTATAATCCGGCGGCAAACGCTACGCCGAGTTTGCGGGTCTCTACGGGCTACCCGACGCCCTTCTATTCGACTATTTCTGATCCTGCGGGCCGGGCTAGCGCGTCGCTATTCAACAATCGCACAACTTACATTGAAGAATGGAATTTGAACATCGAGCGAGCCCTCACACAGAGCATTGCTTTGCAAGTCGCTTATGTGGGAACGCGAGGGGTAAAGCTGGCATTTCTCAGCAACCGCAATCAGCCCACACAACCGTCGGACACGAATTTCCAGTCTTGCCCCACAGCGACTGACCCCTCATGTCTGACCGGGGCTCCCACAAACTTCGGACGCCTGTACTTCAATACGGTGCCCAACATCGGAGAGATTCGCACCCTCGCTAACCAGGCTTGGTCCGTTTCGCACGGGCTGCAGGTCAAATTGGAAAAGAGATTCTCCGGGAACTGGAGCATGTTGAACTCTTACACCTGGCAGCACAGCATTGGACAGACCGAGGAAGATGAATATCTCGAGCCCCAAAATACTTATAACCTGGCCGCAGAGCGTGGAAACAACGCCCCCGACTACCGCCATCAATTCTCTTCCGCCTTATCGTATCTGTTGCCGATTGGTCCCAAGCAGAGATTCTGGAACAGTGAAGGCCCGGTGCACTGGCTGACGGGAGGTTGGCAGTTGAACGGCATCATCGCCATGCATTCGGGTGAAGCTTTTACTCCTTTGCTCTCGCAGGACTACACAAACACAGACTCGGGCGCGCCCCGGCCCGATCTTGTCGGCAATCCTTATGACTTCTCGAACGCAGTCAGTGAAGGATGTCCCGCAAACAAACAGACGATTCAGTGCTGGTACAACCCGGCGGCTTTTGCACTTCCCCCACTCGCTCCGGGACAATCGTTTGCCCGGGATTATGGCAACGCACGGCGCGGCTCGCTGCGCGGTCCTGCCATCTACAACGTGGATGCCTCTCTATTCAAGAACCTGAACCTTACCGAACGTTTGAAAATGCAATTCCGGGCGGAGGCTTTCAATCTTTTCAACACCCCCGAATTTGCCTTGCCCTACGCTGCCGTCGATCAGGCTGGCTCCCCGGGAACGCCCAGCCTTTCCGGTTCGATTACCAGCACGGTGCATGCGTCGCGGGAATTGCAGTTGGCATTGAAGCTGTCCTTCTAGGCAGGACATCGCGACGTCGACGAAGGCGGAAGTGTGTAACGAGGACAAAGATCATGCAAATTCTCGAGGGCCGAAGTTTGAGAGTTTTTCGATTGCTGTCTGCGTTGATTTGTCTATCTCTTTCAGCAGTGACAGCGCAGCAGGTCACTAAAACGACTTCTGATCAGTCGCGCTTGCCCGCAGTTCAGTTGGATGGAAATTACTTCTCACGGAATGGACATCGATTTATCCCGGTAGGGGCGAACTGGGTTCCGGCCGTCAAGGCAATGCAATGGCCAACAGAATGGGATCCGAAAGCGATTGAGGCCGATTTTGCGCGCATGCATGAATTGGGCTTCAACACCATCCGACTGGATTTTGTCTGGGCATGGATTGAGCCGCGCCCCGGCGATTACAACCCGGAGGCGTTCCGCGCCATCGATTTCCTCATTTCAATGGCGCACCGTTATCAGATCTATCTCCATCCGGAATTGCTGATTGGCGGTGAAGTGGGCGAGGCTTTCTGGGACGTGCCTTACCGCCAGGGACGTCATCCGCATTCCGATCCCGACATGCTCCGCCTCGAGACCGATCATGTCGCGCAGTTAGCTCGCCGCTATGCCAACGAACCAGCAATTCTCGGCTGGGATCTAACGGACGAGCCGCCCTTTTGGATCTCGCCCGAAACGACCGACGCGATGGCAATCAACTGGACACGCCTGCTTTCGTGGTCAATGCGCCGCTACGACAAGCTTCACCCCATCGTCGTGGGTGTCAGCATGGAAGATGTGGGGAGAGGTCCATTTCGACCGGACAACATCCGCGACGAAACCGATTTCTTTAGTGTTCATCCTTACTCGATCTACTCGCCGAAACTGTTTCCTGACCCGATGCTCTCTGAGCGCGGCACGTACGGGTCGGCGTTCGAGACAGCCCTCTCCGGCAGCGCTGGTCACCCGGTCATGGTGCAGGAAATCGGAGCCTCTTCCGCTCAGTACTCCCCCGAGGAGATTGCGAAATTTCTGCGGGCCAGTCTGTACTCTGGCCTGGGCGCTGGCGCGAACGGCTTCCTTATCTGGTGTTACACCGACGCCGCTCCCGGGCAGTGGCACAAAGTTCCCTACTTGCGCTCTCCCCACGAAACACAATTCGGACTGACCACATGGGATGGAAAAGAACGCCCGTCCGCCCGCATGTTTGAAGATTTCGAGAAGATTGTCGGCCAACTCGACCTTACCGGTGTCGAGCCAGCGCCAGCTGACGCTGGCATCATCGTTCCTTATGAGTGGTCCAAACCACACGGAGATTTTTCCCACTTCGGTTTGACTGGGCCCGAAATCGTTCCGTATGCCAGCACCGATGAAGGCGCGAACGTTACCGGCCAGTCTCAACCCACTTTCGGGGAAGAGAATACTTGGATCACAGGGTCGTGGCTCTCTTCTTTCATTCTGGCCCGCCGAGCCGGCCTGAAGGCTGACTTTCCCCGAGAGTATGACGACTGGCAAAAACGCCCGTTGATCCTGATGCCTTCGCCACTCTCAAGCACCGACAGTTTCCTCGTCCACGTGCATTCTGACTTCTGGGAAAAAGCTCGGGACTATGTTTCGAAGGGAGGCGCACTCTACGCGTCGGTCGCCGCCGATGCTGCGATCCCGGAAATGGAAGCCCTCTTTGGCGCACGCATGGTAGATGCTAATCCCAAGGACGATGTCACGATCAAAGTCGTCGCGCCATTTGGCAATCTGAAGCCTGGTGACACATTCCACTACTCCGTTCCTAATCCCGGCGCACGCTCGTGGGGATCCATCCTGGAAGTGAAAGGTGGCACCGTTATCGCGGTCGATCAGGATGGGCGGCCGGCCTTAGTCGCCAATAAAGTTGGTTCCGGAAAAACGTTGTTGAGTGCATATCCGATCGAGAGTTATCTGGCTACCTCGCCGGCGGTTTTCGATAAGCCCGAACCGTCGCACCGAATCTATCAAGCATTTCGTGAATGGTCGGGCCTTACGCCGCGTTTCTACACAGACCAGCCGTCGGTCGAAGCTCTGACCCTGAGTGGGAATTCGCGTGGTTACGTTGTTGTGACAAATCACAATGCCACAGCGCAAACCGTCACTGTGATTACCGCTCAGCCTTTGCACTCGGTTTCGCGAGTGACTGCTGAAGGAAAAGCACAAGTGGATTTGTCAAAAATGGCCTTCAAGGTTGATCTCAGCCCCTACGAAGGCGCGGTATTCGAATGGCAATAGTCACAACGAGAAAGCTCCGGAGGTATACCGCTTGATCGCTGGAGTCGATATCGGTGGAACGAAAATAGCGGTCGGCATGGTCGACGACGCCGGCAACGTGCTGGCACGCCGTGAATGCCCGACCGATGCCCCGCGGGGTTATGCGAATGCTCTGGGCAACATTTGCAGAATGATCGACGCCGTCACACATGAGGCGAGGGCAAAGGTTACCGGTATTGGTATCGGTTCAACTGGCCCGGTCTTCCCCTTGAGCGGCGAGTTCGGCGACGTCAATTTCTTCCCCAAGTGGAAGGGCGAGAACCTCGTCCAAGATCTATCTGCAAGCTTCCACATCAGTGTTGCACTAGAAAACGATGCCGATGCCGCTGCACTCGGCGAGGCCCACTGGGGCGCAGGCAGGAATAAGAAGCGCTTGATCTACGTCACGATCGGGACCGGCATCGGCACAGGCTTCATCATCGATGGACATTTATATCGAGGAGTGGATTATTCCCATCCAGAGATCGGTCACCACTTGGTAGATCCATCCGGTCCCGTGTGCGTCTGTGGCTTTCGCGGATGCTGGGAATCGCTCGCGGCCGGTCCTGCCATGACGGCATGGATGAATGAGCAAGCACCACCGGACTTTGTGCATGGCCGCGATCTCTCGGCAAAACGTATCTGTGAATTGGCTGTCGCTGGTGACGATCTGGCAAAACGGGCGGTCGAGCGCGAAGCTCAATATCTGGGTCTTGGATTGGCCAACCTCGTGACAATGTTCTGCCCCGACGCCATCGTGCTCGGCGGCAGCGTGATGAAGAGCGCGCCGTTGTTCTTCAGCCGAATCAAAGAAGTCATTCGCCGAAGCTGTTCTTTGGTTCCGTTCGACAAGACCGAAGTAACGCTGGCTTCCCTTGGTGAAGATGCAAATCTCATCGGCGCAGCCCGGGTGTGGTATCACCGATTTCAAATCGATGGAGTTCAAGGTGAATCCTGATCTCGCCGTAACGGATCTCCGAATCATCGAAGGCAAGTACCTGCAAGACATTCTCGACGAGCCGCGCGCGCTGGAAGCCACGCTCGCCAGTCTCGACACCACTCCGTCGCTGACCGATATCGCGCAACGCCTCGCCCAAGGAAAGTTCGACCGCGTGGTCATGACGGGCATGGGATCGTCGTTTCACGCTCTCCATCCACTGAATTTGCAACTGGTCAGCCATGGGTACACCGCCCTGACAGTTGAAACCTCGGAACTGGTCCACTACAAATCGCGACTTTTCGGTCCGAAGACCCTGATTATCGCGGTATCGCAATCCGGTCAAAGCGCCGAAATGGTTCGTCTGGCCGAAGTGAATCGCAAACGCTCCCAGGTCGTCGCAGTGACCAACACTCCTCATAGTCCTCTGGTTCAGAATTCGACGGCCGCGCTCTTTACCCAGGCCGGGGACGAATTCTCGGTCTCATGCAAGACGTACGTGACGGCACTGATGGCTCTGAAATTCTTAGGCGACATTCTCTGCCAGCGCGATCCCAAGCAAAGCCGAGGGGAATTGAAAGGCGCGGCGGAGGCGGTTGCCGAATATCTCAGCCGATGGAAAGAGAATGTCGAAATCCTGGGGAAGAAACTGCACGGTATCCGCCATCTCTTCTTCGTTGGCCGAGGAGCGTCGCTGGCCGCTGTTGGCACGGGCGCTCTCACCGTCAAGGAGTCCGATCATTTCAACGCCGAGGGAATGAGCAGTGCTGCGTTCCGTCACGGCCCATTTGAAATGCTGAACGAAGATACGTTCGTGGTGATCTTTTCCGGCGACGAGAAGACCCGGGATCTCAATCGCCGCCTCCTTAGTGATATTCAGCAAAATGGCGGCCGCGCCGAATTCATTGGAGAGAATGCATCGCTCCCTCCCTTTCGACTGGAGGATCACCATAACAGCATTCGCCCCATTCTCGAAATTTTGCCCGTGCAAATGATCACGATCGCTTTGGCCGCACTCGCTAACCGAGAGGCCGGCAGATTCGAACGAGCCGCCAAAATCACGACAACGGAGTAGTCCCAGATGGCACGAAGCCGCACCATGATTTCGTTGGTCTTCTTGACGTTTTTCGTGATGTCGCTATTGACCAACATTCTTGGCCCGATCGTTCCAGACGTCATCAGCAGCTTCCGCGTAAGCCTTACTACCGCGGCGTTTCTGCCGTTCTCATTCTTCATCGCCTACGGAGTCATGTCGATTCCTGCCGGTTTCCTCGTGGAGCGTTTTGGGGAAAAACCTGTCATGATTTCGGCGTTTCTGGCCGGCACGATTGGATCTCTGAGCTTTGCCTTCCACCCAACCTATCAGGTTGCCATCGTTTCACTTTTCGTCATGGGTTCCGGGATGGCGACGCTTCAAACCGCGATCAACCCCTTGTTGCGGGTTGCTGGAGGCGAAGAACATTTCGCATTCAATTCCGCTTTCGCACAATTGATTTTCGGCTCAGCGTCGTTCTTAAGTCCGTACATGTACTCGTATCTGGTCCTGAATCTGGGTAAGCCCCATCCCGATCTGCTGCTTCGAGTGCTGGGTCGGCTCACTCCGCCGGACCTGCCCTGGGCATCTCTTTACTGGATCTTCGCCGCTTTCACGATTGCGATGATCGTCGTACTCTACTTTGCTATCTTCCCGCGCGTCGAACGCTCCAGCGAAGAAGCCGCAGGATCGTGGTCCATGTATGGAGACCTGCTCCGTCGTCCCATGGTTTGGGCATTCTTTTTCTGCGTCTTCGCCTACGTAGGTTCAGAACAAGGTGCCGCCGACTGGATGTCAAAGTTTCTCTCCACCTATCACGGCTACGATCCACACACGACTGGCGCAACCGCCGTCTCTTGGTTCTGGGGATTACTCACAACTGGTTGCTTCATTGGAATGGGGCTACTGAAGCTTTTCGATAGCCGCAAGGTTCTCATCGGTACCAGCATCTGCGCTCTGGCGTGTCTCAGCGCCGCGCTGTTCGGACCGGCAGGTGTTTCGTTGGTTGCATTTTCTGCAATCGGATTGTTCGCGTCTGTGATGTGGCCCGTTCTCGTTTCTCTGGGATTGAACTCGGTGTCAGAACATCACGGTCCCTTTGCTGGAATCCTCAGCACCGGGATCATGGGAGGAGCGGTCGTCCCGCTTGTCATTGGCCGCATCGGTGATCACTTCGGGCTTCGCACCGGCATCGCATTCCTCTATCTCTCTTTCGGATGTGTGCTTAGCGTCGGCTTCTGGGCAAAGCCGTTGATCACAAACGCCACCGTCAATCTCAAGAAGGCGGTGCCCGAAGTTATCAACTAGGTACCGGGAGGCGTCGTGCGTACTTCGCATCTGTGTTTGTCCGTCATCTTCGTTCTGGCTATCTGCCCGTGCACATGGACTCAAACGACTGAGCCGGCCGCAGGCTCCGGCGTGTCATATCTCCAGCTGACCACGCCCCGCCATGTCATGCCTGACGCGCAGTCATGGGAGGGCAAGGAATTTCCTCACACACTCTCTGTTCTCGAGCTCCATCGCCAGGGATATCGCTATTGGGGATGGTATGGACTGAACGAGGGAGCTGGGATCGGCCTTGCGCGCAGCAACGACCTGGTGAAGTGGACGAAATACGAGAAGAATCCGCTCTGGACTGATGCCCGCTGGCCCACTGTGCTGCAAAACGCAGATCGAAAGCACCCAAAGCTGCTTTACTTCGCCATCACGCGCGGATACGACACACCCAGCAGGTACATCGTGCTAGCAACATCGGAAGACGGCATTCACCTGACTCAACAGAAGATACTGGTGGCGGCTGTGCCGAATCAGCGCAATCAGAACCCAAATCTTTTTCGTGATCCCCGCTCCGGACGTTTCTACCTCACCTTTTACCGCGGAAACGATAAGGATCACTTCGAGATCATTAGTAAGAGTGCGGAGCGAGTGCAGGATCTCGACAAGGCCCCTGAAAAGCTTCTCATGCAGACCACGGAGACGGTGGCCGCTCCAACACTGCTCTATCTCAAGAATGCGGCTGGTGGTAAGAAGGGCATCTATTATCTTGCAACTGAAATCTATCCCCATCGCTACACCGACAATCCAGAAGGAGAGTGGCAGGTCAAAGTATTTTGGGGTGACTCTCCCGACGGCACCTTCAAGCCTGTGACGGGCAATCCCGTTCTGCGCGGACAGCGTGCCTGTCTGTTCCAACACCTGTTTAACGGCCGTTTTTACGGCTTCGACTGCCATCTGGACACGCCGGATCACTGGGAGCTTGAACTGACAGAGGCTCCCCTGCCGTGAACGCATAAATCATCGCAGCCGCCGAGCGGCGACTGAGCTAAGACAATCTAGTTGCCCCACAATCCGGACATGTGGACATAAGAATTCTGTAGCGAATTGTTTATTGATCAGAGCATTAGGCAGCCGGACCTGTAAGCCGAATTCTGTCCGCCGGATTGCTCCGGTGGGACGGCCATTCCTCTGGGCCGGGCATTGCTGCCCGGCTCTAGCGACCTACCCGGAGGTTTGACGCACCGAGCCGGCACGTGACGCAGCCGAAGCCGCGTTTCCTCCCTATTTGGTCTTGCTCCGTGTGGGGTTTGCCGTGCCCGCGGCATTACTGTCGCGGCGGTGCGCTCTTACCGCACCTTTTCACCCTTACCCCGGCGTTGCCGCCAAGGCGGTATGTTTTCTGTGGCACTTTCCGTCTATCGGGCTTGAACCCGACGTCCCGGACGTTATCCGGCACACTGCTCTGCGGAGTTCGGACTTTCCTCTCCCTGCGCCGGAGCGCGGGAAGCGACCGTCCGGCCCGGCTGCCTACGGATTTCATTATATGCGATGGACCTTGGACGTCAGACTTCAGACCTATGGGAATCACGCAAAGACTTCAATCGCGCCAATCGCTGTTAAACTCATAGAGATCAGGACTCGTCTCGGACATTGCCAAAGTCCGAAGCCCGAAGTCCAAGGTCTGAAGTCTGACGTCCGTTTTCCGCGCTTTCATGCATCTCGCCGAGTCCATCGCGATTGCCTTGCGCTCCCTGTGGGCCAACAAGCTGCGCTCTGTCCTTACCTTGCTCGGCGTCGTGATCGGCATTTCCTCGGTCATCGCGGTGGTGACGTTCGTTTCCGGCATCAATGATTACGTCGCCAAAAAGATTTTTAATCTGGGTGCGGACGTTTTTATCGTGTCGAAGATGTCGGCGGTCGAGACCAATGTCGAAAAGTTTCTCGAAGCTGAGAAGCGCAAGAACATCGACATGGAGGATTATCAGGCCGTCGCCGACGCCTGCCATCACTGCGACTACGTCGGTGCGCTGATGCAGACCAGCGGGAAGGTGAAGCGCAACGAACAGTCAATCGAAAATACGAACATCCAGGGTATGACGCCTTCGATTGCGACGATCATCGATACAGATCTCACGTACGGCCGCATGGTGAATGACACCGACTTGAACAATCATTCGCCGGTTGCGGTGGTCGGCACGGATATCGTGGAGCACTTATTGCCGGGCATCGACCCGCTCGGCCAGGAGATCAAAATCGACGGCTGGACGTACCAGGTGATCGGCGTTGGGAAGAAGAAAGGGAAGACCCTGGGGCAAAGCGCCGACAACTACGCGTTGATTCCGATCACCGTTTACCTGAAGAAATACGGCTCGCACAACAACAGCATCGAGGTTTGGGGCAAAGCTTCCGCTACGGGCATTCCGCTGAATCAGGCGATTGATGAAGCGCGAGTGGCCATGCGTTCGCATCGGCACGACCGCCCCGGCCAGGATGACAGCTTTGAAATCCAGACGAATGCAAGCCTGCTTGGCATCTGGTCTGGACTGAGCAACACGTTCTTCATGGCGACGATCGGAATCGCTGCTGTTTCCCTGGTGGTCGGCGGAATCGTCATTATGAATATCATGCTGGTTTCGGTGACCGAGCGCACGCGTGAGATCGGGATCCGCAAGGCCCTCGGTGCCCGGCAGGATGACGTGCTTCTGCAGTTCCTGATTGAGTCGGTCGTGCTCGCCCTGGCGGGTGGTGTGTTAGGTGTCCTGTTGGGTGTGACGGTCGCAAAGTTGGGGACAGCCGTGATTGGTATGCCATCATCCATCAAGTTGTGGGCGGTCGTGGCGGCGCTGCTCGTGGCAGCGTGCGTTGGGGTTTTCTTCGGGGTATATCCCGCGCGCAAGGCGGCACGGCTGGATCCGATTGTTGCGTTGAGATTCGAAATGTAGGTTACATACTGAAAACTGTCATCCCGAACGAAGTGAGGGATCCAGGTTCTTGCTGCCACCAGCAAACCCCAGATTCCTCGCTCTGCTCGAAATGACAAGCTTAGATTTGGCATGCTGGGCAGAAGCGAATTCGGCGAAATCGTGCAGATGGCCACGGACACGATCCGCGGCAACAAACTGCGTTCAGCGCTCACGGTGCTTGGAATCGTGATCGGTGTCGCCGTAGTGATCGGCGTGTCCTCGATCGGGCGCGGTCTTGACGACAACGTGCACGATCTGGTGGCGAGCATCGGATCGAATGTCATTTTTGTGTTCCATTTGAATTTCTTCACCTTCGGCCGCCTAACCGACGAAATGCGCACACGCAAGGAACTCACCTATGACGATGCGCTGGCGATGCGCGATCTGCCACACGTCAAAGCTGTGTCGGCCGGGCTGCGAATTTTCCGCCCGGAGTTGGGTGTGGGCAGCTATTCCGTGAAATATCAGGACAAGAAGGCGAAGCACACGATCATCGAAGGGGACATGGCGCAGGCTAAGGACGTGTTCGATCTGCCCATGGCCAGTGGCCGTTGGTTCAGCGATTTTGACGACGAGCATCACGCTCCAGTCGTGGTGGTCTGCTACGAAACGCAACATGAATTGTTTGGCAATCAGGATCCGCTCGGCAAAGAGATTAATATCGAAGGCCGGTTGTTTGAAGTGATCGGCACCGTCACGAAGATCAAGTCTGTGTTCGGCGGGGGCAAAGATCCCAACGACAATCGCGTCATCCTGCCGCTGAAGACTTTCAAAACCCTGCATCCGGAAATGAAGCAGCACGTCATCAGCGTCAAGGCCACTTCGCACGAGGATATGCCGAAAGCGATGGACGAGATTCGGGAATTGCTGCGGCGCCGGCGGAAAGTTCCGTTCGATAAGCCGGACAACTTTGCGGTGATGACCTCGGACTCGATCACCGATTTTTGGAATCAACTGACGGGTGCCCTGTTCATCGGGATGTTTGCAATATCCAGTGTGGGCTTGGTCGTCGGTGGCGTGGGCGTCATGAATATCATGCTGGTCAGTGTCACGGAGCGAACACGGGAGATCGGTGTACGGAAGGCGATTGGCGCCCGCAAGAATGACATTCTCCTGCAATTCACCTTGGAAGCGATCATGCTCACCGCTGTGGGAGGAATCATCGGCATTCTCTCGGGTGCGGTTATCGTTTGGGTAATTCCCACGGTGTGGCCGTCGTTGCCTGCGAAGCTGTCGATGTTCTGGGTATCTTTTGGTTTTACCTCCGCGGCGGGCGTGGGGCTTGTCTTTGGAATTTATCCGGCGTGGAAGGCGGCCAATCTCGATCCTATCGAGTCGCTGCGGTACGAATAAATGCCGCTCTCAGCCTTCAGCTATCAGCCATCAGCGAAAATCCTTTCTGCGGATTCCTGCGTTCGAGCATGATGCACCATCTCGCCAAAGGCTTAGAAATTGTCGCGATTCTCGGGTGTGCGTCCAGCTGCATGTACTACCTTCTTTGTCTTTGGGGCGCGGCGTCATTTCTTCGAAACGCGAGAAGGCACACTGGTGCGATCCGGAGTGACAACCTCCCGGGCATTTCGATTCTGAAACCGCTCAAGGGCGTTGACCCAGAAATCTACGAGAGTTTCCGGAGCCACTGCCTGCAGGACTATCCGCAGTATCAGATCGTCTTCGGAGTCAGCGATCCCGAAGATCCAGCCGTGCCCAGTGTGCGTCAATTGCAGCAGGAATTTCCGAGCTGCGATATTCAGCTGATCGTGTGCCGGGAGAAGCTTGGCGCCAACGTGAAAGTGAGCAACCTCGAGCAGATGATGTCTGCAGCGCGCTATCCATATCTGATCGTGAACGACAGCGACATTCGTGTCGAACCCGATTATCTACTGAGAGTGACCGCACCGCTCGCCGACTCGTCGGTAGGAATGGTGACGTGCCTTTATCGCGGAGTTGCCGCTCCTACGGCAGGTTCACGACTGGAGTCTCTCGGCATCAGCACTGATTTTTGCGCGGGCGTGCTGGCGGCGCAGCAGCTTGAGCACGGCATTCGATTTGGTCTGGGCTCAACCCTCGCATTTCGTCGTTCGGAATTGACGCGGATCGGCGGCTTTGGATCGATCGTAGACTACCTTGCCGACGACTACGAACTCGGTCGCCGTATTGCGGATCTCGGCCTGCAGGTAAGGCTTTCCGATCTAGTGGTCGAAACTCATCTGCCCGCATACGACCTGCGCGGATTTCTTTCTCACCAACTTCGTTGGGCGCGCGGGGTGCGGGATTCGCGCTTCGGCGGATACATTGGATTGGTCACGACGTTCGGTTTGATGTGGGGATTGCTTTCCATCATCGCGGCCCGTGGAGCCGCTTGGGCATGGGCCGCTCTTGGGATCACGTTGATCTTGCGATTCGCGGTTGCGATGACAATGGGCAAGTCCGTGTTGCGAGATCCGCAGGCCCCGCGCCTGCTTTGGTTGCTTCCGCTACGCGATCTGATCGCGGTGGGAATCTGGATCGTCAGTTTTTTCGGCCACACCGTAGCGTGGCGCGGAGATCGCTTCGAGTTGAGGAAGGGCCGGCTCATTCGGGTGGGATAGTTCCGAATAACTCCGTAGACCGGGAACGAGGTGTCATCGGACGAGGTGTCATCCCGAGCGAAGCGAGGGACCTGGGTTCTTGCGTGCGCGATCGTACTGCCGATGCAAGCAAACACCGAGGTCCCTCGCTCCGCTCGGGATGACGATCATTTTCGCGATGGCAATCATTCTTGCGACGACAATCACTTTCGCGTTGATGTCACGAGCCTAGGGCCGCTGCAGCGGAGCAATCGTGCCGCCCTTTCCGAAGCGATAGGTTTCCCCTCGCCAATAGAATTCCCGGCTGGTATAGCTCAGCAACCACGCGACGAATCCAAAAAAGTCGCGCACTGGATACAACCAGCACAGCCAGATTGCCCGTGGATCCCGCGCCACTCCCCAGCCTACGGCTATGGATTGAATCATCCGGTTCACCCACGCCAAGGCGAATAGTCCTACGCCCAGTTGCCAATTGCCGAGTCCGGCTCCCGCGATCAGTCCGAGGATTCCAAACGGCACAGCATAGGTGAGCCCGGTGCCCGCATGTCCAGCGGGTCGCGAATAACGCGTGCTCTTCATCCAGCGCAGTTGATCTCCCATGGTGCGGAGCGGCGGCCTCGACGTCAGCACATTGTGCACAATGTGGTGAGATAGAACGACTTCATACCCCTGCGCCCAGATGCGGTTGCCCAACTCGAAATCGTCGGAATAGTAATCCGCGACAGCGCGGATGCCCCCGATCGCGTCAATTGCATCACGCCGGACCGCCATGGCCGGACCCAAAGCGAAGCGCATCCCTTCCATCATGTCGGCAACCATCACTCCGGAAGACATTTCCACCGACAGACCGAGTGCCTCAAGCCACGACCAGAAATCCAAAGCTGGAATGCCGCGATACATGCAGGTGACGAGTCCGACCTCGGGGTCGAGCAGCGGAGGAATCGTGTTACGCAGAAAGTCCGGAGCAACGCGCACGTCGCTGTCACTGATGATGAAGTAGGACCGCGAGGACGCCGAAATCATCTTTTCAAGGGAAAAGACCTTTGCATTCGGCCAGGTGGGAGGCCCGGACAAGATAATCTTGCTGGGAACGTGCGGGTAGCGCGCACGCACTCCCTCCGCAACCCGGGCCGCGGGATTCTGCAAGTCGCGCACGCCAAAGATGACTTCGTAGTCGGGGTAATCCTGCTGGAGGAAGCTCTCCAGGTTCGAAGCCAGCTTTTCTTCTGCGCCGTGAATCGGTTTGAAAATCGTGACGGGGGGGAGGGAAGACGCAGGCTTTGAGTTCGCGGCCTCTTTCGCCTTTTGCATTCTCCCCAGATAGCGCGAAGTCGCGACCAACGTCATCGCCAGGTAAATCGTGGAAGTGAATGATCCCGCCAGCGCGATAAACAGGAGCGCTCGCCAAACGAGATCAACGCCATGAGGGTAGACCACGCTGACGATCATCGGGGAAGCACGATTATACCTGTGCTATTGAGTAACATTACGAAGTGCAGTCCCATCCGGAATGGCGCGATTGGTAAATATGGATTTGCCTCCGCTGCGGGCCAGGAGAAAATGCGGCATCCCCGCAAGCTCCGTGGGATCGTCCTGATCGGTCCACAGAAAGACGTGCGCCGGCCCATCCCACAAGGCTTTGAACGACTGCGAAGTTTCGAATACATGCGGGGCATCGGGGAACTTTGCCCCGTACCACAAATTACCGCTCGGTTCATGCAACATAAGCAGAGGCACGTGAGTGTAGAAGTTCAAGGTGGACGCCTCGTGATATTGCCCATCCACCACAATCGAGTCCCCTGGCTTGTATTGTTTTTCGATGGCCATCGCCAAGTCATGCGAGGAAAGGATCGGCGAGAATCTGGCGAACGAAACATGCACACAGGTGAGGAGCACCACCATCATGAGAGCCAAAGATGCATTTCCCCAGACGGGGCTCCCACGGCGACGAAACAGCCAGTTCAGAACCGTCCCAAATAACAAAGATAAAGATGCGCCAAGAAGCGGTCCGCGAAATACGCCGAGGGCCTGCGGGGTGAAGTCGAGTACGTGACCCAGGGAGAAGTCGTAATCCTGCGGATTCTTTTTCAAAAGGTCCGCCAAGTCGACGCCTGCGGTGGGCGGGTGAATACGCGAGAACAAAACGAGCCCGATGGCAGCGGCGGCAACTCCAAGGATCATCAGCACGAAGGAGGCGATTCGACCGGCTCTCCGTTGCTGCCCCGCCGGTTCGGACGACTCGCGAGCCAACCAGCCTCCTGTCAGTAGCGCGATCGCGGGCAAGGCGGGAATTGTGTAGTACTCCTGCCGAGTGGAGAAGCTGAAGAATACAAGAATCACCAGCGCCCAAAGCAGAAACAGCAAGTTCGCACGCTGCCGGCGATCAAGATTCTGGAGGCGTCTTGTCGGCACATCTCGCAAAGCTTGCGGCAGGAACACGGCCCAGGGGACAAGCCACAGGATCAGCAGCGTCCAGAAGAGGAATAGCGGAACCGTGTCGTAGCCCGGCGGCACGCGCTTGTTCAAGAAGCGCATGATGTGCTCGTTCACGAAATAGAACCAGAGGAAGCCACGAGCCTGGCCCTGTGCCGGATTCCGAATCGCTGCCAGCACGTGCCAGGGAGCGGCCACAACGAAAAATACAATCGTGCTAGAAACAACGCGCAGCTTGGCAACATGGCGCAAGTTTCGTGTCAGGAGCAGATATGCGCCGATGGCTCCGATCGGAAATACGAGTCCAATCAAGCCCTTCGTGAGGACATTCAGCGCGCACACCACAGCAAATCCCCAGCATGTAAAGCGTGATGGTTGTTCCTCTTCGAGCGAACGCAGGAAAAAGTAATACGAGACGGTAAGCCAAAGGGCGACCATCACGTCCGGAATCAGAAAGCGAGTGAAAATGTACGGCCCGATTGAGGTCACGAGCGCGAGTGCAGAGTAGAATCCACCCCGCTCACCGAAGGCATAGCTGCCGATCCAGCAGGTCACAAGCACGAGCGCGAGTATCCCCAGCATTAGGGGCAAACGCGTGCTCCAGTCGCTGATGCCGAAGATCTTGTAGCTCGCAGCCAGGCTCCAGTACATGAGGGGAGCCTTCTCGAGGTAACGCAAGCCGTTGGTGTAAAGGGTCACCCAATCATGCCGCAGCAGAATCTCGCGAGCAGCTTCGGCGTGGATCGTATCAACGTCATCGAGCAGAGGCGGAGTGAACATGCCCGCCGCGTAGATTGCAATCCAGAGAGCGAACAAGATCAACAAGGAAGGTGCTCGCATCCGGACAGGCTCGGCGATGGGATGGCACTCGGTAGGCGTCGATTCCTGCGCCTGCGGCGATGCGGGAGAATTCATGCAGGGGTTCGCAGATTGATTATAGGAGTTCCAAAAAGACGGATCAAATCAGCTTCGCGCCAAGTTCAATGAATGTGAAACAGATGATCGAAAAGGAAGAACACAGCGGCTCCGACGAAAACCAGGAGGGCCATTTTCATGGCCGGTTCCTTATTCACTTCGGGAATCAAATCCGACGCCGCAACATAAATCGTCACTCCCGCTGATAGAGGCAACCCCGCGCCCACATGGTGACGGAAAACCGCCATTGTCAGTACCCCGGCGAGCGTGGATCCTCCCAGCACGATCGAGGAGCCCCAAGCTGTGGCGCGGCTTAATCCGCCGGCCAGCATGACTGAGCTTACAGTGAATCCTTCCGGAATCTTGTGCAGGAACACGGCAAAGAAAATCAGCCAGCCCAACCAGTTCGATACCAGAAACCCAGACGCGATCGCGATGCCATCGAAGAATGTATGAATGATCAATCCCATCAAAACCGAATAGCTGGTATGCGTATGCTTGAATTCGTCGTGATGCGTCTCCTCGCCGAAGTGAAAGTGTGGTGTGACGGTGTGCTCGAAGAAATGAATAATCAAGTACCCGAGAAGCACAAGGAAGGCCGCTGGCCTTCCTCGAAGTTCCAAACTCTCCGGAATCATCTCAACAATCGCTGTCGCCAGCATGAATCCCGCACCCAGTGCCACGAAGTAGCGCAGATAACGTCGTTCCCAATGCCGCTGCACGATGATCGCTCCGCCAAAAATGTTGGCGGCAGCGGCCGTCAAGCCGAGCAGAATGCTGGTCGCGATCGGGTGCATGGGGTGATAGTACTGAGTACCGAATCAAAGAATTACGTCTTGTCTCTCTCCTTAAGTGAGTTAATCAATCCACTCAGAATTCGGCCCAATTCATCAGCCCGCACCAAGAGTTTCTTGGCGTTGCGTCGGTGAGATAGTTCCGTCGCTGAGCAATTTCCAGTTGAGTCTCCAGTTCTGCGAGCGAACCGCCATCGAACTACACCTGCATCCAACTACTCGGTACTCATTACTCATCCCGAATGCCGAATGTGCATCACGTCTCCATCCTGCACGATGTAATCCTTCCCCTCAAGGCGCAGGGTGCCCTTGGCTCGAGCATTGGCCTCGGATCCAGCTTCGAGCAGTTGATCCCAGCGGATGGTTTCGGCGCGGATGAAGTGCTTTTCAAGGTCCGAGTGAATCGCTCCGGCCGCCTCCTGAGCACGCGTGTTCACAGGAATCTGCCAGGCTCGGCATTCGTCCTCACCCGCGGTGAAGAATGAGATTAAGCCGAGCAGTTGATAGGTCGTACGAATCAGTCGCGTCAGGCCGCTTTCTTTTAATCCGTAGCTGGAGAGAAACTCGGCGGCATCGGCATCGCTCATCTCTGCCAATTCCGCCTCGACCTTGCCGCAGATTGCCGTTGCCGCTGAACTAGGTCGCGCCGCGATCTCCGTGAGCTTGTACTTACCCACTGCCTCTTCGAGTTCCTTCCCCAGTGCTGTCGATTCGCCGATGTTCAGCACATACAGGATGGGTTTCTCGCTCAGGAACATGAATCCGCGAATTCGCTTTTTGTCTTCCGGAGAGATTACCATTTCGCGCAGCGGCTTTTCAGTTCCGAGGTGCGCGTTCGCCCGCTTCAGCAGTTCGAATTCCTTCTCGAGGTCGGGAGTCTTCATTTTCTTAAGATCTTTCTCGAGACGCTCGAGGCGCTTTTCGATCTGGCCGAGGTCGCTGACCATCAGGTCGAATTCTACGTTCTTGATGTCGCGCAGCGGGTCGATCTGGCCAACGTGGGGAATCGCAGGATCTTCAAAAACGCGCACCACATGCGCCAGGGCGTCCACCTGTCGGAGGTGTCCGATGTACGTGCTTTCTTTCAGTGCGTCTTGGCCGATTGCACCCACATCGACGTATTCGACGGAAGTGTGAGTCAGTTTCTTCGGACTGTACAGAGCGGCAAGGCGGTCCAGACGATCGTCAGGAACCTTCGCCACCCCTATGTGGGCCTCTCGCGGATTGGCATGAGCCTGCGCGGAAAGATGAGCTTTAGTCAAAATCTGGAACAGCGATGTCTTGCCTACCTGCGGCAGGCCAATGATACCGGTTTTCATAAATGTCTCTTAGCTGTGAGGTCGTAGATCTTTCGGATCGATGAAAGGGTAAACAAGTGCGTTTAGCGATCACCAGACAACCTTTCAGAATAAATCATCAAAGTGGAGTTGCCCAAACCAGATCTAGCTCTTTTGCCCGACAAACCGCAGATGCAGAACCACTGCTTGTGAACATTGTGGGGGGATTGTCCGGCACGAGCGCTAGTGCATAACCCGAGACGCGTTGGTGCAATATGCCTTCGCCGCCGTCCTGAACCCCGAAAAGCTGACGCTGTCGGACGCTCTGATTCTCCATGCCCTGGGAGTGGACTGGGGCAACAACCATTGCTAACGGGCATGTAATCCGAGCCGTTGAAATTCCTGAATCTCGCCCGTCGCTCGCAGCAAATCGGCGGATTTGCTGCATCCCTGGTTCGTTTTCCTCTAAACTGTCACTAGGCACCGGTCTGGGGATGAACCTTCTCATTGTTGAAGACGAGGCGCGTATGTCGGACCTTCTCCGTAAGGGCCTCACGGAGGAGGGACATAACGCTACCTGCGCTTCGGACGGCGCCGAAGGCCTCGCGATGGCCAAATCATACGAATTCGACGTCATCATCCTCGACGTCATGATGCCCAAGCTTAACGGCTATGAGCTTGCCCGCCGCCTGCGTGCGGAAAAAGTTCGCACCCCGATCCTGATGCTCACCGCAAAGGATTCGGTGCCGGATATCGTGAAGGGCTTGGATCTCGGCGCCGACGATTACATGACGAAGCCGTTTTCGTTTGACGAGCTCGTGGCCCGTCTTCGTGCGGTCAAGCGTCGCGCCTTGGCTGCGCAAGAAATCAATCTGCGGGTTGCCGACCTCGTCCTGGATCCCGCGAGCCGCGAAGTTCTGCGCGGCCAATCCCGCATCATGTTGACACGGACCGAGTACAACCTGCTCGAGCGCCTGATGTACCGTGCCGGCAAAGTGGTTTCGCGACGCGCTTTGATCGAAGCGGTATGGGGCTTCGACCGCGAGATTGAAGAAAATACGCTCGATGCTTTTATGCATCTGCTCCGCAACAAGGTCGACTCCCAGGGCCGTCCGAAATTGATTCATACCGTTCGCGGCGTCGGATACATGATCCGGCCGGATGCACAGGCATGAAAAAGTTCTCTATCGGCGTGCGGCTTACGTTGTGGTACCTCGCGATCTTCGCCGTGGCGCAAATCGCGTTCGGCGCCGGTATGTGGTTTATCCTTCACGAGCATCTCTACGATCTGGTGGACGATGGCCTTGAGAGCCAGGCCGAAGATCTAAGGAATTTTCTCGCGGGCCACGGCAAGGACGCATCGCTTGCCGATCTGCGGCGGCTCGTTACTGAAGCCTACGCCGCGGAACATTCGGGCGATTACCTGGAGCTTTCCACGGCGGACGGCGATTTGATTTATCGCTCCGAGTTCTTGCAGCGGCATCCGCTGATTAAGTCCCCGCCGATTGGGCGCAGAGAGAGCGCCGAAAATCGCAGGATCGATGGACGTCCGTTGCGCTTCCTCGTTCAGCAGTTGCAGGTGAACGGCCACTCGTACGCGGCATTGATTGGTGCAGAAACAGGCGACGTCCTGGAAACCCTGTCGCTTTTCCGGGCGTATTTACTTATGTTTGCCCCCGCCCTGTTTCTCCTGGCAGCGCTCGGCGGTTATTGGCTGAGCCGCAAGGCACTTTCCCCAGTCGACGCGATCGTCAGTTCGGCGAGGGAAATCAGCGGTTCAAACCTGAACGCTCGCCTTCAAAACCTTGAGACTGGCGATGAGTTGCAGCGCCTGTCCGACACGCTGAACGAAATGCTCGCCCGAATCGAGGCCGCTTTCTTGCGGATCACCGAATTTACAGCCGATGCGTCGCACGAACTGAGAACGCCGGTGTCCCTGATTCGCACTGAGGCTGAACTCGCTCTCCGGCGTTCGCGGGGAGAAGCGGAGTACAAAGAGTCCCTGCGGCACATCCTGCTCGAAGCCGAACGCACGAGCAGCCTGATCGAACAACTTTTGTCGCTGGCTCGCGCGGATTCAGGGCGCGAGACCCTCCACATGGAATCCGTGAATCTGTCCCAGGTGCTGCATGCGGTTGCCGAGAGTTGGCAGCAGTTGGCCGCGATCCGCAACGTGCAATTCTCGAGCACTATCGTCGATGAAGCTGTGGTCACCGGTGATGCTGGGGTCCTTAGGCGCCTGGCCGACATCCTTCTCGATAACGCGTTCAAGTACACTCCGTCCACCGGTTCCGTTCATCTCTCGCTCGAAAAGAAAGCGGAGAATGCCGTCATCGCGGTGCAAGACACAGGGGTTGGGATTCCGGAAGAAGAGCATCAGAAGATCTTTGAACGCTTTTACCGCATCGACAAGGCGCGAGGCCGCGCCCACGGCGGCGCAGGTTTGGGTCTTGCCATCGCGCAATGGATCGTGGGCCAGCACCGCGGAACCATTGCCGTAGAGAGCCGAGCGGGTGCTGGAGCTGGCGCCACTTTTCGAGTAGAGATTCCTCTTTTGCCGGTTCCCGTGCAGAATCCCTTGCCCGCGTAATTACGGCTCAACCTCTCCGAAACGATGGAGGCGCGTCTCAGTCCGCAGCTTTGGATTGCATTCCATGTGTCACTGCCACGGTTCCTGTTCTCGCGCTCAAGAACTCCCATGCAAATGCGAGCAGATACAGCGCTGCAGCCAATAGGTACAGAAAGCGAAAACCGAAGTACATGGAGTTGTATTCGAGCAGGCCCCCACACATGGCCCCAAATAGATTGGCGGACATGACTCCAGAGATCTCCCCTCGGCTCTTGAGTAGCGTGGAGAATACGGTTCCCGAGAAAAACAGCGGCGAAGTGAGGATCACAATCGTTCCGAGGCGGCCAAGCCACGTGGAGGGCAATCCTCCTCTCCCCGAGATCCACCAACCAAGCAAGAGTGTTCCCAGAAGCAAGATGTAAGGCCACACGGGACGGTTGATGGCGACGTGCTGAACTGCGAGATTGGCTAGATACGCCATTACCAGAATGCCGGCGATGACCAGTCCGATGACTTCCCACGAGTTGCCGAACGTGAGGCCCAGTTCAGTGATGCTCTTCGTCTCAACCAGCATGAACCCCGCGCCGAGCAGAAAGTAAGGAAAGTTGCTGGTCCCGCGACGCTCGGGCAGCAGGTTCAGAATGAGAACAAGAGACAAGAAAAGGATGAGTCCAGCCATCAAGAGGTACGACACTGGGTAGACGCGCTGGGGCATGTAGAAGAAGGGCCAGTCATCGGTGGGCATGTCTGCTGCCACAGCTGCATTCGCATAGGTTGCGGTCTTTTCGAAGAACCCGCGCTGCGCAAGGAAATCCCAGGAAACGGTTACTGGAGCGCCCGATGATTCCAAAAATACCACCCCCGCGTCGTAGCCCACTTGAATACAAATTGGAGGACGTCCATCGAAAGCTTCTTGCAACATCAGGTAGATTTTGCGCCCCAACTGGTCGTTCATCACCGAGAACGCCAACGAGATCATCCCGTTGGGTTTCAACCGTGCGCGCGCTTCACGCATGGCCTGAACGGTATACACGAACGAATCGAGACGCACACTCGAAGCCTGGCTAAGCAGGGTGTGGGAATCAAGCAGGCCGAAGACGATCAAATCGTATCGCTGGTTCGTCGATCGCAAGAAGGAGCGCGCGTCGTTCACGACCGTCCGTACGCGGGGGTCGCTGTACGGGTGCTCAGGATGGGCTTCACGCCCGAGCAAAAGGATGGCGGGATCAATTTCAATTGCGTCGACGTGTCCCGCCCCGCCGCGGAGCGCGGCGGCAACATCGTTGCCCGTTCCTGCGCCGACGATCGCCACGTCCTTGGGGTCCTTCAGGATCTGGTAAGGCAGTTCGTAGTAGTCTTTGATTTTTCGCAAGGCCGGATTCTCCGCGCCCCGCGAAAAATCGTGGACCCTCTGGTAATAGTGGCCGGCGGCCCGCACCTCGATGAGCCCGCGAGTATCGTGTCCCACTTCCAGTAACTGATAAGGGGAGTAGATCCGCTGCAGGGTCGGCGAAACCGGCCACTCCAGGATCACCAGCGCCACGACCGCGAAACTCGCTCCCGGCAGAACGCTTGACTGTTTGCGGGAGTAAAAGAAAAGTAATCCTGCGAAGGCAAGAATGAACCACAAGCTGGGCCCGGTCCAGAATGCGCTGACGAGGAACATCAAAAGTACGCCAACCAGACTTCCAAGCAGATTAAAGCCGTATCCCACCAGTTTGCTGCGCCGTTCCATCAGGGAGCCGCACAATTGGCCAATCGGAATGAAGGCGAGAGCGGTCAGCAGAAACACAACTGACAAGACGAAATAAGTTTGCAGTCCGTAATAAAAGTGGGCCACGCGTGGAAGGCCCATATTGAGCTGCTCGCGAAAGGGCAGGACGAACAAGCTCACCGATTGGTCCTGGGTCATCCCGTAGCGCATGCTGGTCATAAACAAGATTTGCCAGCCAAGAATCGGCAGCGTCATAAACAACAACGACCGGTTCCGATTCGCCATCGAATAGCCGAGACCCAGACCGGCAAAGCACGACAGTAAGGAGATATTTTTGTAAAACGCGAAGAACGGAAAAATGGCCGCCTGCCACCGGATGATCGCCAATTCAAGAAAGAGGCTCAGAGCAGCTGAAAGCAGGATCGCCGTGGGTACCCATCGGTCTGGCAGTCCATCCACCAGGAACTCGGCTTGTTCGATGGCCGCGCGTTCAAGCCGTTCTTCCATCCCGTTCAAGAGGCGATACAACCCAAAACAACCGGCGAGAATGCCGATCGCCACAAGAACGTAGACCGCCAACAACTGCCAGGGGAAGGTTCGTGACTGCATGTACCGGCTGGCCAACAAAGTAATCAGCGGCGCGAATGCACTGCCCGTAACAGCGAGGGTGAGAAGCCCCAAAAATCTGCGATTCACGGAAGATCTCCAAAAGGATCGGCCTGGCTCATTTTGAGTGTGGAGAAGGCGACTGTGGATGGATTGCCCTCGCGATAGGATACCATCGCTTTCCGCCACACTTGCTTCCCGCGGCCGGCGACCGCCTGCGGTGTGAGGTAGCGTCGCTTGCTGCAGCTATGCGATACTGAATCTGCCCAAAGAGCTCAGTGGATCGAACACCTCCGGGATTCAAGCACCTGCAAGCTTCGGTCTGTAGCAGGTGTGAAAAAAACTGAGCCGCTTCTCTTCTTCAGGCCGGGATGGCGGAACTGGCAGACGCAGCGGACTCAAAATCC
>Ga0209698_10001195_pt1 | contig 30113 bp, 19 predicted proteins | sample LitLauG_LLR_2012_FD_187203 | JGI IMG/M metagenome (GOLD analysis project Ga0209698, IMG submission 187203) | Freshwater sediment microbial communities from Pennsylvania, USA - Little Laurel Run_MetaG_LLR_2012 (SPAdes) (version 2) | ecosystem: Environmental > Aquatic > Freshwater > Creek >... | reverse complement strand
CGAGAGCAATATGCGGCTCGACGGCCCGATAATGAAGGCGGCGACGCCGTCGATCGGCGCAGCGAAACAAATCAGCACGCCCAGGCCGATTAGCACAATGGATGGTCGTGTCTGCACATCGATCCCAAGTGTTGCGGGTCTTCGCGCCGCCAGCGGTCACTTTACACTCTCGGCAATGTTTTCGCCGCTTACCTGCGCCGGCCCATACCTGCTCCCAAGCTCGACTCCAGCAGGCAATTGGTTTGCTTGAACGGATTTTCGCCGCCTGAGTCGGCGCGAACGGGCTACAGGATTTGCGCCTCAAGCTAGCCGTTCAGCGTGCGCATTCGTCTGGCAGCTATGGGCCAGGTCCCGCCTCACCGACAAGACCCGACCAACGGCCGCATCGGAGCCCATCGCTGCCAGTGCGCGCCGGTCGCCACCAAGCGAGGCCCGGAAAATGCTCCGTTCCCGATCCACGACCGCGTGATCTGGATGCCGCGTACGTCGAAGAAGCCGGGGGCGGAAAATTGGTCGCGGTGTCCCAATACAGCTGCGCGGAAGAAATCGCTCCCCGGCTAAGGCTTTTCGTCGAGGTGGACGCAGCCTCCGCCGGACTGATGGACCGGCGTGCGGCCACTGTTGATCCAATTGGGTCGTGCCGATACACGCTTGCGGCCCTACCCGCCTATTGGGGCATTCAGATGAGCAATTTTCCAGAAGACATTTTCAAGGAACCAGAAAAGGTTGATCCCGACACACTGGCGAACTTAGGCCCGCTTCGCCGCCTCGCTGGCATCTGGGAAGGACGCAAAGGCGTTGACCTCAATCCCAAGGCCGATGGTCCCGAACGGCGGGAGTATCTCGAACGCATCGAGATGCAACCGATCGATCCCCAAACCAATGGTCCCCAAGTCTTCTATGGCCTGCGCTACCATGTGCACATTGTTGCCGACGGCGAAGACATCACCTTCCATGACCAGACCGGTTACTGGCTGTGGGAGCCGGCCACCGGTCTCGTTATGCAGACGCTTGCGATACCCCGTGGCCAGACTGCTCTCGTGCACGGTAACGCCGCGGCCGATGGCGATTCCCTGCACGTACAGGCCGAACGCGGAAACGCAAACTACAGAATCTGCTCCACGGACTTTCTTGAGTGGGCGTTTCGCACCGATGCCTACACGTTCGATGTAACGTTCAACCCCGACGGATCATGGAGCTATGTCTCCGACACACTGCTGCAAGTGCGTGGACGGACGGAGCCGTTCCACCACTTCGACCGCAACACGCTTACAAAGGTCGCCGAGCCGACGCTCAATCCGCTGCAGGCAATTGTCCGCCGCGGGATCACGCGTGCAGAGGCGCACGGATACAAATGACGTGAAGCACGGCCTTGGCTCCGATCGCGCGGCTGCACCCCGGCGCCGCCGGCGGGCGGCAAAGCGGGTTGGCAGTGGCGGTCTATGCCGTTGAAATCACACATGCGCTGGTTTGGCAGTTTTTCGCGTGAGGCCTTGATTTCGGGGCGCAGGTCTAATCTCTAGGGTCGCCACTTGCGGGATAAGGCTCGCAGTCGAAGTTTGTGGCTCGGTTTGACACTTTCGTTCGTTCACCGCCCGAACCCTTAGCCAATCACCGAAGAGCCAGCACGCATTCAAGCGCCCCTGATCTCAGACGCCTTCGCTTGCGCCTACTGCGCGCTGAAGAAACGCGGCGCAGCCAAGTCCCCCGGAGACGATCACTAGATCTCACTGCAACGAATATCGAAGGCGCGTGATGGAGTACGGCCCGGACCGCAATGAAGTGGCACTTGGCCGCGCAATCGATGTCCTCATCGCTTCCTGCAACTGAGGCTCACGTCTCCTTTTGCGTCGGACGATTAATCGGCGACTTCGTCGATAGAGGCTGGCATTTATCGTGGCTGATGGCAGGAATTCCCGGCTTGGCCGGCCTTTGCCTTGCGGGTATTGGCCGGCGTCAAAATCCGAGATCATAATGCGGAAGACGATTGTTGCCCTGCTATCGCTGCTCACACTGTGCGCCTGCGTGCACCCAGGTGATAGCGACGCCGATAGCGCCCGTACGATTGCTGAGGCGGGTCATAGGGTTGCGCAACTAAAATGCGCGAGATGTCATGCGATTGAGCTTTCCGGCCAAAGCGCAAATCCGGACGCACCACCGTTTCGGGAAGTGTCTCGTTCCGTTACTATTATGGCGACCGAGGCGACGCTGATCGAGGGAATTCGTATCGGCCACATGGACATGCCGACGGTACGCCTCACGAGACCTGAGATCGACGAGCTCAACGTCTATCTTCGCGGCTTGCAATCGGCTCAACCTGCCCACTGAACGACCGGCAGCGTCGCTCCAATCGCGTCGATGGTCATGTTGCACAGGCTCAGGCGGTCACTCCGCGTGGCCAACAGGCGGACCCAAATCAGACCGTCGATAATTAGTCACGTTGGAGGTTTAGGTTTAGGATTTTCCCGCCCTCGCTAACGTCAAGGCGCGCCGAGCGTTCTCGGTCACAAGTCAGCGTCGCTTTGCCTCCATTGAACCTGAAAGACAAACTTCGGCCGTCGATCGCAAATTGCGTCTCGGTTACAGCTAGATATTCGTCGCGCCAAAAAAAACCGATCACCGAAGCGCCCACGACGATAACCTGGGCGCTGACGCCACCCCGCATCCCTCCCCACGTGCCGTCGAGTCCCGTACTGCCCATCTAAGTAAAACCTGCTGTTTATACCCGCTCTTTGGTTGCAGTGGGTTTTGGTATGCAGCAACGCTTCGGGATAACGGATAGCGCCACAACCTTCTCCGGCGCCGGCGGCCACTGTCCGGTCAGGGCCACCCCGCGCCTGGCGTTGAAATATGCGCTTGGCGGCCTCTCTCTAATAGTGCCGCTGCACATGTTGCACAAACTTGGGCGCGAAATCGCCGACGAAAAGCGTCCGACCGCCGGGGTCGAAATGGGTTGCGTTACCCTTGCGCCGCGGACAGTCTCGTTCCTAAGCGGCGAAGATACGCGGCTGGGGAGCAGGAAATGCCAGAAAGCTTTGATTTTGTTGTCGTGGGCGGGGGCTCAGCCGGCGCGGTCATCGCCTCGCGGCTGAGCGAAGATCCAACATGCCGCGTCGCACTCCTTGAAGCAGGCGATCGTCCACCGGAACGCGAACTCATGCCAGTAGCGTGCGCCAGCCTGCAACTCGACCCGCAGACCGACTGGATGTTCACCGCCGATCCTGGCAAGGCCGGGCTCGGGCTGCACGGGCGCCGCATGCCCGTGCCGCGCGGCAAGATGCTCGGCGGCTCCTCCGCGATCAATTACATGGCCTACGTCCGCGGGCACCCTGGCGACTATGACAATTGGGCCGCGCGCGGCGCTGCCGGCTGGAGCTACAATGAGGTTCTGCCCTTCTTCCGCAAAATCGAAACGTTCACGCCGAGCAACGAGATCACAGTCGACGGCGACGCCCATGGCGCGCAAGGTCCGCTCAGCGTCGGCGTGCGTGCGCCCGTCATTCCGGGCGCCCGAGCCTTCGTCGAGGCAGCCGAGAAAGCCGGCATTCCCCGCGGCGACTACAACGGGCGCAACCGCGGCGGCGCGAAGGGCGTCGTCTCGCTCATGCAGACCAATACCCGCAAAGGCAAACGCTCGAGCACCTACCACGCTTACCTCGAAGGCGCGGTCGAGCAGCGCCCAAACCTCACAATCATCACCCATGCGCACGCTACGCGCATTGTGCTCGACGGCGAACCAGGCAGCCTTAAGGCCGTTGGTCTCGAATATCGCACACGCGATGGCAGGTCCGAGACAGTGCGCGCCAAGCGCGACGTGATCTTGAGCGCCGGCGCTGTCGGCTCGCCGCATCTGCTGATGCTATCGGGCATCGGTCCGCGGCGCGAACTGGAAGCCGCCGATATACCCTGCCGTCATGAGCTACCCGCGGTCGGCAAAAACCTTAAGGATCACCTCCAGTGCGCCATGTTCTTCCCCGCGTCCGGCATCGGCGTGCCCGTGGCCGAAATCGGCTTGTCTATGGGCCCTGACGCACTGCGCGGGCCGACCGGCCCCTTGCCCGTCGATCCGGCCGATGATGCAAAACTCTCCGCAGACCTTGCCGCCCTGAAGGCGGAGGCTGAGAGACGCCTGGCCCAATGGCATGAAACCGGGCAAAGCCTCGTTGCATCCTCGCTCTACGATGCGGTGGCGTTCTACTCGACGGGCCTCGGTGATGCGCACAGCCACGATGCGCAGATTGGCTTCATTCCATGTGGATACGATCAGGATCTTTTTGATAACCGCCTGAGGATCGACACCGCGCGATATTTCGCCGACGCCGCAGCGGCATTGGCGCCAGAGCGCGAGAACATGATCGTGCTCGCCAACCCAGTGCTCCAGCATAGCGAGGGCGAGATCGTGCTGGAGAGCCCCGATCCGCTCGTTCCGCCGCGGATCGAAATGAACTACTTTGGCGACCCTCACGATCTGAAGGTCATGGTCGCGGTGATGCGTCGCGCGCTGGACATCGTCGCCAATTGGCCAGGGCCACAGAAGCCGGGGCCGCTCGCAGTCCCGCCGGAGCTTGCCAAGAAGCACGGCTACAAGGCGGGCGAACCGCTTAGCGATGCACTCCTTGAAAACATGGCGCTGCACTATTCCACTACGGTCTACCACCTCGTTAGTACGTGCCGCATCGGAGATGTCGTCGATCCGCGCCTCAAGGTGCTTGGCGTGAACAATCTGCGCGTCGCCGACGCCAGCATCATGCCGGAGATCGTCAGCGGCAACACTAACGCCGCCTGCATCATGATTGGAGAAAAGGCAGCCGAAATCATTGCGCGCGACCACAGCGTGCAGCTTAGGCAATTCGTTGGCGGGTAACAGGTAAGGGCCAGCCGGGGCGGACCCGGGAATTCTCGCCGAAAATCCGTCACTGTGAGCCGAAACGCCGCCTTACGGGCACGCCCCGCCTCCACCCGTGCGAGCCGCTCTAAAAACGCGCTTCGACTAAGCGCCGCTATTCTCAGCTCGTCATTTGCATCGGTCGGATTTGCAGATCGGCCAGCAATTCTGCGTCCTTGTCACGTGCGGTGTTGCTGGTCGTAAGCAAGCGCGCGCCAATAAAGATCGAATTTGCGCCGGCGTGAAAACACAAGGCCTGCAACTCCTGCGACATGCCCTCGCGGCCGGCCGCAATACGCACCATCGACTTTGGGCACATGATGCGCGCCACGGCTATGGTGCGCACAAACTCAAGCCCGTCGAGCGGCTTGGAATTGGCCAGCGGCGTGCCTGGAATTGGCACCAGCTCGTTGATTGGCACGCTTTCTGGATGATCTGGAAGATTTGCAAGCTGCTGCAACAGACCCGCGCGATCGCGCCTGGTTTCGCCCATCCCTACGATGCCGCCGCAGCACACGCTCATCCCCGCCTCACGCACCGCGCGCAGCGTCTCGAGGCGATCCTCGTAGCTGCGCGTGCTGACAACCTTGGCGTAATATTCAGGGCTGGTATCGAGATTATGATTATAATAGTCGAGCCCCGCCTCTTTGAGCGCGTGCGCTTGATGGCGAGTGAGCATGCCAAGCGTCGCACAGGTCTCGAGACCCAGCGCTTTCACTTCGGCGACCATTTCTGCAAGTCTCGGCAGATCGCGGTCTTTGAGGTCACGCCACGCCGCGCCCATGCAGAAGCGCTGCGCCCCCTGCTGCTTTGCCGCGCGCGCCGCTTCCAAGACCGGCGCCACGTCCATCAGCTTAGAGGCGTTCAGCCCGGTTTCGAAATGCGCCGACTGGGCGCAATAACCGCAATTCTCGGCGCACCCGCCGGTCTTTATGGAGAGAAGCTGAGAGAGTTGCACTTGATTGGGGTCAAACCAGGCCCGATGCGCCTGCGCCGCCTTAAATAGGAGATCGCTGAACGGCAATTCAAACAGCGCCTCCACTTCCTCGAGCGTCCAATCGTGGCGTGGCGCAAAGTCGCAATGAGGACCATCAGCGCGCGTTTCGGCCCTGCCTTCTTGTGCGATCGTCACGTGGCCCTCGTTCATATTGCTGCAGGCGCCCATTTTCAGTGACGCGCAAACAATATGCAAGGCGCCAACGCGGCTGCGATTTCGTGCAATCGGCGAAGCGTTCGTCCATGCCCGTGGAGGCGCTTAAGCCTTATTGTCGCGAACGCCCGGCTATGATAGCGGCCATGAACGGGATATGAAATTGCTGCGCCGTTTATCGCTTCTGTTGCGCCGATCCAGCGGCGCTATTGTTAAGACAATCGCTGCGTTTAAGCTGACGCTGCGATGAGCGGCGTCCTCATTGCCGGGGTCGGCACCGATGTCGGCAAGACCTATATTGCTTGCGCCCTGCTGCGGTGCTGGCGCGCGCGCGGCATTGCCTGCGCGCCGCTGAAACCAGTGCTTTCGGGGTATTCTGATGCGCATTGGATGAACTCGGATGCGGCCCAGCTCATGCGTGCCAACGGTCAACGGCCGACACTTGAGGCCATCGCGGCGATGTCGCCTTGGCGCTACAGCGCTCCGCTGGCGCCGCCGGCGGCGGCGAAACTCGAAGGCAAGTTGCTCGATTTCGACGCGATCGTGAGTTTTTGCCGCGGCGCGATCGACGGCAACGGAGACGCAGCAACTGTGATCGAAACCGCCGGCGGGGTCATGTCGCCGCTCACCGGCGATCGCACCATGCTCGAGTTGATCGCGGCGCTGAACGCGCCCGTCATCTTCGTGACCGGCACCTATCTGGGCGCTGTCAGTCACACCCTCACGGGGTTGGAAACCCTGTCAGCGCGCAATCACACCGTCGCGCTGCTTATCGTCAATGAAAGCCCGTCCAGCGTGGGACTAAACGAAACCTGTGAAATGATCGGCGCCCATCACCCCAGGCTCGCCACCCTGGCTGTCAAGCGCGGGGGCGGAGTTCCCGCAAATACGCCGCTCTTTTTATGACCAACGCGCACGCGCGCGAGCGGACAAATCAAGCGAGCCAATCGGAGCGCGCGCCTGGCCCGCGGGGTTAGCCCGCGCATAGCTTAAGCGCTCAAAAAGCGGCGTCATGTCGGCGGAGATGAAACGTGTGCGCGCCGCAAAGACATTGCGGTCGCCGCCCTTTGCTTGCTGCGTCACGTAAAAGCGCTGTGGCACGACCAAGTGGAGATTGTCCCTGGCGCGCGTCATTGCGACGTAAAGAAGCCGGCGCTCTTCTTCCAATTCCGCGGTTGAACCGGCGCCAAGATCACTTGGGATGCAACCGTCGACAGCGTTGAGAACAAAAACGTTCTTCCACTCCTGCCCTTTCGCGGAATGAATGGTGGAGAGAATGACAAAATCGTCGTCGCGGTGGGGCGGACCGCTCTCGTCGCTGGTCGCGTTCGGCGGATCAAGCGTAAGATCGGTGAGGAAATTTTCGCGGCAAGCGTAGTTGGCGCCGATGCGTGCGAGCGTTGCAATGTCGCCGGCGCGCACGCGCGCGTCGTCATATTTCGCTTCCAGCACCGGTTCGTACCAAAGAGCAACGCGCTCCAGTTCCGCAGGCCAATCGCCGCCGCGCCGCATGGCGTAGACCATGTCGCGCAATCCATCCCAGATCTCGCGCCCCTGAGCCGGGGCAGGCGTAGACTCGAACGCTAACGCTGGATTGGCGTCGAGCACTTTCGCGGCCTTGGCGGGGCCAACGCCTGGCACCAATTGCAAGGTGCGAAAGCCCGCCAGCCGGTCGCCTGCATTCTGACCCCAACGCAACACCGAGATCAGATCCTTGACGTGTCCAGCTTCTAGGAACTTCAGACCGCCAAACTTGACGAACGGAATGTCACGCCGTTGAAGCTCCAATTCGAGCTGCGCGCTGGCGTCGGCGGCGCGAAAAAGAACCGCTTGCTGCTTCAGCTCAACGCCGGTTTCGCGAGCCGCCAGGATCTCATCGCACACATAATGCGCTTGTTCCGCCTCATCGCGCACGTCGACCAGCCGTGGCGGTGCGCCGGCGCTGCGCGCGGTGCGCAGGTTCTTGGTGAAGCGCTCCTGTGCGCGATCTATCACCGCGTTGGAGGCGTCAAGAATTGCGCCCGTCGAGCGATAGTTCTGTTCCAGCGTCACGATGTGCGCAGGCGGCGTGAATGCGGCAGGAAAATCCAGGATGTTGCGCACGGTCGCTGCGCGGAAGGAATAGATCGACTGCGCGTCATCGCCAACCACGGTAACGCCATCGCCGTTGGGTTTGATCCGCATCAGGATCCGGGCTTGCAGCTTATTGGTGTCTTGGTACTCGTCGACCAGCACGTGATCCCAACGCCGCGTGAGTTCGGCGGCCAGGTCCCTCTCTTCCATTAAATCGGCCCAATAGAGCAGAAGATCGTCGTAATCCAAGACGTTTTGCGCCTGCTTCATCTCCACATATTTGGCAAACAGCGCCTTCAACTCCGCTTCCCAGTTGCGGCACCAAGGGAAGCTAGAGGCCAGGACTTCGTTGAGCGGCTCTTCGCCATTCACACAGCGCGAATAGATGGCCAGGCATACGCCTTTCATCGGGAAGCGCTTGGGACCTGCGCCAAATCCTGCTTCGTGGCGCGCAAGTCCCATCAAGTCGGCGCTATCGCCGCGATCATGAATGGTAAAATCCGGATTGACGCCAATCGCCGGCGCGAGTTCGCGCACTAGGCGCGCGCCGATGGCGTGAAATGTGCCCGACCAAGGCAGCACGACTTCGTTCAAGCAGATGGTGGCCGCCACGCGCCGACTCATTTCCGCAGCAGCGCGGCGCGAAAATGTGAGCAGCAATATGCGGCCGGGATCGGCGCCGCGCTGAAGCAAATGCGCCACCCGGCAGCTTAGGGTTTTGGTTTTGCCAGAACCCGCCCCAGCGATGACCAGCAATGGCCCATCGCCGTGCTCGACGGCTGCGCGCTGCGCCTCGTTGAGATCTTCGAAGGCGTTCTGCATTGTTGCGCTGCCGATTCGGCTCATGGGCGAAGACTGCGGAGCGTTGAACAAATAAGCAACGCTCAAATCGTTAACAGCATTTGACGACACCCCGCGCCGCACGCTTAGCTGGCGGCGCATGGATCTTAAGCGCACTCGCAATATCGCCGATTTGCGTCGGATGGCTAAGCAGCGCCTGCCGCGGATGGTGTTCGACTATATTGACGGCGGCGCCGAAGACGAAATCACGCTCACACGCAATGTTGAGCGGCTTCGTGACATCGAGCTCACCTGGGACGCGCTCATTGATGTGGAGTCGATCGACACCTCGGTCACGATCATGGGCGCGCCCGCGCGCCTGCCCTTCTTTATTAGCCCCACCGCCTCCTCGCGCCTCTTCCATCCTCGCGGCGGCGAGTGCGCGGTGGCGCGGGCGGCACAGAAGGCTGGCGTAGTCTACGCCTGCTCGACGCTTGCCTCGACCAGCGTGGAGGATATCGCCAAGACCCATCAAGGGCCGCGCTGGCTCCAGGTCTATGTATGGCGCGACCGCAAGCTCGTTGAGGAATTGCTTGCGCGCGCCAAGGCCGCTGGCTTCACTGCGATTGCGCTCACGGTTGATCTGCCAATTGCTGGCAATCGAGAGCGCGACGGCAAGAACGATTTCACCATTCCCCCCAGGGTCACCTTCGCCACCGCTTCACAAGCGTTGGCCGCGCCCGCCTATATGTGGGACCTGTTGACTACAGCCCCCATAACGGCCGCCAACTTCGCGCACCTTAAAATCGAGAGCGGCCTCATCGAATTCGTCAACGCCCAATTCTCGCGGCGCGTGACCTGGGACGACGCGCGCTGGGTGCGCGAGACATGGGGCGGCAAGTTCGCCATTAAAGGTCTCGCCACCCCCGACGACGCCCGGCGCGCCGTCGCCATTGGCGCCGACGCGGTCTGGGTCTCCAATCATGGCGGTCGCCAACTCGACACCGCCCCTGCCAGCATCGACACCCTGCCGCGCATCGCCGATGAGGTGCGCGGCGACGCTGAAATCGTGTTTGACGGCGGCGTGCGGCGCGGCACTGACGTCATCAAGGCCCTAGCGCTAGGCGCCGATGCGGTCGCGCTCGGCCGCGCTTACCTCTATGGGCTCGCCGCCGCCGGCGAAGCCGGCGTAACCCGCGCGCTGACGCTCCTTGAGCAAGAGCTAAAGCGTGACATGATGCTGCTCGGGCGCACCAATATCGCCGCGCTGACCCGCGATCTGATTTTCCAGCGCCGCCGGGACTGATTTATTTGTGGCCGGCCTTTGCACCGTCACTCGCGGCGGCCGGCTTGGGGCCGGAGTCGTGGCCTAGTTTGCCCATAGCGTGGCCGACCACGAACAAGCCCCCCGCGACTGCCAGAAGCGCCGCCAGCACCATGCCAACTGGCTTTAAAGCGCCATCCGCCTTTAGCGCGGTCGCCAACACCAGATAAGCGGCGGACGCAAACGCCACCACCACTATCACCACGTGAACGATTGACGCCATATCCATCGCGCCGCTCCCTCCCACGCGCCCTAGGGCGCTCGCCTTTAACAAAGCTTACGCCAGGAAACTGCGCCCGCCAACTAGCTGGCCAGCTCCTGCACGGGTTGTGCGCCGGCGTGCTTGACGAAATCGACGCCGTCCAAGGTCACCTCGAACTCGTGCAACACCTCGAGCGCCTCTTCGGCTTCCATCACTGGGCGTGGTTCGTCGCCAAATCGGAAACGCCAGAAGGAATCAACGTGTTTGACCACCCCAACCGCCTCGCCGATGGGGATGAAGAGCGATGGGGCCTTCAACAAGAAGGAACGGAACGCCGAGGCCTGGCCCTCCGAGAGGGCGGTGAAAGCGGCGCCGTATTCCAGGAGCGTTTCGTCGACGCGAGCGAGCGCCAGCTGCAGCTTGCGCAAGATTTCCTTGCGGGTCTCCGCCATTTCCCGGCGCTCCTCGGAATTGGCGCTGAGCACGCGCAACCCCGCAAAGCGCGGCTTAAACTCAGCCAAGCGCGGACGAAATTCACCCATAAGCCACTTGTAGTAGAGAAACCCCTTCCAAGCGAAGACGCCCTCTATGTATTCCTCGCCGGAAAGGCGCAGCGTTTCGCGCAGCGGATCCAAAGACTTGGCGGTTTCGTCGGTCATCAGTTTTTCGGCCAAGCGTTGAGAAAGATCGCCTGCCGAATTGCCGCCGGTTGCGAAGGCGAGATTGACCAGCTGCGCGATTTCGGCGCCAACGAAACTGCGCATCCGCAGGAGATCGGCTTCGGCGATGTCAAAATAGGCGCGCGCTGGATCAAGCCCTAAATGGCGAAGCCGTTCACGCATTAAGAATGGGTCAAACGACGGCAGCGACGCGATGACTTTGAGCAATTCGCAGTCGGCCTCAAAGTCGGCTTCATTGTGGTATCCGCCTACGGTGTCGCGCATCAGGCGTTCGAACTTCGACTCCCCGATCAAGAAGCTCACGCCGCCAAGGCCAAGCTCAGTCGCCGCGTAAGGCAAAATCACTTTGGTTGCCGAGCTCACAGGGCGCGTGAACAGATCGCGCTCATTGGCGCGCAGCACATGTTTGACGATCAAGCAGCGGTTCAGCCGCTTGTTCTTAAATAGCGGCTTGGCCTTGAAATCTTCGGTTTCGCCAAATCGCTCAAACACAAAGGCGAGGTTCAGGACGCGCGCCGTCGAGCCGCTGTTGCGGATCAGAGAAAGGTCCCTGCGCCCGTCGTTACGCATCTGTAGTGATCCCTTCGCACAGGGATGCCAGCGCAGCGTGAAAAGTTAATTAAGATTCTAAGTATCCGGGCTTTGACCCGCTTCTGGGGGCAAAGCCCGTTCAGGAATGGCGTCGAGCGCCACCCCACGCGGCATGGCCCCGACGATCCAACGCCAAAAAATTGGCAGCATGAGCAAGATGACGGCGAACTTTACCAGCGGCGCGAATTGAAAATTGTCGATCGGGGTGCGCACCGCGATCAGCGTGTAAGCGACTGCAATGATTCCAAACAACCCGGCCAACACCAGAAAAAAATAGCGCTTCGGCGTCTCGCCGATCAGCGCCTTGGCTTTCGGGCTCTCAGCGGCTACCCGCGCCAAAGCCGCGCGCACAAAGCTTTTATACTCGTGGGAGCGTTCTTCGAACGACCCGAAGCCGACAAAGTGCGCATTGTCAATCTCGATCTTGCGGCCGTTGCGCTGTTGTAACTCAAACACGTAGCGCCACGGCTTGTTGCGGTGCGGCTCGCTGCACAGCCGGACGGCGATCACGTCCCGCCAAGGCACGCGCTGCTCCCGCCCTGAGGCGGCGCGCGAAACCAGCGCGTCCTCTTCCACGCGCCACTCGCGCTCACCGCGCGCAACCGCGCCACTGCGTCTTCGATAGGTCGTCATCGGCAAAAGCAGAAATGTCTTCTGCGCCGGCCGCGTCAAGGCCAGACGGCGGTTGCGCGACGAACGGCGCCAGCTTGCCCCCCTCAGATAGGCCGTCCTTTGGTTTCCGGCAGCAGAAACCAGCCGCTCACCGCCGCCAGCGTCGCGAAGGCGACTGGATACCAAAGCCCCGCATAGATATCCCCGGTGGCCGCAACGATGGCGAACGCCGTCGCCGGCAGGAAGCCGCCGATCCAGCCGGTTGCCAGATGGTAAGGTGTGGAAAACGAGGTGTATCGGATGCGCGCTGGAAACAGCTCCACCAGGAACGCCGCAAACGGCGCAAACACCATGGCGGCCAGAATCGCAAGAATAGCCGCGAGCGCAACCACCATGCCCTTGTTCAAACGCGCCGGATCGGCCGCTGCGGGATAGCCTGCCGCTTCCAGGGCGGCGGCGATTGCGCGCTCGACGGCTTTGACACGACCGCCGCGCGCGTCGTCATTGCCGGGATCGGCTAACGCCAAAACATGAGCCCCGACATGCAGCGTCGCGCCGGCCCCATTCGCTGGGGCCTCGTTGCGATAGCTGACGCCTGCCTTCGACAAAAATGCATGCGCAATGTCGCAGCCGCTGCGATCAAAGTGGGTTGCGTTCAAGGGATCGAATTCGAGGCTGCAGCTGCCGCGGCCGGCGACTACCACGACCGGCGCGTCGCGCTGCGCGGCGGCTAACGCAGGATTGGCGGCCAGGGTGAGCTGACCAAAGAGCGGGAAGAGCAGCAGCGCTGCGATCACTGCGCCGCTCAGGATCACCGGCTTGCGGCCGATACGATCACTTGCCCACCCCATAAACAAATAAGAGGGTGCAGCGATCGCCAACGCCAACGCCATCAAAATATCCGCAGTTAACCCGTCAACCTTCAGTGTTCTTTCCAGGAATACGAGCGCGTAGAATTGCGTGGCGTAGAATACTGAGGTGCCGCCAGCGGTCACCAGAAACACCGCGATCATAGTGCGCAGATTCGCCCATTGCCCGAAGGCCTCCACATAAGGGGCTTTCGACACCGCGCCGTCGGCCTTCATTTGCTGAAATACAGGGCTTTCGTTGAGGCGAAACCGTATCCAAAGCGAAATCCCCAAAAGCACAATCGAACTCAGAAACGGGATACGCCAGCCGAAGCTCTGGAATTGCGCCGGGCTGAGCAAGAGGCGGCAGATGACGATCACCACGAGCGATAGCGCCAGGCCGGCCATGCCAGTCGCGTTGATCCAACTGGTGTCGAGCCCGCGGCGATTGGCGGGCGCGTGCTCGGCAACATAAATGGCTGCGCCCCCATATTCCCCGCCAATCGCTAGCCCTTGCAGCAAGCGTAGGCCGACCAGCAAGATCGGCGCGGCGACCCCAATGGCGGCGAAATCCGGCAACAGCCCCACCAGAAAGGTTGCCGCACCCATCAGCACCATGGTGACGAGAAAGGTATATTTGCGGCCTACCACATCGCCGATCCGGCCAAACACCAAGGCGCCCAGGGGCCGCACCGCAAAACCCGCCCCGAACGCAGCAAGCGTCAGCAGGAACGCCAGCGCGTCATTGACGCCGGCAAAAAAATGCGCGGCGATCTCAGTGGTCAGCGCTCCATAGAGGAAGAAATCATACCATTCAAACAGCGACCCGAGCGAAGCGCCGCCGATCACCAGGAGAGACGAACTTGGCTTCGCCGCCAAACCGCGTCCAAGCATCTGTTCCGCCATGGCGCCTCACTTTGTGAGAACCTACGCCATTGGCGCTGGCCGCCAAGCCCAAGTCCGCCGAACAGGCGCCTGTTGGCTTTGCGCTAGCGGGAATGCTCGCCTAAGCCGCGGGTTTGGCGCTCGAGCCTGTCGCGCGCACGCGACGCGAGACCAAACGGCGCCTTGTTTATTGGCGCCATCCCGCGATCTGAGCCTCCCCGGGGACGACGCTTCAATATTCCAGCACGATCTTGCCGAAATGCGACCCCGTCATTTGATGGCGAAATGCTTCGGCGATTTTGGCCAATTCAAAGCTCTTATCCAAGATCGGCTTCAGTCCCGTCGCATTGATAGCGGCGATAAAATCGAGCTGGTGCCTGCGGCTGCCTACCGTGATGCCGATGACGCGCAATTGCTTGCCCATGATCAACACCGTGGGCACCGGCCCTGTCGGTCCCGCCAGCACGCCGATCAGCGATATGTGTCCCCCGATGCGGCAAGCGTTGATAGATTCGGGTATCGTGCCGGCGCCCCCAATTTCGACGACATGATCGACGCCTCCGGTAAGTGCGCGGGCTTTTACGCCCCAGTTTGGCTCCTTCTTATGGTTGATCAGCATATCCGCGCCCAGCGTCTTCAAACGCTCGAGCTTTTCATCCGAGGAGGAAGTCGCCACTACGGTCGCACCCATCGCCTTGGCGATCTGCAGCGCAAACACCGAGACCCCGCCCGCTCCTTGGGTCAGCACCACATCGCCCGCCTTGAGCCGACCTTCCACCACCAGCGCGCGCCAGGCGGTAACGCCAGCGCAAGTGAGGGTGGCGGCCTCAGCGTGCGTGTAGCCCTTGGGCGCGGGCGTGAATGACGTCTGCTTGGCCACCACAAATTCGCGGGCATAGCCGTCGACGCCGTCGCCGGGCACGGCGCGAAACGCGCTATCGGCCGGGCGCCCGTCTAGCCATTCGGGAAAAAACGTCGAGACGACTTTGTCGCCAACCGCAAACCCGCTTACGCCGGCCCCAATCGCCGTCACCTCGCCTGCGCCATCCGACATAGGGATGCGGCCATCGGCGGTGGGGATCATGCCGGCAACAACCGCAAAGTCGTGAAAATTGAGCGAGCTTGCGCGCAGGCGCACTCTGATTTCCCCCGGTCCCGGGGCCTCGGGGGTCGGCGCTTCAATGAGCGTCAGATTGTCTAGCGAAGCGGGCGCTTTGAGCGATATGGCCTTCATCCGAGCGTGCTCCATGGGGGCGGGTGCGGCGAACCCATATATGACTGGATCGCGCGCCCGCGCGTAAAGCCTGTCGTTGCGACACCTGCCCTGGCGCCGGCCATTGCCCGCCCCCTCGGCTTATTCGCCGCTCACTCACGACGACCCGACGCAATCGCCATCTTGGATAGATACGCTTGCGCAACGACTCTGATCTACTGGGCGTCTGCTGCGCGCAACGGCCGGGCATGGGCCCGGTTCATAACCCTATATTACCGGTTTCCGCGCATAGCTGCATCTGCTTGACCTCATCTAGACATCGACCCGCAGCCCAAACGGCTGCGCAATCAGCCGTCAACAGAACCTGCAAATGAGTACGCAAAGTCCCGCCGCGTTTGGTCGAAAAGGACGCTTCTATTTGTTAGGCGCGCGCGGAGAGATCGTGTTTGCAGCGCTTTTGGCGAGCCTCTTTGCTTTGCTTGCGCTGGCAGCAGCACAAAACGCCTATGCCCAAGCTCACGGGGAAGTCTGGCGTCTTACACGCGTGGACGGCGCGGTGTTTGTACGCGAGCGTAATCGGGCTTGGCGCGGGGCGGCCCATGATGCGTTGTCAATCGGCGCGATTGTCACCACGGGAGCTGCGAGCCACGCCACGCTCGAGAATGGCGCCCAGCACATCGAAATGTCGCCTAACAGCCGGATGACTTTATCGGCGCGTTCAACGGAGGGCATGACGCGAATTCTGCAGGACCTGGGTTCGCTGTTTTTTCAGGTCGATCACCGCGCCACGCCCCACTTTGCCGTTGAGACGCCGCGCTTGGCGGCGATTGTCAAAGGCACTTCGTTTACGGTGACCGTGACGCCCCGCTGCGACACGGTATCGGTGGCCCATGGTTTGGTTGACGTCCACGCCTTGCAAGTCCGAGCTCAAACCGATGTGGCCACTGGTCAATCCGCGCGTGTGATGACGCTCAGGCCTCAAGACGTCGTGTTGAATACCGGCGCGGGGTTCCCGCCCGAAGCGTCCGCGCCTGATGACGTCGGCGGACTTCGCGACGGGTCCGGCAACACCGCGCCGCAATCGGCGCAGTCCAGATCCGGCGCGACAGGCGCACGCACTGGATCGGCCGTTGCATCAGCGCCGGCTTCTTCCATGCCGACGCCAGTGCTGCAGCCAGCGCTCGGCCCCTCAGCGCCCGCCACCGCGCCCATTTTTGTAAGAGGGCCGGCCGTGAGCGGCGTCAGCGGCGGCCAAGCGGGCTTTCTGAGGTTCATGTTCACTTACTTCGCCGCCTGCTTGGCGATCGGGTTTGGCGCATTCATCGTGTTTCGCGTTCTCGAAAGCAGCGACCGGCGCCGGCGCGCCAGCAGATGAGGCGCTGGGCGAGCCAGGTGCGCGCGGCGAGCGCGGCTATGTTGCAATGGCTCGCCGAGGACCGCCGCCTTGCCTCTTTCCGCAGCGGGTTACTTAAAGCTGCGCGCAATTATGCGGCGTTTGCGATTGCTGCGGGCATTTTGGCGCTGGCTTTTGTCTTTGACGCTACCGCGCCTGTTGACAACGCCTTGCACGATTGGCGCTCAAGATTGGTGTCGCGGCAACCGTCTGGACAAGTTGCGGTTGTAGAGATTGACTCCAAAAGCCTGCGCGAGGCGGGCGAATGGCCCTGGCCCCGCGCTCGATTTGCGCAAGCGATCCGCAATCTCCGTGCCGCGGGCGCACAGCTGATCGGCTTTGACGTCGATTTCAGCGCAAGAGCCCCCGGACAGAATGACCTCGCTCTCGCCGAAGCGATTGAAGGCGATCCCGGCGCAGTGGTGTTGCCGACCTTTCTGCAGAGAACCGGCGTTGCAAACACGCCGCTGCGCGATCTTTCCGTCAACGCCGTCATCGGCAGCGTCAATGTCGTCCTCGACAGCGATGGGCGCGTGCGCCGCTATTATCGAGGCTTTCGCCAGGCTGATGGATACCATGCATCGATGGGTGCGGTGCTGGCCGGGGCAGCTTATGGCGAAGATCAGCCCTTTCTGATCGACTTCGCCATTCGCCCCGACCAGATTCCACACCTGAGCTTCAACGATGTGCTCAGCAACAATTTTGACAAAAGCCTAGTGCGCGGGCGCAACATTCTCGTTGGTTCGACGGCGCTCGAATTGGGAGACGAGTTTTCGACGCCGGCCGGACTAGAGCTCCCCGGCGTCTATATTCACGCGCTCGCTTTTGAAAGCCTCATTCAGGGGCGGGCAATGACGCGCTTACGCGGCGAGATCATACTTTTCGCGGCCCTCTGCGTTTTGGCGATATTGTGGCCAAGACGCATGCGCGGGCAGCGTAAAATATGGCCACAGATCGCAGTCGCCATAGCGCTGATCACGGGGTCCGTGGCGATCCAGACAATCTTTCCGCTCAGCATCGATATTGGCCTGCCTCTGCTTGCGCAAACCATGGCGCTTGTCGCCGCCATCCGCGCAGAATTTCTCGAGCGTGAACGCGCTTTAATCGAGGAACGCGAGCGTCATTTGCGCTTCATCGCCTTTCACGACCCGGAGACATCACTGCCGAACCGCCGCGCCTTGCTCAACAAGTTGGAGCAAGACGCCACTCCGACCGGCTCTGCCTTCACCGCGGTCTTGGTGCTGGGCATTCATCGCTTTTCGGTGCTGCGCGGCGCCATTGGCTATGTCAACGCCAACAAGCTTGTTGCGGCGCTCGCGGCGCGCTTGGCCGCGCGCCTACCCTCAGGCTCAGCCAGCTTTAGCGTTTCGACTTCAATCTTGGGTCTCGTGGCGCACGTCAATGACCGCCAAGAGGCGGCCGCACTCTGCGAGGCCTTACTCAGCGATTTGGAAGCGGAAATTGTCGTTGAGCAACAAGAGATTTGCGTTACCGGTCGGGTCGGCGCTGCGATCTCGCAAGGCTTAACCGCCGATCGCCTCCTGGAACAAGCCACCATCGCGCTTGACCAAGCCTGGCGAACCCATCAGCGGCATGTGCTGTTTGACCAAGATACAGCCCCCGACGCGCTGGTTCAGTTTGCGCTGATCTCGGACATGAAGAAGGGTCTGGCGCGCGGCGAATTCCATTTGGTCTACCAACCTAAGATGAACTTGCGGCAGCGAAACATTATTGGCGCCGAGGCGCTGGTGCGCTGGGACCACCCGAGCTTCGGCGCAATTTCTCCCGATCGCTTTGTGCGCGCTGCTGAAGAAACCGGCGCCATTCACGATCTGACCTTGTGGGCGCTCGCGCGCGCCATCGCCGACCAAGCCGTTTTGCGCCGCCAAGGCATCGACTTGCCGATCTCTGTCAACCTCTCGGCTCGCACTTTGACGCATGCCGAAATCTGTCAACGCGCCATCGCCGCCATTCGCGAGAGTGACGCTGACATATGTTTTGAAATCACCGAAACCGCAATTATCGATGCGCCCGACGCGGCCATAGCCTCGCTTGAGGCCATGCGCCATGCCAATATCGCGATTTCTATAGACGATTATGGCAGCGGCCTCTCCTCGCTCGCTTATCTCAAGCAAATCGCGGCAGACGAGTTGAAAATCGATCGCGCCTTGGTGGTGGACTTGACCACCAACGCGCGCGATACGCTTATCTTGAGGTCCACTGTCGACCTCGCGCACGGCCTCGGCATGTCGGTTGTGGCGGAGGGCGTGGAAACCGAACACACGCTCGCGCTTTTGACCTCTACGGGCTGTGACAGCGTGCAGGGTTTCGTGGTTTCCAAACCCTTGGCGCTCGCCCAATTGGCGCAATTCGTGGCGGCAAGCGCGCCGGCGCCGGCAGCGGCCAAAGCCGTTTAGAAATCCCCGTCCGCGTGCGGGACTATTGCGGGCTGGCGCCCAGTCGCGTCCGGCGCGGATGGCGCTTTCGGCGCTATCGGGGCTAAGCGGCGCGCGCTCTTCATTGCTCGAGCGCGTCCTGCCCCACCCGGGACCCACGCCAATCCCCGATGCCGGATCGGCGTTTAGCGCAGGCCTAAACTTGCGCGGCTAGAAGCGTTGCCCAAGCCGAATGCCGATGGTGCGGGGCTGGCTCGGCACGAAATAGACGTGCTGCTGGGTAAGGTCGGTGTTGAAGAACCGACTGAGCGAGGCGATATCGTCGAACGCGTTGTTAACAAACAAAGTGATCGTCGTATTGTCGCGTTCGACGCCAGCCGAGAGATTGACCAGAGTGCTCGCGGGAACGCGGCCAAGAGCATTGCGCGCAGCGGTGCGAAGGTCGTCCCAAGTCCGGGTCTGATATTCAACGCTGCCTTGGCCGAACGCGTTCCAGCCTCCGCCGACGCCAAATTCGTAACGCGCTGTGAGATTGGCCTTGAAGTCAGGCGTAATCGGCAGCTGCTGGCCCTTCGGCGCCAGCAAATTGGATCCCGTGCAATCAGGCACGCCGCCGCTGAAATTGCAAATTGGCGAGCTGGTCTCGCCGTGCAGCAACGTGCCAGCGCCGGTCAGCGTAAAATGCTCATCCGGCCGCCAGGTGACATCGCTTTCAATGCCCTGGATCGTGGCCCCGCCAATATTGCTGATTTCGGTGAGCCCATTTGCGCCTGTGATGGAATATTGGAAGTTCTTCCAATCTTCATAGAACACTGCCCCGTTCCAGCGGAGACGACCCTGGTCCCACTCGGTCTTCCAACCCATTTCATAATTGGCGAGCGTGTCGGAATGATAAGGCGGCAGGATAGCTTTGCGGTTGACCCCGCCTGGTCGGAAGCCCGTCGAGTAGGTCGCATAAATCATATGATGGGGGTCGAAATGATAAGACAAATTGAGCCGGTGGGTTTCGCCGTCTTCGGCAACGCTCTTGTGTAGATTTTCGCAGGGCGCCGACGGCGTGGTTGGCGGGGCAAAGCAAGCATCCTCGCCGAGCGAAGAACCGTTCACGGCCTCGAAGGCTGCGCTATATCCGTAGAAACCCTCAAGCGAATTGACTGAGCGAAAACCGCGAAGCCCGCCGGTCAAAGTCAGTTGCGGCGTGATGTCGTAAGACAGCTCGCCGAAGAGCGCATAATCGCGATCGACTCGCTGTTGCGAGGTCAGCCAAATTTCGTCAGGCGAGCCGCCAACCTCCAGTGCGTCGGCGAGACCTGGATCATAGTAGCGCTGCATGATGTCGTGGCGCTGATACTGGTAAAATGCTCCGCCGATGAAGCGGAGGCGATTTTCTGACGGCGTCGCAACCCGCAGCTCGCTGCTATATTTGCCGTAGCCGTCGCGGGCGACGATGGCTTGCCCTGGATTGATGAAATCCGTCGGACCGCCATTGCCGTAAAAATAGTGCGCGTAGCCAGTCTTATTTTGGTCGATATAGTAGATGCCGTAATCTTGATAGTCTGACTGTGTGTGCACGATCCGATCGAGATAAGCGGTCGTAAAGGTCACGTCGAGATTGGATATCGCGCCACGCACAGTGAGTGCGGCTTGATACCAATTGTCGTGCGAAGTTTCGGGGTAATAGTGCGCGACATTCAGCCGGCCTTTGCGCGGGTCATAGGCAAAGAAGCCGTCGGCCGACTGGTTCTGCCCCATAAATTGCGGCGTGATCGTCCAATTGTCGCCCAGCTCGACGCGAAGCGCAGCGCGCATGCCAATCGTGTTGATGGTGTTGTAATCGTTCTTTGCGGCGCTCGAATTGTTGATGGTGCCGATAGTCGGCCCGCTGACTGGATTGGTGAACGTGTAGCTTGAATGCACATTGTCGATATAGCCTCCGTCGTGCTCGTACCAACCTACCAGTCGGACCGCGACGTGAGATGAGATTGGGACGTTGACGAAGCCTTGGGCGATGCCGCCGGCGGTTCCGTGCGCGACAGTGTTGCCTTCCAGATCATAGCCGGCTTCAAAGCCGTTGGGGTTCGGTTGATTGGTGATGATGCGCACCGTGCCCGCTTCGGAGCTGGCGCCGAACAAGGTGCCCTGCGGACCCGCCAACGCTTCGACCCGCGCAATGTCATAGATGTGCACGTCGAGCGGGCCGGTAATGGTGGTGACGGGCTGCTCGTCGAGGTAAATGCCGACGGTGGGGAGCGAGGCTGAATGGTTGCCGTTGTCGGCGGCCGATACGCCGCGGAAATTCATCCGCTCGAAGCCTGGCCCCACTGTCTGGTACGACAAGCTTGGCAGCAATCCCGCGTAATCGTTGAAACTGCCGACATGCATTTGTTCAAGGCGCGCAGTCGGGATTGCTTGCACGCTCTCGGGAACGTTTTGCAGACTCTCTTCGCGCTTTTGGGCGGTGACGATGATTTCTTCAACGCCCTGCGAGCCGGATGCCGCGGGCTGCTGTTGCTGGGCCAGCGCAGTTCCTGTTCCCCCAAGCGCGCTCGAGGCCAGAAGCACTGCCGTCCAACGCACGGCGCTGCGGCGCTTCTTGTCTTTCTTCATACTACTCCCCCTGGTCGGCGGGCTTCCCAAGCCCGTCGTAGTCTGGCGCCGCTGGATAGGCCTCAAGCACCGGGCCAAGCGCGCTTCTGAGCGGGCCCAGCCAAGGTTCATAGCAGCGCCATTGGTCAACCGCATCGGAAAAAATCGGCTGGCGGACCTGTTCTGAACTCGGCGTGCGCACCGCCCGATCGTTTTCGTAAAACCGCAGGCAGCCGGCCTCGAATGGCAGCCCGCAATATCCGAGCAAGCGGCGGACTTCGGCCTCTGTGTCTTCCACCATGCGTTCGTAAATCACCCGGTGCACCCGCCCCGGCAACACACGATCAAAGTGCGCCAGGAGCTCAACATAGTCAGCGTAATAGCGCCCAAGATCTGTCAGTTCGTAACTGAAATGTTGGCCACGGGCGAAATGTTGCTTGAATGCAGCAAAACAGCCCGCCATCGGGTGGCGCCGCGCATCGATGATCTTGGCGTTCGGCAGGATCAAGTGGATGAGGCCGATGTGCTGAAAGTTGTTCGGCATCTTGTCGATAAAGTACGCCTTGGATGTGCGCCGCTGAATGCGTGTGGCGTCAAGATAACTTTCGCCTAGCAGGCGCAAATCCGCCCCGCTCAGCTCGGCGAGCGCTTCGGGATATTTCGAGGACGCGCCGGCGCCCTTGCCCCCGATTTTGCGCACGATGGCGCCCATATCGGAAAGCTCCATCGTACCCTCGACTTGCGAGTGGCTGGCGAGAATCTGCTCAATAAGGGTTGAGCCGGCGCGCGGCAGACCAACGATAAAGATCGGATCCGGCGCGCTTGCGCCTTGGCCCGCACGCGCTTTGAAGAGGTCGGTGTTGAAAAAAGCCTTGGCGCGGCGCATCGTTGCGGTGCGTTCATCGGCGTCATATTTGAAATCGCGCCGTCGCGAACGGGCGCCCGCGTCGTAATGGTGGAAAGACTGCGCATACTCGCGGCCATCTTCGTAGGCTTTGCCGAGCGCGTAGTGGAGATGATAGTTGTCTTCGCCGGTTAAATCATCGCGCTTCAGCGCGGTTTGCATGGCGGTGATGTCGGCGTCGGTAAAGCGGAAGGTCTTGAGGTTTGCGAGGCTCCAATAGGCTTCGCCAAACGCTGGCGCGAGCGCAATGCTTTGCCGATAGGCCGAGATACTGTCCTCAAGGCGACCCGCGGTTTTCAGCGCGTGGCCGTAACTCATCCAAATCTTGGGATGCTTCGGCGCTTGCTTCAGCACGGCCTCAAACAGAGGCAACGCTTGGTCGAAGTCGCCAATGCGCGACAAAATCGCAGCGCGCAGATTGAGAAGGGTCGGGCTTGAAGCCTCGCTCGCCAGCAGCTTGTCTATCTGTTCGAGCGCCGCGGCCGATTTGTTCTGCCGGTGCAGCATGGTCGCATAATTGTGCCGCGCCGCGGTGAAGCCCGGCTCGAGCTCCAGCGCGCGCGCGAACAACATTTCTGCGTCCTCGCTGCGCCCCAGTCGCGCCGCCACTTCGCCCAGCATGCGAATGGCTGCGACATCACTTGGCGCTTTCATCAAATGCGCCTTCAAGAGTCGCTCGGCTATCGCCAAACGATCTTCGCAAAGCGCCCGCGCTGCTTCGATCAAAGCTGGCTCGTGCACCGAGGCTTGGATCTGTTGGGCATAAGCCTGCGAGGCGGCCGCGCCATCGCCGGCCGCGAGCAGCTCGTCGCCCAACATGCGCCAGGCGTCTGCGCTCGCAGGCTGCAGGCGCGAGGCGTGGGCGAGCGCGTCGAGCGCCTCTCGACTTCGCCCAAGACCCGCAAGCGCAAGTCCCAGTTCGATATGCACCGCCGGCGCATTCGGCTGCTCGCGCGCCAATGGCTGCAGGAGCGCAAGCGCGCCGATGTTGTCGCCGCACCCCCGTTGCGCTGCACCCAAAATTACGCGGGCGACAGGATGGCCCGGGACAACCTTTAAGATCTCACGCGCCTGCGCGCCGGCAAGGCCAGGGTCTGCGCGCAGCAATCGCTCAGCATGCGCCAGCGCTTCATCAACAGGTGCGGATTTTTCTGTCGTAGATACCGTCGCCATCCTTGAGGCCGCTTTGCCCGCCAAAAGGAGCGGATTTCCCTGTCGTGTCAATCAGTTCGGGACGCCTTTCATGGCTTTGGCGCGCGGCGTTGCCAGATAAACCACACCTATTTGCGCCGTTCTAAGGCGCCGCTGGCGCTCCGGCGCGAGCCTCAGCCATCTGGGAGCGCGCTTCTTAGCTGTTCGATGTTGGCGATGCGGCGCGGCGGAGCTTTTCAAGCATATCGAAGAACCAGCTCTTGCGCGCTGCAATCGACGGCTGATCCAAAGGCAGTCGCAAACGAAAGCGTGCGCCACGCGCGGCCTCTTCGAGGGCAATATCGCCCCCGTGGGCGCGCACCAGCGCGTCGACGATCCCAAGGCCCATGCCAGTGCCCCCTTCCCCACGCCGGGTGGAAAAAAAGGGCTCAAAAATGCGGCTGCGATTGCCTTGCGAAACCCCGCTCCCGTCATCGGCGACAACAACCTGCGCCAGAGGTCCGCTCACTGCGGCGCGAATCTCGACCCGATGCGCGCCGTGATTGACGGCGTTCTCGAGGAGATGCCCAAACACCATGCCCGCATTTTCCGGCGACATCGCAAGACCGGCGTCGCCGCCGGAGACTTCAATTTCGAGATTTTCGAAACGCTTGCCTAAATCCTCCGCCAATTTGGCGACCGTAACACTGCCGCCAAGTCGCGGATTGTCCGCCCGCGCCAGCTCGCGCAATTGGTCAAGCAGCACAAGCATTCGCTCAGCATCGGCCAACATGTTGGATAGAAAGCGCCGACGCTCGTCGACCGTCATTGAGGCTTCCGCGTCGCGCATGAGCTCGGCTGCGCCGCGCAGCGAGGTGAGCGGGGTCTTGAGTTCATGCGAGACATGGTTGGCGAAGGTGCTGAGATAATCGGAGCGGTCTGAGAGGCGTTTGGCCATCGTCATCAAGCTTTGCGAAAGGCTAAATAGCTCTTGGGTCCCGTAGTGCCGCAACGGGCTGATGGCCTCGCGCCGCCCGTGGGTGATGGCTTCGGCGCGACCAGCCAGATCACGCATCGGACGCGCTATGGTGCGAACAAAAGCCACGCCAATCAACAAAGAGGACAAAAGCACAATAAACGCCGCCGCGGCGACCTTAGTGCGCTCCTGGTAAAGCTGGCGCAGAATGTTGTCCGGCGTTCGAGACGCATAAACAACGCCGCGCACATGTCCGTCCACAAATACCGGCATCGCGACGAATACGCGCACATTGGCGCCGCGACTGATGGAATAGAGCGGCGGCTGGGGCGTTTCCTCGTCGCGTTGGCGCATGACCGCGCCGAACCGGCCGGCCATCGCAGCGCGCACCTCCCCTATCGAGGCGAACGAGCGGCCAATATCGCTTTTGCCCGCAATGACTACGCCGTCAGCGTTCAACACGCGAAAACCGGCGAGCGTAGTACGCTGGGTGTTTTCGATGATTGCGCTCAATCCGTTGCCGATTTCTAACGCCTCTGGGCTCGGTGCGGTCGGCGCCGGCGCGGACGGCGGCCGCGGCGTCAAAATCGCGGAGGTGGTGAGATCGAGCGCGGGAATGATGGGCGCGAAGCGCTCATCTTGCGACACTGCCGGGTCGTATGCGGGTTGGGTCGGACCGATCGGGAACGCATTGGGCGCGGCGCGCACGATCTCGCGCCTGTAAGCGGCGGCGAGAATAGCTGACTGGTCGATAAGCTCCGCTTCCGCCTGGCGAACCAATTGGTTCTCATAGAGCCGAAGAAATAGGACGCTGACAAATGGAATGACGATCACGCTGGCGATGAGGGCCGCGGTTATAAGCCCCAATGTCGGGCGCCACTTGCTAAGGCCAGCTCTCACGCCACAGACAGCGCGCCAAGCCGAAAGCCCACGCCGTGCACCGTATCAATGACGTTGGCGCAGCCTGCCGACGCGAATTTGCTTCTGATGTTGCGGACGTGGCTGTCTATCGTCCGATCCGACACGTTGATGTTGCTGGCGTAGATCGACGACATGATCGTGTCGCGGGTGAACACCACGCCCGGACGCGCGGCTAGCAGCTTCATCAGCGCAAATTCCAGCGCCGTTAAGGCCAAGTCGTGGCCATCAAAGCTCGCGTGGAAGCGCAAAACATCAAGGCTAAGCAAACCCCGCCTCAAAACGTCTTCTTCCCGGCCAGCAAGGCGTGTGGCGTTTACGCGTTTCAATATCGCAGACACGCGCGCAACCAATTCGCGCGGACTGAAAGGCTTGGTGACATAGTCGTCGCCGCCCAACTCGAGACCCAGCACCCGATCGATCTCATCGGCGCGCGCGGAAAGAAATAGAATTGGCGTTTCGTTATGTCGTCGAATTCTGCGGCAAACTTCGAGCCCATCCAGCTCAGGCATGCCGATATCAAGGATGACGAGATCGGCTGGCTCTCGCTCGAGCTCCGCCAGCGCCTTGACGCCATTTTCGGCAGCGACAGCTGTCATTCCAGCGTTGGCGAGCGCAAAGCAGATGACGTCGCGGATGTGGGGATCGTCATCGGCTACCAATATTCGCCGGTTCATGTTCTCGTCCTGGCGGAGACCATAATCGTTCCTGGAGGCTCTCGCCATGGCCCGAGGCTTCAATCAAACACATCGTCGAACCGCGCAATCGGGGTGCGCCGCTGGCTAAGCGCTTGGGGCTTCGCCGCAGCATTGCTGGGGTCATCGCCAGTACGCTGGGCGGCGCGGCGGGGATGGGCCGGGGTTGGCGGTGAAGAACCTGGCCGTTTTATGGAAGGCGAGTTCATGGCCGAGGGCTAACGCACACCCGTGCAGCCAGCGTGCCCCAAACTTGCAGATTTTCAGGATTTTCGGCCAAGCTTTGACCCCCCCTGAATTTGGAATGGAGGCGCCGGAGTGAGCTGACGCGCGAGAACCGCTATTGGCGTCGCCGCGCTCGGTGACCAAGTCACGCGAGGCGCCTCCGCCACGCCTCAACACGTCGAACAATGTCGAACAATCAATATAGGGGCGCCGAGGTCGGCTGGCCCACCCGCTCACCTGATCACGCGCCGGATCAGGCGCCGGCGACAACCACCTTTGGCCAACCTCGTTTTCGGTATCGGCCCAATATTAGATTCGGCATGCAAACGGTTGGCGTCCGAACGCTATGGTCCAGCGGTCGCCAGCGCTTGAGTTCGCCCCTGTCGGCCGGGCGAGGCGCGGCCTTTTAGGAGGGGGCCAAGCGGGTCTGCGCCGCCAGCCCAGCGCGCACGGCCGCTGCGCCTCGAATTGCCCCTCGTTTCATGGCCCTGCCCAGGGCGTATCGGGCCTATTGCCAGACCCCCCGGGGCGCCCCAACTGCATCTTTCATGGAAGTCAGATTGGACCAAGATTGTTGCGAGCCGCATCATCCATGAAAGCCTCCGAAGAACGAACTGGCGCCAGCCAGGCAAGAAACCCTCGTGCGCCTGAGCGTGACAGGGGCCGTGCACGTCCCCTGCCGCTCTTTTTTAAGCGCCCATGAAACCCGAAACACCCGTCTTCTTCGATCCCTCGGGACAACGCGCTCGCCAAGTGCGCTCCGCCGCTTGGGTCGTCGCCGCCGTCACCGCGATTTTGTTGTTCGGCTTTGGCGCAAGCCTGGTTATCGCGCCGCAAATTCTGCCGCTGCAGGCTCAACATCGCGTCGCCAGCGCGCGCATGGCCGGCCTCTCCGTGCATCATATCCGCAGCCGGCGCGTGGAGCTCAACGTCCGCAACCCGCCGCGCCGGCCGTTGCCGGCCAGCGAGCGCGTCGCCGGGGCCTATTTTGGCCCCTGGCAGGACGGCGCCATCAATTCATTGCGCGAACATGCGGCCCAGCTCACCCACATCTACCCAGCGTGGCTGCAGATCGGCGAGGATGGACGTTCGCTGCGCAGCCTCGATTGGGATCCGCACACGACCCCAACCACTGCCCCGCTCATGCGCATCGCCCGGGCCCACAATCTGCGTGTGGTGCCAACAATTTCCAACGCCACCAATGCCCGCTTCGACGCCCATCGCGTTGAACTTATGCTGCGCACGCCCGGCGCCGCCCAGGGCATGATCGATCAGCTGATCCGCTTCGTTGACAGCAATGATCTCGACGGATTGCAGCTCGACATCGAGTTTCTCGACCAGAACCTGCGGCCCGCCTACGAAGCATGGGTCGAAACGCTAGGCCGGGCGCTACACGCGCGCGGCAAGGAATTCTCGATCGCAGTGCAAGCGGCCGAGGACGATGACGTTATTCGCAGTTTCGCGCATAGCGCCGACTACGTGGTGGCGATGGCCTACGACGAGCATGATACGCCGAACGCGGCCGGGCCCGTCGCCTCGGCGGGCTTTGTGCAAACCGTGCTTCGACATTTCCGCGCCGACATACCCGCCGACAAACTCGTCCTAGGGGTGGGCGCTTATGGCTACGATTGGGCCAAGGACGGCTCCGAGCCGCAGACCGTCACCAACGCCGAGGCCATTGCAGCGGCCGCGGGCTACCGCGATTCGGAGCGCGCCCAAAACGTCATCGATTTCGACCCCAACGCCCTCGAACCAACATTTACCTACACCGACGAACACAATGTCGATCACGAGATCTGGTTTCTCGACGGCGTCACCGTCGCCAACGCCGAACGGCTCGCCAACAATTACGGCGCCCGCGGGTCAGCGCTCTGGGCGCTGGGCATGGAGGACGAAACCACCTGGAGCGCGTTCGGCGTAAACGCGCCGGCCCATCCTGACCTTCACGCTCTAACCCCGCCTGCGCAGCCGGAATTCATCGGCGACGGCGAGTTGCTGACCGTACGTCGCACGCCTTCGCCGGGTCAGCGCAGCTACGATGTTGATCGCCGCAACGGCCTCATCACCGACGAGACTTATCTTACCTATCCCACCAGTTGGCTGGTGTCGCGCCAAGGCGATAGCGAAGGCTTGCTGGCGTTGACTTTCGATGATGGACCCGACCCGCGTTGGACACCGCAAATCGTCGACATTCTGCACCGCCATCACGTCAATGCGACTTTCTTTTTGATTGGATCGGCCGCAATCGCGCACCCCGACTTGGTTCGGCGCATTGCCCAAGACGGCGACGAAATCGGCAACCACTCGTTCACGCACCCCAACATGGCTCACGTCGGCCCCGAACGCGTGCGCCTTGAATTGACCGCCACCCAGCGCGCCATCGAATCGATTATCGGCCGCTCGATGCGTCTGTTCCGCCCGCCTTTCAATGCCGACGCTGACCCGAGCTCCGACGGCGAACTCATGCCGGTCTGGGTTGCAAACCAGGCCGGTTATCTCGCGGCCGGCGAAAGTATAGATCCCCAGGATTGGGAGCTCAGCGTCCGCAGCGCCGACGGCTCGACCCACAAGCTAAACAGCGCCGACATTGTCGAGTCGGTGGTTCGACAGATCGATCGCGGTCACGCGATCCTGCTTCATGACGGCGGCGGCGACCGCTCGGCGACCGTGGCGGCGATCGATCAGCTCATCACTGTCTTGCAAGCGCGCGGTTATCACTTCGTCACTATGGGTGAGCTGGCCGGCTTGAGCGAAGCCAAGACTATGCCTTCGCTCAGCACCGAGGACCGGCGCTTGGCGGGCATAGATGGCGCCATCTTTGGGCTTTGGCGGTTCTTCTCCGCGGTTCTCTTTTGGGGTTTCTCGGCCGCCATCGTGCTTGGCTTGGCGCGGATTGCACTCACCCTCTTCCTCGCCTCTATGAAGGGACGCAGCATTGCGCCTGGCGCACGCTATTGGCGCTCGGTCGACGTGATGATCGCCGCGCACAATGAAGAGACCGTAATCGTCGCGACTATTGAAAGCGTGCTGGCGAGCCGCGACGTCGACGTGCGCGTCATCGTCGTCGACGATGGCTCACGCGACGAAACCGCCGCACGGGTGACGGCTGCGTTCGGCGCCGATCCTCGGGTGCTGCTTTTGCAGAAGCCGAATGGCGGCAAGGCGTCTGCGCTCAATATGGCGTTGGCCCACGCAAGCTCCGAGATCGTGGTTGGCATCGACGCCGACACCCAGGTCGCGCCAGGCGCCATCGCCGCACTTGCTCGGCATTTCGAGAACCCGACCGTCGCCGCCGTGGCCGGCAATGTCCGGGTCGGCAATCGGATCAATATCATCACCAAGTGGCAGGCCATCGAATACATCACCTCGCAAAATATCGACCGCCGCGCGCTGGCGCGCATCAACGCCATCACAGTGGTGCCCGGGGCAGTCGGGGCCTGGCGCACCAAGGCGCTCTTGGAGGTCGGCGGCTACAGCACCGATACCCTCGCTGAGGACATGGATCTCACTTGGCGGCTAAGGCGCGCGGGATGGCGCATCGAAAACGAAGCCGAAGCGGTCGCCTACACGGAGGCGCCGGCAAATGTGCACGCGCTCATGCGCCAACGCTTCCGCTGGACCTTTGGAACATTGCAATGCCTGTGGA
>Ga0209698_10001193_pt1 | contig 30133 bp, 19 predicted proteins | sample LitLauG_LLR_2012_FD_187203 | JGI IMG/M metagenome (GOLD analysis project Ga0209698, IMG submission 187203) | Freshwater sediment microbial communities from Pennsylvania, USA - Little Laurel Run_MetaG_LLR_2012 (SPAdes) (version 2) | ecosystem: Environmental > Aquatic > Freshwater > Creek >... | reverse complement strand
CCCAGCCCTTCCCAACCAAGCCGCCGGCCTACGACAACCAGGGCGTCTCGATCGACAAGCTGATCGACTGGACGCCCGAGTTGCGCGCCGAGGCCGCCAAACTGGTCGCGCAATACAAGATCGGTCCGCTGTTCACGCCGCCCGTTGTCAGCAAAGCCGGGGGCCCGCTCGGCACGATCATCTCGCCCGGAGCACAGGGCGGCACCAACTGGCCTGGAGGCGCCTACGATCCGGAGACCCATCTTTTGTACGTGTTTTCCGAAACCGTCACCGGGATACTGGGACTGCTAAGCCCGAACGATCCGAAAATTTCAGACGAGGATTACATCCAGGGCCGGGCGGGGCAGGGATTTCGGGTAGTGCTGCCGATGGGCGCGGCGCGCGCTGGGCTAGGCGGCAATCCGGCCTTCGAAGGCGGCGGACGCGGCCTCAGTGTCCGCGGGCTGCCGATCATCAAGCCTCCCTACGGACGCATCACCGCGATCGATATGAACAAGGGCGCGATCGCCTGGCAAATCGCCCACGGCGAAACTCCGGACAGCATCCGCAATCATCCGGCGCTCAAGGGCCTCAACATCCCGAGGACCGGCCGCCCGGGCCTCATCGGTCCGCTGGTCACCAAGACTCTCGTCATCTGCGGCGAGGCCGGCCTTTTCACCACTCCGTCCGGCGAGCGCGGCGCCATGCTGCGCGCCTATGACAAAGCCAGCGGCCGGGAAGCCGGCGCGGTGTACATGCCCGCTCCGCAGAGCGGCTCGCCGATGACTTACCTGCTCAACGGAGAACAATATCTCGTAGTCGCGGTCAGCGGCGGAAATTATTCGGGTGAGTTGCTGGCGTTCAAGCTGCCGCCGGCCGGCTCCGCGCCAACCTCTTCGCGCGCGCCTTCGGTTTCGGCGCAGCAGATCCGGCTCCCCGCGTCCGTGTGGGGCGGCGCTTACACCGAGGAGCAGGCCCGGCGCGGCCAGGCCCAGTACCAGCAACACTGCGGCGCTTGCCATGGGCAAACCCTCGCCGGAGTCGAGATGGCGCCCGCCCTTGCCGGCCAGGACTTTCTCGACAAATGGTCCGGCCAGACGCTGGGCGGCCTTTTCCAGCGAATCCGAAGCACCATGCCTCTTGACAAGCCGGGCCGGCTGAGCCCCGACGTCAACTCCGACATCACGGCGTATATCCTGAGCGCCAACAGCTTCCCGGCCGGCCAATCCGAACTCCCGCCCGACGCCCAGATGCTCAGGCAAATCCGCATCGAGGCCACGAAACCGGACCGAAGGTAGTGCCGGCGATCTGGTCGCCGGCGGGTCGGGGGTTGCCAAGGTTCGCTAGACGGATTACGATCTCTGTACGCACAACAACCACGTTCAACGAGGGAGGTGCCCATGTCTGTAAAAGTCCGTGAGCGCGATTTCACCAGGCGGGAGTTGATATCTTCCGCGCTGGCGTTGTCCGGCATGGCGGCCACTGCGAGCGTCCTGAGGCCATCCAGGATGTGGGGCGCGGTTGGGCATCGGCCGCTCGACCCCGTCAATCCGGACATTCTGTTCGGGACCACCAGCTCCATCTGGCGCCCGCATCACGACACCGTGTGGGCGGTCAAACGGGTCGCCGCCCTGGGACTGCAGGGCATCGAGCCCTACGGGGATGGGATCGAGAAGTATCGCAAGAATCCGATGGAGCTCAAAAAGATCTTCGACGATGCGGGGATCACGTTCATCGACGCGTCCAATGGCGAGATCGGCCAGTCGACCAATTTCATCGATCCGGACCAGATACCCAAAACGATCGCCGATCACGTGGCCTTCGCCCGTGATTTTCTGCAGCCGCTGGGCTGCGGCCATTGGAAGGTCAACATGGGCCAGCGTCCGCCCGGTGGTCCGAGCGACGATCAGCTCAAGAGGCTTGCCAACACCCTCAACGAGATCGGCAGGCAAACCATTGCCATGGGAATCCGGCTGGCGCCACATCCCCATATCTGGGGACCCCTCGAACGGGAAAAAGACATGCGCCGGACCATGGAGCTCACCGATCCCAAATATGTCTGGATGACGGCGGATACCGGGCACCTGGTCCTGGGCGGCGGAGATCCGGTGCAAATCATCAGCGATTATTTCCCCCGTATCGCCGAAGTGCATCTCAAGGACACCTATGCCAAATATCGCGGCAACACCTCTACGCCGACGCAGGAGGAACATCGCGTGGCCAGCGTCTATCACAATCTGGGCGGCGGCGGCGTCGACTTCCCGGGTGTCTTCAAGGTACTGCGCGACCGGCACTACAAGGGCTGGGCGATTTTCGACCTCGATGCGCCGCGCAAGGGTGACGACGGCTTCGACGCCATCGGCGGAAACATGGATCTCGCCGTCGACGATTACCTCGCGCACAACATCAACTATCTGCGAGACGTTCTGGGGGTGAGACTGCCGCCGCCCGGTTGATGGACAGGCGCGCCACTCTAGGCAAAGGGGAAGGATCCGGCTGTTGGCGGTTGAATGTACAATCGATGGAGGAGGGGGGCCAAACCCGGCCATGAAACCAATCGGGCGCATAAGGGTTCCGCAACGAAGAGGAGGCCCGGTAGTGCTGGCGGCGAGAATCGCGATGGCGCTGTTTGCCACGGCCGTTGCGGCCCGCGCGCAAACGCAGAATGGTCAGGACGTTCTGAAGACGGTTTGCGCGGCCTGCCATAACGACAGCACCAAGACGAGCGGCCTGGTGGTGACAAGCCGCGAGGCTCTGCTTGCGGGAGGCAATCGCGGGCCCGCCGTAAAGCCCGGCGATGCCGAGGCAAGCCTGTTGATGCGCGCGGTGGAGCAATCGGGCGATCTGAAAATGCCGCCGGGAAAGAAGCTGAGCGACGAACAGGTCGAAGCGGTTCGCCAGTGGATTCGGGAAGGCGCGAAGTGGAGCGGAGACGCCGTGCCGGCAAGCAAAGCAGACCCGCGATCGTGGTGGGCGTTTCAGCCGGTCCGGCATCCGGCGCTGCCGGAGGTCAAAGCAACCGGGTGGGTGAAGACGCCGGTCGACCGCTTCATTCTGGCGCGCCTGGAAACGGAAAAACTGACGCCTTCGCCCGAGGCCGCGCGCGCGACGCTGCTGCGCCGTGTTGCGCTGGATCTGACGGGCTTGCCGCCGTCACCCGCGGAGATCCAGGAGTTTCTTGCCGACCAGCGGCCCGACGCCTATGAGCGCGTGGTCGATATGCTGCTCGCCTCTCCTCATTATGGAGAGCGGTGGGGGCGGCACTGGCTGGACGTGGCGCGCTATGCGGATTCCGACGGCTACACCATCGACGCGCCGCGCACCATGTGGAAGTATCGCGACTGGGTGATCCGCGCCATCAACGCGGACATGCCGTTCAATCAATTTACGATCGAGCAGATCGCCGGCGACCTGCTGCCGAATCCGGCGGTAGATCAACTGATCGCGACCGGCTTTCACCGGAACACGCCCAGCAACTACGAGGGCGGGATCGATTTCGAGCAGTACCGGGTGGAGGCCGTGGTGGACCGCGTCTCCACCACCGGCGCGGCGTTTCTAGGGTTGACCCTGGGATGCGCCCGTTGCCACGACCACAAGTTCGATCCGATTTCGCAGAAAGAGTTTTACCAGCTCTACGCCTACTTCAACAACATCGACGAGGTGACCAGCGAAGCCGAGCGCTACGATTTCAACCGGCCGATTCTACCCGTGCCGACGGCGGAGGAAACCGCGCGGCACAAGGCCTGGGAAGCGCAATGGCTGGCTATCAGCCGCGAACTGATTACGTATACGCGAGAACTGGCGAGGAAGGGCCTCGCGGACACGGCTAAGGATCCGGAACTGCGGGAACGCGTGGCGAATCTGCGGGAGTTGCGCAAGCGCGAGCCTAAGTACACGACGGCGCTGGTGATGAAGGAACTGCCGCAGCCGCGTCAGGCGTACATTCACCTGGGCGGCGATTTCACGCGCAAGGGCATCGCGGTCAAGCCGGGGATTCCGGCGGTGCTGCCGCAGTTGCCGGAAGACGCCACCTCGCGCCTCGATTTCGCGAAGTGGCTGGTGGACGAGCGCAATCCGCTGACGGCCCGCGTGACCGTGAACCGCATCTGGCAGGAGTATTTTGGCAAGGGCCTGGTGGAATCGGAGAACGATTTCGGGGCCCAGGGCGCGAAGCCCTCGCATCCGGAACTGCTGGACTGGCTGGCTTCCGAGTTCATGCAATCGGGATGGAGCCAGAAGAAAATTCACCGGCTGATTGTGACGTCGGCTGTGTACCGGCAGGCGTCGAAGGCGCGGCAGGAACTGGAGGAAGCAGACCCCTACAACAAGCTGCTGGCGAGACAGAGCCGGCTGCGGCTGGATGCGGAGATCATCCGCGATTCGGCGCTTCGGGCGAGCGGTCTGCTGACGGAGACGGTCGGCGGGCCGAGCGTCTATCCGCCAATACCGGAGGGCGCCATGTCGGTAACGCAGGTGGCCGGGGCGTGGCCGGTGGAGAAGGGCGACAACCGTTATCGGCGCGGGTTGTACACATTCTTTCGGCGGTCGGCCGGGTTTCCCGGGCTGCTGGTGTTCGATGCGCCGGACGCGGTCTCGACGTGCACGCGGCGGGTCCGTTCGAATACGCCGCTGCAGGCGTTGGCGACGCTCAACGACGAAGCCTTCACTGAGTTTGCCGAAGGGCTGGCGGCGCGGGTAATCAAAGAGGCGCCGCAAGATAATGCCGGACGTCTCCGGTATGCGTATCTGCTGGTGGCCGGACGCGAGCCGCGAGCGGGCGAACAACAGCGCATCGAGAGGTTACTGGCCCGCGCCACGGATGAATACAAGACCAACCCCGGGCGGGTGCTGGAACTGATCTATAAAGGCGGGAAGTTTACGCCGGAAGGCACGCCGGTGAATCCACCGCCGGCGAAACTGGCGGCCATGCTGCCCAAGGATTTGCCGTTGGAAGCCGCGTGGACTGCAGTGGCGCGCGCCATGTTGAACATCGACGACTTCCTGACGCGGGAGTGACCAAGAGATGACCAACCAGGAACGCGCTCTGCTGCTCGAAACCCGGCGCCACTTTTTCAGCCGTTGCGGACTGGGGCTGGGCAAAGTGGGTCTGCTCTCCCTGCTGGCGGGCGAGAGGCTGTTTGCGAAGACTCGATCGGGCCACTTCCCGGCGAAGGCGAAGAATGTCATCTACCTGTTCATGGCGGGCGCGCCCTCCCAGTTCGAGTTGTTCGATTACAAGCCGGAACTGCAGAAGTATCACAATCAGCCGGTGCCGGACGCGTTGCTGGCGGGGAAGCGGTTCGCCTTCATGGACACGTTCGCCAAGGAGCGGCCGAAACTGCTGGGCACGGCGCGTCAGTTCAAGCAGTACGGGCGATCCGGCGCATGGTTCTCGGAACTGCTGCCGAACATGGGCGGCATCGCCGATGAGATCACCTTCGTGAAGGGCTTGGCGGCTGAAAACTTCAATCACGGGCCGGCCAAGTGTTTCATCAACACCGGATCGACGCGCTTCGGGCGCCCCAGCATGGGCTCGTGGATCACGTATGGAATCGGGAGCGAATCGTCGGATTTGCCAGGCTTCGTGGTGCTGCAATCGGGACCGCGCGGACCCCGGGGCGGAGCGGCACTGTGGTCGAGCGGATTTCTGCCGACGGAGTATCAGGGCGTGCCGTTCCGGTCGGGCGGAGATCCGATTTTGGATCTCTCGCGGCCGGCCGGTATTTCACCGGAAACGCAGCAGGAGACAATTCAGACGATTCGCGACCTGGATCTTTCGCGAATGGCGGAGACGGGCGATCCGGAAATCGCCACGCGCGTGGCGTCCTACGAAATGGCCTACCGGATGCAAACGAGCGGACCGGAGCTGATCGATTTCAGCAAGGAATCGAAACAGACGCTGGATCTGTACGGCGCGGAACCGGGGAAGGCGAGCTTCGCGAACAACTGCCTGCTGGCGCGGCGGCTGGTGGAGAGGGGTGTGCGGTTCGTCCAGCTTTATCACACCGATTGGGATCACCACGCGGATCTGGGTCAGCCGCTGGAGCAGGTGACGCGCGAAGTAGATCAGCCGAGCGCGGCGCTGATCAGGGATCTGAAACAACGCGGGCTGTTGGAGAACACGCTGGTGGTGTGGGGTGGCGAGTTCGGGCGGACACCCATGGGCGAGGTGCGCGAATCGGGCAAGGCCGGGCGCAATCACCACATCGACGCATACACACTGTGGATGGCGGGCGGCGGTGTGAAGCCTGGCATGACGATCGGTGGCACCGATGAACTGGGATTCTCGCCGACGGGCGACCGGATGGATGTCCACGACCTGCACGCGACCATGCTGCACCTGCTGGGACTGGAACACACGAAGCTGACGTTCCGCTTCCAGGGCCGGGATTTCCGGTTGACGGATGTGGCGGGGAAGCCGATCGAAAAACTGTACGTGTAGCATAGAATGAGAAGCATGAAATCGACTGCCCTCTTGCTCCTCTTGGGCACACTGCTTCTCCTCGGGCAACAGAAGAAGGAACTTCCACAACCACGGGCGGTGACTCCAGGCGCGCTGCCGGGAGCGCCGCCTTCCGATGCGATCGTCCTCTTCAGCGCAGGCACTGGTGTCGATGGCTGGACCAAACCCGACGGGTCGCCCACCGGTTGCCGCGCGGATAATAACCTGATGATCTGCGCCACAGGCGCCAAAGACGCGATTTCCAAAGTGAAGTACGGCGCGGTGCAAATGCATCTTGAATTCGCGCCTCCGCTGATGGCCGACCAGAAGGGGCAGTTGCGCGGCAACAGCGGAGTCTATTTGCAGGGCCGCTATGAGGTGCAGATTCTCGATTCGTTCGAGAATCCGACGTATGCCGACGGCGCTCTCGGCGCCGTTTACGGTGAGTCCGCGCCTCTGGTGAACGCCGCGCGCAGGCCAGGCGAGTGGCAGACCTACGACATCGTATTTCATCCGCACAAGTGCGACGCGGATGGCAAGGTGACTGAGATGGGCAGCGTCACCGTGATCCTGAACGGAGTGCTCGTCCAGGACCATCACCGCATCCAGAACACCAAAGGCGGCTGCTCGGACGGACCGCTCCTGTTACAGGATCACAGCGGATTCAAGGGTGCGCCGCACACCGAGATGAAGTTCCGCAATATCTGGATTCGCAGGCTGGATTAGCCGCGGCCGTTTTCAATCTCAGAAGTATCCGTAGGCAAGCCAGCCGCCGTCCACATACAACGATTGGCCGGTGATGAAGCTGGCCTGGTCGCTCAGCAGGAACGATACCGCGTCCGCAACGTCGGCGGGTTGGGCCAGCCGGCCTAGTGGGATGCGAGCCTTGATCTGGGCCTCGCTGATATTGCCGGCCGCAATGTTGCGCATGGTCATTTCGGTGGCCACGTAGGCCGGACCAATCGCGTTGACGCGAATGCCCTTCCCGGCCCACTCAATGGCCAGCACCTCCGTAAGCATGGCTACACCAGCCTTGGCCGAGCAATAGGCGGCGCGGCGCGGGAAAGCAGCCCTGGCATTGGTGCTGGTAATGAACACGATCGCTCCGCCCTCATCCCACATGCGCCGGGCACATGCTTGCGCCAGGTAGAACGCCCCGTTGAGTTGCACATCCACCATCCGGGCCCAGTCGGCAGGCGGAAGCGAAATGGAATCGTGGGGCCGGCTGATCCCCGCGCAGTTCACCAAACCATCGAGCCGGCCGAAGCGATCGACCGCGGCCCGCGCGGCGCCTTCGCATCCTTCAGGGTCCGTGATGTCACAGGGCACGCCGATGGCTTGACCTCCTCCGGCCACAATGCCGGCGGCCTTAGATTGGGCTTCACCCACGTTGAGATCGGCGATGACAATGCGGGCGCCCGCCAACGCCAGGCGTGTACTCGTCTCGGCTCCAATGCCGCTAGCTCCGCCGCTGACCAGGATGACTTTATTCTCCATGGATGTAACCAGATTACACGTCACGGGCTCGAGTTTCACCGAAGCGCGTGTTCATCGCCTCGCCGGGCTCTCTCCGGCTTCCGCCAGCCGTACAGGCCGGCGTTCCTCGTACGACTTGCGGGCCGCCAGCCCCATCACCACCGGAATGCGGCCGTCTTCGCCGTTGACCGGCGTGGGCTTGCCGTGGACTACGGCCTCGACAAAGCAGCGCAGTTCGGCGGCGAAACTCTCCCGGTAGCGGTCCATGAAAAAATTCAGCGGGAGATCCTTCCGCACCTCGCTGCCCGTGCTCACCGACGCCTGGTTTGGATAGCGATTCTCCGTGGCAATCTGGCCGAGGCTGCCCAGAATCTCGACCCTCTGATCGTACCCGTAAGCCGCCTGCCGGCAATTATCAATCGTCCCGATCACGCCGTTGCGAAAGCGCAGCACGATCACCGCCGTGTCCAGATCTCCCGCGGCGCCGATCTCCGGATCCACCATCACCGCCCCCGAGACAAAGACTTCGTCCACTTCGTCGCCGATCAGGAACCGCGCCATGTCGAAATCGTGGATCGTCATGTCCAAAAACATCCCGCCCGACACTCTGATATAAGAAAGCGGGGGCGGAGCCGGATCGCGGCTGACGATGTGCAGCAGACGCGGCCTTCCAATCTCACCGCTTTCCACCGCCCGTCTCACGCGCGCGAAGTTCGCGTCGAAACGCCGGTTGAATCCGACCTGCAGCTTCACACCCGCCCGGTTCACGGCTTCCAGCGCCGCGTCGATCTTCGCCAGGTCGAGCGCAATCGGCTTCTCGCAGAAAATGTGTTTGCCGGCGCGCGCGGCTTGCGCGATCAGCCCCGCGTGCGTATCCGTGGAAGAGCAGATCAGCACCGCATCCACCCGCGGATTGGCCAGGATCTCTTCGCTCGATGCGGCCGCCTCGCGGATCCCGCAACGGCCTGCCAACTGGAGGGCCGCGTCCCGATTGATGTCGGTGATGGAAACGATCTCGGCCTCCGGTATGGTGAAGGCGACCGTTTCCGCGTGCACCTTGCCGATTCTGCCCGCTCCGATGATGCCAACATGCAGTCGATTCGCGCTCATGAAACCTCCAGCAAACGCAAGTATTCGCGGTTGCGGCGGGCGCTTTCCCGCGGCGCACCCATGCCGGGCAGCACGTCCTGCTCCACCAGCACGTAGCCGCCGTAGCCGCGCGCGGCGAGCCAGCGCAGCACCGCCTGAAAGTCCACCGAGCCCTTCCCCAGCTCGCAGAACACGCCGTGCCGCAGCGCCGTGAAATAGTCCCACCCCTCGGCGCGCGCCCGCGCCGCCACCCGTGGGTCGCAGTCCTTGAAATGGACGTACCAGACGCGATCGCCATAGCTCTCCAGCGCTTCGATCACCCTGGCGTGGCCCGCGCCATAGGTGAAATGACCGGTGTCGAACACCAGCCCAACACTATGCGGATCGGCCAATTCGAGGAAACGCGCGATCTCTCCCGGCGTTTCGACATAGCCGGCGCAGTGGTGGTGAAAGACCGTCCGCAGACCCGTCTCCTCAAAGACGGCGCGCGCCAGGCGATTCGCTCCCGCAGCGAACACGCTCCACTGCGCCTCGCTCAACCCCGCGGCGGCGGGAATCCGTCCCGCCAGGCGGGTACGCTCGGGATCCTTTCCGTTGTCGTCGGCCAGCACCAGATAAGGTGGCGGCGTCGAAGCAACCGCCGCCAGAAGCCGCGCGGTTCTCACCGCCATGGCAATCCCCGAATCGTGCCGGGAAGCGTCTTTCAAGGCCACCGGCACAAACGCGCCGAGCATGGCGAGGCCGCGCCGCTCGAGTTCGCCGCGCAGCGCGCCGGGCTCGGTGGGCATGTAGCCCCAATCGCCTAGTTCGGTTCCGGTGTAGCCGGTTTCCGCCAGTTCGTCCAACATGCGGGCATAACCGATCGCTTCGCCCTTGGGTTCTGCAAACTCCAGCGTGCCCCAGGAACAGGGGGCGTTTCCCACCAGAAGCTTCGACATGTTCATCCTCAAAGGTGGTGGCGTTCCTTCAGGCGCGCCTCCGCGTAACGCGCTCGTGACTCGCGCACGCTCTCCATTTCGGAAACCTCCGCCACCGCTACGTCCCACCAGGATTCGTAGCCCGGCACACGAACCTCGCGCTCGGTCTCCACCACGATCACCGTGGTGCGGTCCAGGCTCTTGGCCGTCTCCAGAGCCTGTTTGAATTCCGCCAGCCCGTTGGCGCGAATGGCGTGCGCCCCCAGGCTGCGCGCGTTGGCCTCGTAGTCCACAGGCAGGAATGCCCCTTCCAACTGCCCCGATTCCTGACGCATTCGAAACACCGTGCCGAAACCCTGCTGCCCCAGGGATTGGCTCAACCCGCCGATGCTGGCGAAACCGTGGTTGTCCACCAGCACGACGATGATTTTCACGCCCTCCTGCACGGAAGTGACAATCTCACCCGGCATCAGCAGGTACGTGCCATCGCCCAAAAACACAAAGACCTCCCGTGATGGATCCGCCAGCTTGGCTCCCAGGGCACCGGGAATCTCGTAGCCCATGCACGAGTAACCGTATTCCAAGTGGTAGCCATTGGGTGTGCGGGTTCGCCACAACTTGTGCAAGTCGCCAGGATGGCTGCCCGCCGCCGAAAGCAGGATGTCGCGCGGACCGGAAGCCTCCCACATCGCCCCAATCACTTCGCTCTGCGCCGGACGAGGATCGAGTCCCAGGTGGAACAGGCGGTCGACTTCCGCCTCCCACTCCCGCTTCAAATCGCGGATGAGCGACGCATATCCGTCTTCCACGCGATAGCCGGCCAGCGCCGTCGCCAGACGCTCCAACGCTACGCGCGCGTCGGCCACCACCGGAATCGCCGACACTTTGCATGCGTCGAACTCGGCGGTGTTGATGTTTACAAAGCGCACAGCGGGATTCTGGAACGCCGTCATGGAGGCCGTGGTGAAATCCGAATACCGGGTCCCGACGCCAATCACCAGGTCGGCATCCCGCGCCAGCCGGTTCGCCGCGAGCGTCCCGGTGGCGCCCACCGCTCCCATGCACTGGGGGTGGTCCCAGGACAGCGAGCCCTTGCCCGCTTGTGTTTCGCCAATGGGTATGCCGGTGGAGGAGCAGAGCTTCGCCAGCGCCTCCGAAGCTTCGCTGAACAGCACCCCGCCGCCCGCTACGAGGAACGGCTTCCTGGCCGCGCGAATCGCTTCCACAGCTCGCGCGAAACTCACCGCGTCCGGTTCCGGCCGGCGGATCAGCCACACCCGCTTGCGGAACAGCTCCTCCGGAAAATCGCAGGCTTCGGCCTGCACGTCCTGAGGTAGCGCCAGCGTCACCGCCCCGCAATCGGAGGGCGAAGTGAGCACCCGCATGACCTCCGGCAGCGCCGTGATCAACTGCTCCGGACGGTAGATCCGGTCCCAGTACCGCGACACGGGTTTGAAACAATCGTTCACCCCGATATCCTGCGTGGATGGCGACTCGAGCTGCTGCAGCACCGGCGCCACGTTCCTCCGCGCAAAAATGTCCCCGGGCAACAGCAGCACCGGCAAGCGGTTGATGGTGGCCAGAGCCGCGCCCGTGATCATGTTGGTGGCGCCGGGACCGATGGACGATGTGCAAACGAACGTGCGCAGCCGGTTGCTTGTCTTGGCATATCCCGCGGCAAGGTGAACCGCCGCCTGCTCGTTCCGGACGGGGATGTAGGGGAGATCCAGGTTTTGTTGCAGAGCTTGCCCGATTCCCGCCACATTGCCGTGGCCGAAAATTCCGAGGACGCCGGCAAAGAACCGGTGTTCGACCCCGTCGCGCTCCACATACTGATTTTTCAGAAAGCCCAGAAGCGCCTGGGCCATCGTGAGCCTTCGAGTTTTCACGGTTTGCTCCTTGTGGCGTAGGCCTCCCGGCCTGCGTCCGGCTTCACTGCCATACGGTTGGCTCCCACATCAGACCAGCGGAAGCCGCGGGTCCTTCTCCCGCCACTCCCCGCGCACCCACGCGTAATCCGGATCGTCCGAAGCCGCCATGGATCGCGCCGATCCAGCCAGCGCATTCAGGTAATACACGTCGTATCCGTGCGCCGCCACCACCGGGTGGTAACCCTCCGGCACCAGCACCAGTTCCCCGTCCCGCACCGTAATCGTCTCGTCGATCCGCCGGTCCCGAGTGTAGACCTTCTGAATCGCATATCCTCCCGGACGCCGGACCCGGTAGTAGTAAATTTCCTCGAGGTCTACCTCGGACGGCGGGTTGTGTACGTCATGCTTGTGTGGGGGATAGCTGGACCAGTTGCCCGCCGGAGTGTACACCTCGACGATCAGCAGGCGGTGCGCCGGAAACTCCGGCCGGATCATGTGGTGGATCTGCCGCGTCGCGTTCCCGCCGCCGCGAATCTCAACCTGCACCTCTTCCGGTTCCACCAGGCGTGCCTCGTGCTCCTCTTCCGCCTGTGAGAAGCACAAAGCCAAGTCGCAGCCGGCCTCCGTCGTGACGCGGAAGCCCGTGTTCGGCGGCAGGTACAGCGTGTACGGCCGCCCGTCAAAAACGTGCGCCCGCGCCCCGAAGCCGCGCCACTCGCCCCGCGAAGACACGACCGAGCAGCGCCCCCCGAGCACCACGATCGCCAGTTCGCGCTGCGCCGTCTCCGCTTCGTGCCGTCCGTCCGCGCCCAGCTTCACATTCTCAAATGCCAGGTACTGGTAGCCGAAGTGTTCCACGCGGCCCGTGAACCTCTCCGGCGATACCAACAGTTCGTTCTTCATCGATTCCCCCTCGGGCCGGCGGTGGACTCCCGCACGATCAGTTGCCCTTCCACCGTCAGGTTGTGAGTGCCAACCGCCCCGTCGAAAATCTGCAGCAGAGTCTCCATCGCCATGCGCCCCATTTGCCGCATGGGCTGCCGAACGGTAGTCAGCGGCGGCTCCAGATATTGGCTCATGTACAGGTCGTCAAAGCCGGCCACCGAAACGTCGTCGGGAACCCGGAGGCCTTCGACGCGGATCTGCCGCATTGCTCCCAGGGCCGACATGTCGTTATAGCAGAATACCGCCGTCGGCCGCCCGGGTAGAGCCAGAAGCTGCGCCATGGCCTGCTGTCCGCCTTCAGGCTTGCCGTCTCCGTGCGCCACCAGTTCGGGCGCAAACCCCATCCCCGCTTCCTCCACGGCTCGGCGGTATCCCGCGAAGCGCTCGGTATCGGACTGGTGCCCGAAGCGGTCGCCCAGGTAAGCGATGCGCCGGTGGCCCAGCTCAATCAGGTGCCGCGTTGCCTTCAGGCTGGCCTCCACGTTGTCGATCAGCACCGAGTGAGCGAACTGGCTCGGATGCTGGTTGTTCAGCAACACCACGGGAATGCGCAGCCGCTCCATCAGTGGAACATAGAGCGCACCGACCCGCGAAGAGGTGACGATGATCCCGTCCACCCGCCTCTCCTCGAAAGAGCGCACCACCCGCATCTCCCGCTCCGGCTGCGCGTTCGAGTTGGCCAGAAACACCGAGTAGCCGCGCTCCTCCGCCGCGTCCTCTATCCCGTCGACTACCCCAGCCACGAACGGATCGGCGATGTTGGTGACCACCACCCCGATCGTATTGCTGCGCCCCATCACCATGGTGCGCGCCGCGGCGCTGGCCCGGTAGCCGGCTTCGTCCGCAATCTTGCGGATTCGCGCCGCCGTCTCCGGATTCACCTGCTTGCTGCCGGTCAAGGCGCGGGAAACCGTCGAATGCGACACCTGAGCCATGCGTGCGATGTCCTTGATGGATGCGTTCCGTGGCGTGTCGTGGGTGCCCATGGGATGGCCCACCTGTTCCAATGCAGGCATATGGGGAAGACGGCCGATTCTGCACACGTGTGCAGAACTCAGCTCATCTTATGATACGTTTTTCCGTATTGTCAATCGGGTCTTGCCGCTCCCGTGAAACTCAAGAATGACGCGAGGTCCCGCAGGATATCTCATGGAAAAGAAACGTACTTTCCCGCCTCGCCCCTGCCGCACAAACGGGAGCGACGGGGTTGTGCAGCACACTTTGCCGGAAGCGGTATCGAGGTTGACCAGCCGTCATTGACTCGACAACAGGAACGCTGTATGATTTTCACGTCTGCTGCAAACGTGTGCGATAACATAGCGCAGATTGAGCCGCGCGTCCGCGCTCACCGGAGGCGGCGCATGACACGCAACCGTAATGGCAGTGTAAACACCGGTTCACGTTGGGCCGCTACCCTTATGGGTTAGGAAAGGCAATTCTATGACTAAACTCAATAGAATCACTGTATTGCTCGGCGGCTTTCTCCTGGCAGGTTGGCTCCAGGCGCAGTTTGAAACCGCCGAGGTCCTGGGCACTGTTCGCGATCCGTCGGGTGGAACCATACCGAAAGCAACCGTGACGCTCACCAATCAGGACACCGCAATCAAGGTCCAGACATCGACCGACGAGAACGGCAACTTCGATTTCTTCAACGTGAAGGTGGGCCGCTATTCCCTGGTGGTGGAGCACTCCGGGTTCTCCAAGGCCACCGCCACCGACGTGGTGGTCAACGTGGGCGCCCGGCAGCGCGTGGACTTCGCCATGCAAGTGGGCGCCGTTACCGAATCCGTCGAGGTGACCAGCGTGGCGGCCACCCTGGAGACCGATTCCAGCGAACATAGCCAGGTGATCAGCACTGCGGCGGTCGCGGAACTTCCGCTCAACGGCCGCAATTATGCTGACTTGGCCCTGTTGTCCACCAACGCCGTCAAGTCTCCGATGGCAATCTCCTTCTCGGCCAGCGGCACGCCGCGGGAAGGCGCTTTTAACGTCAACGGCATGCGCAGCACATACAACAACTTCCTGCTCGACGGCCTGGACAACAACGCCTATGGAACCAGCAATCAGGGCTATTCCGCCCAGTTGGTGCAGTTGTCGCCGGATGCGCTCGCCGAATTCAAAGTCATCACCAGCAACTACAGCGCCGAATACGGACGCGTGGGCGGCGCGGTGGTGAGCGCCGTCATGAAATCCGGAACCAACGAACTTCACGGCTCGGCCTACGAGTACCTGCGCAACACCAGTCTGAACGCCACCGGCTTCCTCTTCAGCCCCGCCGTCTTCGTCAAGCCCACCTTGCAGCGCAACCAGTTCGGGGCCACCATCGGCGGGCCGTTTATCAAGAACAGGCTCTTCTTCTTCGCCGATTATGAGGGCTTCCGGCAGTTGCAGCGCTATCTCAATTTCGACTCCATTCCCAGCATGACCGATCGCCAGGGTATTCTCCCAGTCGCCGTCGTCAACCCGCTGACGGGAGTGGTCTATCCCGCCAACACGCAGATTCCGGTCGCGCAGTTGAATCCGTTCGCGGCCGCGGTCTTGAGCGGACTGCCGCCGACCAACGGCCCCGGACGCTCCAACAACGACGAGGCGTTGCTGCTCATCCGCGACTACGGCGACAAATTTGACGCCAAGCTGGACGGCCAGATCAACGACCGCATGACGGCCTTCCTGCGTTACAGCCAGCGCAAGGACTTGCAGTATTATGCGCCAACCCTGACCGGGCCGTCCGGCGGTGACGGCAACGGCTATATTCACGTCGTCGATCAGAACGCTTCGTTCGGCTACACCTGGACCGTCACGCCGGCCTCTCTCCTCGAATTCCGCGTAGGCTTCTCCCGCATGCTTGCCGGCAAGGTGCCGCCATATTTGGGCGGCCCGAGCATGGCTTCCATGTTCGGCGGCTTTCAAGGCCTGCCCACCACGCCAAACCTCACCGGCGGCATTAATACGCAGACCATCAGCGGACTCACCGCCATGGGCCGCCAGACCAGCAACCCGCAGTTCCAGAACCCCACCTCCTGGGATCCCAAGCTCAATTATTCGAAGACCCTGGGCCGGCATTCTCTCAAGGTGGGTTACCAGTACCTGCCGATCCGCACCGAGATTCTGGATACTAATCCGCTTTATGGTCAAGACACGTACACCGGGTTGTTCAGCAGACCCACCTGCGCGCAACTGGGCCAGCCTTCCACCTGCACGGTCCCCAGCGATTCCACCAGCTACAGCCTGGCGGATTTTATGTTTGGCGTTCCCAATCAAATCAACTTGGGGAGCTATACGGTCATCAATCTGAGGCAGTTCGTGCACTCGCTGTACGTTCAGGACGACTATCGGGTGAGCGCGAAGCTTACGCTCAACATGGGGCTGCGGTGGGAGTTCGCCTCCCCGCTGTATGAGCGCGATAACAATTACTCCAATTTCGACCCCAACACCAACTCGATGATCAAAGCCACCGGCGGCAGCCTGTTTCAGCGCGGCCTGGTGCACCCCGACTACAAGGACTATGGGCCGCGGCTGGGCTTGGCGTACAGCCTCGATCCCAAAACCGTCGTCCGCGCCGGATATGGCATCAGCTACACGTTCTTCAACCGGCCCGGGAGCGCCCAGGAGGGGATTAACGCTCCCCAGGCCCTGTTCGGCGTCCTTACCCAGTCAATCCCCGCGGGCGGCCCGGTGCCCGCCACCTTCCTCACCACGCCGAACAGCTTCAGCACCAACATCGCCAGCCCCGCGGCCTTCAATCCAGCCAACTCCAACGTGGTCTATACTCCTCCGGACAGCAAGTGGCCGTATATCCAAAACTGGTTCTTCTCGGCGCAGCGGCAACTGCCCAAGGACTGGGTCCTCGAACTTGCCTACAACGGCAACCACAGTCTGCGCCTTCCCATCATCGCCGATTACAATCAGGCGGCTCCGAACCAGCCGGGTCAAAATCTGCCGGTCACCGCGCGCGTGCCCATACCGGCGTTCGGGCCTATTACGTGGCTGTATCCGGCCGGCAACAATCACTACAACGGCCTCTCGGCCCGCGTGGAGCACCGTTTCGCCAAAGGGCTGTACCTGCTGAACTCGTTCACCTGGGGAAAAGCCATGGGCGATTCCGAACAGGCGCTGGAGTATTACGCGGGCTACTACCAGGCCAATCCGCAGAACATTCGCAATCTGGCCGCGGAAAAAGGGCTCTCCGCGTTTGACGTGAAGTTGAACAATGTCACCAGCGTGGTCTACCAGCTTCCCTTTGGCAAGGGCCGTCCATTCGGCGCTAACATGAATCCCGTGCTGGATGCGTTGCTAGGCGGATGGCAAGTCACCAGCATCAACAGCGCTCACACCGGCACCCCGTTGGACGTGACCTATGGCGCCACTGGCGCCAATATCGTCAGCTCGCTTTCCAACGATTATCGCGGCCAGCCCTTCCTCCGCCCCAACGTAAGCGGCAGCGCCGTCAGCCAGAGCCGCTCCGCCATGCTGAACACCTATTTCGCCGGGTATACCTTCACGACGCCGCCCGCCAGCGCGCCCTACGGCAATGTCGGCCGGAATTCGTTCCGCGCTCCCAACTTCGATCAATGGGATTTTTCGGCCGACAAGAATTTCCGCATTCGCGAAAGAGCCCGCGTGCAATTCCGGGCGGAGTTCTTCAACGTTCTGAACCACACGAATTTCGGCATACCCAACACCCAAACCACCAGTGCGGCCTTCGGGACGATCCGCTCCACCTATCCGTCGCGGCAAGGCCAATTCGCCTTGAAACTGATCTTCTGACGCGGGCTGCAATCCAACCCATGGAACCGGATGGCAGGCTACGAGGGCAGTGATCACCCGGCGATCATCTTCAGCCCCTTTGATTTCGCCTGATGAACGGCGAGCGGGCGGATCAGACGCCCGTCTTGAATATTGCCTCGGTAATCCACCCACCACCACCAGTTCAACCAACAACAAATTCCACTACCCCCGAATCCCTCCTCCCGTCGTGCTAAACCTGAAAATAGAAGCTTCGTTTTATGCGTCTTCCCTTACTCCACTCCGGCGCGCCGCCCGCCACCCCCTTGTCGATGCGGGTGACGCAAGTTGCCGAAAACCCCGGCTTTGTGGCGGATCTTCCCGAAACGGGTCGCAAGATGCGTCACATCGCACCTGCCGCATCGCTGGGGAGACCGGAAATTGATCTATGACCAGATCCGAAATGTACCGTCGGCTCCGGGCGCATACCGGCCCGTGGGACCTGATCGTCGTGGGCGGCGGCGCCACCGGCGTGGGTGTGGCCATCGATGGCGCTACTCGCGGATACGATGTCTTGCTGCTGGAGCAGCACGATTTCGGCAAGGGCACTTCGAGCCGCAGCACCAAGCTGGTCCATGGCGGAGTCCGGTACCTCGAGCAAGGCAACGTGTCCCTGGTGATGGAAGCCTTGAAAGAGCGCGGCCTGCTGGCACAAAATGCGCCCCACCTGGTCCACAACCTGGGATTCGTCGTGCCAAACTACGAATGGTGGGAATCTCCCTTCTACGGCATCGGCTTGAAGCTCTACAACCTGCTCGCCGGCAAGTACGGGTTTGGCGCTTCCCGCATCCTTTCCCAGGAGGAAACGCTTCAACTGCTCCCCAATCTGCGCACCGAAGGGCTTCGCGGCGGCGTGATCTATTTCGACGGCCAGTTTGACGACTCGCGGCTGCTCATCAACCTGGTGGCTACCGCGTTCGAACAGGGAGCGATTCTTCTGAATTACGTCCAGGTCACGGGACTTAGCAAGGATGCGGATGGATTCGTGAACGGCGTCCGTGCCAGGGACATGGAAACCGGCGGCGAGTTGGCGATCGCGGGCAAGGTGGTCGTCAATGCCACCGGCCCATTCAGCGACCGCCTTCGGCGCCAAGCCGATCCGGCGGTGGAGCCGATGATCGCTCCCAGCCAGGGAATCCATCTGGTTTTCGATGGCTCCTTTCTGGCGGGCGAGAGCGCCATCATGGTGCCCCATACCAGCGATGGGCGAATCCTGTTTGCCATCCCCTGGCATGGTCACACGGTCGTCGGCACCACCGACACGCCGATTCGGGAACCCTCGCTCGAACCGGTCGCCCTTGACGACGAGATCGAATTCATCCTGCAAACGGCATCGCTTTACCTCGCTAAAAAACCCACTCGCTCCGACGTTCTCAGCGTGTTCGCGGGCATCCGTCCGCTGGTACGGATGAAAGATGCCGGGAATACCGCGTCCCTTTCCCGCGATCACACCATCCGCATCGAGAACTCCGGCATGATCACCATCTGTGGGGGAAAATGGACCACGTATCGCCACATGGCGGAAGACTGCGTCAATCAGGCGGCCACCCTGGCCCGCCTGCCGGAAAAGGAATGCGTGACACACCATCTGAACATCCACGGTTTTCACACCAGCCCGGAGCGGTTCGGCTCGCTGAAAGCCTACGGCTCCGATGCTCCCGCCATCGCGGCATTCAGCGAGGTGGATGCTTCCCTGGCCCAACCGCTCCATACGGCCCTGCCCTATACCGCGGCGGAAGTGGTCTGGGCGGCGCGCCGCGAAATGGCGCGCACGGTGGAAGACGTCCTCGCCCGGCGGACGCGCGCGCTCTTCCTGAATGCGCGCGCGGCGGTCGAAATGGCCCCCCGGGTGGCGGGCTTGCTGGCGGTGGAACTGACGCGGGATGCGGCATGGAAGGCGGCGCAGGTGGCAGGCTTTAACGAGACGGCCAGGAATTACTTCCTGAACGCGGTGTAGCCACGTGAATCATTCCGCTCCCTTGCTGGAGGTACGCAACATCTCGAAGTCGTTCGGCGGGATCGCCGTGCTCGAGGCGGTTCATTTCGATCTGCGCGCGGGAGAGGTGCATGCCCTGGTGGGTGAGAATGGCGCCGGCAAATCCACGCTGATGAATGTCGTCAGCGGTGTCGTGCGGCCGGATGCGGGCCAACTGCTCTGGGAGGGCCGCCCCATCCAACTGGAGGGCCCGCGCCACGCCCGCGCGCTGGGCATCGGCTTTGTGCACCAGGAATTAGCGCTGGTGCCGCAGTTGAGCGTGGCGGAAAACGTTTTTCTGGGCCGCCACCCGGTGATTCGCGGCTTCGTAAACTTCCGGCAAATGCACGAGAGGACCCAACGCGTCCTGGAACACTTGGAACACCGGATCGACTCGCACCGGCCCGTGGCGGAATTGAGTCTGGCGGAGCGGCAGATTGTCGAAATCGCCCGCGCGGTCGTCTTCGAGAGCCGCCTCATCATCATGGACGAGCCAACCGCTCCCCTGGCCGACCGGGATGCGGAAGCTCTGTTCCGATCCATCCGGTTGTTGCGGGTCCGCGGCGTGGGCGTGATCTACATTTCCCACCGGCTCCAGGAGATTTTCGAAATCTCGGATCGCGTGACCGTACTGCGCGATGGCCAGCGGGTGCTGACGCAACCGACCTCGCAGGTCACCCGCGAAGAACTGGTGCGCGCCATGATCGGAACCGAGCTGAAGGAGCGGCTTGGATCGGCGGTAGCGAGTAGCGCACAGGCGGAGGAGCTTCTTCGCATCCAGGGTTCCATCAGGTTGACGGTCCATCGTGGCGAAATCGTCGGCTTGGCCGGGCTGGCCGGCGCGGGACGAACCAGGCTGCTGGAGTGGTTGTTCGGAGCCGCGCGCGCGGCTGGCAGCGAGGTCTTGGTGAGCGGCCGGCGCGTGAAACTGCGCTCGCCGGTGGACGCGATCCGCCAAGGCCTCGCATTGGTTCCCGACGATCGCAAGACCAAAGGCCTGATCTTGGGCGCGTCCGTGCTGGACAACATCGCGCTGGCCGGCGGGCGCACCCGGTTCTGGATCCGCCGTTCGCAGGAAGAGCGGGCGGCGCAACAATGGATCGGCAGTCTGCGCATCAAAGCGGCAGCAGTAAGCCAGCCGGTGGTCTATCTGAGCGGCGGCACGCAGCAAAAAGTGGTGCTGGCCAAGTGGCTGTTCGCCGGTGCCCGCGTGTTCCTCCTGGATGAACCCACGCGCGGCATCGACGTAGGGGCCAAGGCCGAAATCTACGATATGATCCGCACGTTGGCCCGCGATGGCGCGGCCGTACTGATGGCATCTTCTGAACTCGAGGAACTGATGGGACTGGCGGACCGGATCGTCGTCATGCACCGCGGAGGTATCGCCGGGGAAGTAACCCGCGCCGAAGCAACCGAGGAAAGAATCATGCACCTGGCAACCGGAGGCTCCGATTGAGTGAAGCCATCCGGCCGGCGCCCAAGCCCCGCCACGTCCTGTCCCTGGCCAATCTGCTCCGGAGATTCGGCCCTTTGTTGGGCCTGCTGATTCTTTGCGGAGCTTTAGGTGGCGCGTCCGACCGGTTCCTTACAGCCGATAACCTGCTCAACGTCTGCCGCCAGTCGGCTGTCAACGCGCTGGTTTCCCTGGGGCAATTGGTGGTGATCATCACGGCCGGAATCGACCTCTCGGTGGGCTCGATCCTGGGGCTCTGCTGCGTCACCGTGGCGCTGTTGATGCACGGCGGCGTCCCACCGCTGATCAGCGTGATGGGCGTGCTCGCCCTCGGCGCGGCGCTGGGCGCCATCAACGGGATTCTACTGACCAAATTGCACTTGCCGCATCCGTTCATTCCGACGCTCGGGATGATGAACGTGGCACGGGGACTGGCGCTGGTCATTTCGGGCGGTTTCCCCGTTTCCGAGTTGCCTTCCGGGTTCCGGTTCTGGGGTGCGGGGTCGCTTGGCTGGATTCCCGCGCCCGTGATCCTGGTCATTCTGTTCAGCGCCGCTTTCTACGGGTTCCTGAGCCGCACCACCATTGGCCGCGACATCTACGCGATCGGCGGCAATTGGCAGGCCGCCCGGCTGTCCGGAGTGCCGGTGGACGCCCGGTTGGTTCTGGTGTATGCGCTCAGCGGCCTGACCGCGGCCGCCGGTGCCATCGTCCTGGCGGGCCGGATGAACTCGGGCTTTCCGCTGGCCGGGGTTGGCGGCGAACTGGATTCGATTGCCGCCGTGGTGATTGGCGGCGCCAGCTTTTTAGGCGGCGTCGGCACGGTAAGCGGCACCCTGGTCGGCGCGCTCATCATGGGTGTATTGCGCAACGGCCTCAACCTGCTCAATGTGTCCGCCGCGTGGCAGACGGTTGTGATCGGGATTGTGATTGTGGCTGCCGTTTGGGTGGACATCGTGCGGCAGCGCGCCGTGGGGTAGACCTCCTGGTCTGCGTCTTGCCTGTCGTGGAAAGGTAGAACCGAATGGTATGACGACACTGAATGTAGGGCTGATTGGCGTGGGCCGGATGGGCCGCATGTATGGCCAGTACCTGGCCCGCCGGGTGCCGGGCGTAGCCCTGGTTGCCGTCGCGGACCGCAAGCCCGGTCTGGCCGAATCGTTTGCCGGCGAGTTCGGAATTTCCCGGTGGTACGCCAATCACCAGGACCTTCTGAACGATCGCGAGATTGAAGCGGTAGCCATCGTTACCTCCACCAACACGCACAAGCAGGTCGTCACGGATGCGGCCAAAAGCGGAAAGGCGATCTTCTGCGAGAAACCGATTTCACTGACGCTCGATGACGCTCGCGAAATGATCGCGGCGGCCGAGGCCGCGAGCGTATTCTTCCAGATGGCATTTCAACGCCGCTTCGACGCGGGTTACCTCGCGGCCATGCGCAAGCTCGCAGCCGGGGCCATCGGCGAACCCGTCATGTTCACGTCCATTTCACGCGATCCTTACCCCCCGCCGCTGGAGTTCTGCGATCCCAAGGTTAGCGGCGGGTTGATCGCCGATATGGGCGTTCACGATTTCGATGTCGCCCGCATGTACATGGGAGAGGTAAGCCGCGTGCATGCCATCGGCGGGACTTTGGCCTACCCTGAAATGAAGTCCGTGGGCGACATCGATAATGCCATCGTCGATCTGGTTTTTCAAAACGGCGCCGTTGGCGTGGTACAACTGAGCCGTAACGCCGCCTTCGGATACGACATTCGTGGCGAAATATGGGGAACCAAAGGCTCCATTCAAATCGGCTATTACCGGCAAACTCCGATCCTCATGCTGACTCCCGAAGGCATCACGCACGACGCCGTGCCGTACTTCATGGAGCGCTTCGAAAATGCCTATCTCGCCCAGATTCAGAACTTCGCCGAGCATGTACGAAAGGGCCTTCCGCCTTCCATCACGGGAGCCGATGCCGTGGCCGCGTTGCGCATCAGCTTGGCCGCGAACCGCTCGCTGCGCGAAAGGCGGCCCATCGATGTTGAGGAGTAAGGGCGCCGCCACCGCCGTCACGTTCCTCATCGGCGTTTTGCTGTTGGGATCGTGCGGGCGCGGCAGCCGGAGCAAAACGCTCGATATCACGCTCGTAGCCAAAGCTCTCGACAGTGAATGGTGGCAGCGCGTCAAAGCGGGTGCGGAGGCTGCCGCCCAGGCCTATCCCGGCGTCCGCTTGGCCGTGCTGGCGCCCGAGCGTGAAGTGAATATCGACCAGCAGGTCTCCATTCTGGAAGATCAGATCACTAAAGGGGTGGCCGCGCTGGCGGTCGCGCCCACGGGCGCCGCCGAACTGATCCCGGTTCTCGATCGCGCCCATGCGGCAGGCATCCCCGTGGTCATCTTCGACACGGATATCAACTGGGTGTCCAAGCTGAGTTACGTTGGATCGGACAATCGCCGGGCCGGCCGCCTGGCCGGAGAATATATCGGCAAGATTCTCGGCGGCAAGGGCCGGGTGGCCGTGATCCGCGGCATTCTGGGTGTCGCGACCCATGAGGACCGTCTGGCTGGTTTTCGGGAAGCCCTTCGCGATGCGCCGGGAATCGATTGTGTGGCCGTGCAGCCGGCTAACAGTGAACGCGCTTTGGCAATGTCGGTGATGGAAAACCTCTTGACCAGATACCCGGACCTGCTTGCCGTCTTTGCCACGAACGATCAGATGGCGCTGGGCGCGGTGGAAGCCATCGCCGCTCGCAATCTGACGGGCAAGGTTGCCGTCGTGGGAGTCGACGCGACCTACGAGGCCGTTCGTGCGGTGCAAGCGGGCCGTCTGGCGGGCGATGTCGCGATGTACCCCGATAGGCTGGGCCGGAGCGCGGTGGAGGCGGCGCTGAGAGCGGCACGGGGCCAGCCCATCCCGAAGAAGATCGAAGTGGACGAGACGCTGGTGACCAAAGACAACGCCGCCGGGTTCTTGAAGTAACCCGTTACCGCAAGGACAGGGCCTTCAAGTCCGCGGAGGGAAACGGGACATCCAAATACGCAGCCAGCGTCGGAGCGACGCTGCGTAAATCGATCTCACCGAGGGCGAGGCCTGGCCGCACGCCGGGCCCCGCCATAAAAAACGAGGCAAGCATTTCCGGATGCGACGGCGAATAGCCGTGAGCGCCCCCGTTCGTCGTGCTGACCAAAGCTCCCACGGCATTCACGGCGGCGAAGTTGGCTCGCATGTCCACCCAAAACGCGGCCTCCGGGTTCCCGCCCTGGTTCGCTATCGCTTGGCGGTCCAGAATCGCGGCGATGCCGTTCGCTGGATCAGCGGCAAGGCCGCGCAACACCCGTTCCACGCGGGCGCGGCTCGCTTCGTCCCTGGCGTCTTTCAACAGAATGGCGGCCGATCCGCCATCCACTTTCGGAAATGCCTTCCAATCCACCACCAGCGGCGCTCCCCGGAAACCGCTGCCTTTCCCCAGCGTGACCAGCCCCTGCTCCGCGAAGGCTTTCATCAGGTTGAGACTGCGGTTGATGCCGGAGAAACCATGATCGGAAACGATGCAGATCGCGTAGTCCGGATAAGCCGCGCGCATCGCGTCCTCCAACTGCCCCAGCATCGCGTCGATCTGCTCCAGTGTCCGATTGGATTCGGGGCTGAAGGGCCCGGTGGCGTGCTGCAGGTGATCGAGCGCCGCCAGGTGGACCGTCATGAATTGCGGTTTCCCGTGCCGCAGAATCCAGATGGCATACCGTGTTCGCGCCAAATCGGTTGGGATTGCGTCATCGAGGTCGAGACGATAAGCACCCGCATCCTTGGCAATCTCCTCAACCAGCCCGGGTGTGCTCACCGCGCGCAGCAATTTGAGGTCGTCGGCGGTCTTCTGGGTTCGCCAGTACTCCGGCACGTTGTAGCGGATGCCCTTCGCGCCCACGGTCACGGGCCAGGAAACGCTTCCAACCGTCAGTCCGGCCTTGGCCGCGGCCTCCCATAAGGTGGGCACGGCGATGTCTTCGCTGTACCAATACCAGCCTTCGAAGTTCATGCCCAGCGGATCGAACGTAGTGTTGGTATAAATCCCATGCTTCGCCGGCCAGACCCCGGTCACGATGGTGGTGTGGCTGGGATAGGTGACGGTGGGCAACACGCTCCGCACACCGGACGCATGCGCGCCCTCCTGCAGGATGCGTCGCAAATGGGGAATCTTCAGGGCGTGCTCGCCGGCCTGGAGCACGGCGTCGGGCCTGAGGCCGTCCACCGAAATCAGCAGGACCGCTCGGCTGGCGCCGGACACCCATGAACACGCCGCCAGCAGCGAGATAAGGAGAGACGCGTAACGGAACATAGCGGTCTGCCCCACTCACTTCGTCGTGAATCGCTTGATGAAGTTGGTGTCAAAGCGGCCGGCCTGAAAATCGGGATCGGCCAAAATTCGCTGGTGCAGAGGGATCGAGGTATAAATGCCCTCCACGATGAACATGTCGAGCGCACGGCTCATGCGCCGGATGGCTTCCCCGCGGCTGGAGCCGTAAGCGATCAGCTTGGCCACCAGGGAATCGTAGAACGGCGGAATCACGCAATCGGTGTAGGCCCACGTGTCCACGCGCACGCCGATGCCGCCGGGCAGATGAAAGCCCGTGATGCGACCGGGCGACGGGACAAAGGTCTCCGGGTTTTCCGCGTTAATGCGGCACTCGATGGCGTGACCGCGCAGACTCACCGGCTCGGGGACGATATCCCGCAGCCTCTCGCCCTGCGCGATTCGAATCTGCGCCTTGACGATATCGATGCCGGTGACGAACTCGGTGACCGGGTGCTCCACCTGCACGCGGGCATTGACTTCGATGAAGTACAGCTTGCCCGCTTCGTCCATCAGGAACTCGACCGTCCCGGCATTGGTGTAACCGGACTTCGCGATCGCCTTGCGCAAGGCGGCGGAGAGCTCCGCGCGCTGCGGATCGGTTACCGCGGGCGAGGGCGATTCCTCCAGCAGCTTCTGGTGCCGGCGCTGAATGCTGCATTCGCGCTCTCCCAGAATCTCCACGCTGCCGTGCTCGTCGGCCAGAATCTGGAACTCGATGTGGCGGGGCGCGCCGACGAATTTCTCCAGGTAAACATCGGGTGAGCTGAAAGCGGAGCCGGCTTCCTGCTGCGCCTGCACCATCAGCGATGGCAATTCGGAAGCCTCATTGACCACGCGCATGCCGCGGCCGCCCCCGCCCGCTGAGGCCTTGATAATGACCGGGTAGCCGATACGATTGGCGGTATCGAGTGCCTCTTCGGGTGTAGCGACCACGCCGGCGGACCCCGGCAGCACCGGCACGCCCATCTCCCGCATGAAAGCGCGGGCGCGTTCCTTGACGCCCATCAGCCGGATCACCTCCGGGCGCGGGCCGATGAACTTGATGCCCGAGGTTTCGCAGATTTCGGCGAAACCGGCGTTCTCGCTGAGGAAGCCGTATCCCGGATGGATGGCATCGGCATTGGTGATTTCGGCGGCGCTGATGATCGACGGCAGGTCCAGATAGCTGCGCGCGCTCTTGGCCGGGCCAATGCAGATCGCCTGGTCGGCGAAACGCACGTGGGAGCTGTAGCGGTCGGCCTCGGAATAGACTGCCACCGTTTGGATTTCGAGCTCCTTACAGGCGCTGATGACGCGAACGGCGATCTCGCCGCGGTTGGCAATCAGGATCTTCTTAAACCGCACGGACGGCAAACAGGGCCTCCCCGTACTCCACCGGTTGCCCGTTCATGACCAGCTTGCTTTCGACGATGCCGGAAGTCTCGGCTTCGATCTCGTTCATGAGTTTCATCGACTCGATGATGCACAGAACCTTGCCGGGCTGGACGCGCTCGCCCACGCGCACGAATGGCGGTGCGTCGGGGGAAGGGGATTCGTAAAAGGTGCCGACGATGGGCGACTTGACGAGCACCAGGTTCGGATCGGCTGCCGGTTTGTCCGCCTTCTCTTTGCCCGGCTCGGGCGCCGCCGCAGCCGGGTGGAACGCCGGTTGCGGCATGGGCGCAGGCGGCGTCGCAAAGGAAGGCGCCATCACGATCTCTTGCGGCTGTACAAAGCCGCTGCGGCGAATCCGTACCCGGTTCTCGCCGCGCTGGACTTCCAGCTCCGCGATGCCCGTTTCCGTCGCAAGTTGGATCAGCTCACGAATTTCATCGACAGTCATCAATGGATTAGCTTAACAGAGTGGCACGGCCATTCTTGGCTGTGTTGTTTTTGGGGTGGTGCCTTGGCCTGAGCGCGCCGGGCTCTGGCCACAACGGGGGGGTCTTTCCTTAACGAATTTGCAAGATCCCATATGGTATCGGCGCAATCCCGGAGGTATACTAAGCCCATACAGGTGTTAAATTCCTGGTTTAGGGTCCGTCCGCCCGGATGGCTGACTCGAGCACCGGCGGGACGGATCTGGGGAGTTGTAATGCGAAAAATAACGTGGATGTTAACGGCGGCCTTGTTGTGTCTGGGCCCCTGGATAGCAAACGGGCAAGAGGTGAGCGCCGGCATTACCGGCCGCATCACGGACCCTTCGGGAAGCGCCATTGTGGCCGCCACGGTCGTGGCCAAGGACCAGGATCGCGGAACCGAATGGCCCACCACCTCCAACGAAGACGGTATCTATAACTTCCCGCGTATTCCGCTGGGAACGTATTCTTTGAAAATCGAAGCTAAGGGCTTCAAGACCTATGTAGCGCCGGCCCTCACGCTCGAAGTCAACCAGCGTGCCCGCCTTGACGTGAAGATGGAGATCGGCGGCATCACCGAGACGGTCACCGTGTCCGCGGAAGGTGCGCTGCTGCAGACCGATACCACGCAAGTCGGTTCAGTAATCAGCGCGGAGACCATCGTCAACACGCCGCTGGTCACCCGCAACCCGATCGCCCTGACCTTGCTGGCGCCGGGCGTCATGGCGACGGACCCGTCCAGCTTCAACAATGGCGTCCGCACTACCGGCGGCGGCCGACCCTACGTCAACGGCAACCGCAAAGAAGGCAACAACTTCCTTCTGGACGGCGTGGACAACAACCAGACTACGGACAATCTCTCGGCGTATCAGCCAAATTTGGACGCCATTGCGGAATTCAAGATGATCACCAACAATGCGTCGGCCGAGTTCGGCAATTTCCAGGGCGGCATCATCAACGTGGTGATCAAGTCGGGAACGAACGAGTTCCACGGCAACGCCTTCGAGTACTTCCGTAACGATAAGCTCAACGCCAACAACTGGGGGCGCAACTGGACCGTCGGGCAGAACTTCCGCTCGCCCATCCGCTGGAACCAGTTCGGCGGCACCTTCGGCGGCCCTGTCAAGAAGGATAAGCTGTTCTTTTTTGCCGACTATCAAGGTCTGCGCCGCGCCACCCCGCCCAGTGTCTCCGCCACCACCGTCATGCCGGCTTCCTGGCGCCAGGGCGATTTCTCGAACCTGTTGAACTCAGCCTACTCCGGCGTCAGCGGCGGCATCCAACTCTACAATCCCTTCTCGGAAGACGCCACCACCGGCGCGCGCGCGCCGTTCCCCAACAACCAGATTCCGGTCAGCATGTTCAATCCGGTGGTCAAGAACCTGTTTGCCAACACGTCTCTCTATCCGATGCCGGCGCTGGGCCAGAACGTGGTTACCGACACCAACTATTTCTACACCGGGTCGAGTTACGTCAAATCGGACCAGGGCGACATCAAGCTGGACTTCAAGGCATCGTCGAAAGACGACCTGAGCGCGCGCTATTCCAACGGGCGCCAGGATCAGCCCGGCGTGAATACCGCGCCCTTTCTGTACAACAGCTTCAACATTGCTCCGTTCCAGAACGGGGTGATCAACTGGACCCGTACCTTCGGTCCGCGGCTGGTGAACGAGGCCCGCGTGGGCGTGAACAACATCATGCTGAACAATGGCGGCGAGGACAAGGGACTGGGAGATATCGCCAGCAAGCTGGGGATGCAGAACGCCGGTTCGGGCCTGCTCTCGCTGCAGGGCTTCGCGTATATCAGCAGCCTCGGCAACGCCAATGTGGGGACGCAGCAGTTGTTTGCCGCCACTACCTACCACTATGCCGATAACGTGACCATCAGCCGTGGCCGCCACATGATGAAAACCGGCTTCAATATCCTGCGCGAGCAGCAGAACTTCTTCTATGCCGGCAACAACGGACGCACCGGATATATGGCCTTCAGCGGGCGGTTCACCGCCGCCAACGCCATCAACCCGGCGGGTAAACAGGTGGGCGAAGCCGACTTCATCCTGGGCCTGCCGGATAACTACGGCCGCGGCTTGAGCAACGGCACGTGGGGCCAGCGCAGCACCATCTGGGGCTTCTACTACCAGGACGATTGGCGCGTCAGCGACAACCTTACGCTGAACCTGGGTTTGCGTTGGGAATATCATACCCCTCTGATCGAAATCCACGACCGCCAGGTCAACTTCGGGTTGTTCAGCGGCCAGTTGGAATATGCCGGCCAGAACGGCAACAGCCGGGCGCTTTATAACGCGTACAAGAAGGACTTCCAGCCGCGTATCGGGTTTGCCTACACTCCCAGCATCCTGAGCAAGAAACTGGTGTTCCGCGGCGCGTATACCCTGTCGTCATTCCTGGAAGGCACCGGCACCAACCTCCGGCTGCCCCTGAACCCGCCCTTGGCCGCGGAAACCACGACCCTCTACAACACGCCGGCTTATGCCCTGCCTGGGAGCACGCTGGATCAGGGACTCTTCGGATTGAACAATCCGGACCCGTTCCACAACGCCACCATCCGGTTGTGGGATCCCGGAGTCCGGCCCGCGGAAGTCCAGCAATGGAACCTCACCGCGGAGTACCAGCTGCCTTCCGCAAACGTTCTCACGGTAGGATATGTTGGGCAGCACGGCACCCACCTGATGGTGGCCATGCCGTACCTCCAGAAGCAGATCATCGGCGGCAAACTCGTGAACAGCCCGTATCTGGGCGGCAACCCGACCCTGCAGAACGATATCAGCCAGATCTCTGGCACTTGTTCCTGCGCCAATCAGAAGTACGACGGCATGCAGGCCTCGCTGCATAAACGCTTCGGCAGCGGCGTCGAATACCTGCTTTCGTACACCTGGTCTCACGGCAGATCGGACTCTATCGGTTATTACGGCGAGGGCGGCCAGGCGGGCAGCCAGTCGGCCTACATGCAGAACCTGTACGACCGCTACGACGAATGGGGCCCGACGTACTTCGACGTCAAGCAG
>Ga0209698_10001192_pt1 | contig 30142 bp, 29 predicted proteins | sample LitLauG_LLR_2012_FD_187203 | JGI IMG/M metagenome (GOLD analysis project Ga0209698, IMG submission 187203) | Freshwater sediment microbial communities from Pennsylvania, USA - Little Laurel Run_MetaG_LLR_2012 (SPAdes) (version 2) | ecosystem: Environmental > Aquatic > Freshwater > Creek >... | reverse complement strand
ACTCCCACACAGCCTGCCGCCGCCGCAAGCACGCCACCGGGCCGGCGAAGACGGTGCCCGTGAACACGACGCCCGTCGCGCCCGGCGGGACGGGCGCCGGGGGCGCACCCGCGCCGGGGCCCGCGGCGCCCTCGCCTCCCGCACAGGAAGCACCGGCGGCGGGGCCTCCGGTGATCCCTCACGTGCAGATCACGGCAGTCGAGTTCAGGCTCACGCTGTCGCGCTCGAGCGTGCCGCACGGCAAGGTGATCTTCCAGTTCGTCAACAACGGGCAGGACGAACACAACGTCAACCTTCAGCCCGCGGAAGGCCCGGCCGCCGGGTCCTTCCCGAACACGCCCTCAAAGGGCGTCGTCAGCCAGACGATCGAAATGCGCGCGGGCGCCTACACGCTGTTCTGCTCGCTGCCCGAACACGAGCAGAAGGGGATGAGGGCGACGCTCACCGTCGAATGAGGCCAGCACTCCGGCGGGCGCCCGGCTGATCGGCCGCCCCTCAGAATTCGGCCAGGGGACGCACCTCGACCGCCCCTCCCATGCTCGCCGCCGGTATCAGCGACGCCAGCTCGATCGCCGCGCCGAGGTCGTCGGCCTCGTAGAACAGGTAGCCACCCAGTGCCTCCTTGGTCTCCGCGAACGGCCCGTCGGTCGTGAGCGTCCTGCCGTTCTTCACCCGCACCGTGCGTGCGCTCGACGGCGGCTGCATCCGCACGCCGGGGGTCACGCCCGGGGTGTCGTTGACGGCGCCATACGCCTCGTAGACCGCTCCCCTCTCGCCATCGGACAGGGCGTCCCACTCCGGTGAGCCGGGGAGCGGGGTCGTCCCCTGGTGGATCAGCAGCATGAACTTCATTGGTTCCTCCTTCGATCGGCCTGCGGTTAACCCCAAGACGAACGGGGACCGGGGATATCGACACCCGGCCGAGCGCTCAGCCGGCGGCCGCCGCCTGCGCATCGGCCTCGGCGATCGCCCGGCCGAGCGCCGTGTGCGCGCTGTGCAGGACCGGATCGCCATGGGAGGTCACGACACGCTCGATCGGCAGCGTGAGCAGCGGGCGCAGCAGCCCGGCCAGGCCTGCTCGATCGACGCGGACGTCGCTGAGCCAGCTCTCCGGGCACAGGCGCAGCTCGCCGTTGCCCGCTCCGAGGATCCTGTCCCCGGCGACGAGCGCGCGCACATCAGGCAGCCAGAACAGCGTCTCGCCTGCACCGAGCAGAGGCCGCGGCTGCACCCCGGAGGGGACGCGGTTCCACGCCATGCCCGAGTTGCCCGAGTAGCGCTCGGCGAGCTCCTCGCGATCGCGGCGGTGCCAGTGGATGGTGGTGAGGATCGACACCGGCCGGCCCGCGACCAGCTCGTCGAGCCCGGTGAGGAAGCCCGCGCGATCCTCCGACGGCAGCAGCGGGTCGATCAGCACAACCACGTCGGGCATGTCGTAGAGCACCGAGCCCACCATCCGGTCCCAGTCATCGGCGCTGCCCGGCGCTGCTCCGGGCCGCCAGTCTGGGTGCGGCGCGGTCCAGCGAAACAGGCCCGGGCATAGCTCCTGCGCGTCCACGGGCCAAGGCTACCCGCTGGCGGACCGTCAGCCGCGCTGTTCGGCGAGCTCGCGCGCGTGCCGGGCGCAGTCGACCAGGTACTGGCCGTTGCTTGCGGTCGCGCGCGCGCCGCGCCACGCCGTGAGCGGCACCTTCGGGCAGACGCGCGCCGCGGCGCGGCTCGCTTCGTTGCCGCCGAGATAGGAGTACCCGTCGCCGATCAGCACGTAGCGCGCCTGGCCGGAGCGCACGAGCCGCGCCAGGCCGGGCCCGTCGAGCGCCGGATCCACGCCGCCGTAGCCTCCGAGCGCGGACGCGCGCAGGCCGAGCAGGATCGGGCTGTCCGCAGTCAGCGACGCCTCGGTCAGGAGCTGGTAGCGGTCGGTCGCGCCGTTGGCGAGGATGTAGCGCATCAGCGCCAGCGTCGTCGCGAGCTGCGCTCGGCTGAGCTCGGCGCCGCCGTTGCCGCCCACGGCGCGCGGCCCCGCCGCCGGGAAGGTCCCCTCGACCGGGGTCCGCCAGGTCGTCGCCGAGTAGGCCAGCGGCGCGAACAGCAGGACGCACACGACTGCGATCAGGCCCGCCGGCGAGCGGCCCCGCACCCGCACGGCCGCGACGGTGGCAACGGCCGCGGCCGGAATCAGGAGCAGCTGCCACACCCGCAGGTAGTGGGCGTGGTGAAGCAGCGCGACCTGCACAGCGGCCGTGCCGAGGACGGCCGCCGCGAGCAGCGCGGCATACCGGCGGCGATCGAGCAGCCGCATCGAGGACAGCCCCGCACCGACCATCACGGCGGCTCCCGGCGCGAGCGCGGAGACGTAGTAGGGGTGCACGATGCCTTTGGAGAGGCTGAGGAACGCCGCCTCGATCAGGAAGAAGCCACCGAAGATGATCAGCCCCGCGAGCCGCGGATCACGCCGCGCCGGACGGGTGAGGGCCATCGCGACCATGCCGAGCATGGCGAACACGAGCATCCAGGCGCCCTGGTCGCCGAACCCGGTGCGGAACAGGCGCAGCAGCCCGGGTTCGGTGCCGAAGGAGATCGACGTTTCGTGGATCGTCGCCGCCACCTGCGGCGCCACGTCCGGCGCGGGGACGGGGAGACTCACGTGCGGCGCGCGAACGCGGGCGGCGGGCGCTTCCCGCTGCGGGACCACTTCCGTGTTTTCCTGCGGCCCGGGGCCGAATTCCTGCCCCGCGACCCGCCCGAAGCCGTTGTACCGGAATGTCAGCGACAGCTCCGAGTTGTCACGGGTGCTGCCCACATAGGGGCGCTGTGATGCCGGCGTGAGGTCGACGGCGAGGATCCAGGCGAGCGACAGCGCCGCGCACACGACACCGGCCACGAGCAGGTGCCCGATCCTCCTCCGCGGCGTGCCCGGGGCACAGATCAGGTAGGCCGCGGCGATCGGCGGTATCACCACGCACGCCGCCAGGCCCTTCGTGTTGAACGCGAGCGCCACGAGCACTGCGGACCCGATCAGGGCGCGCAGACGGCCGGACTCGCTCGCCCTCATCGCCGCTCCGCACGCGAGCGTCAGCAGGAGGATCAGGAGCGTGTCGACGTTGTTGTCGCGGGACACCGCGACGAACGACGGGAACACCGCGAGCGTGAGCGCGCTCGCAGTTGCCGCGAGCACCCCCCACCTGCGCACGACGATCAGATACAGCGCAGCCACCGCCGCCACTCCGGCGATCGCCTCGGGAAGCAGCAGGCTCAGCGGAGTGAAGCCGAACACCTTTGCGCTCACCGCCTGCAGCCACACGCCGAGCGGGGGCTTGTCGATCGAGATCAGGCCCGCGGGGTCGGCCGACAGGTAGAAGAAGTCATGCCATGAGCGCAGCATCGACTTGACGCCCGCCGAGTAGTAGACGTTGGCGTAGCCGTTCTGCCCGAGCGCCCACATGTTGAGCACCGCGGCGAGAGCCATCGCGGCGAACATCGGCCCGTACCGGCGCACGTCAAGGCGGCTGCGCCCCGGCTCGGGCTCAGGGTGGGCCGCCGGCTCAGGACGGATCGGGATGGTCTGTTGCATAGCGTGGCGACGGAACGTGCCGTGGCCCTCGGCGAGCGACCGTCCGGTCGATTTCTGCCGGCACCCGCCCGCCGCCCGGTGGACGACGCGACGACGTTTCCGGACGGTAGCAATTGCTTGCCCGCGCGACGCCGCAGATAACAGAGGGCCGGGCGAGGCTCAGCGGCGGCGGAGAACGTGCGGGGACGTGCGATGCACTCGTGTTCAACCTCCCCCGAAAGTGTCACCTCGTGTCGGAGCGCACCGCAGCGAAGGTGGTCACCGCCCGCACACCCGGTGCTGCGCCGAACAGGGAAGAGCCCTCCTCGATCATGGTGGCGTTGCCGAGATACCCCTGCTCTGCAGGCCCGCCGGAGGACGCGTCGCGCCGCCGGGCTCTAGGCTCTAGCCATGAAATTCAAGATCACGATCCACGCCCGCTCAGGAGCACCGCCCGATGCGCTGGACCTGCTCTGGGCGCGGCTCGGCAGCGACAGGGACGACGTCCGCTTCGCGAAGCCGGGCGTCGCGATCATCGCCACATGGATGTCCGAAGCACCCGTGACGATGGAGCGCGATGAACGCAAGGACGTCGGCCGGCGGGCGGTGTGGGACATCGTGAGCGACGTCTGCGAGGGCGCTCCGGATATCCGCAGCAGCTGGTTCGCGGTCAGCCCGCAGTCCTAGCCCGAGACAGCGGACATGATCGCGACGGCCACCACCTTCACGATCGAAGCTGAACATCTACTGCGGGCGCCCGGTCACCTGAACTGGTCGACCGTGACGCTGCTGTCGCTGGTCGTGTACGTCTACGCCGTCGAGATCGAGCGCCGCAACTGGAGCGCCGTACTGGCCGGGATCACCTTCTGGCTGATGGACTGGGCGAACGAGATCATCAACGCGCTCTTCCTGCACTTCGGCGGGCACGCCGCGCTGTGGACCGTCACGGGCTCGAGCAGCTTCGTGATCCTGATCGGCCTGAACGTGGAGATCTCGCTGTTCTTCGCCATCAACGGGGTGATCTTCGCGAAGCTGCTCCCCCCTGACCGGCGGCAGCGGATCCTCGGCATCCCCAACCGCTGGGCGCTCGCGATCGCCCTGTCGCTCGTGTCCGTCGGCGTCGAGCTGCTGCTGCACGCCGACGGCGTGTTCCACTGGTACTACTGGTGGTGGAACGTGGCGAGCTTCCCGGTGATCGTCGTGTTCGGCTACCTCACCTTCTACGTCGTCACCTTCTGGGTCTACGACATGCCCAGCAGAGCGAGACAGCTGCGCACCGTCGGCGCGCTCGGCTCCGGGGTGCTCGCGGCGGGACTCGTGTTCGGTCCCGTCCTCGGATGGCTGTGACCGTCGGCTGCGCGGCGGCGTCCCGACCGACGCGGTCGTCAGGATCACCCCGGTGAGCCATGTCTGAGCCGAGCGCGCGGGAGCTGCTTGAGGAGTGGCGGACGGTGATGGAATCCGTCATCTCCTCGGCCTCCTCCGCGGCGGGCCGGGCAGACCTGCCGCGCGACCTCCTGAACGCGACCCAGCGGCAGATCGAGATGGTGCAGGAGATCTTCGAGCGCGAGCGGCGCCTTCAGGCCGAGGTGACCGGCCGCGTGCTGGCCCCGATCGACGCGGTGTTCGACCTGCTCGAGGAAACCGGGTCGACGCTGAGGCGTCAGGCCGAGGCGCTTCAGGCCGCCGGGCGGGCGCTCGAGGAGACAGCCGAGCTGATGGCCGGGCAGGCTGAGATGTTCGAGCAGACGGTGGGCGCACTCCGTGTGCCGGCCGACCTCGCAAAAGCCGCCGCGGGCACCGGGCGGCGGCCGAAGAAGAGGACCGCAGCTAAGAAAAAAGCCCGCTAGTCCCGGGTCTTTCCCCGACGGGCGGGGTTCGCGGCGGCACACCGCTCAAGGCGCAGGCGAATACTGCCGATCGCGTGCATATGGGCCTCGATGCCACGACTTCCGTGCGGGACCACAGCGAGCAGGAGATCTCCTGCTCGATGAGCAGCGTGGCGATCTCGCTGATCCGGGCGCACGGCGCCGAGCACGCAGTCGAGGCGCTGCTCCGTGAGGCGGGCAGTACGCGCGGCGCCCCCTACCTGGAGGAGGTGGACAACTGGATCTCGCTGTCGGAGGCGTGCGCTCTGCTGGCCGCCGGTGTGCGGGTGAGCGGCGATGAGCATTTTGCGCGCAGGGTCGGTGAGCAGACCCTCTCGAGGCACGCCGGGACGCAGGTCGCAACTCTGCTGCGCTCGCTCGGCTCGGTCGAGGCCGTGCTCGCGGCGATCACGCGCACCGTCCCGAAGCTGAGCACGGTCACCGATATGGAGGCGATCGAGGCGGCCCCCGGCCGGGCGGTCGTGACGGCTCGCTCCCGCGACGGGCGCGCGCGCGAGGCGCTGCACTGCGAATGGACCGCGGGACTGCTGGCCGGCAACCCGATGCTGTTCGGCCTGCCGCTCGCGGACGTGCAGGAGGGCGAATGCCAGGCGCAGGGCGGCGAGCGGTGCGTCTACACGGTGACATGGGATGCCGAGCTCGCGCAGCGGGCCGCCGACCCGCAGCTCCGGGTGACGGCACTGGAGGCGCAGCTGCACGCGGTGTCCCAGCGCTTGAACAGCGTCTACGCGGTGGCGAGCGACCTGCTCTCCGAGGATGACGTGGACGGCACCCTGCACCGGATCGTCGAACGCGCAGCGGACGCGGTGCGCGCTCCCTGCCATGTGCTCGCCGTGCGGCCGCTGCCGGCGGACGAGCTGCAGATATACGCGCGGGGAATCAGCGACGAGAGAGCGCGTGAGCTGACCCGCGCGAGCATGCTCGCCGACCCGCCCGACGCACAGGGGATCCTGGTCGCGGACGTCGCCTCAGCGCGGAGGACATACGGGAAGCTGATCGCCGGCTACCCGTCGCGGGTCGAGTTCTTCGAGCAGGACCGGGAGATCCTTGAGCACTACGCGAGGCATGCGGCGGTCGTGCTCGAGATGGCGCTCGCGCTGCAGGAGTCCGCCGGCCAGCATCAGCAGGTCAGTTCGCTGCTGTCGCTGTCACATGCGCTCGCGAAGGCCGGCACCAGCGCCGAAGTCGCCGAGCGCCTTGCGGCCGCCGTTCCCTCGGTCGTCGACTGCGACCGGATCGCCGTCTGGCTCTGGGACGAGGGCGAGAGCTGCCTGCGCAGCCACGCGACCTGGAAACGCGACCCCGACAACCGCGGTGACCTGAGTGACATGACGATCACGCCGCGCGACACGCCCAGCCTGCGCAGCATGCTGCTTCAGCCGCACCCGCTGTTCTTCGAAGAGGGGACCCATGACCCGTTCGTCGCCGACCTCATGGCGAGCCTGGCCGTGACCGTCCTGTCGGTGGTCCCGATAGTGGCCAGGGGTGCGTTCCTCGGCATCCTCACCGTGGCCGTCACCGATCGCTCGGAGCGCCTGCGCCCCGACGAGGACCTCCTCGCCCGCCTCACGGGTGTGGCGGCGCTGGCCGCACCGGCGATCCAGAACGGGCAGCTCGTGGACCAGCTGCGCCACCGCGCGAACCACGACGGCCTGACGGGGCTGCTCAACCGCGTGGGCTTCCGCCAGCGCATCGACGGTGCACTGGACGGCTCGCGCTCACGCGACGGTCGAGCCGGGCTCCTGTTCGTCGACCTCGACGACTTCAAGCGCGTCAACGACGAGCACGGGCACGACGCGGGCGATGACCTGATCCGGCAGGTCGCGGGACGGCTGCGCGCGATCTGCCGCGGCGACGACGCGGTGGCCAGGCTCGGCGGCGACGAGTTCGCGGTGATCCTTGCCGACGTCACGCGCGAGGACCACGTGATGGCGGCCGTGGCGCGCGTGCGCAGAGCGTTCGAGAAACCCTTCGTGATCGATGATGCGCTGCTCGCGGTGAACGCGAGCGTCGGCGGAGGGCTGTTCCCCGACGACGGGGAGTCGGCCACAGACCTGGTCAGGCGGGCGGACGCGGCGATGTACACCGACAAGGCCCGCAACCGGCGCCTGCGCGCCGGCGCGGCCTGAGCGCGGCCTCAGGCGGGGACCTCCCGCCCCAGCCAGCCGCGGTAGAAGCCCTCTATGTCGGGCAGGAATTCGTGGACGACCGGATAGCCGGGCTGGAGCGCCTCGACCTCGAGCTGGCGGGCGCACCCGGGGCAGTAGTACTCGCGGATCTGCTGCAGATCCGGGTCCGGGCCGGCCATCCTCGGGTACACCTCCAGGATCGCCTCCTCGGTGTCGCGCACGTACACGAGGGCATCCATCTTCCAGTTGCGGTTGTGGGCGCAGAAGTCGTGCCCGCAGTCGCAGCGATACACGAGCTCGCCGTCCGAGCGCCGGCGGACGATGTTCAGGCCCTCGCCGGCGGGCAGCACGATCGGGTCCTGGTAGGTGACGCGCTCCTGGAGCACCGACAGCCACTTCTCGAAGCGGTCCGGGTCCTTGTAGCCGGACTGGATGTCCTTCACCTCGCGGCGGGTGAGCCTCTCGTCGACGAGTGCGGCGAGCGTGTCGCGGTCCAGGTGGCCGCCTGCGACGGAGGGGATCGCGTCCCCGCCCGCGTGCGGCGAGGATGAGCGCAGGAACGCGTCAGCCGCCTCGTCCGGGTGCACCTTGCCCGGCTCGGCGCGGGCCAGCGTCACGGTCGGCGTGGGCACGTCGTAGTCGAAGTCCTCGGGCAGATCCCAGAAGCCGCGGTACTCGGCCGCCCATGTGGGTGACAGCCGCATCGATTCCGCGTACATCGTCATCACCTGCAGGGCGTATTCCTGCGCGATGATGCGCTCGCGTTCCTGCGCGACCCACTCGCGCACCGGCACCCCGCGCTCCAGGCGCCGGCGGCGGAAGCCCTCGCGGTCGGAGATGCCATAGACGGACTCGGCGAAGCGCGGGAGCAGATGCCCCTCCTGCACGTCGCGCTCGACGGTGGCGGCGTCGCGCAGCAGCGGGTCGCCGAGGCCCGCCCCGCCCTTCATCACCGACAGGTAGAGGTCGCCGTTGGCGATCGGCGCGAGCAGGGTCATGCCGTCCTGCTTGTATTCGTGCTCGCCCTCGATGTCCATCAGCGCCGGGTGCTCGAAGTCGCCGTCGGCGACGGGGTAGGCCTCGCCTCGCCTCGCGCGCTCGGTGAGGTCCGCGCCGCGGATGTTGTGGATGTACGCGGTCGCCCCCGGATATCCGCCGAACAGCCCGGATGAGGAGAGCACGCGCCCGGTGCCGATGTTCTGCAGCTCCCAGAACGCTGTCTTGTTCACCATGAACAGCGACTCGAAGCTCGAGCCCCCGCGGTGGCGGCCGGGGCCGCCGGAGGACGCCTTCACCCGCCGTGAGAGGTAGACGAACGGGGAGATCAGCTCCCACATCTCGACGTCTCCCATGTCGCCCTCGGGGTTGAACATCGCGGCGCAGTAGTCGGTGCCGTCCAGCACGTACTTGGCACCCATACCCTGCGCTGAGACCTCGAAGTTCATGATCGCCGATGAGTTCCCGTACTGGTCCAGGCCGCCTCCCTGCTGGACGTTGCCGGACACGGAGTAGGCGGCGAGCACCTCCTCGATGAAGCCGCGCGACTGCAGCGCGCGGGAGATCGTGCGCGGGAACCCTGTGAAGGAGGGCTGCAGGAACGCCCATGCGATCGCCGTCGAGCCCTCCGCGTCACCGAGGTTTGAGATCGTGCCCTCCGGGAAGTTCGTCTCGATCGCGAAGTAGGCGCCGTCGTTGACCTTGTCGTTGCAGATCAGGGTCTGTGTGAACATCACCCAGATCGCGCCCTGCATTCCCGACGGGGTGCAGTTCATCGAGTGCCAGCCCCAGGCCGAGCAGCCGTCGTAATCGAGCTCGTAGGTGCCGTCGCCGCCGATCCTGACCTCGAACGGCGAGTGCATGATGATGTCGCGCCGTGCGCGGGCGGGCATCTGCTCCTTGTCGGCGAACTCGGCGTCGAATCCCGCCGGGGAGCGGTAGCGGCCGGGGACGGTCATCTCGCGGATGCGTGCCTTGAACGAGCGCCGGCCCTCCTCTATCACCTCGCGGCTGAAGGTCTTGAAGCGCTCGACGCCCTCCTCGAGCACGATCCGCTCGACCGCGTCGCGGATCATGTGGCATCCGGCGAGGCGCGTGCGCTCGTCGAGCAGGTAGTAGAGCGAGGCTCGCGTTCGCTTGCTGCAGCGCTCGAGGTGCCAGCGCGCGAGTTCATCGTTCTCGCCGACCTTCATGCACGGCAGGTCGATCCCGTCCTCATAGCGCATCGTCGGCCCGACGGGCACTCCGCCGGGGGTGCTCGCGCCGATGTCCAGGACGTGGGTCACGCCGCCCGCCCATGCGAGCAGCTCGCCTTCCCAGAAGATCGGCACGAAAGTCTGGACGTCGGCGTTGTGGACGTCGCCGATCGTGGGGTCGTTGTTGGCGAAGATGTCGCCGGGCCTGATGCAGGGGTTCTCCTCGTAGCCGTTGCGGACCATCCACTTGATCGCGTCGGACATCGTGTGGACGTGCACGATGATCCCGGTGGACAGCGCGAGCGAGTCCCCCTCGGGCGTGTAGAGAGCGAAGCAGAGCTCTCCGAGCTCGCGCACGATCGGAGACGCCGAGATGTTCAGCGCGGTCTCGCGAGCCGAGACCAGGCCGCCGCGGATGCGCGAGAACAGCTTCTCGTACCCGATCGGGTCGCCGGTCATCATCTCGAGCTCATGAAGGCCGGCGTAACGGCCCGTCTCGGCGAACAGGCGCTCGGAGTCGGCGAGCATCTCCTGCAGTCTCCTGCCGTCCCAGCCGATCGGTGCGGCCTCGGCGCGCAGCTGCCGTGTGGAGTCAGCGATTGCCATCGTGTCCCTCCGTGCTCGTCAGGTGGAAGATGTGGTGGGAGTCGAGCCTCGCACTCCGCCCCGGTGGGATCGCGAACGTCGTCGCGGAATGCTCGACGATCGCGGGGCCCTCGATCGAGTTGCCGGCGGCGACCGTCTCGAGCTGGAAGATCTCGGTGTCGACGAAGGCGCCGCCGCTCGCTCTCCCCCAGTGCACCGGCCGGACCGCCTTCGGCTCCGGCTTGCCCGGAATTTCCGGGACGTCGGGGAGGTGCGGCTTCTCGACCTCGACCGTCCCGTGCACGATCACGTGGGTGACGAGGTAGCCGAACTCCGGCGAGCGCGCCGACGACGCGTACACGCGCGCATAGGCGTCCTCGAAGCTCGCGATCAGGTCATCCACGTGCGTTGCGTCCTGCAGAAGGGGATGGGGCGAGACGAACTCGATGTCGTTCAGCTGCCCGTAGTACTGCATTCGCACGGCGTGGGTGAAGCGGATGCTCTCGCGCGCGATGCCGGACTTCTCGAACTCGGCGGCGACGCGCTCCTCGAGGCCTAGCCAGGCAGCGGTGACCATGCCGCCGATGCCGGCTCGTTCGGGCTCGCCGAACGTCGGCAGCAGCGGCAGGTCCACGGTCTGGTCGAAGCGGTAGTCGAAGTCGGCGCACGCGCATCCGAATGCCGAGAAGCCGGCGGCCCACGCGGGCACCAGGACCTCTGAGTAGCTGACGCCGTCGGTGTACCCCGCGACGTGGAGCGGGCCGCCGCCGCCGTAGCAGAGCAGCGTGTAGTCGGCGGGCGAGTAACCCTTCCCGAGGATCCTGCCGACCGCCTCGTTCTTGAGGGTGTGCTCGAACAGCTCGATCACCCCCGCGGCCGCGGTCTCGAGGTCCAGGCCGAGCGGCGTCGCGATCTGCTCGGTCACGGCGTGACGTGCGAGCTCCATGTCGAGGTCCACTTCCCCGCCGAGGAAGTAGTCGGGGTTCAGCCGGCCGAGAACCAGGTTCAGGTCGGTCACCGAGACCGTCTCAAGGCCCCCCTCGGGCCAGCACACGCCGATCCGCGAGCCGGCGGAGTCGGGGCCGAGCTCGGGCCTGTTCGAGTTCGGGTTCACGCGCACGAACGAGCCCGTGCCGGCCCCGATCGAGTCGATCCGAACGAGCGGGATGTTCAGGACGAACCTCGCGATGTCCGGCGTCTGCGTGATCTCGAAGCGCTCGTCGGTGATCAGCGCGATGTCGAACGACGTGCCACCGATGTCCGTGCACAGGACGTTCCTCAGATCCATTCGCTGCGCGAGCGCCTGGCCGCCGACGACGCCGCCGATCGGACCGGAGACGAGCGTGCGCCCGAGCTGCTTTGCCTCGATCGAGATCGTGCCGCCGTGCGCGGCCATGACGCGCAGCTCGAACGGCGCGCCGCTGTCCTTGGTGGCCTGGCGCACCGCGTTAAGCGTGGAACGGGACGGCTCCGCGGCGTAGGCCTCGAGAACCGTCGAGTTCAGCCGCGGAAGGTCGCGGCGCATCGGGTAGAGCTCGCACGAGAGGAACACAGGGACGGACCCGTCGATCCCCCTGCGCGCCTTCTCCTCGGCGACGATCTCGGCGATGCGCTGCTCGTGCGCGGGGTTCCGGTAGGAGAACAGCAGCGAGATCACGATGCCCTGGACGTCGTCGTCGAGCAGTTCGGCGGCCGCGTCGCGCGCATCCTGCTCGCGCAGCGGCAGGACCTCGTCCCCGAACACGTCGATGCGCCCGCGCACGCCCTTCATCCGCTCGCGCGGCACCAGCGGCTCGTTGTGGAAGTGCGTCGCGAGATGCAGGCGGTCGGAGTAGGAGGAGCCGAGATACGTCTGGATCCCGCGCTCCAGACGCAGATAGTCCTCGTGGCCGGCGTTGACGATGCAGCCGATCCTCAGCCCCTGGCGCTGCAGGAGCCTGTTGAGCATCGCGGTCCCGGAGTAGATGCCCGAGACGATCGGCGGGAAGCCCCGCTCGGGGGTGGATCCCCATTGCGCGAGCGCGTCGCGCGCGGAGGCCATGAACCCGACGGACTCATCCTCCGGGGTCGTCTGCGCCTTGCCGACGACGAACGCGCCGCTGCCGTCGACGATGAACGTGTCGGTCATCGTTCCACCGGCGTCGATCGCGAGCACGCGCGGCACCCGTGAGCCGTTCTCGGACATTCACTGCTCCTCACCTCGGCGAACCTGGCCACCCTTAGGGTGAGGCCCGATTCTCCCGCGGCCGCACCGGGCCCCGGTCCGGACCTGCTACTCGTTGCGGGTCAGCGGAAAGCCGCAGTCGCGGCTATCGTGCGCGCAATGCCCGAGCGCCTGATCGCGGTGAACGGAATCGAGCTGAACGTCGCCGAGGAAGGCGAGGGGCCGCTCATCGTCCTCTGTCACGGCTTCCCTGAGCTCTCCTACTCCTGGCGCCGTCAGATCCCCGTGCTCGCCGCCGCCGGCTACCGCGTGCTCGCCCCCGACATGCGCGGCTTCGGGCGCAGCTCGGTGCCGGAGCGCGTCGCGGACTACGACATCGAGCATCTCTCGGGCGACATGTGCGGCCTGCTGGACGCCGCCGGCGAGGAGTCCGCCGTGTTCGTCGGCCATGACTGGGGAGCGAACGTGGTCTGGCAGATGGCGACCGCGCACCCCGCCCGCGTGCGTGCCGTCGCGGCGCTGAGCGTTCCGTTCGTGCCTCGCGCCCCCGCCCCGCCGCTGCCGATCATGCGCCGCCATTTCGGAGATGACTTCTACATAGCCTGGTTCCAGGCTCCGGGCGTCGCCGACGACGCGCTCGCGCGGGACGTGAGGCGCACGCTGACGACCTCGCGGCAGTGGACCGCGGACTGGGCGGCCGAGCGGGACACGCGGCTGAAACTGCCGCGCTGGATGAGCGAGGAGGAGCTCGCCGTCTACATCGAGGCGTTCGAGCGCACGGGCTTCACCGGCGGGCTCAACTGGTACAGGAACATCGACCGCAACTGGGAGCTGAACGAGCGGCTCGCCGACAGGAGGGTCGAGCAGCCCGCGATGTTCCTCACGGGCGAGCTGGACCTCGTGCGCAGGATCTGGCCGGAGGCGGTGATGGACGGCTGGGTCACGGACCTGCGCGAGAGGATCATCGTTCCGCTCGCGGGACATTGGGTCCAGCAGGAGGCGCCCGACGCCGTCAACGAGGCACTTCTGCGGTTCCTGTCCGGCCTCTCCTGAGCCGGCCGCGGGCGTCCGGCCTGGACGCGCGCGTCCAAGCCCCGCGGTCGCCTCGCGCGGGCGCGTGTAGACTCGCCGGAGGGCGCGCGACGACGGCCCGCCGGCGGTCCACACAGTGCTCCCGCGCCCACCAGGCACCCGCTGACAACCCAACCTCAGGAGGACCCCTTGAGCGACCAGGAGATGCAACTCGGTCCCGTTGACATCGTCGTAATCGGCTATCCCGCAGACGCACCGCGAACGGGAGAGGCGATCCCGCTTTTCCTCGACCTCGTTGAGCGTGGAATCATCACGGTGCTCGACGTGATGATGGTCGCCAAGGACGCGGATGGCACCTTCTCGATGATTGAGATCACAGACCTCGACGGCGACGGGCAGAACGACCTGCTCGTCTTCAGTGGCGCGCAGTCCGGGATGCTGTCGGACTCGGACGGCGCGGTCGCCGCCGAGGAGCTCGAGCCCGGCGAGATGGCTGTCCTGATCTGCTTCGAGAACACATGGGCCGCTCCGTTTGCGACCGCGGTGCGGCGCAACGGCGGGCAGCTGATGGCCTTCCAGCGCGTCGAGGCGCAGGACCTGATCGATTCCCTTCAAGCACTCGACGCCTAAGGCGTCACGAACCTAGGAGAGCCGCGATGCCACTTCTTCGCACAGTCGCCCGCACCACCGTGATCGCCGGGACCGCGAGCGCCGTGTCCGGTCGAGTCCAGCACAAACAGCAGGGCAAATGGGCCGAGCAGGAACAGCAGCAGTACGCGCAGCAGCAGGCGGCGATGGCGCAGCAGGCGCCGCCCGCGGCCGCCGAGCCTGAGGGCGACCCGATGGAGCAGCTCGCGAAGCTCGGCGAACTGCACAGCTCCGGTGTCCTCACCGACGAGGAGTTCGCCGTCGCGAAGGCCAAGATCCTGAACGCGTGAGCGCGGGTCCCCCGGCGAGCACCGCGCGCGCCGGTGGGACGCCTGACCGACCTCGGCCGCGACGGCACCCGTCGCGGCCGAGCGGTCGCCGTCCAGGTGCCCTGGCGCCTGCGCGAGATGTTCCTGAACGCCACGCTGTGGAAGCGGGGCACCCACGGGCGTGATGCCGCGGGCACCTGAGGGCCCGGCGGCGGTATGGTCCGCGAGATGGCGCGCATAGACCCGATAGACCCTGCAGCCGCCGACCCGCAGGTGCGCACGGCGCTCGAGCGCCTGCCGCCGCTCGCGATCTTCGGCACCGTGGCCAACGCGCAGGGCTCGTTCGTGAACTGGCTGCGCTTCGGTGGTGACTGCCTTGACGCGAGATGGTTCGACCCGGTCCTGAGGGAGCTCGCGATCCTGCGCGTCGCGCGGATGACCCCGGGCGCCGAATACGAGTGGGTCCAGCACGTCTCGATCCTGCTCGCGGTCGGCGGCAGCGACGAGCAGGTCGCGGCGCTCGAGTCCGGCGACGTGCAGGCGGACGCGCTCGGCGAGGACGGCCGCCTCGTCGTCCGCTTCACGAGCCAGGTCGTCGCCGACAGCACTCCCGACGAGGAGACGTTCGCTGCGATGAGCGCCCGCTTCACGCCCGCTGAGATCGTGCAGCTGCTGCTGGTGATCGGGAACTACATGATGGTCGGCCGGATCATGGCCACCGCGCGGCTGGAGGTGGACGCCGTGCTCGGCGCCGACGTGATCGCCGGCGCGCAGCGCGCCCGCGAACGCGGCGCCTGAGCTCAGGCGCCGGTGGCCGCGGAGTAGGCGGAGCGCGCGAAGCTGACCGCGCTCGCGTGCGGGTCTGCGTCTGAGCGGACGTCCTCCCAGTCCAGCAGCGCCTCGCCGAGACCGGCGTCCCATCTCGCCGCCGCGGGCTGCAGGCGCGCCAGCCCGAACGTCTCGCTCGCCGGGCTCACGTAGGCATAGAAGGCCGAGTCGTCGTGCTTCTCGTCCCCGGGCCACCAGCCGACCGCCACCTCGACCTCGGCGCCGCCGCCGGTCGTCGCGAACAGCGAGACCGAGAAGTCGAAGTGCCCCCACCACGCGCTGACGGGCGTGCTGCGGCCCTCGTGCGGCGCACGGAACTCCGCGAGCACCAGCGCCGCGGCACTCGCCGCGCTCATGTACCGCTCGACCGACGCGGGGTCGCAGCTGTGGTGCTCCTCGTCCTCGTCGAGCGCCACCGACCAGGGGACCTCCTGCGGCAGCATGCTGATCGGGACGGGCCCCGCCAAGTGAGAGAGGGCCGCCAGGAACTCGCGGGTGACGCTCCCGACCGGCCGGTCCGGAGCGATCGGGACCGCGACCGTGCGCCCGTCGCTGTGCTCGGCGCGCATCTGCAGCGTGTGCAGGTCCAGCAGCGCGACGATCGCTCCGGAGCCATCCGGTGCCGGCAGCGGAGCGCTCTCCCATCCCCGCGCCGTGAAACGCAGCGCCGCGTGCGCCAGCCGCGGCTCGGCTGGCGCGAGCAGGACCGCCAGCTTCCCGAGCACCTGCGTGTGGGCGTGCAGCGTGTCGCAAGTCGGACGCCAGCTGGAGTAGATGAGCTCGGGCCATCTCGCCGCCATCGCGCCAGCATAGACTGCCGCGCAATGAGCGACGCGGAGCGACGGGTCCTGGTGCTTCAGCACATCGACTGCGAGCCGCCCGCCGCATACGGCCTCGAGCTGAGCGAACGCGGGATCCCGTTCGACACGGCCCGGCTCGACGCCGGCGAGCCGCTACCCGACTGGCGCGGATACTCGGCGATCATCGCGATGGGCGGCCCGATGGGCGCATACGACGACGGCACGCTGCCGTGGCTGACGGCGGAGAAGCGGGTGCTCGCGCAGGCCGTGCACGCGGGCATGCCGTTCTGGGGCGTCTGCCTGGGCGCGCAGCTGCTCGCGGCGAGCCTCGGCGCCCGCGTCTTCCCGGGCGCCGCCCCCGAGGTGGGGGTGCTGCCCGTCTCACTCGCGCCGGCGGCCGCGGCGGACCCGGTCTTCAGGGCCGCGCCGGCGACGTTCGGCGCGCTGCAGTGGCACGGCGACACCTATGAGCTCCCGGACGGGGCCGTCAGGCTCGCGGGCTCGGAGCTCTATGAGCAGCAGGCGTTCGTGTTCGCCCGCGCCTACGGGCTGCAGTTCCACATCGAGGTGGACGGCGCCCTGCTCGCCCGCTGGGGCGCGGTTCCCGCCTACGCCGGAAGCCTCGCGGCCGTCGGCGGCGAGGATCCGCTCGGCGGGCTGCTCGCGCAGCTCGAGGGCTCACAGGAGCGGTCGATCGCGCTCGCCCGCGTGCTGTTCGGCCGCTGGCTGGAGCTCATCGCCGGCTTCGCGCCGGCGGCGTCATAGGCTCGCGGACTCGACCACGACACGCACCGTGTGAAGCAGGCGGTCGCTCGCTCCGCGGACGCTGCCGCCGAGCTCGAGTGTGCGCTGGATGTAGGTGAGGGTCTCCGTGGTGAGACGCTCGCCGGGCAGGACGTTGGGGATCCCCGGCGGATAGGTGGCGAGGGACTCGGCGGCGATGCGGCCGACGGCCTCGGCGGCGGGCACGACCTCCTGCGCTCCGAGATACGCCTCCCGCGGGGTCATCGCCAGTTCGCCCCACGGAGGTGCGGTCGCGAAGCTCGAGCGCTCGCCCTCGGGTTCGAGGCCCACGCGGTCGACGGCGGTCCGCAGGGCGGCCACGAGCCGGCCCGCCTCCGGCAGGCGGCGCTCGCCCATGCCGAACACCGCCACGAGCACGTTCTGCCCGTAGAGCTCGAGGTTGATGTCGTCGATCTCCCGGAGCATCGGCGCGAGCTCGTAGCCGCTCGCGGCGACGCCGCGGACGTCGACTGCGAGCCGGAGCGGGTCGTATCCGTGCACTCCGCCGCGCCCGACGAGGCGGTCGTCGAGCACGTCCAGGCCGTCGATCGCGCGGATTTCCTCGCGTGCCTTCGCGAGCGTGGCCATCGTGTGCTCGAGCAGCTCGCGGCCGTGCACCGCCGCCTGCCTGCGCGCCGCGTCGAGCGATGCGAACAGCAGCGAGTTGGGGCTCGTGGACTCCGTCAGCGTGACGGCTCGGTCGACGGTGTCCTCGCCGATCCGCTCGCCCGCGCCGTGGCCGAGGTGGAGCATCGCGGACTGGGTCAGGCTGCCGACGATCTTGTGCGTGCTCGAGATGACGAGATCGGCGCCGGCCGCGAGGGCGTGCTCGGGCAGGCTCTCATGGAAGGCCATGTGGGCTCCCCACGCCTCGTCCACGATCAGCGGGACGCCGCGCGCGTGCGCCACCTCGGCGAGAGCACGGATGTTCGCCACAGCGCCGAAGTACGTCGGCGATATGACCCACGCGCCCACGGCACCCGGCGAGGCCGCGAGGCCCGCCTCCAGCGTCTCGGGGGTCAGGCAGTGCGCGACGCCGAGCTCGGGATCGATCTCGGGCGCGACGAAGGTCGGGCGCATCCCTGACATCACGAGTGAGTCGATCGTGCTCGAGTGAGCGTTGCGCTGCACCACCACCTCGGTGCCGCGGTGCGCGAGCGCGAGCCCGGCGGCGAGATTGCCCTGCGAGGCGCCGTTGATCAGGAACCATGCGCGGCGAGCACCCCAGGCGTCCGCGGCGAGTCGCTGCGCGAGCTCAAACGGTGTCGGATCGACGCCGACGTCGATCCCGTGCGTGAGGGCGGGGATGTCCATCCGCAGTGCCTGCTCGCCGATCGCTTCGATCAGGCCGGGGTCAGCGCCCTGGCCGCCCTTGTGGCCGGGGACGTGCAGGCGGGCGGGGGTCCTGCGCGCATACTCGACCAGCGCGTCGACATAGGGCGTTTGGTTCTGATCCATCGCGCCTACGTTATCCCGCCGGTGAGCAGCCCCTGCTCGCGCAGCCAGGCCTCGCTGCGGCGCATGCCCTCCTCGAGCGTGACGCGCGGCTCGTAGCCCAGCATCCGCCTGGCCTTGCCGATCGAGTAGGTGCCCGTCCTGGTCAGGTAGCGGACCGCGCTCGGGTTGATCTCGCTGGGCCGCGAGAGGGCGCGCTCGGCGGCTGCCTGCACGGCCGTCAGGGCGAGCAGCGCGGCGGTTGGAGCGGTCCGCACGCGCGGGCGCCCGGTCATCCATGCGATCCGCCCGAAGTAGTCGCCCGTCGTGACCCCCGAGGAGCCGGAGATCGTGAGCACCTCCCCCGCCGCGTCATCGCTGCGGGCCGCGGCGAGGATGCCGTCGACGAGGTCGTCGACGTAGACGGGGCTGTGGATGCCCATGCCCCCGGCCGGCAGGATCATCCTGCCGCGCTGGATCTCCTGCAGCGGCGTGAGTATCCACGGCTTTGACCCGGGGCCGTAGACGTCGCCGGGCCGGATCACGCTCACGCCCATCTCGCCAGCCGCGTGGGCCTGCAGGACGATCTGCTCGCCGGCGATCTTGGTGTCGACGTAGGGAACGCCGAGCAGCCTGACGGGGTGGTGCTCGTCGGCTCCGTCGGGGAAGTCGTTCCCGAACACGGTCACGGAGGAGAGCTGGATCAGGCGCGTCGCGCCGCAGGCGATCGCGGCGTCGAGCGCGTTGCGGGTGCCGACGACGTTCACGCGGTGGAAGTCCGCAAGGCCCGAGCGCAGCGAGACGATCGCCGCGGTGTGGATGATCGTGTCGCAGCCGGCGGCGTGGGCCTGCCATCCGCCCGCGGCCGCGACGTCGCCCGCCACCACGCCAAGCTCGGGGTCCGCGCGGGCGTCGACCCCGCGGACCTCCGCGCCGTCCGCGCGCAGGCGGGCCCCGATCGCTCCGCCGATGAAGCCGAGCGCGCCCGTGATGAAGACGCGCTGCAGTGCCCTCTCAGGCATTGGCCCCCTCGTAGGCGGACGGGCCGGGCGTGCTGCGCAGCACGCCCGTGTCGCGCGTCAGGCGCTGCGCGAGGGCGACGGGTATCAGTGTCACGGCGATCACCATCAGCACCACGACGTTCACCTGCGGGAGCTGCTGGCCGAGGCGGATGTTCCCGAAGATCCAGATCGGCAGTGTGTTCTGGGCGCCGGCCGTGAACTCGGTGACGACGATCTCGTCGAACGAGAGCGCGAACGCGAGCAGGCCGCCCGCGACGAGCGAGGTCGCGATCGTGGGCAGCGTCACGAGCCGGAACGTGGTCGGCCCGTCCGCGCCGAGGTCCATCGATGCCTCCATCAGCGAGGTCTGCGTTCGACGCAGCCGCGCGAGGACGTTGTTGTAGACGACGACTATGCAGAACGTGGCATGGCCGATCACGATCGTGATGAGGGAGAAGTTGACGCCGTTGAAGGCGATGAAGGAGTTCAGCGCCATCCCCGTGATGATCCCCGGGAGAGCGATCGGAAGCACGAAGATGAACGAGATCGTCTCGCGCCCGAAGAACCTGAAGCGATGGACGACGAAGGCCGCCATCGACCCGAGCAGCAGGGCGATGATCGTCGCGAAGAAGCCTGCGCGGATCGACAGCCACAGGGCGTGGCGCATTTCCTGGTTTTCCCACGTGATCGGAAACCACTTCGTGGAGAGTCCTTCGAGCGGCCAGCTCTGGACGTTCGAGGGGTTGAACGCGTACAGGATGATGATCGCGAGCGGGATGAACAGGAACAGCAGCACGGCCACGGCGAACGCCGTGAACGCGATGCGGCTCCATTTGCCGGTGCCGATCACAGCGCCTCGAACGCCCCCAGGCGCCTTGCGACGAGCAGGTAGATCCCCATCACGATCAGCGGCACGGTCGCGAACGCGGCGGCGAACGGGACGTTGTTCGCGACGCCGACGCTGCTGTACACGACGTTCCCGATGAAGTCCGAGCCCGCGCCGCCGACGAGCGTCGGGGTGATGAAGTCGCCGAGCGTGAGGGCGAACGTGAAGATCGAGCCCGCGACGATGCCCGGGAAGATCAGCGGCATCAGCACGCTGCGGAACGTGCGGGAGCCGCGCGCGCCGAGGTCGGCGGAGGCCTCGATGTAGGAGTCCGGGACCCGCTCGATCGCCGCCCAGATCGGGAGGATCATGAACGGCAGCCAGATGTAGGTGAACACGATCCAGACCGCCCAGTTGGTGTAGCCGATGTTGATCGGGCTGAGGCCGATCTGTTCGAGCGTCCAGTTCAGCGCGCCGTCCTTTGCGAGGATCAGCCTCCACACGTAGACGCGGACCAGGTAGCTCGACCAGAGCGGCACGAGCACGGCGACGAACAGCCAGGCGCGCAGACGCGGCGGCGCGATGCGCACCGCGAAGAAGGCGAACGGGAGCGCCAGCAGCGCATCGGTCACCGTCACCGCCGCGGCGATCCCGATCGTGCGCAGCGCGATCGTTTTGTAGACCGGCACGTTCACGAGCCGTTCGAAGTTCGCGAGCGTCCAGGTGTGTTCGAGCTTCCCGCTGAACGGTTCGACGCTCCAGAACGCCGACAGGAACAGCACGAACAGCGCCGCGAGGTAGATCAGCACGAACCACGCCCCGGGCGCTGAGAGCAGCAGCGTGGCCCGCAGCCACGGCCGGCGAAAGAGGCTCGCCGACACGCGGGTGCGGGCCGTCCTGCTCACTGCATATGGCTCAGTGGCCAAGTCACTGCCTCTCTAGGTTCCGGATCAGCCTGTGACTTCGGTCCACTTCTGTTGCCAGGTGCTGTAGTCCATGCAGTTGTTCTGGCCGTTGCCGCATTCGCTGACCGGCGTCTTCCAGAACTTGATGCTGTTGAAGTACGCCGCGCTGGCGTTGGCGTGGTACTGGGCGCACGAGCCCTTTTTGATTTCTTCCATGTATGCGCACGCCTTCGTGTTCGCGGGGGTCTCGCCGAACGACAGGGCCTGCTCGGCCTGCACCTTCGGGCTCGACACCCAGTTCACCCATTTGTATGCGCAGTTCGGGTGTTTGGCGCCTGTCGCGAGCATCCATGTGTCGGCCCAGCCCGTCGCCCCCTGGACGGGGATCAGGTCTTTGACCGGCACTTTGTCGGCCTGCAGGGTGTTCGTCTGGTACGGCCATGCGGCGCCGACGACGACGTCCCCGTTCTTGAACAGTTCGATCTCATCCGAGGCGAGCGCCCAGTACTTCTTGATCAGGGGGCGCTGTTCTTTGAGCAGCTTGACCGCGGCGCTCAACTGGGCTTCGGTGAGCTCGTACGGGTCGGTGATGCCCAGCGACGGCTGCGTCTTGGACAGGTACAGCGCCGCGTCGGCGATCTGGATCGGGTTGTTCGGGACCGTGACCTGCCCCCTGAACTGCGGGCTGTAGATCGCGGCCCAGCTCGTCGGGGCCGGCTGGACGGCTTTGGTGCTGTACAGCAGCGTGTTGGGGCCCCACTGCAGCGAGATCCCGTAGTGCTTGCCGTTGACCGTGTTGTGCGGCGGAGACTGCAGCTGCGGGATGAAGTTCTTCCATTCCGGCACGAGCGCGACGTTCATCTCCTGGACGTTGCCGCCGCGGATCAGCCGCAGGCTCGCGTCGCCGGACGCCGACACCATGTCGTACTGGCCGCCGGCCTGCCTCATCAGGGCGACCATTTCGTCGGAGGAGCCCGCGTACTTGGCGTGCACCACGCATCCGGTCGCTTTTTCGAACGGCTTGACCCATTCGGGCTGGGCGTAGCCTTCCCACGCGATCAGGTTCAGTTCTCCCTCGCCCGCACCGACGCTGGTCGGGAGCGTGGAGGAGGCGGTGCTGCTCGACGAGCTCCCGCACGCGCTCACACCAACCGCCATCACCGCGAGGACCGCGGCCAGCAGCAGGTCGACTCTCTTCAGTTTCATGACTTCTCTGCCTCCTCTTGTTTTTTGTCGAGCTCCGAGGTGTCCTGTGCCCGCCATGCGAGCTGGACCCTTCGGCCTCGCTGCGCGGCCACCTCGGCCGCGGACGTATCCCTGTTCTGCCTGATGACGATCATCCGCTCGCCCTCGTCGAGGGCGACGTCATAGCGGGTCACCGCCCCGAGGTATGCGACGTCCTCGATCGTTCCGGGGTGCGCGGCGGAGTCCTGCTCCCCCTCGGCGAGAATCCGGATCTTCTCGGGCCTGACGATGTGGCGCCGGCCGTCGACGGTCACGATGTTCGAGGTCCCGACGAAACCCGCGACGAACTCGTTGGCCGGGCGCTCGTAGACATCCCCCGGCGTGCCGATCTGCTCCACGCGTCCGTGCGAGAAGACCGCGATGCGGTCGCTCATCGTGAGCGCCTCGTCCTGGTCGTGGGTGACGTAGATGAAGGTGATGCGCTCACTCAGCTCGCGCTGGATCGACTTCAGCTCGAGCTGCATCTCCTGCCGCAGCTTGAGGTCGAGCGCCCCGAGCGGCTCGTCGAGCAGCAGCACCCGCGGTCGGTTCACCAGCGCTCTGGCGAGCGCGACGCGCTGCCGCTGGCCGCCGGAGAGCTGGATCGGGCGCCGGGCTCCGACCCCGGGCAGGCGGACCATCTCCAGCGCCTCGTCCGCGCTGGCACGCCGCTCGCGCCTGCCCACGCCCTTCACCCGCAGCCCATACGCGACGTTGTCCTGCACGCTCATGTGCGGGAACAGCGCATAGTCCTGGAAGACGGTGTTGACCGCCCGCTCATACGGTGGGCTCCTCGTGACGTCGGTCCCGTGCAGCTCGACGGTCCCGGTGTCCGCGAGCTCGAAGCCGGCGATCACGCGCAGCGTCGTCGTCTTGCCCGAGCCCGACGGGCCGAGCATCGTGAAGAACTCGCCGTTGCGTATCTCCAGCGAGAGTCCCTCGACGGCGACGACGTCGCCGTATGTCTTGCGAATGCCCGTCAGGCGAACCGCGGTCTCCGAGCCCGGTTCGGCGGGAGGTGGCGGAGTGGAGCCCGGCAGGTCGATCGTGGTGCCGCCGCCCGAAGCCATCGACGCGAGTCTATTTCCCGGCCCAGACACGGGCAAGACGCCGAAATGGACAATCGCGCGCCGAGTCATGGTCCCTCATGGAAGGTCGCGGCTGCGTCCTCGCTCCGTCTCGAACATCCGCAGCGCGTGGCCGCCCGCCGGGTGCTCCCGTGCGCTGCGCACCAGCGCCGCGGCGGCCGGTGAAACGCGATCGGGATCCGGCAGTGCCACGCCATACCCGGGCGGCCAGATCACGGCCGCCGCCAGCGACGCGAACGTCAGGTCGGCCGCGCCGAACGCGTCGCCCGCGAGGTACGGCCGGCCGTCGGAGAGGAGCTCGGCGACGTTGTCCATCTCGTCCCAGAGCACCCGCTCGTCCCGCGCCTGCACGCCGGGCTCGATCGCCAGCGCGCGGCGTGTGACTGCGAACACCAGGGGCCAGCCCCAGCGCAGCGTGCGGTCCTCCCACGCCGGGACACCCTGGTTGTTGAACTCGAACAGGACCGCACGGTGGGGCAGCATGTGCACATAGGTCAGGCGGCGGGCCGCGGGACCGAGGCGCTCGTCCAGGCGCATGCACACGGCCCGCACCTCACGACGCTCGAGCGGATCCGCCGGGAACAGGCGCAGCTCCGGGTCGCTGCGCCCGTCCGCCCAGCCGAGGATCAGCGCGGAGTCCCCGATCACGCCCTGCTCGGTGACGAGCACGGGCACCGTCGCGCCGCCGCCGGCGATGCGCGAGGCGATCGTGTGGATTCCCTGGATGTGGCGCCGCTCGCGATAGGCGATGCCCGCCCGCTCGAGCGCCCAGCGCGCCTTCTCGCAGTAGTGGCTGATCGGGATCGTGAGGAGCGTGTTCAAGTGCCCGCTGCCTCCCGGACCGCGCGTGCTCAGCCCTGCGGCGAGGCCGTGAGCCGCCACGACGGCGGGTACGGGAGCGGGCGCAGCGTCTGCTCGAGTTTCGGGCGCAGCGCCTCGAAGTCCGGCGGCAGCGAGAGACGCTCCCCGAGATGTTCCTGGTCCTCGTCGACCGCGAAGCCGGGGCCCATTGTCGCGAGCTCGAACAGGACGCCGCTCGGCTCCCTGAAGTAGACGGAGCGGAAGTAGAAGCGGTCGATCACGGGCGTCGGGAGCGCGCCGGCCTGCTCGACGCGCGAGCGCCACTGCAGGATCTCGTCGGACCGGCACGCGAACGCGACGTGATGGACGCTTCCGGCACCCTGCCGGCGGTTGATCTCCGGGGGCGCCTGGTCGTACGCGTAGAGGCCGGTGCGCGCGTCTCCTCGCGCCTCCCAGCGCTCTCCCTCGGCGCGCGTGAAGCCGAGCCCCTCCGAGAGCAGGCGCTCGCTGCCGGCGGGACGGCTGCTGTAGGCACGCACGCCCTCGAAGCCGGCGAGCGCGTGCTCGGGCGGGATCTCCGGCGAGATCGCGCGGAGCGGCTCCTCGCCCGCGGAGGCGACGATCAGCTCGTGGTCCAGGCCCTCGGGGTCGGAGAAGAGCAGGCTGGCGTCCTTCAGCTCGCTGCTCGTCCCCGCCGCGGCCAGCCGCTCGCTCCAGAACGCGAGTGAGTCCGCTGATCCGACGCGCCACAGGATGCGGTGGATCATCCCCGCGCCGGCGCGGCCGGGGAGCGCGCCGGGGTACTCGAAGAACGTCAGGTCCATGCCCGGCGAGCCGAGCTCGTCGCCGTAGAAGAGGTGGTAGACGGTCGGGTCGTCCTGGTTGACCGTCCGCTTGACCATGCGCAGCCCGAGGACGCCGGCGTAGAACTCGACGTTGCCCACCGCGTCGCCGGTGATGGCGCTGATGTGGTGGATCCCCTCGAGCTTCATCGTGCCTTGCGCCGGTTCATATCGCCATCAGACTACCGGGCACCGTGCCATGATCGGCCCGTGAAGGAAGGCTCGCTGATCCCGATGTTCGGCCGTGCGCGCCGCGACCCGGCGCTCGCGGTGCTCGAAGGCTTTCATCCGCTCAAGCACGCCCTCCGCTTCGACGCGACGATCATCGAGGTGCTGACCGACGACCCCGGACGCCTGGACGAGCTCGCTCTGCGTCTCGCACCCGACGTCCGCGAGCGGGTCACCGCGATGGCCCGCCCGATCGAGACGCAGATATTCGAGCAGCTCTCCCCGCTCCCTCCGTCGACCCGCGTGATCTCCCTCGCTGAGCGCCCGCGGATCGACACCGCGCTGATGCTCGCCGACCCGCGCCCGGAGCCCGTCGTTCTCCTCGAGGACCCCCGGGACCTCGGCAACATGGGCGCCAGCGTTCGCGTTTGCGCGGCTGCCGACATCGCGGGCGTGCTCACGACGGGCGGCCACGACCCCTGGCACCCGGACGCTCTGCGCGGCGCTGCGGGCCTGCACTTCGCACTGCCAGTAGCCCGCATCGGCGGGCTGCACGAGCTCGCCGCCAGCGGCCGGCCGCTGCTGGCCGTCGATCCGGACGGAGAGCCGATCGACTCGGGCTCGCTGGACCCGCGAGCGATCCTCGCTTTCGGCACCGAGCGCGAGGGCCTGAGCGACGAGCTCCTGCAGCAAGCCGCGGCGCGCGTCAGGATCCCGATGCGCGCCGGCGTCTCAAGCCTCAACCTCGCGACATCCGTCGCGGCGGTGCTGTTCGCGCGCCGCCGCGACTAGGGGGTTCAGGCCGCGCGGGAACGGACGCCGTCGAGCAGCCTCCAGTTGCCGGCCAGCGCACCGCGGGCGCGCGCGAGCATGCGCTCGGCCTGCTCCGCGTCGCCGTCGGCCATCAGCACGCCGATCAGCTCGCGGGCATCGCGGGCGTGGTCGACATCGCGCACGGCGTGCAGGCGGAAGTACTCGCCGGCGGGATCGTCCTGGGCGTATCCGTAGCTGCCGGTGAGCCCGTCGAGCTTGGTGCTCGAAATCTCCGGCTGTGCGGACTCGATCGCGTAGAGCACCGCGAGGTGCTCGAGGGCGTCCTCGCCCGCGGTCCACGCCGCGGCGCACGCGGCGCTCTCGGGCGTGGCGCCCCCGGTGGCGGCCCGGCCACCCGCACGCTCAGCGGTCGCGTCGGCGAAGCGGTCCCACAGCTCGATGTGCTCGGCCTCCTCCGCGGCGTGGCGGCGCAGCCCCTCGCGGTGGGGCTCCGGCGCCGACTCCGCGGCCAGCGACGACGCTTCGGCGAGCGCCACGACGGCCTCGCGATACTGCAGGGAGTAGTCGCTGAGCTCCGCCGGGGTGAGCTCGCCGGCGACCCACCGCCGGTAGAACGGGTGCTCGAGCACGTTGATCTCCTTGCCGAGCTCGTCGAGCATCTCGATCACATTCATCCGTATAACCCCCTGATCGGATTTGCAGGAGGCCGGACGATAGAGACCGCTGTGGCGGAACGCTCAGGCGGCGGGATTCGCGGCGGCCCAGTCGACGATCTCATGCGAGCCGTCGATCACGGTGCCGTCGTCGAGCACGAGCGTCGGAACCCACCGGTTGCCGGTCAGCTCCTGGACCTCGCGTCGCCCGCGGGTGTTGTTCAGCGCGGCCGGGAGCGGCGCGAAGCCGTATGACTTGATCACCTCGGGCTCATACCCGGCACCCTCCAGCGCGTGGAACGCGTTCGCACACGGGTGTCCACCCGGGCGGGGTGATGGAAACGTTCCCCAGCAGATGTAGAGCTTCACGAGACTGTGAGCGTCCCTTCCATACCGGCCTGGCGGTGGCCCGGCACCGAGCAGTAGAAGGTGTATTTGCCGGGTTTCAGGTTCACGGTGACGGTCTTTGCTCCGCCCGTGAACGTCGGCGTCGAGCCGATCACGGTGCTGCCCTGCGCGATCGTCACGTTGTGTTCGAGCTGCGCCGCGTTGGAGAACGTGATCGTCACGGCCCCGGCTTTCGCGCTCAGCGTCTTCGTGTCGTAGGCGAGCGCGTTGTTGGAGGCCGCGGCGAGCTTCAATGAGGTCGCGGCGGTTGCCGGGGCGGTGGTCGCCGGGGCGGGCGTGCTCGCCGTGGCCGAGGAGGAGGTCGTTGCGGGGGCGGCCGGCGCAGGCGCGGCGGGCGTCGCGGCGGATGTCGAGGTCGTGCCCGCGGTCGCCTTGGCGGGCGTCCCGGCGGTGATCACGGCCGTGCCGGCAGCTCCGATCACGAGCAGCGCGGTGATCGCGATAACGGCGCGCTCGCCGGACTTGTCCTTCGGGAAGTCCCCGTTGCGTCCGAGCACGAGCGACACGATCAGCGCCCACGCGATCAGCAGCCCGCCCGCGATGTAGAAGGGGGTGTGACTCTTCTCGGCAGCCAGGACCGGCGCCAGCTGTACGGCGAGTGTGTGCATCGGGCGCGAGCCTAGCCTATGAGGTCCCGGGCGTGCTCCGCGGCGGGCATCCCGAGGCCGCGGGCGCGGCCGTCTCAGTCGCCGTCGGGCTCTCCCTGCGGGGCCTCGGCCGGCGCCGCCGCGACCGGCTCGGGCTCGGCCGGGCTGGCGATCTGGGGCTGTGCCGGTGCGGCCTCCAGGCCCGGCTCCGAACGCGACGCCCTCAGCTCGTAGGCCCGGCGGGTGCCGTGGTCGGCGCCCGCGAGCACGCGGTCGGCCTTCATCGCCCTCCCCAGGCCCTCTGAGAGGCTCCGCGGCAGCAGCGTTGTGAGGGCGATCGTGCGGCGGGCCGATTTCGGCACGAACACGTCGACCAGCCGGTGCTGGAGCGCTTCCACGACGGCGTCCGCGACTTCGGAGGGCTCGAGGTTGGGCACTCCGCGCACGTCACCGAGACCCGAGCCGAGCTCCGTGTTGACCACGGACGGCATCACGTAGCTGACGTCTATGTGGGAGCCCATCAGGCGCAGCTCCCCGCGCACGGCCTCGGTCAGCCCGACGACCCCGAACTTCGTCGCGGAATAGGTGGCGCCGCCCGGCGCCCCGAACTTGCCGGCCTGGGAGGCGATGTTGACGATGTGGCCGCGGTCCCTGGGGATCATCCGGTCGAGGGCGATCTTGGTGCCCAGGATCACGCCGTGGAGGTTGATGTCGACCATTCTGCGCGCGGTCAGGTCGTCCTCGTCGATGAAGCGCCCGACCTGCATGATCCCCGCGTTGTTGACGAGAACGTCGATCGGCCCGAGCTGCTCCTCGGCGTCGTCGAGGAACGACGTGAACGAATCGCGGTCCGTCACGTCGAGCGGGAGCGCGATGACGCTGGGCCCGAGCTCGTCGGCGGTCGCCTGGGCGGCCGCGTAGTCGACGTCGCCGATCGCGACCCTCATGCCCTGGCCGATGAAGGCCTGCGCGGTCGCGCGGCCAATGCCCCGGGCAGCACCCGTGATCGCGGCGGTCTCTCCTGCGAGGATCCTGGGCTGCTTGGCCATGTCTCTGCTCCTGACGTGTGCTGAAGATTGTGTTCGCGTCGAAAGCTAGCGCTCACGGGCTCCCCGCGCGCCGCGGTAGTAGGGTGGCCTGATGGCGTTCTTCACTTTTGAGGGCCATCGCATCGCCTACACGGAGTTCGGAGGCGGTCCGGCAGCCGTGACAGGGTCCGGCTCGAGAGGCAGGACGGCTCCGCGCTCGCGGGCCGGAGCGAGGCCGCTGATCCTCGTCCACGGCCTGCTGCTCTCGCAGGAGATGAACCGGCCGCTCGCGGAAGATCTCGCGGCGCGCGGGAACAGGGTGATCACCGTCGACCTTCTCGGCCACGGAGCGTCCGACCGCCCGCGGGACATGTGGAAGTACTCGATGGCGATCTACGGCGAAGAGCTCGTGGCGCTGATGGACCACCTCGGCCTCGAGGAGGCCGTTGTGATGGGCACCTCACTCGGCGCGAACACCGCGCTCGAGGTCGCCGCGCGCCGGCCCGAGCGCCTCAGGGCGATGGTGATCGAGATGCCGGTGCTCGACAACGGGCTGCTCGGGAGCGCGCTCGCGTTCACCCCGATGCTGGTCGCGCTCACCTTCGGGGAGCCCGTCATGAGGCTCGTCTCGCGTGCGACCCGCGCGGTTCCGCGCCGTGTGCTGCCCCACTTCGGGAACGTCTGGCTCGACATCTTCAGGCAGGAGCCGGGACCGGGCGGCGCGCTGCTGCAGGGCCTGTTCTTCGGGCGCATCGCTCCGCCGCGCAGCGAGCGCAGGACGTTCAGGACGCCGACGCTGGTGCTCGGCCACCAGCGCGACCCGGTGCACCCGTTCTCCGACGCGGGGATGCTCGCGCAGGAGATGCCGAACGCGCGCCTGATCGAAGCGGAGTCGCTGATCGAGCTGCGGACCAGGCCGGAGAGGCTGACCGAGGAGATCGCCTCGTTCCTGGATGAGGTGTGGGCCGCGCCCAGGCGTCGCGCCGCGCGCGGGCAGGGCCGGGCGCGCAGCGCCTCCCGCTAGGGGGCGGGGAAGAGTTCCACTTCGTTGACCGCGACGTGGCCCGGCGCCGTGGCCGTGCCGACGGAGCTCGCTGGTGCCTGGCTGATCCAGAGGACCAGGAGGCTGTATGCCTTCGTCGGGCTGAGCAGTTTGATGCGCGTGTGCTTCTTGGCGGCCTTCATCGAGTGGCTGATCGCCACCCACGCCTTGTCGGTGATCGATGCGGGCGCCGTCTTCGCGTTGGTGCCGTAGACCTGGATGTGGATGCCGGGGGTGCTGGTGATGAGCTCCAGCGAGGACAGCTTCACGCTGGAGCCGAGCTTGATCAGGACGCCGACCGCCATGTGCGGGGCCTTGTCGGGTTCGACCTGCGCCGTCCAGGCCGTGCTCGCGTCCCCGTCGATCGTCAGGCTCGGGTCGCCGAAGCCCGACGCGGGATAGCTGTAGGGGTTGTAGGTCGAGGCGGCGTTGGTGTCGAGGATCAGCGCGGACGGCTGGGATGCGCCGCCTTCGCTGCCGGACCCGGTC
>Ga0209698_10001191_pt1 | contig 30161 bp, 32 predicted proteins | sample LitLauG_LLR_2012_FD_187203 | JGI IMG/M metagenome (GOLD analysis project Ga0209698, IMG submission 187203) | Freshwater sediment microbial communities from Pennsylvania, USA - Little Laurel Run_MetaG_LLR_2012 (SPAdes) (version 2) | ecosystem: Environmental > Aquatic > Freshwater > Creek >... | reverse complement strand
GAAGGCTGGGACTCGCGGGAACGGGAACGCGGCGCGCGCGTCTGCTCGGGCGCGGCTTCTTCGGGCTCGGCGCCTTCGGGAACCGCCGCGTATTCGACCTTGCGGCCGATCAGCTTCTCGATCTCGTCGACGGACTTGCCGTCGAGCCGCGTGACCAGCGTGATCGCCACGCCGGACTTGCCGGCGCGGCCGGTGCGGCCAATCCGGTGGACGTAATCCTCGGAATGATGGGGCGCGTCGTAGTTGATGACGTGGCTCACGTCGGGAATGTCCAAGCCGCGCGCCGCGACGTCGGAGCAGACCAGCAATTGCACGCCGCCGTTGCGGAAGGCGTCGAGCGAGGCCATGCGGGCGCGTTGGTCGAGATCGCCATGCAGCGCGCCGACCGAGAAGCCGTGGCGCTCCAGCGAGCGATAGACGATCTGCACGTCGCGCTTGCGATTACAGAAAATGATGGCGTTCTTGAAATCCTCGGCGTTGCGGATCAGGTGGCGAAGCGCGGCGCGCTTGGCTTCGGGCGTATCGCCGACCTTGACCAGCGATTGCGTGATGCTGGCGTTGGTCGAGGCGGGACGCGAGACTTCGATGCGCACCGGGTTTTGCAGGAATTGCTCGGTGAGCCGTGTGATTTCGGGCGGCATGGTGGCGGAGAAGAACAGGGTCTGGCGGGTGAAAGGCACCAGCTTGCAGATTTTCTCGATGTCGGGAATGAAGCCCATGTCGAGCATGCGATCCGCCTCGTCGATGACGAGGATTTCGATGCCGGTCAGCAGCAGCTTGCCGCGTTCGGCGAAATCAAGCAGGCGGCCCGGGGTGGCGATCAAGACATCCGCGCCGCGCGTGATCTTGGCTTCCTGATCGCCAAACGAGACGCCGCCGATCAGCAGCGCGACGTTGAGCTTGTGATTGACGCCGTAGCGCACGAACGCTTCCTCGACCTGTGCGGCGAGTTCTCGCGTCGGCTCCAGAATGAGGGTGCGCGGCATCCTGGCGCGGGCTCGTCCTTTTTCGAGGCGGGACAGCATCGGCAGCGTGAAGGCGGCGGTCTTGCCGGTTCCGGTCTGGGCGATCCCGAGGATGTCGCGCCCTTCGAGCGCGTGCGGAATGGCCTGTTCCTGTATGGGGGTAGGCGTCGTGTAACCCGACGCGGTGACGGCTTCGAGCACCTTTTGGCTCAGGCCGAGTTCATCAAAATTCATGCGGTCTCACATATAGGGGAGATTATCTGCGCATATTCGCGTGCGCAACAATCGCGTTCGCGTCTCTCGCGCGGGCCACGCCGTGTTGACGTTGCGAGCGGGACGACGATTTTGCCGTCCGGCCGCCCTTGAGGCGTGCGCTGCTTGGATCAATACGCGGGGAAAGTCAAATGGTTTCATTAGAAGGACGCATCGAAATAACGGGAAACGCTCAGTCCCGCCCGCCAATATCGAGGCTCTGTCCGCCCCTGCCGGCGATAGTCCTGCGCGAGGACAGTATTCGCGAATTGACTCCGTTCCAGCCGATCTCGCCCGAAAGCCGTCCCCATTCGATCTTCGGGCAGCGGTTCATCACTACCTCGACGCCGCGCGCGCGGGCTCGCTCCGCCGCCGCCTCGTCCTTCACGCCCAGTTGCATCCAAATGACGCTGGGCGGCGAGGGTAGGGCGAGCGCCTCGTCCGCCAGTGCGCCTGCGTATTCGGAGGCGCGGAAGATTTCGACCATGTCGACGGGCTCGGGCAGGTCGGCGAGCGAGGCATAGGCCATGGCGCCCAGCACCTCCTTGCCCGCGAGGCCCGGATTGATGGGAAACAATCTGTAGCGGCGCCCCAGCAGATATTTCAGCACGATCCACGACGGGCGCGCCGGATTGGCCGAGGCGCCGACCATGGCGATCGACCTCACCCGCGTGAGAATCCGGCGAATGTCCGCGTCGGAAGTCATTTGCCGTTCCAGCGCGGCGTGCGTTTGGCGAGGAAGGCGTCGATGCCCTCGGTCGCGTCGGGAAGCGTGAGATTGTCCACCATCGCCTGCGAGGCCAGCCGGTAGGCGTCGGCGAGCGTGGTCTCGATCTGGCGCTGGAACGTGCGCTTGCCGAGAGCGACGACGGCGTGCGAGCGCGCGGCGATCCCGGAGCCGAGCGCCTGTGCGGCGGCGAGCGCCTCCCCCGACCCGACTACGCGGTTGACGAGTCCCAACGCCTCGGCGCGACGGGCGTCGATGGGTGCGCCTGTCAGCGCCAGTTCCATCGCCGCCTTGCGCGACAAAGCGCGGCCGACCGCCACCAGCGGCGTCGAGCAGAACAGGCCGATATCGACGCCGGGCAAAGCGAACCGCGCCGCCTCGCCCGCCACCGCCAAATCGCAGGCCGCGACGAGCTGGCAGCCGGCGGCGGTGGCGATCCCCTCGACCGCTGCGATCACCGGCTGCGGCTGTGCGACGACGGCCTGCATGAGGTCGGAGCAGCGGCGCATCAGTTTCTCGAAAAAGGCGGCGCCGCCGTCTTCGTCGGCGCGATGCGCGGCGATTTCCTTGAGGTCGTGGCCGGCGCAAAAGGCCGGGCCTTCGGCGGCGATCACGATGGCGCCGATCCCCTCATCTTTCTCAATGTCCGCCAGCGCGACGATTAGCGAATCGAGTGTCAGAAGCCCCAGCGGATTGCGCGCAGCGGAGGCCGTCAGCGTCAGGGTGGCGACGCTTTGGTCGTCTTCGCGGCGGAGGATTGTGGACATGGTCGCAGCTCCAAGAGCATCTCACATAGCGACGACGCCGCGCCGCGCCAACCGCGCTTGCCACAACGCCAGCGCAGGCGTCACGACCAGCTCCATCGCCAGCCCGAAAAACATCGGCGCGTCGGGCGGACCTACGTCGAACAGCGAAACCAACCGCCCGAGGCCGCCCGCGACCACCAGCGCCGTCAGCAGCCGGAACCGGGCGCTCTGTCGTTCAATGCCGGGAATCGTCGACCAGAAGCCGAAGCCGATGGCGAGCAGCAGGCCCGACAGATAGCGGAAGTGGCTGTCGAGTGGGACCGGCGCGGCGAAAGCGCCCGCCAGACGCGGACCCAAAAGAATCCCGCCGAACCCCGCTCCGACCGGCACGCAGCCGCCCAGCGCCACCAAGATTTGCAACCAGACGCGTTCGGGCATCGGACCTCGCGGGCGGGGCGGGCTGGCGTCCGCGCCGCCGCGCCCTTATCGTCAGGCGCATGACTACGCTCTCCCTCGACGAATTGCGCCTGTATTTGTTCCGCGAATTCCCGCAGATCGAAGGCAATTACGCCCTCGAATCGCTCAGCCCCATGAAGGCGCGCATGCGCCTGATCGCCAGCGAGCGGCATCTGCGCCCCGGCGGGACGATCTCCGGCCCCGCGATGTTCGGCCTCGCCGACGTCGCGCTCTACGCCGCGATCCTCGCCAGCCTTGGCCCCGTCGCGCTCGCCGTGACGACCAATCTCAACATCAACTTCCTGCGCAAGCCCGCGCCCGTCGATCTCTTCGGCGAGGCGCGGCTGCTGAAGCTGGGCAAGCGGCTCGCGGTCGGCGAGGTGTCGATCACCGACACCGGCGACGATCTGGTCGCGCACGCCACCGGGACCTATTCGATTCCGCCGCGTTGATACGGTATCAGATTACCGTACGCCGCTTCGCCCTCTTTTTCATGGCGTTTGCGCCGATCCGCGATTGACGATCACGGGCGGCTGCTGTATTGCGCAGTCCGACCCGGCCCGCTGGATGCAGCGGGCCGCAACTTTTGGATACCACATGTTCGGACACACCCATTCGACCAAGACGGCCGACATCGAGAAGAAATGGGTCGTCGTCGACGCCAAGGGCCTCGTCGTCGGTCGGCTCGCCTCGCTGATCGCCCTGCGCCTGCGCGGCAAGCACAAGCCCTCGTTCACGCCGCATATGGACGACGGCGATTGCGTGATTGTCGTCAACGCCGACCAGGTGGCGCTGACCGGCAAGAAGCGCGAGGACAAGGTCTATTATCACTACACGGGCTATATCGGCGGCATCAAGGAGCGCACGGCCAAGGCGATCCTCGAGGGCAAGCACCCCGAGCGCATCGTCGAGAAAGCGGTGGAGCGCATGTTGCCGCGCGGGCCCTTGGGCCGCAAGCAACTCGGCAATCTCCACGTCTACAAGGGCGCCGAGCATCCCCACGCCGCCCAGCAGCCGGTGGCGCTCGACATCGGCAAGCTCAACACCAAAAACGTCCGGAGCGCCTGAACATGGCCGAGACCCTCTCCTCCCTCGCCGAACTCGGCGGCTCGTCGGTCGGGACCAACGCGACCGCGTCGGAAGCCCCCATCCATGTGCAGAAGCTCGACGCCTATGGCCGCGCCTACGCCACCGGCAAGCGCAAGAACGCCATCGCCCGCGTCTGGCTGAAGCCCGGCAAGGGCAACGTCACCGTCAATGGCAAGACGCTCGAAGTTTATTTTGCGCGCCCCGTGCTGCGCATGATCGTCAACCAGCCGCTCATCATCGCCAATCGCGCGTCGCAATACGACATGACGATCACGGTCGCGGGCGGCGGCCTCTCGGGGCAGGCCGGCGCGGTGCGTCATGGACTCTCCAAGGCGCTGACCTATTATGAGCCGGCGCTGCGTGCGCCGCTCAAGAAGGAAGGTTTCCTTACGCGCGACTCGCGCGTCGTCGAGCGCAAGAAGTACGGCCACAAGAAGGCCCGCGCCAGCTTCCAGTTCTCCAAGCGCTGAGCTTCCGGAGAGCAGGTTTCAGGGGCGGCTTCGGCCGCCCCTTTTTCGTTTTGCAGCGTCTTTTTCTTTCGGAGGGAAGATGGCGACCAGGGTTTTCATCGACGGCGAGGCGGGCACCACCGGTCTGCAAATCCGCGACAAGCTCGCTGGCCGTGCGGCGCTCGAACTCGTGAGCCTTCCGGCGGCGCTTCGCAAGGACGTTGGCGCCAAGCGGGAATTACTGGGTCAGATCGATGTCACCATCCTGTGCCTGCCCGACGAGGCGGCGAAGGAGGCGGCGCATTTGATTGACGGCATGGGCGCCAAAGCGCCGCGCGTGATCGACGCCTCTAGCGCGCATCGGGTGGCGCCCGGCTGGGTCTATGGCTTTCCCGAACTGACGTTGGGGCAGGCCGATCAGGTGCGCCAGGCCCGCAGGGTGACCAACCCCGGCTGCCACGCCACCGGGGCCATCGCGCTGCTGCGGCCGCTAATTGAGGCGGGGCTGCTGCCGGCGGACCATCCTGTCTCGATCAGCTCGGTCAGCGGCTATTCGGGCGGCGGCAAGGCGATGATTGAGGCTTACGAGAGCGGCCGCGCGCCGGCCTTCGAGCTTTACGCGCTGGGGCTGGAGCACAAGCACGCGCCAGAGATCACGCAATATTCGGGGCTGACGCGCCGACCGATCTTCATGCCGTCGGTAGGCAATTTTCGGCAGGGCATGTTGGTCAGCCTGCCGTTGGCGCTGGACGCGCTGACCTCCCGGCCCACGGGCGCGGATTTGCGCGCCGTGTTCGAGCGCCACTATGCGGGCGGCCCCTACGTGCGCGTTTCGCCCGCCACGGAGGCTGGACGGCTGGAGCCGCAGGCGCTCAACGACAGCAACGATCTCGAAATCCATGTGTTCGCCAACGAGGCGCGAGGGCAAGCGGTGCTGGTCGCGCGCTTCGACAATCTCGGCAAGGGCGCGTCCGGCGCGGCTGTGCAAAACCTCGAACTCATGCTCGGGACATGAAGCGCCACAGCGCGCGCAGGGCCGCTTCCAGCGCGGCGCCGATGGCGTAGCCGCAGGCGGCCTCGGCGGCGGTGGCGGCGACGACCTGTCCCGGCGCGTCGGGCGAGAAGTCAGACACGCCAAAAATTCTTAATTGCGATAAATTGTAGGGTAGAGCCATTAAAAAGAGCCATTGCTGATCCAGAAGGCCAGCGCCATTTCTTGTCGCGAGAAACCACGCGCCAACGAAAGCTAGCGTAACGCCCGCCGCCAGCGCGAGGCCGAGAATCGATTTCATGGGCCCGTATCCTACCCCCGAGCTTTCTCTTCCTCCAGGCCGCAAGAGGCCGCCATGGCGAAAGGAGAGGGAGTCTTTTGTAAAGTAAAGCAAAACTTAAAAAATGCTTAGAAAAACGGCAAGTTGACGTGCGTTGGCGCGGTTACTCCCGGGTTCCGTGCAGCGTTAGCGTGAGAAATTTCTATTGGAGGTTTCTGAAAATTAGCTCAAACGGGATCAGCGGCCTTGACCTTTTGCAAACATATATGTTCATTCCATGCCGATCCGGGGTGCAGCGAACTTGGCGCATCTCTATTTTTTGTGAAGGGCGGACGCTGTTCCGCAATGAACTCCAACCCGAAACCGCGCTGCAGGAGCGATCCGGCGGCTGAAAAGAAAAGTTCAAAGTATGTCTGACCCTGAAAGAATCGCTCTGTTCATCGACGGAGCCAACCTGTACGCCAGCGCGAAGTCTCTCGGTTTTGATATCGACTACAAGCGTTTGCTTAAGGAATTCCAGGCCAAGGGCCGTCTGATCCGCGCGTTTTACTATACGGCGCTGGTGGACGACCAGGAATATTCCTCGATTCGCCCGCTAGTTGATTGGCTCGATTACAACGGATATTCCGTCGTCACCAAGCCGACCAAGGAATTCGTCGACTCGACTGGGCGGCGCAAGGTCAAGGGCAATATGGATATAGAACTCGCCGTCACCGCGATGGAGATGGCGAGCCATATGGACCATATGGTTCTGTTCTCCGGCGACGGCGACTTCCGCTCGTTGGTCGAGGCCGTGCAACGAAAGGGCGTGCGGGTTTCCGTCGTCTCGACGGTGTCGACCCAGCCGGCGATGGTCGCCGACGAATTGCGCCGGCAGGCCGACGAATTCGTCGATCTGGTCTCGCTGATGCCGCGAATCGGTCGCGACCCCGGCGAACGCGCCGAGCGCGCCGCTCGCCCGCCGCGCTACCTGCATCCCTCGGCCGCTGGCGGTCCGTCCCCCGCTCCCGCGCCAGGCGAAGAGCCGCAGCGCGACTGACCGTCGCGCATGGCGTTCGACGTCAGCGCGCCGCGCGACTGCGACTTGTGTTCGCGGCTGGCGGCGTTTCGCGCCGCAAATCGAATCGACTATCCTGACTTCGCCAACGCTCCGGTCGAGAGCTTTGGTGAGAAGGGCGCGCGGCTTCTGATCGTAGGGCTCGCGCCAGGACTGAAGGGCGCCAACCGCACCGGGCGGCCGTTCACCGGCGATTTCGCGGGCGATCTGCTTTACGAGACGCTGCTGAGCCTTGGCCTCGCACGGGGCGCCTATGACCGCCGACCTGACGACGGGCTGACGCTTAGGAATTGCGCCATCGTCAATGCGGTGCGCTGCGTCCCGCCGCAGAATAAGCCGACACCCGCCGAAATCGGAAATTGCCGACCGTTCCTGAAGGGCGCGCTCGACGCGCTGCCCAGGTTGCGCGTCGTCGTCGCGCTTGGGCGAATCGCGCATGAAAGCGTGCTGCGGGCGTTTGGCGCGCGGCTGGCGGCGCATCCGTTCGGGCATGGGGCGGCGCACGATCTCGGGTCAGCAAAACTCTTCGACAGCTACCATTGCTCCCGGTACAACACGAACACTGGGGTTCTTACGCCCGCCATGTTCCATGACGTCCTGCGCGCGGCGCGCGACGCGGCGCTGGCGGGGTGAGGGAGGCGCCCCTTCGCGAAGGGAAGGCCAGATGTTCGCCACACCATTCGGTCAGATCGACGGCGCTCCGGTGCTGGAATTGGAGATCGCCTCGAAGGCGGGGGCGCGCGCGAAAATCCTCACCTATGGCGCGGTGCTGAGAGACCTCGTCGTGCCGGGGCCCGCAGGTCCGCAGCGAGTCGTTCTGGGTCTCAACTCAATTGAGGATTACGTCAAACACTCGCCGAGTTTCGGCGCAGTTCCGGGCCGCGTCGCCAACCGCATCGCACACGGTCGCTTCACGCTCGACGGCGCGCCTTACACTCTGCAACGCAAGCCCGGGGACGCCCATACGTTGCATGGCGGCCCCAGGGGGTTTGGCAAGCGAATCTGGAAGCTTGGCGACCGCAGTGAAAATTCGGTGACGCTGACGCTGATCTCCGACGACGGCGACATGGGGTTTCCTGGCCAATTGCAGGCGACTTGCGTCTATCGCTTCGTCGAGCCGGCGACGCTGCGCGTCGAGTTGAGCGCGGTGGCGAACAAGACGACGCTGGTCAATCTGACGCAGCACGCCTATTTTAATCTGGACGGCTCGCCCGACATTCTCGACCACCAGTTGGAGTTGGCCTGCGCGTTCTATACGCCCGGCGATGCCGAACTGATCCCAACCGGCGAGATTCTTTCTGTCGTCGGCACGCCCTATGATTTCCTGAATAGCCGCCCGATCCGAAACTCTGCGGGCGTGACCTACGACACCAATTTCGTGGTCTCCGGCGTGCCCGGCCCCGACGATCTCGCCTTCGCGGCGCGGCTGAGATCACCGAAGAACGGCTTGACCATGGAATTGCACAGCACGGAGCCCGGCGTGCAGCTCTACGACGCGGCCAAGCTCAATTGCCCCGTGCCGGGCCTAGACGGCGTGCGCTATGGCGCGCACGCCGGGGTTTGTTTGGAGCCGCAGGCGTTTCCCGATTCGATCAACCGGCGCCATTTCACCGACACCGTGCTGCATCCCGATCAGGAATACCGCCACATCAGCGAGTTCAGGTTCCTCGCTTGACGGCTTACTCGCGCGCGAGGCTCTCGCCCGGACCGGCCTCCGCCAGCGCGCGGCCGACTTCCAGACCCAGATCGTCCATTGAGGTCTCCTCGCGCACGTTGAGATCCTCGCCCTTCAACTGACGCTCGGCCTGCTCGACGGAGCGCGCGACGTTTACGGTCACATGAGCTTCCACTTCCGGGTGCAGGCGCACGGTCATCTTGTGAAGGCCCAGCATCTTGATGGGGTGATCGAGGACGACATGGTTGCGGTGGACGGAGAATTTGACGGTCGTATTGATCGCGTCCGAGATGTCGCGCGCCGACACCGAACCGTAAAGCTGGCCTGTCTCGCCCGCCGAGCGGATCAAAGTATAGGTCTGGCCGTCGAGCTTGCCCGACTGCGTCTCGGCGTCCGACTTCAGCGCCGCATTGCGCTTCTCAAGATCGGCGCGGGTCTCTTCGAACTTCTTCTTGTTGGCTTCGGTGGCGCGCAGCGCTTTGTGGCGGGGTAGCAAAAAATTGCGGGCGTAGCCGTCCTTGACCTTCACCGTCTCGCCCATGTGGCCGAGCTTGGCGACGCGCTCGAGCAAAATCACTTCCATTTTTCTCTCCTTTTCAAGTCTTGGGTCTGGGTCTCAGGGTTCGCGCGGCGCGGCCGCGCAAATCGGCGAAGCTCTCGGCGAGGCCAAGAACGGCGAGGGCCGGCAGCACCCAGAGGGACGCCGCCAGACAAGCGAAATAAAGCGCGCCGAGCATGAATGGCCGCGCCGGGGAAAACCGCGACAGCGCGTGCAGGGCGGCCAGCGCTTCCAGCATGTAGAGCGCCCCCAGGCCGCAAGCGACGATGAGGCCGTACCCGTCGACGGGAGCGGGCGCGAGCCCGGCGACGGCGACCCCGGCGATTGTCGGAACGCCCAGCCAGCGGGGCAGGCGGAAGCCTGTGGGGATATCGCGCCAGGCGCGCCCGAGCCGTCCGGAAAGCTGCACCGAGCGCGCGGCCAGATAAAGGTTCAACAGTTGCATCAGCGCGCCGCTAACGGCCAGGGCGATAGGGGCGACCTGCACCATCGCCTCGGCGAGCTGCTGGTCGGTCAGGTCGGGCATCATGGCGCGTAACGCGGCGTTTTCGTCGTGGGCCTTTCGGATTTCCTCGACCAACGCGCCGACCGCGCCGTCATAGCCGCCGTTGGCGAACAGCATCAGCGTCAGCATCGTGGCGCCGACCGCGATGAACAGCAGCGCCGCCGCTAGTGCTATCGCGCCGGGTCCGGGGCCGGGGCGCAAGAGCGGCGCGGCGGGGCGTTTGAGGTAAACGGCCGGGCGCGAGGCGAAAGCCGCCAGCAGCCATGCCGGGGCCGCGATCACCAGCATGTAGCCCGGCGCGAACGCCAGCGCCGCTGCGCCAACGATGGCGCCGGCGGTGAATATCGACACCAGGCCCGGCAGCAGTCCCCAGCCCAAAGCCGCAATCATCAGCGGCAGCGGCGCGAGATTGGCGAGCAGGAGCGCGGGCGCGCCTGCGCGGATCGCCGCCAGAAACAGCACCGCAGCGGCGACGCCGGCGCCCGCGCCGACTGCGTAATTGGTGATTTGCTCTCGCATCGCTGTCCCGCGCCACAAGGGCGGTTAGGGCGGGATCGCCGCCCAGCGCGCCCCGCCGAAGCGGGGCGTTGAGGTTTTAGCGGATCACGTAGGGCAAAAGCCCCAGGAACCGGGCGCGCTTGATCGCCTGCGCCAGTTCACGCTGCTTGGCCGCCGACACCGCCGTGATGCGCGAAGGCACGATCTTGCCGCGCTCGGAAATGTAGCGCGACAGCAGACGGGTATCTTTGTAGTCGATTTTCGGCGCGCCGGGGCCGGAGAACGGGCAGGACTTGCGGCGACGGAAGAAAGGGCGGCGGGGGGCGGTCGACATCAGAAAGCTCCTGCCTGGGCGTCATCGCGCGGGCGACGGGGAGGGCGGTCGGGACGCGGGCCACGCGAGCCGCCGCCGCCGGGGCCGCCAAAGCCGCCGCGATCTTCTCGGTCGGAATCTTCGCGCTTGCGCAGCATCGCCGAGGGGCCAGCCTCGTGTTCGGCGACCTTGAGGGTGATGAAGCGGATCACGTCCTCGTTGTGGCCGAGCTGACGCTCCAACTCGTTGATCGCGGCGGACGGCGCCTCGATGTTGAGCAGCGTGAAATACGCCTTGCGGTTCTTCTTGATGCGATAGGCGAGGGATTTCAGGCCCCACGGCTCGACCTTGGAGACCGAACCGCCTTGCGCGGCGATGAGGGTCTTGAGAGTATCGGTCAGCGTCTCGACCTGTTGAGCCGTGACGTCCTGACGCACAATGAAAACGTGCTCGTAAAGAGCCATGAGCCTTGTCCTTTCCTGGCCGAGCACCCCACGCAGAGCCCTTCGAGCCCGTCAAGGCTCGAACCGGTATCTTCGAAGGCGGAGACACGGGAAGACGGAGGGTTTAAGCTCCTGCCGCGCAAGCGCGGCCTTCCGTTCAGCCCCCAGCGGGACGCTTCGGAGTGCGCCCCTATAAACGGGCTCGCGCCAAATGCAACAGGAAATCCCGCCGAGACAGGGGAGATGACGTAATGCGCGATCACTTCCGGCAGTTCGCCGCTTACAACGCCTGGGCCAACGCCCGATTATACGAAGCCGCGCTAGATCTGCCTGACGAGGCGTATCGACGCCACATCGGTGTTTTTTTTGGCTCTCTACAAGGCACGCTCAACCATCTTCTGCTGACCGACCGGCTATGGCTGAAACGACTGACGGGGCAGGGAGACATTCCGCCGCGGCTTGACGCCATGCTCTACGAGGATCGCCGGGAACTTACGCGCGCCCGGATCGCGGAGGATGCGCGGTTGAGGGCGACGGTCGAGGCTTACGACGACGCGGCGCTCGGATCTGAGATCACATATCGAACGACGTCCGGCGTGGAGTACACGCAGCGCCTCGCCGACATTCTCGCGCATATGTTCAACCACCAGACGCACCACAGAGGGCAGGCGCATTCGGCGCTGTCGATCCTGACCGGGCGAGAACCGCCGCCGCTGGACCTGTTGTTGTTCCAGCGAGGCGCGCCGGCGCCGGAGCTTTCGCTGCCGGCTTAAATCCCCACTAGGGCAAGCACAGACGCGGCGAACCTAAAAACACAGCCTCAGACGAACTTCACCTGCGCCGCCTTGATCGCGGACACCTGTAGGCCGAGAAATGTGACCTTGTCGTCGGCGTCAAGCGTCAGCACGGCGTCGTCGCCTTGTTGCGTGAAGGCGGCCTGGAAAGCGTTGAAATCTGCAAATTCCGCTTTCGAGAGCGCGATGGCGTCCGAGGATAGAAAATTGCTGATCGTGTCCTGACCAAACCGGCCCACGAACGTCAGCAGGTCGTCGTCGGTTGAATACGCCAAGGACAGGGCGTTGGTCCCAGGGCCGAAATAGACGAAGAAGTTCGAGCCAAAGAGCGAAGCCGTCGCGTCGTTGAGCGTGACCGCTCCGCCGCCTTCGACAAAGTCGGCGTTCGCGCCGGTATCGTAGAGGCTGACCGCGTCGCGCGCGTCGTAAGTCTGAATGACGTTTCCGCCGCCGAAGACGGACGCCTGCGCATTGCTGAGGGTAATATTCTCATTCTGCCCATAGACCCTGTCCCACAGGCCCTCCGTCCCGGAAACGGTCAAGAGGTTGTAGCCGGACGGATCGAAATATATGGCGTCGCCGCCGCCAATGATGTCGCTGCTGGTTTTGCTCAGGATGACGACGCTGTCCTGGGCATGCACGTGCGACGGGGAATAGATGTTGTCGCCATAGATGCTGACGGCCGCGCCGGCGCCGTTGAGATAAATGTCGCCGATGACGCCATAGACATTCGCCTGCGCGCTGTTGATCGACAGGGTTTTTGCGTCGCCGTAGACCGCGTCCCAATTTCCGCCGGTCTGGTAGAGGCTCGCCGCGTCATCGCCGCTGGCGAACTCGACGGTCTGGCCGCCGCCCTCGACCACCGCCTGCGCATCGCGGAGCGAAAGTGTTCCCGAGGCGCCTGTGACCTGGTCCCAAATCCCCTGCGTGTAGGAGAGGTAGGCGACGCCGCCAGCGACGACGAAATCGACGAGCGCGCCGCCGCCGACCGAGACCACGGAGCCGCCCTGGAGCGCCAGCTTTCCCGCCCCATAGACCGTGTCGAATTGGCCAGCCGTCAGGTCGAGCAGCACGCTGGAGGCCGAACCGCCGACGAGCCAGATATGGTCGCCTGAACCATGGATAGCGGCCGTCGTGTTGGTGAGCGTGACAGTGACGTCGTCGCCATTGACGAGATAACCGCTTGCGTCGTTCTGATAAAGGCTGACGGCGTTGACCCCGGAGACCGAGTTGATCGTGACGACGCGCCCTGCGCCGGGCGGCGAAGCGGCGCCGAGAACGTTGAGAGCAGCGCCGTTGAGATTTACCGTTCCGCTCGATGCGTAAAGCGTGTTCCAGGCGTTCGCGGCGCTGAAGAGGGTCAGAACGTCGTCGCTCGCATCGAAGAAGATAGCGTTGTCCTGGCCAGAGAGCGTCACATGGGCGTGGACGACGTTCACGGCGCCGCTCCCGCCCACGCAGTCCAGCGTCTCGTCGTAAAAGCCGCTCGACGGTCCGTTGAAACTGACCTGGTCGCCGAGGCTGACGAAAATGACGGTCGTCTGATTGCCGAATACGGCGAGCCAGGCGTCGTCGAGCGAGTAAGCGCCGCCGTCGCCCGTCACGGAGGTCCAGCCGTTACTGTGACCCGTAAAGGGGATTGCGGTTTGGACAAGCGACAACACGCCGGTTGTGATGTTCGTCCCGCCGCTAACCGCCGCGAAGTTACTCATCGCAATACGCCCGCTCACATACCGCATTGACCCAGATCAAAGCGGAAAACATCGCAGACGTCTACTGACGCCGTTAGATTGGATCGCGGAAACTCATCACGCGGTCGGTCGGGAAATCGTAGAGCTTGCCTGTCTCCGCCCATTCCGGCGCGAGCAGTTGCAAGAGCTTGGGCGCAAGCTCCTCAGGCGTCGGCAGCGTCATCGGGTCTTCGCCCGGCATGGCGGCGGCGCGCATGCGGGTTCGCATGCCGCCGGGATTGACCAGCATCACCCGCACAGCCGTCGAAGCGGTTTCAGCGGCGTAGCTGCGCGCCAGCAGGTCCAGCGCCGCCTTGGAGGCCGCGTACAGCCCCCAATAGGCGCGCGTCGCCGCGCGGCTCGCCACGCCCGAGGTGATGAACGCGGCGCGTCCCGCTGGCGCGGCGCGCAATAGCGGATCGAGCGAGCGGATCAGGCGAAAGTTCGCCGTGACGTTGACGGCGAATACGTCGGCGAATTGTTGGGGCGAGACATGGGGCAGGGGCGAGATCGGCCCCAGAAGGCCAGCGTTGCCGAGGAGACCGTCGAGGCGCCCCCAGCGCTCGAAGATCGAGCCGCCGAGGCGGTCGAGCGCGTCGAAATCAACCAGGTCGAGCGGAACCAGCGTCGCCGCGCCGCCCAGCCCCCGGATTTCGTCGTCGAGTTCCTCCAGCGCGCCCTGCGTGCGGGCGACCGCAATGACATGGACGCCGTCGCGCGCCAGCGCCAGCGCCGCCGCGCGGCCGATTCCGCGCGAGGCGCCCGTCACCAGAACGACGCGGGGGGAGGCGGGGTCGGTCATTTGGGCTCCGTCAAGTCGCCAAACGACCTATCAAGTTATCGCCCGCTTTTCCATGGTTTTGCGACGGCGCGTTCACGCCCGTTGTATGACGGGTGCGGTGTTGTATAGTGATCGGCGGGGGCCATTCCCGTTTGGGTGCGCCCGATGCAGCGGCGAGGATCAAAATGACGGCGGCGACAGCGGCGGAAGCCGAGAGCGTGCGCGCGGGGGCGGAGGCGCGTACTGTGACGCGGGCGGATCTGGCGGAGGCGGTGTACCGCCGCGTCGGGCTCTCACGCGCGGAATCCGCCGATCTCGTGCAGAGTTTTCTGGAGGAAATTTCCTCGGCCGCCGAGCGCGGCGAGACGGTGAAACTCTCTTCGTTCGGCTCCTTCGTGGTGCGCTCGAAGAGCCAGCGGATCGGGCGCAATCCCAAGACCGGCGTGGAAGTGCCGATCTTGCCGCGCCGCGTGATGGTGTTCAAACCCTCCAACGTGCTGAAGTCCCGCATCAACGGCGGCTCGCCGGAGGCTGAAAGCTGAGCGCCGAATTCGACGGATCGCCAGACAAGAGCCCCGGCGCGTTTCGCACCATCAGCGAAGTCGCCGACGAACTGAAACTGCCGCAACACGTGCTGCGGTTCTGGGAGACGCGTTTCTCGCAGATCAAGCCGCTCAAGCGCGGCGGCAACCGGCGCTATTACCGGCCCGAGGACGTCGAGCTTCTGCGCTCGATTCGGCATCTGCTTTACGAAAAGGGGCTGACGATCAGAGGGGTTCAAAAAATGCTGCGCGAGCAGGGGGCGGCGGCGATCCGCGAGGACAGCGCGGACGACGCGGAGACGGCGGCGTCCGTGTCCGACGCGCCCGACGTGGCGGAATTGCGTCAGGCGCTGGACGATTTGCGCGAGGCCGAGCGGCTGCTGGAATCGGCGCGTCCCCGCTGAATGCGTTTTGGAGATTGTCAGAAACGGGCGGGGCGGCTATAGCGACGTCCAGTCGGAGTGTAGCGCAGCCCGGTTAGCGCACTTGTCTGGGGGACAAGGGGTCGTGGGTTCGAATCCCGCCACTCCGACCATTTCTCCCTTTTCCGCCTGTCAGAGCCGCGTTGATGAGCGAACTCGCCGATGTCCAGGCCCTGCTCGCGTTGCAGCCATTCGTGCGCGAACTCGCCATTCGGGTCGTCTCCGTCGCGCCCGGCGCCGTCGTCGTCGAGATGCCGTTCGCCGAGCGGTTCTCCTCGCCGCCGGGCCTGTTTCCCGCCGGAATCGTCGGGACGCTCGGGGACATAGCGGCGGCGGCCACCTGCCTGTCGCTGCTGCCCACGGGCTGGGCCGCCGCGACGCTGGATTTCACCGTCAAGATGACCGGTAAAGCGCAAGGCGACACGCTGCTGGCGCGAGGCCGCGTGCTGCAGGCGGGCAAGACGCTCTCGGTGGGCGCGGCGGACGTCTTTTCGGTCATGGCCGGGCGGGAGACGCTTTGCGGGGCGGTTCTGGCGACGACGCGGAATTTTCAGACCAAAAGCTGACGGGACGGACTTGGGGGCGTCAGCGTCCAGGCCAACGTCGTCCCGCGATGGCGCCCGCTACGGGAAGACAACATCGGCGTGGACGCCGACGCCTCAAGCGCCGGGCCTAGCGGCCCAGCCGGCGGGCGCCTGACGTTTTGCTTTGCGAACGCGGTGGGAACAGCAGGGGGACGCAACTCGTCCCATACCCTCCATTCGCATAATGTATATTATGGAACTTCTACTTGGATATAAAAATACTTTCTATCTCAATGGGATACACAGTCTCTTCTCGTAGCGCGCGTTTCCGGCCTACCTCCGTTCCGGCCTTGGTCCCAGCGCCGCGAGACCGCGCGCGTCCCGCCTAGAACCCCTCGAGCCGCATCCCGTCATAGGCGGGCCTGACGCCCGGCGGCAGCGACTGGCGCAGCGTTGCGTAATCGAGATCGGTGTGCAGATTGGTCAACACCGCGCGCCTCGGGCGGAACTTTTCGATCAGCGCCAGTGATTCCTTGAGGCTCAGGTGCGAGGGATGCGGCGAATAGCGCAGCGCGTCGATCACCCACACGTCGAGCCCTTCGAGAAACGGCGCGGCGTCTTCCGGCACGCCATTGAGGTCGGGCGTATAGGCGAGCCCGCCGACGCGGAAGCCGAGCGCCGGAATGTCGCCGTGCTCCAGTTCAAACGGCGTCGCAGAGATCACGCCGCCGGGGCCGTCGATTTTGACTTCGACGCCCGACGTCAGTCGCCGCTCGACGGCGATGGGCGGGTAGGAGCTGCCGGGCGGGGTGTCGAAAATATAGCCGAATTTCAGGCGAACGTCGGCCGAGGTCGGCGTATCCATGTAGACGTCGACGCGCTTGCGCGTGGCGATGGTGATCGGGCGCAGGTCGTCAATCCCGTGGGTGTGGTCGGCGTGCGGATGGCTTAGCAGCACGGCGTCGAGCCGGCCCACCTTGGCCCCGATAAGTTGCTCGCGAACATCGGGCCCAGCGTCGATCAGCGCGAGCGTGCGCCCGGCCCCGTCCGTCCGCTCAATCAGCGCCGAGCAGCGGCGACGCCGATTGCGCGGCTCCAGGGGATCGCACGCCCCCCAACCCTGCGCGACCCTGGGCACGCCGCCTGACGAACCGCAGCCCAGGATTGTGAACACGAGGCTCACGCCTCACGCTCCATTTTGTTGAATATCCGCAACGTGTTGGCGTGCGTCGCGGCGGCGACCTCCGCGTAGCTGACGCCTTTCGTTTCGGCCAAAACCCGCGCCGTCTCGACCACGAACGCCGGTTCGTTGCGCCGGCCGCGATGTGGGATCGGCGCCAGATAGGGCGCGTCGGTCTCCACCAGCACGCGGTCGAGCGGCGCGTCGCGCGCGATGGCGCGCAGGTCGGCGGAGTTTTTGAACGTCAGCACGCCGGAAAACGAGAGGTAGAGGCCCAATTCCAGCCCCGTCTCGGCCAGCGCTCGCGAAGACGTAAAGCAATGGAGCAGGGCGCGGAAACGCCCCTGCCCCATCTCCTCACGCAGGATTCGCGCCATGTCGTCGTCCGCCTCGCGCGAATGGATGACCAGCGGCAGATCAAGCTCGCGAGCGAGCGCGATATGGGCTCGAAACACTTTTTCCGCTATCGGTTGCGGCGCATAGGCGTAGTGATAGTCAAGCCCCGCCTCGCCGATGGCGACGCATTTGGGATGGCGGGCGAAGCGGCGAAGGGCGTCGGCGTCGGTAACGGCTTCCTCCGCCGCCTGATGCGGATGGGTGCCGATGGTGAACCAGACTTCGGCGAACCGCTCGGCCAGCGCCTGATAGGTGGCGCCCTTGGCGACCCGCGTCGAGATCGTCACCATGCGGGAGACCCCGGCGTCGCGGGCGCGCACGACCACGGCGTCAAGCTCCTCGGCGAAATCGGGGAAGTCGAGATGGCAATGGCTGTCGATGACCTGCAACGCCCTGCCCGCTCAGCCGGCTTTCTTGGCCACGCCCGGCGCCCGCAGCCGCGCCACCGGCGCGAACGGCGCGCCGATCAGCGGGCGCAGATAGTCGAGAAAGGCGGGCGTCACGTCGTTGGCGGCGGATGCGATGAAAACGTCCTCCATCACGCGCGTCTTGCCCGCCACCGTCTCCAGGGGGATCAGCGGGTAATCGACGGCGTAATCGCCGACTCGACGGATCGCGACGGAGCCGTTGGTCCCGCCGAAGCTGGAATATTGCACGGCCTTCTCGCCGACCTCGCGCGCTTCGCGTTGATCGACGTCGGACACGCAGCCCACGAACGAGCGCTGCAGATAGCCGAACGTGTCGCCGCGCACGCGCTTGATCCCCAGCTTGGCCTTGACCTCCTCGCACAGCAGGTCGGCAAGCGCGCCGGTGCCTGAGAGTTGCACGTTTCCGTGCGCGTCCTTCTCCAGCGCGCCGGTGAGTTTTTCGAGGATCGGCGCGCCGCTCTCGTCGTGGATTCCTTCCGAGACGGCGACGATGCAGCGGCCATATCGTTCGTTGACCGTTTTCACGTCGGAGAGAAATTTGTCGACCGAAAATGCGCGCTCGGGGAGATAGACCAAATGCGGTCCGTCGTCGGGAAATTTGCGCGCCAGCGCGCTAGCGGCGGTGAGAAAGCCGGCGTGGCGGCCCATCACCACGGCGACATAGACGCCCTTGAGCGCCAAATTGTCGAGATTGGCGCCCATGAACGCCTGCGCCACGAAACGCGCCGCTGAAGGATAGCCCGGCGTATGGTCGAAGCCAACGAGGTCGTTGTCGATGGTCTTGGGGATGTGGATGGCGCGCAGCGCGTAGTTTTCGCGGGTCGCCTCTTCCGCAACGATACGCACCGTGTCGGAGGAATCGTTGCCGCCGATGTAGAAGAATGTGTCGATGGCTTGCGCGCGCAATACTCGAAAAATGTCCTGGCAATATTTGCGGTCGGGCTTGTCGCGGGTGGAGCCGAGCGCGGCGGCGGGGGTGGCGGCGACCGCCTCCAGATTGGCTGTGGTCTCTTGCCCGAGATCGACGAGGTCTTCGTTGACGATGCCGCGCACGCCGTGGCGGGCGCCATAGACCGCCTCGATATCGGGGAAGCGCCGCGCTTCGAGCGCGACGCCGACCAGCGACTGATTGATGACGGCCGTCGGCCCGCCGCCCTGCGCCACGAGGATTCTGCGCGCCATATCGCTCCCCTTGTTCAAGTGCAGTGGCTTTAGGACGGCGCCCGCTGCGGCGCAAGAACGCCATTTGAAACCCCGCCGGAATCGGCTAAGGAAGCCTCAGGCGCCCGTAGCTCAGCTGGATAGAGCGCTGCCCTCCGAAGGCAGAGGCCAGGGGTTCGAATCCCTTCGGGCGCGCCAACGATCTCGTCGTTATTGCACACGAATGTTCCGCACTTGGGGGAGAGCGCGTTGATGACGACCCCTTCGGCGGAAAACCACTCGGATATTCGAGACGCCGTAGCCAAACTCTGCGCGCGGTTTCCGGGTGAATATTGGCGCGATCTCGACCGCCGCATGGCCTATCCGGCGGACTTCGTGCAGGCGCTGACCGAGGCCGGCTATCTCTCCATTCTGATTCCAGAAGTCTATGGAGGCGCGGGACTGCCGATATCGGCCGCGGCGGCCGTTCTCGAAGAAATCCAGCGTGCGGGCTGCAACGGCGGCGCCTGCCACGCGCAGATGTATACGATGGGCACGCTGCTGCGCCACGGGTCCGAGGCGCAAAAGCAGCGCTACCTCCCGGCCATCGCGGAGGGCAAGTTGCGCCTCCAGGCGTTCGGCGTCACGGAACCGAGTAGCGGGACCGACACGGCGTCGCTGAAGACGACCGCGCGTCGCGACGGCGAGCGTTTCATCGTGCGGGGACAGAAGATCTGGACCAGCCGGGCCGAGCATTCCGATTTGATGTTGCTGCTGGCGCGCACGACGCCGCTGAGCGAAGGCATGAAGCGCACAGACGGGCTCTCCGTTCTGATCGTCGATATGCGCGAAGCGCTCGGCAAGGGCCTCACCATCCGCCCCATCCGGACCATGATGAACCACGCCGCTACGGAAGTCTTCTTCGACGACCTGGAGGTTCCCACCGAGAATCTGATCGGCGCGGAAGGCAAAGGCTTTCGCTACATTCTTTCCGGCATGAACGCCGAGCGCATGCTGATTGCGGCCGAATGCGTGGGGGACGCCAAATGGTTCCTCGACAAGGCGAGCGCCTATGCGCGAGACCGGCGCGTCTTCGACCGGCCCATCGGCCAGAATCAGGGCGTACAGTTCCCGATTGCGAGGGCTTACGCCAACATGCGCGCGGCCGAATTGATGGTGCGCGAGGCGCTTCAGCTCTACGAGAGCGGCGCCAATCCCGGCCCCGAGGCCAATATGGCCAAAATGCTCGCGGCCGACGCGTCCTTCGAGGCGGCGAACGTGTGCATTCAGACGCATGGCGGGTTCGGCTTTGCGGAAGAATACGACATCGAGCGCAAATTTCGCGAGACCCGACTTTATCAGGTGGCGCCGATCTCGACCAACCTCATCCTGTCCTACCTTGCCGAGCATGTTCTGGGCCTGCCGCGCTCTTACTGAGGGGCGGTCGGTTCGTCCTGCGGCTTCGCGAAACGGCAGGGTTGCAAGGGTCGCGCCGTTCTCGTAGCAGACTCGCGAAAATCAGGTTTGCGAGCGAAGCTTCAGGGGCAGGCGTTTGGCGATTTGGAGCCTTCCAAAAATTCAATATGGCGTGCTGCGTTCCGGCGCCGTCGCCCTGTCGAGGTTGAAAAAAACGCCTTCGGGATTTCCGGCCCTGCGCCCGCAGGACAGCCGGCGTCTGGCCGAGCAAATTCAGGACCTCGTCGAAGAGAGCCTTCAGCTTATTCGGGCGGGCGACGTCGAGACCAAGCAAGCGCTGCTTGGAATCATCGCGTCGATCGCGGCGACGGATGCGGCCGCTTACCCGCGCGAGATTCTCGCGCTGCGAATCCTGCAAGCCCGCATCCATTTGGTCGCCAACGATCTCAAGGGCGTTCGCGCCAGCCTCGTCCCCTGGCTCGACCACCCGCATGCGGCGGAGGCCGGCGTTCACGAACTCGCCGCGCTCTATCTTTTCGAAGGAAAGCTGCATCTCCTGGAGGGCGAGCAGACCGGGGCGATCGGGCCGAAGGCGGTTCAGCGTCTGCTGATGCTGTCCAGGCTCAGACCGCAGTCGGCCTACACATTGTTTCGGCAATTTGCGCCGCTGGTCGCCGTGCATCCGGAAGCGCCCCCGCCCAAGGGCTTGGCGGCGCTCGTCGTGCGATGGGCCAAACTCTACGTCCGCCTGAACCGACCGACGCCGCGCGTGGCCGGACTGCGGGTAAGGATCGCAGCCTATCTCACCGCCGTCACGGGGGGCCTGGCGTTGACCCTTGGGCGACGTTGGCCGAAAGGCGCCGAGGCGCGTCGGATCGCCCGCAGCGGCGAAGGCCTCGTCGTTTCGCGGGCGATGGGCGGCATCGGCGATCTCATCATGATGACGCCGGGGCTGCGCGAGTTGGCCAAGCGTCATGGGCGCCCGGTCAAGTTCGTCATCAGCCGCAAGTTCTTTCCCGTCTTCGAGAACAACCCCGACGTCGAGCTGATCGATATGGACGGCCCCGCCGCCGATTTTTCGATGAGCCCGAACTGGCGCAATCTGACTTTGTGCCCGGCGTCGGCCTACGAATCCCGGGTCGCGCCCTTCATCAAACGCGGGCGCGTTCGGCTGTTTGCGGGCGGCATGGGCGTGTCGTGGAAGCAACTGCAGAAGGCGGGAACCAAGCCGATCCTTCCGCTCGCCGAACGTGACCAGACATTCGCGGATTCGTTTCTGGAGAGCCGGGGCTTTGGCAAGCGCACGCTGATTGGCGTGCAGCCCTATTCACGCGATTCCTACAAGGATCATCCGGGAATCGTCGACATGATCGTGCGCCTGGCGGAAGAATTCGACGTGCTGGTGTTCCACCACATCGCCGACGGGCTTCCGCAGGGCGAGCGGATCGCGACCACGGCGGGTCTCGGACTGGCGCAGTCGCTGGCCTTGACGGCGAGGCTGGACGCGTTGGTGTCTGTCGATTCGGCGTTCCTGCACGCGGCCTCGGCCTTCGACGTGCCGGTCGTGGCGTTATTCGGCCCGACCGACGGCGCCGTCGTCGCCGACCATCACGACAAAAAGGTTATCGTCACCGCCCCGCCCTCGTTCGCGTGCATGCCGTGCTGGCGCAATGAGGACATGAAGTGTAGGCTCACCGGCCAGACAGGCGTTAGCCCTTGCATGGCGGAGATCCCCTACGCCCGCGTGCGCTCGGCGCTCGATCAGGCGCTCGCGATGCGGGTCAGGTCCGGCTGAGGGACGCAAAGGTGCTGTTCGGGGTTTTCGGCGCGCCGTCGCCTTTGTCGTACTGGGCGTTTGGTGCTGTGCGTACTGTCGTGGACCTGTGCTTCCCGCGCCATAGCGTCCTCGCGGCTACAGGTTTGACGCAGGTGCGGGAGGCGTTAGCCCAGTCCGGCGACGATCCGATGATCGTTTACAGCGACAGTCCCGAGATAGAACTCGTCGAGGCCTTCGCCAGCGCAGGGGCGCCTTATCTGATCTGTTTGGAAGCGCCGCTGGAAGTGCTGGGATTTTGTATGGCGGAACGCGCCATCCAACCGATAGACGCCCTGCGCCTGACGACTCTCACAATGTCGACGTTGCGCGATTTGGCGTTGTCGCCGAAAGCGCGAATTCTTCGCCGCGCCCCGGACCTGAAGACGTCAGACTGCATTATCCAGATATGCTCCGCGTTCGGCCTGGCCTCGGATGCAGCGATCGCAAGGGAGGCTTTGCGCCGTTTCGCCGCGCTAACCGATGTGTCCGATCCCCTGATCGAAGACTTGCTTGTGAAATTTCACGCGCCCGCCAAGCCCTTGGGCGCCTATTCAGCGTCGCTCGCCTCCGGAGCCGCGCCGGCCTGGGTGGTCCAGACAGCGAACGACTATCTTCCTGTGACGACGGGCGAAGCCGTGTCCGCCATCAGCTGGCCGCAGGAGGCGTTTTTGGACCCTCGTGCGAAAGACAACGCGATCAATCCGCTTCAGGAACTGATCGGACCGTCGAGACTCCTGCTCTACGGGCCGTATTTGAACCTTCCTAGAGGGACATGGTTTGGAACGGTGGATATGGAGGTCGTCGATGGGCGCTGGAACGCCCTTTCGGTTGACGTAACCTTACAAGGCCAGTCGGTCAGCACGGCGCAATTTGACCTGCCGGATCGCGGCCGCTTCCAGTTTGTGATGAAATTCGAGATCGCCGAACCGCGAGACTTTATTGAGATGAGGGTGACGCTGCTCAAGGGCGCCATCGAGGGCAAAATCGCCATTCGGAGCGTTCGGATGGAGCGCGCGGCGCCGAATTAACCGCGGGTGCGCCAAAGTCTCGCAAAATGATTGGAAAGGCGCCCAAAGCTTCCCAAGCCCTTCACTCTATTTGTGACCCGGAAAGCATAAAAAAAACCGTTGCCTGTCGGCGGACTAAGATCAATAACCGCGAAGCCCGCGCGCAACAGCGGCGCCGTCAATTGCTCGGCCGTCCCTTTGAATGCGTGCCATTCCACCATAAAGCCGTCGACGCTCTGCAACAGATTGCGTTTTTCCAGGCTCTTGAAGACGGGAAACTCAGACCCTTCGCAATCGACTTTCAAAACGATCAGTCGCCCTTGAGACCGCGCTTGGGCGAAAATCGGCGCCAGTGTCGTTGCGGCGTCTCTGACCTCGATCTCCACCTCTGCGCCCTTGCCCGCCGGGAAAACCGAGAAGGAACCCGATGATTGCGTGTCAATGACGGTCTTTACACGCTCATTTCGGTCGGAAAGACCGAAATTATGAGCGTGAATTTTGCGGCTTAATTTTGGATTGAGGCTGATATTTGCGACGGCGCGGTCGAACGTGGATTTGAAGGGTTCATAACCATGGACCTCAACGATATCGTCGTGGCGGGCCAGAAATAGTGAGGTAAATCCGATATTCATACCAATATCAATTAGGCAGGTCGGCATCGGAGGCAAAATATTGTAAGTGTTAATAATAAATATTTCGCCTACAAAATTAAAATCGTCCTGGGTTTTGACGTAAAAATTGACCTCCGCCGCTGTTCCAACAACTTCATTTTTGACGATACTCACATTTCCGCCTGTGGCGAATAGCGACAAGATCTGGTCCGGGTTCGTCTTCAAAATATCCGGAAGGGAATCGGGCTGCGACGCCATCGCCGCGTCCCGGAATTCGCCCACTGACGGATTGTCGCCAATCAGCAGCGGGACGCAACCATTGACGAAGACGCGAGTGTGAACGTTCTCAGCCTGATTTTCGATCTCGAAGTTTAACGTGAAAATGCCGGAATCATCGATTTGGGAATCAAACACCAACGACTTGGCCAGCACAACGCCCGCATCCGAAACGATGTCGGCCTGCGCCACCAACTGAGGGGCTTCGATCTTGGTCTTGCCCGCAGTCCTTATGAGGAAAGCGGCAGAATATTTACCCGGAGCCAGCGAGATGGGGGGGCTAAAAACCGCGTGTCCGGAGGCGCCGGGCTTGGTTTTCAGATATTCGCGATCGCCTATCTCAATACGCTCGCCAGTATTTGGATTGATCAAAGCCCCATCCCTTCCAACGCAAACCCTTACTTCAGATCACGGACCACGATCCGGTCCAGGCGCAGCGACGCATTCTCCGACATCGCCCGGACAATGATCGAGAAATATCGGATGTCCTGGCTAAAGGCCATTCCAAGCGGTTGTCCTGACTGGGTGATTCTGCGGCTTGACATCGGCACGCCGAACTCCTGCGTCGTCACCAACTCCAATTCCCCTGTTATGTCGCCCTCGACGACGACTTCGTAGGGACCGGCGGCCAGCGGCCAATAGGGGCCGAGCACCAACCACTCGCCCACTTTGGCCGTCAGCTTCGTCGCGTTTTCATTCACCAATTGCAGCGCCGACTTATCCAGCTTGATCTCACGATCATTAGGCCGCTTGCGCGCCGCCAGCAGATAGACAGCGTCGTTGCGCATCAACTCCTCGCGGGTGACGTCCTCCAGAAATCCAACTCCGTTGACCCGCCAGACCGAAAATCCCAGCGAGGCGAGATAGTCGATCATGGCTATGGCTTCGCCGCCGCCGCCGTGCATGTCGGGGAAATATTCGAGGATCAGGCTGACGTCGGGCGATCTGCGCAGCAGGCCCTCCATGCCGCGAAGCGCCTCGAACTCATGACCCTCGACGTCGATCTTGATGCAATCGGCTATGACGTCGGCGTCAAGGAGGTCGTCGATCCGGGCGCAGTCCACCTCGACCTTTTGAATCGCGGGGTTCACGGAGCCGCCCGACGCCAAACCGCCGCCGCCGGGCGCGTGAATGTCAAAGCCGAATTGCGCTTTGCCCGGCTTGTCCGAAACGGCGTTTTGGAACAGCTTCACCCGCGGCGGGAAACCGTTGACATAAACCGAACGCTCGATCAGCGGCGTCAGATAGGGGTTCGCCTCGAAGCTGAACACCCGTCCCTTGGGTCCTCCCAGCATCGCCGCATACAAGGTGTAATAGCCGAAATTCGCTCCGACATCGAGGAACACGCCGCCGGGCTTGACAATCTTGGGCAGCAGGCGATTGACGTCGGGCTCAATCAAACCGTCGGTGATAATGTTGGACCCGGAGCCGAAATCGCGGGCGTCGATGAACATCTTCAAGCCGGCGCGCGTCCTTTTGCCGACGATGGAATCGTATAGCGGCGTCGCAGATTCGTTGATGTATTCATAAAGACGGCGCTTCAGATACTCCGTCTCGTCGGCGGCGCGGGCTTGCGCCTGTTGAATTTGCTCGATCCGGCGACCGAGATCGTCGTTCTTGCTCGTGATTTTTTCGAGTTGTGAAAGCACTTGCGCGTTGCTGGCGCGCTGTGACGCGACGACCTCGTCGGCGCGCTTACGCGCCGCGTCGGCTTCCCTACGCGCCAACGAAACATCCGTCATCGCCTGCGAGATCCGCGTGAACCAATTCGACTGCAATGGAAATCTCCTCAGCTTCGCCCTTGCCGTACGCGCCCAGAGTGAGCCGCCCGATATACAAAAAGAGCCAGTTAGTTCAACGCCCGAGAATCCCGCTGTCGCGGGATGTCTCACACCCCCGCCACGCGCCGCTCCAGGGTCTCGCACAGCATGTGGCCCAAAAGGATATGCACTTCCTGGATGCGCGCCGTCACTGCGGTCGGCGCGCACAGCACCGCGTCGCAAATGTTGGCCATGTCGCCGCCGTTCCCGCCCGTCAGGCCGATGGTCTTGGCGCCCTTCGCGCGCGCCTCGCTCAAGCCTGCCAGCACATTGCGGCTGCGCCCGGAGGTCGAGATGCCTATCACCGCGTCGTTCTCGCGCACCAAAGCCTCGACCTGGCGCGCGAAAATGCGGTCGAAGCCGAGATCGTTGGCGCAGGCGGTGAGCGCCGAAGTGTCGGTGGTCAGGGCCAATGCTGCGAGCGCGGGGCGATCGACGGTGAAGCGGATCGTCAATTCGGTGGCGATATGCTGCGCGTCGGCGGCGCTGCCGCCGTTGCCGAACAGCACGATCTTGCCGCCCGCCCGGAGCGAAGCCTCGCACAGCGCGGCCGCCGCTGCGAACGGCGCCGAGAGCGCGGGAAGACAGCTCGCAATGACTTCCGCGTGCATCCTGACGCCCGCAGCGAGTATCGACTCCGCCGAAGGCGCATCCTTGACCATCTGCATACCCGCAAAGCTCCCAGATCACGTTGGGGCCGTGTAGAGGCCCGTGCGGCTCAGGACAAGCCGCTCACCGGCCCTTCGATTTCTCGATGATCTTCGTGGTGCTGCGGTCGGGGAGCAGCGGACACGTCAGCACCTGCCCTCCCCTTGCGAGCACCGTGGCGCCGCCGACGATCTCGCCGACGGCGTAATCGGCGCCCTTAACCAGAAGGTCCGGCTGCAAGGCGTCGATGATCTCAGCCGGCGTATCCTCGTCGAACACGATCACCGCATCGACGCAGGTCAGCGCCGCGAGCATCCGCGCCCGGTCGTCTTGCCCGTTGATCGGCCGCGTCGGGCCCTTGAGCCGGCGCACCGAGGCGTCGCTGTTGATCGCCACGATCAGCCGGTCGCAATGGCTGCGCGCGAAGTCCAGCGTGTGCAGATGGCCGATATGCAGGATATCGAAACAGCCGTTGGTGAAACCAACCTTGAGCCGATCCGCGCCCCATTGCCGGCGCCGCTCGGCCAATCCCCTCAGCTCCGAATATTTGGTGTCGGATTCCCCCGTCGCCTCAATGCTGAGGCGGCCGAGTTCGTCGAGCAATTCGGATTGCGTGACCGTCGCCGTGCCGCGTTTGCCGACCACGAGGCCGGCGGCGGCGTTGGCGAGGCGGGCGCCGTCGAGCAGCGGCATGCCGGCGGCCAGCGCCAGCGCCAGCGTCGCCACCACCGTGTCGCCGGCGCCTACGACATCGAACACTTCGCGCGCGTTGGTGGGGAAATGGCTGACGCCATGGACGCGATCGACCAGCGTCATGCCGTGTTCGGCGCGCGTGATCAGCACGGCCGCGAGCGCCGCCCCCGCCAAAGCCTTGCGGCCCGCCGCTTCGGCCAAAGCGTCCGTGGTCGGGGCGATGCCGACGGCGGCGGTGGTTTCGCCGATATTGGGCGTCACGACGGTCGCGCCGTCATAGCGGCTCAGCACCGGCGATTTCGGATCGACGACGACGGGAACGCCGCGATGGCGGGCGAGAGCAATGCATTCGGCGATGACCCGGTCGGTCAGCACGCCCTTGGCGTAGTCCGACAGAATCAAAGCCTGGCATTGGCCGATACGCTCGCCGACTTTCGCGATAATCGCGTCCTGCGCCTCGGCGGACAGCGGTTTGACGTCCTCACGGTCGACCCGCAGCATATGCTGGCCATGGGTGACGAACCGGGTTTTTTCAGCGGTCGGCCGCCCGGGCGTCATCACCAGTTCCGGTCGGATCGAACTCTGGTCTGACAGCCGTAGCGTCAGTTCGCGTCCCGCGTCATCGTCGCCGACCGCGCCGACCAGAATGCATGTCCCGCCCAGCGCGGCGATGTTGCGGCTGACATTGGCGGCGCCGCCGGGAATATTCTGCTGGCCCGTCGCGAAAAGCACGGGCACCGGGCTCTCGGGCGAAATCCGGTTGACGATTCCAGAGACGAAACGGTCGAGCATGACGTCGCCTACGCAGAGCACCGTCATGTCGCAGAACGCAGTGACCTTCATAACCTCAAGCCTCGATATCGGCGCCGCATCCTGATCGCGAGCAGAATATTTCTTTCCGGATAGCGGTGTCCCTGCGCTTTCGCGCCGGAAAAAGTCAAGACTTTGCGCCAAAACGGAAAGCGCTGCACGTTGTCGTTGACTTACCCCGACCCAGCGCGCATAGGAACGTTTGCCGCACTGCGGCATGAGGCGCTTCGGTAGCGTAGCTCGGCGTCAAGCCGACCAGCCGGTTTTCCTCGCCATCCTTCCGAGCGTCGGCCCGATACGCAGGCTCAAGCTCATTTCGGCGAAACCGGGGACCGGGCTCGCCAATGAAAGACATCTCTTTGACCCTTTTTGCAAATCTCGGGCTTCCCGAGACTCTGGTTCGCGCCGTCACGCGCGAAGGTTATGAAACCCCCTCCCCCATCCAAACCCAGGCCATCCCCCCGCTGCTCGAAGGCCGCGATCTTCTGGGCATCGCGCAGACCGGAACCGGCAAGACCGCCGCTTTCGCGCTGCCGATCCTGACCCGCATCCTCAATGACCGCCGCCCCGTCGCGCCGGGAACCGTGCGCGTGCTCGTGCTGGCGCCGACGCGCGAACTCGCCGCGCAGATCGCGGAGAGCTTCAAGGTCTATGGCCAGTTCCTGCGCCCGGCGCTGTCCGTCGCCTTGATCGTCGGCGGCGTGTCGCAGCGTCCGCAGGCCGAGGCGCTCAATCGCGGCCTCGAAGTGCTGGTCGCCACCCCCGGCCGCCTGCTCGACCATCTCTCCACCCGCCGGCAGGCGCTGGCGCAGACGGAAGTGCTGGTGCTCGACGAAGCCGACCACATGCTCGACCTCGGCTTCATCGTGCCGATCCGCCGCATCGTTTCGATGCTCAACAAGCAGCGCCAGACGCTGCTGTTCTCCGCCACCATGCCCAAGGAGATTGCGGGCCTCGCCGGCGAACTGCTGCGCAATCCCGCGCAGGTGTCGGTCGCCCCGGTCGCCACCACCGCCGAGCGCGTCGAGCAGCGCGTCGTATTCTGCGACGCCGCCGCCAAGCGCGACGTGCTTGTGGAACTGATGAAGGACGAGAGCGTCACCCGCGCCATCGTGTTCACCCGCACCAAACACGGCGCCGACCGCGTCGCGCAGCATCTGGAGAAGGCGGGCGTCGGCGCGCAGGCGATCCACGGCAACAAGAGCCAGAACCAGCGCGTGCGCGCGCTCGACGGCTTCAAGAAGGGCCAGACCCGCGTGCTGGTCGCGACCGACATCGCCGCGCGCGGCATCGACGTCGACGCCGTCAGCCACGTCGTCAATTTCGAATTGCCGGACGTGCCGGAGTCTTATGTCCACCGCATCGGCCGCACGGCGCGCGCGGGCGCGGCGGGACAGGCGATCTCCCTGTGCGACAACGAGGAGCGCGGCCTGCTGCGCCAGATCGAGCGCCTGACGCGCCAGACGATCCCCGCCACCGACCGCCGCAGCCCTCCGGGCTCGCGCGCCGCGATGGCCCCGGCCGAGCAGAGGGCGCCGCGCGCGCCCTATGCCGGCGGCGAACACCGGCGTGACCATGGCGGGCGCGGCGGCGCTGCGCGGCCTCCGCATCGCGGCGATACGGGCGCGAACAGCCCGCGCCGGCCGTTCCGGGGCGTGCGCACCAACGGGGCGTGACGTCAGCGTGATTGATTGAGGCCAGGCGCCCCGTTCTTTTCAAGGAGCGGGGCGTTTTGTTTGATAGCAAGACGACGCGCCATCCCGATAATTGGAACTTTCGTCGTCGCGAGCGAAGCGCGGCGACCCAGCCGTCGTGTGATCGTGGGCGACCCGCGATCGCGGCGCCGGTTCAGACACGCGGCGGCGCAGGTTCACGGCGCGGCTGGGTCGCCACGCTTCGCTCGCGACGACGGCTGAAAGCTTTGAAAAAAAACGGCGACGCCTAAGCCGCGTCCGCCGTAACCCTGTTGCGGCCTTCCGACTTCGAGCGATAAAGGGCCTGATCGGCGCGCCGATAAAGGTCGTGCGGCGTCATGTCGTCGCGCCGCTCCGCGAGACCAATCGACGCCGTGATCGACGTCTGCCGCTCGGCGTCGAGCGTGAACGCTTCCTGCTCGATGGCC
>Ga0209698_10001190_pt1 | contig 30168 bp, 28 predicted proteins | sample LitLauG_LLR_2012_FD_187203 | JGI IMG/M metagenome (GOLD analysis project Ga0209698, IMG submission 187203) | Freshwater sediment microbial communities from Pennsylvania, USA - Little Laurel Run_MetaG_LLR_2012 (SPAdes) (version 2) | ecosystem: Environmental > Aquatic > Freshwater > Creek >... | reverse complement strand
GTCCACGATCACGTCCACGATACGCCCCATGTCCTCGCTCGCCGCGCTGCGAACCTCGCGGCCGAGTATGCCATGCGCATCCCGCGCGCCGATCACGGTGGTCGTCGAAGCACTCGAACCCGAGGTCTTCGAGTGGTTCGCGTCGTTCCGGCGCAGCCTCGGCATGGAGGTGCTGGCCGTCGGTCCCGAAGCCGGGCCCGGGGTGCTGCGGGCCCTCAAGGCGGGGCGCATCGTGTGCCTGCTGTGCGACCGCGTCGTCGGACCCACCCCCGGCGTCGAGGTGGAGTTCTTCGGGGAGCGCACGCACCTTCCTGCGGGTCCGGCCACGCTCGGGTTGCGGACCGGGGCGGCGGTGCTGCCGACCGCGGTGTACTTCGCCGACCGCCACGGCGGCCACCGCGCGGTTGTGCGCCCCCCGCTGGCGATGGCGCGCCACGCCGGTCTGCGCGCCGATGTGGCCAGGATCACCCAGGGCCTGGCGGACGAGCTCGAGGCCCTGATACGCGAGGCGCCCACCCAGTGGCACCTGCTCCAGCCCAACTGGCCGAGCGACGCCCGGCCCGAGCCGTCCGGCCGTCGACCATAGGTGAGCGTGTGGGCCGACCTGGGACCACCAGCGGGACGCCGCCCGGTGTGCGTGCTCACCCGCGACGCGGCCATCCCGGTGCTGACCGCGGTCGCCTGCGCGCCGATCACCCGCACCATCCGGGGCATCCGCTCCGAGGTCGAGCTCGGTCCCGACCACGGAGTTCCCGAACGGTGCGTGATCTTGTGCGACAACGTCCTCACCGTCCCCCTCGGCGACCTCGACGCCCAACCGATCGGTCACCTCGACGAGATCGCGCGCATCCAGCTCGACCGCGCGCTGCGCTACGGCCTCGAGATCATCTACTGACTGGCACGAGCAGGACCGCGCCCCGGTGCGGTCTGCGGCACCACGTGGACACGGCGAAGCACATCCAGGCTCTCGCCGGCTGAACGCCGCCGTCCCGACGGGTAGCGTTGGTCGGTGCGCGTGGGTCTGGTCTGTCCGTACAGCCTCCACCTGCCAGGTGGCGTCCAGGGACAGGTCCTCGCGCTCGGCCGGGCGCTGCGGGCCGTCGGGGTCGACGCGCGGGTGCTCGCCCCGTGCGACGGGCCGCCGCCGGACACCTCGGTCATCCCGCTCGGCAAGTCGGTGCCGTTCGCGTCCAACGGCTCGATGGCGCCCATCGCTCCGGACCCTTCCTGTGCGCTGCGGACGATCCGGGCCCTGCGGGACGAGGGCTTCGACGTCGTGCACCTCCACGAGCCGCTGGTCCCCGGCCCCGCGCTGACGGCCCTCGTCTTCACCGAGCTGCCCACCGTCGGCACGTTCCACCGCGCCGGCGAGAGCGCGATCTACCGATCGATGCGGCCGCTCACCCGCTGGGCGGCGAAGCGCCTCAGCCTGCGCTGCGCGGTCTCCGAGGACGCGCTCGACACGGCCAGGAAGGCGCTCGGCGGGGAGTACGAGTTGCTGTTCAACGGCATCGACATCCCCCGCTTCGCCAAGGCCGACCCCTGGCCCACCGAGGGTCCCACCATCTTGTTCGTGGGGCGCCACGAACCCCGCAAGGGCCTTGCGGTCCTCATCGACGCGCTGGCGCAGCTCGGACCCGACGTCCGCCTCTGGGTGGCGGGAGACGGTCCCCAGACCGCCCGACTGCGCAACCGCACCGTCGCCGACCGCCGGGTGCAGTGGCTCGGCCGGATCGACGACGACGAGCTGGCCCGTCGGATCCGCGGCGCGGACCTGCTCTGCGCGCCGTCGCTGCACGGTGAGTCCTTCGGCGTCGTGCTGCTCGAGGGCATGGCTGCGGGCACTCCGGTGGTCGCCTCGGATCTGCCGGGCTACCGCAACGTGGCCCGCCCCGGCGTGGACGCCTGCCTCGTGCGCCCCGCGGACTCCGAGGCGTTGGCCGCCGCCATCCGAGAGGTCCTCGTCGGGGGTCCCCGGGTGCAGGAGATGGTCGCGTCCGGCGAGGACCGTGCCGCGCATTTCTCCATGGAGCGGCTGGCGGCGTGCTACTTGGAGCTCTACGGGCGTCTGGCGCGCTGAACCCCCGACGGCGCCTGCGTACTATGAACCTCCCTGTGACCGTCCTCCCCGCACCTGAACCGGCCGAGCGCGCCTGGTGATCGCCGATCCGGGCCTCACCCGCCTGGCCGCCGACAACCGGCGGCGGGCGATCGTGCTGCTCCTCGCTGCAGGTGCCGGCGCCGGCCTGGTTGTCGGGCTCGTCTCGGTGGTCGTCGTCGCGCCTCTCGTCGCGCTCGTGATCTTCATGGTGGTCACCGCCGCGGCGTGCGCCGCCGGGTGGTGGGGGTGCGAGCCGCTGGCACGCCGCCTCATCGGCGCGCGCGCCGCCGACCCAGCGCACCACGCCCGGCTCTACAACCTCGTCGACGGGTTGTGCGTCAGCGCTGGCCTTCCGGCACCCGCGCTACACATCGTCGACGACGATGGCCTCAACGCCTTGAGCATGGGCCACAGCCCGCGCCGCGCCAGCCTGGTGGTGACCCGGGGCTTGGTCGAGCAGCTCAGCCGCATCGAGCTCGAGGCCGTCGTGGCCCACGAGCTGGCCCACATCAAGAGCGACGACATCCTCACCGCGACGGTGGCGGTCGCGCTCTTCGGGATCTTCGGCGCCCCCGCCCGGGCCGCGGCGTCGGGCGGCATCCGTGCCGCCGGAGCCATCCTGCTCGTGCCCGTGAGCGCCCTGGCCGGCCTCGGGTTGCGGGCGGCGGCCGCGCCCCAGCGCGAAGAGCGAGCCGATCTCTCCGGGGTGGCGCTGACCCGCTACCCGCCGGCGATGGTGGCCGCCCTGGAGAAGCTCCAGGGGGAGCGCTCGCTGCTGCGCCGGGCCTCGCCGGCGACGGCGCACCTCTGGCTCGGGGCGCCTGCCGCCGCCCCGGCTGGGGATCGCCTCCGCTGGCTGACGGACCTGTTCGAGACCCACCCGCCGATCGGCGAGCGCATCCAGGCGCTCCGGGAGCTCTGAGCCGGTGCGCCGTGGCACCCGGATCCTCGCCGCGGGCGCCGTCGTCGCCTCGCTGCTCGCGGCCTGCTCGGGTGGAGGGCACAAACGGGCGGCGCCGACGACGACGAGCGCGCCCACGACCACGACGTCGAGCACCGTCGCCGCGACCACCACGACGCTGCCCCCGCCCCCGACGGCACCCTTGACCGGGTTGCCCCAGCCGGATGCCGCCAAGCTCGGGCGGCCGGCTCTGGTGGTCAAGATCGACAACCTCGATCCTGGCGCGCGTCCCCAGACCGGGATCACCACGGCGGACGTGTGCGTGGAGGAGCAGGTGGAGGGCGGGATCACCCGATTCGCCTGCGTGTGGCAGTCCAAGGACGTCGACCTCGTCGGACCCATCCGCTCGACGCGCACGACCGACATCGCCATCGTGTCGGAGCTCAACCACCCGCTGTACGCATTTTCCGGTGGCAACACCGCGTTCCTCGCCGCCATCCGGGCTGCGCCGATCGTCGACGTGGGCGCCGACCTCAAGTCGGACGCGTACTTCCGCTACGGGCCCAAGGCGGCCCCGCACAACCTGTACTCCAAGGTGACGACGCTGTACACCTTCGCCCCGGCCGGCGCCGGGCCCCCGGCGCCGCTGTGGCCCTTTCGGGCCGCCGGGGTCGCCGCGTCCGGCGCCGGTGCCAACCCGGTGACCCACCTCGACCTGAAGTTCCCCGGTGCGGGCGGTCCGGTGGTGAGCTGGGACTGGGATGCGGCGAGCGCGACATGGCTGCGGGGCCAGAACGGCACCCCCGACGTCACCACCGACGGTGGGCAGATATCGGCCGCCAACGTGATCGTGCAGGAGGTCGCCTACCCGATCGTCGGCTACCAGGTCATCGGCGGCTCGAGCGGGCCGATCCCGATGGCACAGCTCATCGGACAGGGGGACGCCACGATCTTCACCGGCGGGATGGCGATCCCGGCCCACTGGTCGAAGGTCGACGCCACGACGCCGACGACCTACACCGACAGCGCCGGCGCACCCATCGCCCTCGCGCCCGGGCAGACGTGGTGGGAGCTGGCCCCGCAAGGGACCCCGAACAACACGCACTGAGGTGCGCCTGGTGGTGCCCGGCGCCCCTCGGGCCCCGGCTCGCCCCGTACACTGGTGGCATGGCAGAGACCCAGTCTGAGCGGCGAACCGGTACCGACCTCGTCAAGCGGGGCCTCGCGGAGATGCTGCGCGGCGGGGTCATCATGGACGTCGTCACGCCGGAGCAGGCCAAGATCGCCGAGGATGCGGGGGCCGTCGCGGTGATGGCCCTCGAGCGGGTCCCCGCCGACATCCGCAGGGACGGCGGCGTGGCACGCATGAGCGATCCCGCCCTCATCGAGGGCATCAAAGCGGCGGTGACGATCCCGGTCATGGCCAAGGCCCGCATCGGCCACTTCGCCGAGGCGCAGGTGCTCGAGGCGCTCGGTGTCGACTACATCGACGAGAGCGAGGTGCTCACCCCCGCCGACGAGGCGCACCACATCGACAAGTGGGGGTTCACCGTCCCGGTGGTGTGCGGCGCGACCAACCTGGGCGAGGCGCTGCGGCGCATCTCCGAGGGCGCCGCGATGATCCGCTCCAAGGGAGAGGCGGGCACCGGCGACATCAAGGAGGCGGTCCGACACCTGCGCTCGATCCTCGGCGACATCCGCAAGGTGACCCAGGCCGATGCCCAGGAGCGCTACGCGTGGGCCAAGACCCTGCAGGCGCCGGTGACGCTGGTCGAGGAGGTCGCCGAGACCGGTCGGCTCCCGGTGCCGCTGTTCTGCGCCGGCGGGATCGCCACGCCCGCCGATGCAGCCCTCGTGATGCAGCTGGGTGCTGAGGCCGTGTTCGTCGGCTCCGGGATCTTCAAGAGCTCGGACCCGGCCCGCTTCGGTCGGGCCATCGTCGAGGCCACGACCCACTTCCGGGACGCGACGATCGTCGCCAAGGTCAGCCGCGGCCTCGGTGAGGCGATGCGGGGCCAGGAGGCCTCGACCGTCGAGACGCGCCTGGCTGACCGCGGCTGGTGACCGGCCCCGGTCGGGCCGTTAGGATGGGCGACGTGGGAAGGATCCCGCCAGGTGGGCGGCAAGATCGGCATCCTTGCGCTGCAGGGCGACGTGCGCGAGCACGGGCGTGCCCTCGCTGAGCTCGGGTCGCATCCCGTCGAGATTCGGGTCCCCGCGGACCTCGATGGCATCGATGGGATCGTGCTCCCCGGCGGGGAGTCGACCGCGATCTCGCTCCTGTTGTCGTCGAGCGGCTTGAGGGAGCCGCTGGCCGAGCGGCTGGCGGCCGGGATGCCGGCGCTCGGGACCTGCGCCGGCATGATCCTGCTCGCCGCCGAGGTCCTCGACGGGCGTCGGGACCAGTGCGGCTTCGATGCCATCGACGTGTCGGTGCGCCGCAACGCCTTCGGGCGCCAGGTCGATTCCTTCGAGACCGATCTCGACATCGAGGGGGTGCCGGGCGGCCCGCTGCACGCGGTGTTCATCCGGGCTCCCGTCGTCGAGCGCACCGGCCCGGGCGTGCGCGTGCTCGCCACCGTCGACACCGGTGCGGGGCGGCGTCCGGTGGCCTGCCAGCAAGCGGCGGTGCTCGTCACGTCGTTCCACCCCGAGCTGGCGGGGGATCTCCGAGTCCATCAACTGTTCTTGAAAGGGTGCTGAGCGATGTCCGGTCATTCGAAGTGGGCGACGATCAAGCACAAGAAGGGCGCGCAGGACAAGGCCCGCGGCAAGCTGTTCGCCAAGCTGATCCGCCAGGTCGAGGTCGCCGCCCGGGAGGGCGGCGGCGATCCCGAGGCCAACCCGACGCTGCGCACCATGTTCCAGAAGGCCCGTGACGCCTCCGTGCCGATGGACACGATCGAGCGGGCCATCAAGCGGGGCACCGGAGAGCTCGAGGGCGTCCGCTACGAGGCCGTGAGCTACGAGGGCTACGCGCCCTGCGGTGTGGCGGTCATCGTGGAGGCCCTGACCGACAACCGCAACCGCACCGGGTCCGACGTGCGCAGCGCCTTCTCCAAGAGCGGGGGCTCGATGGCCGAGCCGGGCGCGGTCGCGTGGCAGTTCGAGCGCAAGGGCGTGTTCCTCGTGCCCAAGCGCCACGGCGGCGCAGAGGTGACCGAGGACGACCTGATGCTGGTGGCCCTCGATGCCGGCGCCGAGGACATCCGTGACGGCGGGGACACCTGGGAGGTCACGGCGGCGCCCGCCTCGTTCGTGGCGGTGCGCAGCGCGCTGGAGGATGGCGGCGTCGCCGTCGATTCCTCCGAGCTCACGATGGTCGCCACCAACACCGTCGCGCTCGCCTCCGAGGGGGACGCCCGCAAGGTCCTCCGCTTGATCGACCTGCTCGAGGACCAAGACGACGTCCAGAACGTCTACGCCAACTTCGACATCCCCGATCACATCCTCGAGATGGTCGAGGCGTAGTGGCCGGCCCGGCGGTGGGGGACCCGGCGCCGGGGTTCGTCCTCCCCGGCACCGGCGCGCGGGAGTACACGCTGGCGGACCACGCGGGCCAGCCGGTCGTGCTCGTCTTCTACCCCCAGGACAACTCCCCGGTGTGCATCCTCCAGCTCCGCAGCTACTCCGACGGCCTGTCGGAGTTCTCCGACCTCGGAGCCCAGGTGCTCGGGCTCAGCCCCCAGAGCGTGTCGAGCCACGAGGCGTTCGCGGCGCGCTTCGGCGTGCGTTTCCCGCTCCTCGCCGACGAGGACAAGTCCGTCGGGTCCCGCTACGGGATCCTCGGCCCGCTCGGCTTCTACCGGCGGTCGGTGTTCGTCGTCGACGCCGGCGGCGTCGTCCGCTACGCCCACCGGTCGATGACCAGCCTGGCCTTCGTCGACCGTCGCGAGCTCACCCAGGCGGTGCGGAGCTCGGCCTGAGGTGCCGGGCCGCGGGTCCACCGCGGCGCGCACGCGGGGTGCTATCGTGCGAACGCGTGTTCGCTCTCGGCATCGATCCCGGGCTGTCGCGCTGCGGCTACGGTGCCGTGCGTCGCGCTGAGCGCGGGGGCCTGCACGCAGTGGCGGCAGGGGTGATCACCACGCCGGTCCACGTGGAGCTGTCCCGCCGGCTGGCTGCGCTGCTCGATGAGCTGCGCATCCTGATCCGCGAGCTGCGGCCCGAGGTGGTCGTCGTCGAGCGCGTGCTGTTCCAGGCCAACGCCCGCACCGCCATGTCCGTCGGGCAGGCCAGCGGCCTGGCGCTCGCCGCCGCGGCCGAGGCGGGGTGCGCGGTCGTGCAGTACAGCCCCAACGAGGTCAAGCAGTCCGTCGCCGGATACGGCGCGGCCACCAAGGAGCAGGTGCAGCGAATGGTCCAATCCCTCCTCGGCCTCCCCGAGCGGCCCCGACCGCCCGACACCGCCGATGCCCTCGCCCTCGCCATCTGCCACCTCACCGGGGCGCCGCTGCGGGCCGCGGCGGCCGCAGCCGGCGGCCCAGGGAGCACCCCGTGATCGGCTCGGTGCGCGGGGTGCTCCTCGACCGGGTGCCCCGGTCCGATCACGCCGCGGAGGTGCTGGTCGAAGCTGCGGGCGTGGGGTACCGGGTCATCGTGCCGGGGTCTGCGCTCGGCCGCCTCGACGATCTCGGCGCCGGGGTCTTCCTCCACGTCCACACCCACGTGCGAGAGGACGCCCTGCTGCTCTACGGCTTCCCCACGCGCGAGGAGCGGGCCTGTTTCGAGATCCTGATCACCGCCCACGGGGTCGGACCGGCGGTGGCCCTCGCGCTCTTGTCGGTCCACAGCCCTTCGGTGCTGCGCCGGGTGGTGGCCACCGACGATGTCGACGCGCTCTGCCTCGTGCCCGGCATCGGCAAGAAGACGGCCGCCCGGCTGCTGATCGAGCTGAAGGCGCGCCTCGATCTCGACCTCGACGAGCCCCTGCTCAGGCTGGCCGGCGCCGGGACCTCTCCGGGCGCAGCGCCGTCGGCCCGGGGCGAGGTCCGTGCCGCGCTCGCCGGCCTCGGCTACGGCCACGACGAGGTCCGCGACACCTTGGCCGTGCTCCCCGACGACGGCCCGGTGGAGGAGCTGCTGCGCCTGGCGCTGCGCCAGCTGGCCGGGAGCCGATGAGCCGGGAGGAGTTCCTCCCCGTCGAGGCCCGGCCCCTCGTGCCGACCGCGGATCCGCTCGAAGCGGCCGAGGAGGCCGGGCTGCGGCCCCGTCGCCTCGCGGACTTCGTCGGTCAGGCGGAGCTCAAGGAGCACCTCGAGATCGTCCTGGAGGCGGCGCGCCGGCGCTCCCAAGCCGTCGACCACCTGCTCTTCGCCGGTCCCCCCGGCCTCGGAAAGACGTCCCTGGCGGGGATCGTGGCCGCGGAGATGGGCGTGGGGTTGCGGGTGACCTCGGGACCTGCGCTGGTGCGGGCCGGGGACCTGGCCGCCATCTTGACCGACGTGGCCGACGGCGACGTGCTGTTCATCGATGAGATCCACCGACTCGGTCGGGCGGTCGAGGAGATCCTCTACCCGGCGATGGAGGACTTCCAGCTCGACATCGTCCTCGGCAAGGGCCCCGCGGCCCGCTCGATCCGCCTCGACCTGCCCCGCTTCACCCTGATCGGGGCGACCACGCGCACGGGCCTGATCACCGGCCCGCTGCGCGACCGCTTCGGGTTCGTAGCGCGCCTGGACTACTACGCACCCGACGACCTCCGGTCGATCATCGCCCGCTCCGCGAGGATCCTCGGCGTGGACCTCGACGACGGAGGCGCCCGGGAGATCGCCGGCCGTTCCCGCGGGACCCCGCGCATCGCCAACCGCCTCCTCAAACGGGTGCGGGACTTCGCCGAGGTCCGCGGTGACGGCACCGTCAGCCGGGCCATCGCCTCCGAGGGGCTCACCCTGTTCGGCGTCGACAGCCTGGGCCTCGACAAGGTGGACCGCGGCATCCTCGACGCCATCTGCGCCCGCTTCGCCGGTGGCCCAGTCGGGCTGTCCACCCTGGCGGTCTGCGTGGGGGAGTCCCCCGACACGGTGGAGGAGGTCTACGAGCCGTTCCTCCTCCAGCGGGGCATGCTGATGCGCACCCCACGCGGGCGGGTGGCCATGCCGGCGGCGTGGCAGCACCTGGGCCTCGAAGCGCCCTCCGCCGTCGACGGGACCGCCGGGCTCTTCGACTGAGTCGCACCCGGGGCCGGCGGGCGGTAGAAACCCCGAGGTGGATGTCCCCGACTACGTGCTGCCCCCAGAGGCGATCGCCCAGGAGCCGACCGAGCCGCGCGACGCGGCTCGGCTCCTCGACGCGATCGACCCCGGGGGGGCGACGCTGCACCGCCGGGTCCGGGACCTGCCCGAGCGGCTCGGCCCGGGTGACCTGTTGGTCGTCAACACCACCCGGGTGCTGCCCGCCCGTCTCCTGTTGCACAAGGCGACCGGCGGTGCCGCCGAGGTGCTGCTCGTCTCGCCGAGCGGTCCGGTGCCGACCGGCGTCCCGCCCGCGGGCAACGCCGCGGCGGAGGGTGAGACCTGGACGGCGATGGTGCGGCCCGGTCGCCGCCTGCCGCCGGGCACGCGGCTCCTCCATGACGGCCGGACCGTGGTGGAGGTGGGTGAACACCTCGACGACGGGCTCCGCCAGGTCCGGCTCTTGAACGACGGTGTCCCGGCGGACCAGCTCCTCGCCAGCGTCGGCGTCCTCCCGCTCCCGCCCTACATCGAGGCGGCGCCCGCCGACCCCGAGCGCTACCAGACGGTGTACGCACGGCGTCCCGCCTCGCTGGCGGCCCCGACGGCGGGGCTCCACTTCACCGAGGGGCTCCTCGCGCGGTGCGCGGCGCGCGGCGCCGGTCTGGCCACCGTCGACCTCGAGGTCGGGTTGGCGACCTTCAGCCCGGTGCGGGCCGAGCGGGTGGAGGACCACGTCATGCACCGGGAGCGCTACCGGGTGCCGGAGGAGACGATGGCGGCGTGCGACGCGGCGCGGCGGGTGATCGCGGTCGGCACGACCACGGTTCGGGCGCTCGAATCCGCCGCGGCCACGGGCGCCCTCTCGGGCGAGACCGCCCTCTACATCCACGGCCGGTACCGCTTCGGGGTGGTCGACGTGCTCCTGACCAACTTCCACCAGCCGCGCTCGTCGTTGTTGGTCCTGTTGGAGGCGTTCTGCGGGCCGCGGTGGCGTGCGCTCTACGCCGAGGCGCTCGCGGTGGGCTACCGGTTCCTCTCCTTCGGCGACGCCATGGTGGTCGGGCGGACATGAGGCCCGCCCGCTTCGTCGAGCGCGCCACCGAGGGTGCGGCCCGCGCCGGTGAGGTGCACACCGCACGCGGCACCTTCACCACCCCCTGCTTCATGCCGGTGGGGACCCGCGGCTCGGTCCGCATGGTGGCGGCCCAGGACCTCGAGGGGTTGGGTGCGCAGGTGGTCCTGGCCAACGCCTACCACCTCATGCTCCGGCCGGGCGCCGAGTCGGTGGCGGCTCTCGGAGGGCTCCACGCCTTCACCGGGTGGGGCGGGCACTTCCTGACCGACTCGGGGGGCTACCAGGTCTTCTCCCTCGACCCCGCCGTCGACGACGACGGCGTGACCTTCCGCTCCACCTACGACGGCTCGTCGCACCGTCTGACCCCCGAGCGCGCGGTGGCGGTCCAGGAGCTGCTCGGCGCCGACATCCAGATGGTCCTCGACGTGTGCTCGCCGCTGCCCTCGCCGCACCCGGTCCTGCGCCTGGCCCTGGAGCGGACCGCGGCGTGGGCCGAGCGGGCCCGCCACGCGCACCGTCGTGACGATCAGTGCCTCTTTGGGATCGTGCAGGGCGGTGCCGACCCGGCGCTGCGCGAGGAGAGCGCCACCCGCACCGCGGCCTTGGAGCTCGACGGCTACGGCATCGGCGGGCTCTCCGTCGGTGAGCCGCGCCACGAGATGCTCCCGGCCCTGGCCGCGGCGACCGCGAGGTTGCCCCGTGACCGCCCGCGCTACCTGATGGGGGTCGGCGACCCGGTGTCGATCGTCGAAGCGGTGACCCGCGGTGTCGACATGTTCGACTGCGTCCTGCCGACCCGCCTCGGTCGCCACGGCAGTGCGCTCACCGCCGGAGGCCGCCTGTCGCTCAGGACGGCGACCATGGCCTCCGACGACGCCCCGGTGGACCCGGCCTGCGGCTGCTCGGTGTGCGCCCGCCACAGCCGGGCGTACCTCCGCCACCTCTTCCAGGTCGGCGAGCCGGTCGCCGGCCGGCTCCTGTCGCTGCACAACCTGAGCTGGCTCGCCGCCTTCCTGGCGCGCATCGGGGAGGCGATCACCGACGGGACCCTCGAGTCGCTCCGGATCGAGACCGCGGCCATCTGGACATGACCGCCGCTCGCGCAGCCGGGCACCGAGGGTGGCGCGCTATGGTCTCACGGCCCTCGCCATGAGGGCGTGCCCACGCCCATGCCCACCATCCTCTTCATCCCCGGCATCCTCATCGTCCTGTACTTCATCCTGATCCGGCCCCAGCAGCAGCGGGTGCGCCGTCAGCAGAACCTGGTCTCGTCGCTGCAGGTGGGGGACCAGATCGTCACCATCGGCGGCATCATCGGCCACATCGTGCGCATCGACGGCGAGCGGGCCGAGATCGAGGTGAGCGACGGGGTGACGATCGAGTTCATCCGCGCCGCCATCAACCGCCGGATCGACGACGACGGCCACCGCTTCGAGACCGCCGCCGACGAGGAGGAGGAGGACGAGCAGAGCTCCGACGAGGACGCCGACGACGAGGAGCCCGAAGGCGACGACGGGCACGAGGGCCAGGACCACGAGGGCCAGGACGACGACGGCGGGGATGACGACCACGGGCACCGGCCCGAGGGGCCGGACGGCCCTGGGGACGCCCACTGAGCCATGCGTCGCGCCAATGTGATCTCCCTCGTGGCCATCCTCGGGGTCGCCTTCGTCGCCCTGGTCGCCACGATCGCCACGGGCAACAAGCCCCTGCTCGGCCTCGACCTCCAAGGTGGCGCCTCCGTCGTGCTCAAACCGGAGGGCACGACGACCAATGGGATCCTCGACCAGGCGATCTCCATCATCCGCAAGCGCGTCGACGCGCTCGGCGTGGCCGAGCCCAACATCAGCCGGCAGGGCAGCAACGTGGTGATCGAGCTCCCCGGGATCAAGGATCCCCAGAGCGCCCTGCAGACCGTGGGTCAGACGGCCGAGCTGCGGTTCCGCCCGGTCCTGTGCAACGCGGCACCCTTCACCAAGCCCACGACGTCGAGCACGACCGCGCCGGCGGCCAGCACCACGACGCCCGCCGCCAGCACGACGGTTCCGGCGTCGGGCAAGGGCCTCGGTGTGCCGGGCGGCGGACCCGGGGCGTCGCTCGAGGCCTACCGCCAGCTCCCCGCCGCCGGGCCACCGCCGGCGGCCCAGACGGCGACCACCGCGGCCGGCAGCGGCGCGACGTCGAGCACGGCCGCCCCGGCCGCCACGGCCACGACCGCCCCAGGGTCGGCGACGGCGACCACCGCGGCGGGGGCGACCACGACGACGGTGCCACCGGTGCTCGTGGCGCCGACCGATCCGTCCAAGTACGACGCCAACCTCTGCGCGGAGCTCGGGGCCGACGGCGGCGCGAGCCTGCCGACGACCCCCAACAACATCGACAACGGCCAGGGCTACGCCCTGTTGCCCCAGGTCGACCAGAAGACCGGCCGGGTGCTCCAGCGCTTCGTGCTCGGGCCGACCGAGCTGACCGGCAGCGTCGTGTCCAGCGCCGCGTCGGTGCCCCCCACCCTGGGCGGTGACTGGAGCGTCCAGGTCACCTTCACCAACTCGGGCGGCCCGGCGTTCGACAAGCTGGCGGCCAAGTACGTCAACAAGCAGGTGGCGATCGTGCTCGACGGCGTGGTCGAATCGGCCCCGACCATCCAGACGACGAGCTTCAACGGCACCGCGTCCATCACCGGCAGCTTCACCCAGTCCCAGGCCGACGCCCTGTCGCTGCAGCTGCGCTACGGGTCCCTCCCGGTGCAGTTCCAGCCGCAGTCGATCCAGGCGGTGTCCGCATCGCTCGGCAAGGACTCGCTGCGGGCGGGCCTGCTCGCGGGCGCCATCGGCCTCATCCTGGTGCTGGCCTACATGATCCTGTACTACCGGGCACTCGGCATCGTGGTCATCCTGGGCCTGTCGGTGTCGGGGGCGCTGCTGTACTCCATCATCTCCGCGCTGAGCCAGTCGAGCGGCCTGGCCCTCAGCCTGGCCGGTGCCACGGGCATCATCGTCTCGGTGGGCGTCACGGCGGACTCCTACATCGTCTACTTCGAGCGGCTCAAGGACGAGATCAGATCCGGCAAGTCCGTGCGCCTGTCGGTGGACAAGACCTTCTCCCGGGCGTACCGCACGATCCTGGCGGCCGACTCGGTGTCGTTCCTCGCGGCGTTGATCCTCTACGTGTTCACCGTCGGCTCCGTGCGAGGCTTCGCCTTCTTCCTCGGGCTGTCCACGCTGCTCGACGTCTTCACGGCCTACTTCTTCACCCGTCCCGTGGTCGCCCTGCTGGCCCGCAACAAGCTCTTCACCGAGGCGCGCTTCTTCGGTGTGGCGCGGGGCCTGGCCGCCCCGAAGACGCCGGGAGGTGCCCCATGAGCGAGACGCGCCACTCCGTCTGGTATCGCCTCTACCACGGGGAGACCGACTACCCCTTCATCGCGCGCCGGAACCGGTGGTTCGCGATCTCCGGCGCGATCATCCTGATCGGGCTCGTCGCCCTCGGCGTCAAGGGCCTCAACTTCAGCATCGACTTCAAGGGTGGGACGGTGTGGGAGGTGCCTTCGACGGCCACCGTGTCCCACGCCCGGGACGTGGTGGGGGCGGTGTCGCCCGACCTGCGCCAGGCGAACATCCAGATCCTCACCGACCGACAGACCGGCAAGAAGACGGTGCGGGTGTCCGCGGAGGCCAACGCGACCAAGGACAAGACCAAGGTCAGCAACGTCACCGTGGCCCTCGCCAAGATGGCGGGTGTGCCGACCAGCCAGGTGACGCTCGACGACGTCGGCGCGTCGTGGGGCCACGACATCACCCAGAAGGCGTTGCGGGCCCTGGTGTTCTTCCTGATCGCGGTGGTCATCTACATCACGTTCCGCTTCGAGGGCAAGATGGCCATCGCCGCGCTCGCCGCGCTGGTCCATGACATCCTCGTGACCCTGGGCATCTACGCCCTGTCGGGCTTCCAGGTCAGTCCGGCGACGGTCATCGCCTTCCTCACCATCCTCGGGTACTCGCTGTACGACACGATCGTGGTGTTCGACAAGGTGGAGGAAAACGTCAAGAGCGTGGGCGCCGGCGGGCGCCTCACCTACAGCGACACCGTCAACCTCTCCATGAACCAGGTGCTGATGCGCTCGCTCAACACCAGCTTCGTGGCGATCATGCCGATCCTGTCGATCCTGGTCATCGGCTCTCTCGCCCTCGGCGCGTCCGCGCTGCAGGACTTCGGCCTGGCGCTCTTCATCGGCCTGCTCACCGGGGCGTACTCGTCGATCTTCATCGCGTCCCCGCTGCTGGCGGTGCTCAAGGAGCGCGAGCCGCGCTACGTGCAGGTGCGCCAGCGCCTGGCCAACCGTCCAGCCGTCGCGGTGGCGGCCGCCGCTGGAGCAGCCGGGGGCGGTCGGGCCAGCGCGGCCGACGAGGTCGGCGCGCCGCCGGCGCCCCGGGCCAGGAGACGGGCCGACGTCGGCGCGAACGGGCCCTCCGATGACCCGGCGGAGCCGGCGCTCGGATCTGCACCGCAGGCCTCGGTCGACGATGTCGGGTCTCCGGCAGAGGCCCCGCCTTCGGCGCGGACCCTTCCCCGATCGGCCAACCGTCCGGCACCACGGCCGCGCAAGAAGGGCCGCCGCCGATGACCCCCCCGGGGTGTGGCAGCCGGTAGCGTGAGGTGATGGAACACCGGTCCGGGTGGCTGAAGGACTTCGTCCGCGACATCCCGGACTTCCCGCGGCCCGGCGTGGTGTTCAAGGACATCACTCCGCTGCTGTCCGATGTCGAGGCCTTCCGCTACAGCGTGGACGCCTTGATGGGGCGCTTCTCGGGCCGGCGCATCGACAAGGTGCTCGGCATCGAGGCGCGTGGCTTCATCTTCGCCGCGCCCATCGCGTACCACTTCGGCGCCGGCTTCGTCCCCGTCCGCAAGGCGGGCAAGCTGCCGTGGGAGGTGGAGAAGCAGGAGTACGTCCTGGAGTACGGGACCGACCTGCTCGAGATCCACCGGGACGCGCTCGAGGGGGGCGAGCAGGTCCTCATCGTCGACGACGTCCTGGCCACCGGGGGCACGGCCAGGGCGACCGCTCACCTGGTCGAGCGCCTCGGGGCGCAGGTGGCCGGCCTCGGCTTCGTGGTCGAGCTCGGGTTCCTCGGCGGACGCGGGAAGGTCGAAGGCTACGAGGTTGTTTCCCTGATCGAGTACGAGTAGAGGAGGGTCGGGACACGGGTCCATGACAGGTCGGGTGCGGGGCTCATGAGCAGAGAGCGGGCACGGACGGTCGTCGATGCGCCGTCGCGGGCGCGCCACGGCACCACGGCCAGTCGCGTGGTCCCGTGGCGGCGGGGCGGCCCGGCTACCGCAGACGACCTCGCCCCGTTGCTGGCGATCTACCGGGAGCGCCACCCCAAGGGCGACACCGCCATGATCGTGCGCGCCTTCGAGCTGTCCGAGCGCGCGCACGCCGGCCAGATGCGCCAGTCCGGGGAGGCCTACCTGAGCCATCCGCTGGCGGTCGCGACGATCCTCGCGTCCTTGAGCCTCGACGACATCACCATCGCCGCCGCCCTCCTGCACGACGCGGTCGAGGACAGTGCGACGGCGGTGTCCGATCTCGAAGCCGACCTCGGCCCCGCGGTCGCGGCCATCGTCGACGGGGTCACCAAGCTGGAGCGGGTCCGCTTCGACTCCAAGCAGGCCCAGCAGGCCGCGACCATGCGCAAGATGCTGGTGGCCATGGCCAAGGACCCCCGGGTCCTGCTCATCAAGCTGGCCGATCGCCTGCACAACATGCGGACGATCGCGGCGATGCCGGAGTGGAAGCAGGAGCGCACCGCCCAGGAGACCCTTGACATCTACGCGCCGCTGGCGCACCGCTTCGGCATCCAGGACATCAAGTGGCAGCTGGAGGATCTGTCCTTCGCCACGTTGCACCCCCGCCGCTACGCCGAGATCGAGCAGATGGTCGCGACCCGCGCCCCCGAGCGCGAGATCTACCTGGCCCAGGTCATCGATCAGGTGCAGGAGCGCCTCGGGGCGGCCCGCATCGACGGTGCGGTGAGCGGCCGGCCCAAGCACCTGTACTCGATCTACGAGAAGATGGTGGTCAAGGGCAAGGAGTTCGACGAGATCTACGACCTCGTCGGCGTGCGGGTCCTGGTCGACTCCGTCAAGGACTGCTGGGCCGCCCTCGGTGCCATCCACGGCGCGTGGGTCCCCATCCAGGGGCGCTTCAAGGACTACATCAACACCCCGAAGTTCAACCTCTACCAGTCGCTGCACACCACCGTCGTGGGCCCGCAGGGCAAGCCGCTCGAAGCCCAGATCCGCACGCAGGAGATGCACAGCCGTGCGGAGCGGGGGATCGCGGCGCACTGGGGCTACAAGGAGCGGGCGACGGCGTCGGACATCGCCTGGCTCCAGCGCATCGTCGACTGGCAGCAGGAGACGACCGATCCGGCGGAGTTCCTCGAGACCCTCAAGCTCGACCTCGAGCAGGACGAGGTCTTCGTGTTCACCCCCAAGGGCGACGTGATCACCCTTCCCGTGGGCGCGACGCCGATCGACTTCGCCTACGCCATCCACACCGAGGTCGGGCACCGATGCATCGGTGCCCGGGTCAACGGGCGCCTGGTACCGCTCGACTCCGAGCTGCACTCGGGGGACAGCCTGGAGATCTTCACCTCCAAGGTGCCCTCGGCCGGCCCGAGCCGGGACTGGCTGAAGATCGTCGTCACCCCTCGGGCGCGCAACAAGATCCGGCAGTGGTTCAGCCGGGAGCGGCGCGAGGATGCCATCGATTCCGGGCGCGAGGAGCTCACCAAAGCGCTGCGCAAGGAAGGGCTCCCGGTCCAGAAGCTGACGGGTTCTTCGGTGTTGTCCAAGCTCGCCGAGTCGATGAACTACGCCGATCTCGACTCGCTGGCCGCCGCCATCGGCGAGGGCCACGTGGCGGCGCGGACGGTGGCTCAGCGCCTGGCGCGGGAGCTGCGGGGCGACGAGGACGAGGAGCATCAGCCGCCCGCGGCGATCCGCCCGGCTCGGCGGGTCGGCCGCCGGCCCACAGGCATCCACGTGGAGGGCCTCGACGACATCGTGGTGCGGCTGTCCCGCTGCTGCACGCCGGTGCCCGGAGACGAGATCGTCGGTTTCGTCACCCGCGGTCGGGGGGTGAGCGTCCACCGCAGCGACTGCGCCAACGCCGCGTCGTTGTCGGTGAGCGAGGTCGGGCGCCTCATCGAGGTCGAGTGGGATCGCGAGCGCGCCGGCAGCTTCGTCGCGGCGATCGAGGTCAAAGCGCTCGACCGCACCCGCCTCGGTGTGGACGTGTGGAAGGCGCTCTCCGATCACCACTTCAACATCCTGCGCAGCGAGAGCCACACCAGCGCGGACCGGGTGAGCCGCATGCGCTTCGAGTTCGAGCTGGCGGACCCTGCTCACCTGGACTCGCTGCTGTCGGCCATCAAGCGCATCGACAGCGTCTACGAGGCGTACCGCATCCTGCCGGGCAAGGGCGGTTGAGCGACAGCTCGCCCGGCCGTCGCAGAGAGAGCCGGTAGCGTGACCACCCGTGCCTGAGCTGCGTGCCCCGATCGGGACCCGTGACGTCGTCGCCCCTGAATCCGCCCGGTGGGCGCGGCTGGTGGCACGCTTCGCGGTGACCGCCGAGGCGGCCGGCTACGGCCTGGTGCTGACCCCCCTCTTCGAAGACCTCGCCGTCTTCCAGCGGGTGGGGGAGGCGACCGACATCGTGCGCAAGGAGATGTACGACTTCGAGGACAAGGGCGGCCGCCACCTGGCGCTGCGCCCCGAGGTCACCGCCTCCGTGGTGCGGTCCTACATCCAGTTGCGCCCGACGCTGCCGTGGAAGTCCTGGTACGTCGGGCCGAACTTCCGCTACGAGAGCCCGCAGGCGGGCCGGTACCGCCAGTTCTACCAGCTCGGTCTGGAGGCGATCGGGTCCGCGGACGCCGACCTCGACGTCGAGGTGATCGGCTTGGCATGGTCCCTGTATGACGCCATGGGCCTGCGGCAGGTGGGCCTGTCGATCAACTCGCTCGGCGACGACGTCTGCCGCCCGGGCTATCGCGAGCTGCTCCTGCGGTTCCTCGAGGCGCGTCGCGCCGAGCTGTGCGACGAGCACCGGATCCGTCTCGAGGACAACCCGCTGCGGGCCCTCGATTGCAAGAAGCCGGAGTGCATGGCGGCAACCGTCGACGCGCCGCGCCAGCTGGACCACCTGTGCGAGCCGTGCGGTGCGCACTTCGCCCGCGTGCGGGAGGGGCTCATGGCACTCGGTGTGCCGCACACCGTCGACACCCGTTTGGTGCGCGGGCTGGACTACTACACCCGGACCACCTTCGAGTTCCCTTCCGGCGCCCTCGACTCGGCTCAGAACGCCCTCGGCGGCGGCGGGCGGTACGACGGCCTGGTCGAGGCCATGGGCGGGCCGCCGACGCCCGGCATCGGCTTCGCCCTCGGCATCGAGCGGATCCTCCTCGCCTGCGATGCCGAGGGGGTGGCCGAGGCCGGAGGTGGCGGTGTCGACGTGTTCGTCGTCGATCTCACCGGTGGCGGCGCGGCGCGGGACGTGACCTTCGAGCTGCGCGCCGCGGGGTGGCGGGCGGACCGTGCCTTCGACGCCCGTTCCGCCAAGGCGCAGTTCAAGGCGGCCGACCGCAGCGGGGCCCGCCTGGCCGTCGTCATCGGTCCCGACGAAGCGGCGGCCGGCACGGTGTCGGTCAAGGACCTGCGCGGGGGTGCACCGGGCGGGCAGGTCACCGTGGCGCGCGCCCACCTCGGCGACGAGGTGCGCCGCCGGCTGGGCTGAGGCGCCCGCACGTTAGCCTGGCGGCTGATGGCCGGCCCCGAGCGCGACACCCTGTTCACCGCGGCGCTCGACGAGCGGCTCGCCCGCCAGGCCCCCTTGGCCGACCGGATGCGGCCGCGGCGCCTCGACGACGTCGTGGGCCAGGAGCACCTCCTGGCTCCGGGGCGGCCGCTGCGCGCCCTGATCGAGGCGGACCGCCTCTCGTCGGTGATCCTCTGGGGGCCGCCGGGGACGGGCAAGACCACGCTGGCCCGACTCATCGCCGGCGCCACCGAGCGGGCCTTCATCGCCCTCTCCGCGGTCACCGCTGGGGTCAAGGACGTCCGCGACGTCGTCGCGGCGGCCCGCCAGCGCCTGGCCGAGCACGGCCGGGGCACGATCCTGTTCCTCGACGAGGTCCACCGTTTCAACAAGTCCCAGCAAGACGCCCTCCTGCCCGCGGTCGAGGACGGCACCCTGACCCTGATCGGCGCCACCACGGAAAACCCGTACTTCGAGGTGAACGCCCCGCTGCTCAGCCGCTCCACGCTGTTCCGCCTCCAGCCCCTCGGTCCCGACGCGCAGCGGGCGGTGATCGAACGAGCGCTCAGCCATGAGGGCGCCGAGGCCGAGGAGGACGCCATCGCCCTCCTCGTCAACCTGACCGACGGCGACGCCCGCGCCGCGCTCACCAGCCTGGAGGTGGCCCTCGCCCTGGCTCCGCAGCGCGCCATCACGGTCGCCGACATCGAGGCGGCCCGCAGCGCCCGGGCGCTGCGCTACGAGGACGACGACCACTACGACGTGGTCAGCGCCTTCATCAAGAGCATCCGCGGATCGGATCCCGATGCCGGGCTCTACTGGTTGGCCCGGATGCTCGCCGCCGGTGAGGACGCCCGGTTCATCGCCCGCCGGCTGGTGATCCTCGCCAGCGAGGACGTCGGCATGGCCGACCCGCTCGGCCTGATCGTGGCGGACGCCGCCGCCCGGGCGGTCGAGTTCGTCGGGCTCCCCGAGGCCCAGCTCTGCCTGGCCCAGGCGGTCGTGCACCTGGCCACGGCCCCCAAGTCCAACCGGGTCACCGTCGCGCTCGGACGGGCGGCCGCCGACGTGCGGGACCAGCCGGCCGGGCAGGTGCCGGCCCACCTGCGCGATGCCCACTACGGCGGCGCGGCCCGGATCGGCCACGGTGCCGGCTACCAGTACCCCCACGACGACCCGCGCGGATGGGTGCTCCAGCAGCACCGCCCCGAGCACCTCGAGGGCCGCCGGTACTACGAGCCGTCGGACCACGGCGCCGAGCGGGAGCTGCGGGTCCGCCTGCGCCCACCCGGGTCGGGGCCCGGCTCGGGGCCCGGGGAGGACCGGTAAGCTCCCGACGCGAGTGGACGTGGCCCACCATCGCCCGGTGCAGTGCGACCTGGTGCACCGGCGCCTGGGAGACCGTGAGGAGCGCATGCCCGAAGAGGTCGAGCCGTGAGGGGTGCCCAGGTGCTGGCCGACGCCTCGACCCTCCGGGTGGAAGCGATCGTGATCGCTGCCCTGGCCGCAGTCGTCGTGCTGGCCCTCGCCTGGGTGTTGCACTCCTTGGTGGTGACCATGCGGGAGATGCGGGCGATGGCGGAGCGCTTCCGGGAAGAGGGTCTGGTCCTGCTCGGAGAGATGCGCGGGACGCTCGGGCAGGCCAGCACCGATCTGCGACGCGTCGACGAGCTCCTCGGTACGGCCGAATCGATCACCACGACGGTGGACTCCGCCTCCCGCCTGGCCTATGCGGCGTTCTCCAACCCGGTCATCAAGGCGATGGCGGTGGGTGCCGGCACGGCCCGGGCGGCGCGACGCCTGCGGCACAAGGAGGGGTGAGGGTGTTCAAACGGCTCTTCTGGATGGGCATCGGCGCGTCGTTCGGCTTCGGCGCCTCGTTCTGGCTGACCCGCGCGGTCAAGCAGACCGTGGCCCGCCTCACCCCCGAGCGCGTCAGCGCGGACGTCACGGCGAGCGTCAAGGGCTTCGGCAACGATCTGCGGGACGCGATGCGCGAAGGCAAGGTGGCGATGCGCGAACGGGAGGCGGCGCTGCGCACCAAGGTCGGGGCCCGACCGGGCTGAGCGCGTATCACGGCAGCCGCCTCCGTCCTCTGATGGGTGTCGACTCGATCGCGCCGGGGCGCACCCGTCGCGCTGGCAGCACCCGACGCCGGTCGGTCGCCACCTGCGGGGCCTGCGGTTGGTCTAGGTCGGGAGCGGGCCGCCGGGCGGTAGGCTCGATGGCGCCATGGATGCCAACGGCCTTCGCCGCGCCTTCACCGACTTCTTCGCCGAACGCGGCCATCACGTCGTCCCGTCGGCCGGCCTGATCCCGCACCACCCGAAGGCGCCGCTGTTCACCAATGCCGGGATGAACCAGTTCCTCCCGTACTTCCTCGGGGAGGAGGCGGCACCGTACCGGCGGGCGACCTCGGTGCAGAAGTGTGTGCGCATCCGTGGCAAGCACGATGACATCGAGCTGATCGGGCGCACGACCCGGCACTTCACGTTCTTCGAGATGCTCGGCAACTTCAGCTTCGGCGACTACTTCAAGGCCGAGGCCGTGGCGTTCGCCTGGGAGCTGCTCACCGAGGAGCTGGGACTCGACGCCGATCGGTTGTGGGTCACGGTCTACGAGACCGACGACGAGGCGGCCGAGATCTGGCGCGACTCCATCGGACTGCCCCCCGGGCGGGTGCAGCGGGCCGGCGAGGACAACTTCTGGGAGATGGGGGACACCGGCCCGTGCGGGCCGTGCTCGGAGATCTACTTCGACCGCGGGCCCGGGTTCGGGCCCGCGGGCGGCCCGGTCGGCGGGGGCGAGGAGCGCTACGTCGAGCTGTGGAACCTGGTGTTCATGCAGAACTTCCGCGAGCCCGACGGCACCGTCGTCGACCTCCCGAAGACCAACATCGACACCGGCGCGGGCCTCGAGCGCCTGCTCGCGGTCCTCCAGGGCGTCGGGTCGGCCTGGGACACCGATGCGGTGCGTCCGATCATCGCGGAGGCGGAGGCGGCCACCGGGCGCCGCTACGGCGCAGACGGGGGGGTGGATGTCTCGCTGCGGATCCTCGCGGACCACGCCCGGTCGATGACCTTCCTCGTCAACGACGGGGTGTTCCCCTCCAACGAGGATCGGGGCTACGTCCTGCGACGCCTGATCCGCCGCGCCGTGCGCGAGGCGTACCGCCTGGGCGTCGAGGCCACGATCACCCCCCGCCTGGTCGACGCCACGGTCGGGCTGCTCGGGGAGGCCTACCCCGACCTGGGTCGCAACCGGGACTTCATCTCCGGTGTGGTCGCCCGGGAAGAGGAGCGCTTCCGCGCCACCCTCCGCTCCGGCCTGACCATGCTCGAGGAGAGCCTCGCCGGGGGCGTCGGGATGGTCCCGGGGCCGATCGCGTTCAAGCTGCACGACACCTTCGGGTTTCCCGTCGAGCTGACCCGGGAGATCGCGGCCGAGCGCGACGTCGCCGTCGACGAGGCCGGCTTCGCCGAGGCGATGGCCACCCAGCGCCGGCAGTCGCGCCAGGCGACCAAGGGCCCGGCGCAGGACGCGGCCCACGCCGACGCATACCGGGAGCTGGTCGAGCAGTTCGGACCGACGACCTTCGTCGGCTACGGCGACGACACCTCCACGAGCCGGGTGCTCGCCGTCCTCCCCGTCGAGGTGCCGGAGGGCAGCCCGCACCCGTCCCGGCCCCACGTCGAGGTCTTCCTCGACCGCAGCCCCTTCTACGCCGAGGGCGGCGGCCAGATCGGCGACGCCGGTTGCATCGACGGGCCGACCGGTAGCGCCACCGTCATCGACACCACCCCGGCGCGGCCCGGCCTCCACCGCCACCTGGCCGTGCTGGTCGAGGGGGAGCTGCGCGCCGGTCAGGAGGTCCGTGCCGCGATCGACGGGGAGCGCCGGGCGGCCATCCGCCGCAACCACACCGGGACCCACCTGCTGCACTGGGGGCTGCGCGAGGTCCTCGGCGAGCACGTGAAGCAGGCGGGCTCGCTCGTCGCGCCCGACCGGCTCCGCTTCGACTTCAGCCACTACGGCCCCTTGACCCGGGCCGAGGTCGCGCGCATCGAGGACCTGGTCAACGAGCGCATCCTCGCCGACGAGGTGGTGCGCGTCTCGGTGAGCTCCAAGGCCGAGGCAGAGGGCCGCGGCGCGATCGCCTTCTTCGGGGACAAGTACGGCGACACCGTCCGGGTGGTCGAAGCCGGATCGCGCTCGATGGAGCTGTGCGGCGGCACGCATGTGTCCGCGCTCGGCCAGATCGGCCCGTTCCAGATCGTGTCGGAGGGCTCCATCGGCGCCAACCTGCGCCGCATCGAAGCCACGACGGGGACCGCCACCTTGGCCCGGCTCCGCCACGACGAGGCCGTCCTGGCCGATGCCGCGGAGCGGCTCAAGGCCACACCCGACGAGGTGGCGGAGGCCATCGAGCGCAAGCTGGCGGAGCTGCGGTCGGTGGAGGCCGAGCTGCGGGCGCTGCGCCAGCAGTCCCTCCGCGAGGTGGCCCGCGCCCTGGTGGCCGCCGCCCGCAGCGACGGTGGGACGGTCGTGGCCCGCCGCGACGGGCTCGATCAGAAGCAGCTCCAGGAGCTGGCGGTGCTGGTGCGAGCCGAGGACGGGGTGCGCGCGGTCGTGCTCGGAGCCGCACCCGCCGATGGCAAGGTCGCGCTCGTGGCTGCGGTGGCCAAGGGCAGCGGCCTGGTCGCGTCCGAGCTGATCGCCGAGGCCGCCCGGATGGTCGGCGGCGGCGGGAGCAAGCACCCGGAGCTGGCGATGGCCGGCGGGCGCGACCCGTCCCGCCTCGACGAAGCACTTGACGCCGCCCGACGCCAGCTCGGCCTGGCCGGATGAGCCCGACGTCGTCGTCGGGGGGTGTGGAGGACGCCGCCCGCCCGGTGGCCGTCGCCGCCGCGGGGCGCGTCCTCGGTGTCGATCCCGGCACGGTCCGGGTCGGATTGGCCATCTCGGACGCAGGCCGCCGCCTGGCGAGCCCGCTGCGCACGGTGGCGCGCACCTCCGGACTCGTCGCCCTACTTGCCCGGGTCGCCCGGGAGGAGGAGGCTGTAGGGATCGTGGTCGGCCTCCCGCTCTCCCTCGACGGCTCCGTCGGCCCCGCAGCCCGGGCCGCGCTGGCCGATGCCGAGCTGCTCCGCGCCGCGACCGGTCTGGCGGTCGAGTGCTACGACGAGCGGTTCACGACCGTCGTGGCGACCCGGAGCCGCCAGGGACGGGGCAAGCGGAGCCGGGCCGGGGTGGACGAGCGGGCCGCGACGGTGATGTTGCAGGGGTGGCTGGACCGCCACGGAGCCGCCCGGTGACAGGTCCGATCTCCGAAGAGTACGACCTCGTCGGACACGAGGACGCCGGCTATGACCTCTCGGACGAAGGCGGGCCGGACCACGACGACGACGACCGGAGTGGCGGGCGCCACTTCCGCGGCGAGTCCTTCCAGGTCCGCCACCGCCTCCCCCGCTGGCTCACGGTGCTCGCCATCGTGGTGGCCGTCGGCCTCGTCGTCGGCGGGATCGGGATCTTCTGGGTCGAGCGCCAGATCAACCCACCGGGCCACCCGGGTACCCCGGTGACGGTGACCATCCCCATTGGCGCTTCCACCGGCACCATCGCCTCGGTGCTGGGCAAGGCCGGGGTGATCAAGAGCCCGACGGTGTTCCGCATGTACGTCAAGCTCAAGGGCGCGGGACCGCTGCTGGCCGGGCACTACGACCTACCCGTCCACTCCTCCTACGACGCCGTGATCTCGGTGCTGGAGAAAGGGCCGCCCCAGGCGGCCAGTGACGTCCGTCTGACCATCCCCGAGGGCTTCACCCTGGCCCAGATCTCCGACCGGGTGGGTACCCTGCCCGGGCTGAGCGCCCGGAAGTTCTTGGACCTGGCGACCAACGGCCAGATCCGTAGTCCGTTCGAGCCCGCGACGGTCAACACCCTCGAAGGCCTGCTGTATCCGGCGACCTACCAGATCGGGCCCAGCGACACGGAGGCGACGATCATCCAGCGCATGGTCGACGCCTTCGACCAGGCGGCGGCCACCATCGGGCTGGAGCCGGCCGCCGCCCAGCTCGGGCTCACGCCCTACCAGGTCATCGTCGTCGCGTCGATGGTCGAGCGGGAGGCGAAGCTCGACGAGGACCGCGGTCCCATCGCCAGCGTCATCTACAACCGCCTGAAGAAGGGGATCCTGCTCCAGATCGACGCGACCGTCCTCTACGGCGAGCACATCACCGATCCCCACCAGATCGACCTCAAAGCGGACAACCCCTACAACACCTACCGGTACAAGGGCCTCCCGCCGACACCGATCGCGTCGCCGGGGACGCCATCGCTGACTGCGGCGGCGTCCCCCCCGCAGACCAGCTACCTCTACTACGTCCTCATCAGCCCGAGCGGCAAGACGGGGTTCGCGTCGACCTCGGCGGAGTTCGACAAGTTGAAGGCCCAGGCGAAGGCACAGGGCCTGCTCTGAGCGGATCGCCCCCCGCCCGTCCACCCTCGTGGCCAGGTGCCCACACCCGCTTGGCCGGCGTGATCGGACATCCGGCTCGTCACTCGCTGTCGCCGGTCCTCCACAACGCCGCCCTCCACGCCCTCGGCCTCGACTGGGTGTACCTGGCCTTCGAGGTGGCGCCGGAGGCGCTCGTCGGCGCCGTCGCGGGGGTCCGCGCCCTCGGGATCGAAGGCCTGTCGGTCACCATGCCGCACAAGACCCCGCTCGCCGCCCTGCTCGACGGGATCAGCCCCGTCTGTGCCCAGCTCGGCGCCGTCAACACGGTGGTGCGGCGGGGCGAGGGGCTCTGGGGGGAGAGCACCGACGGAGCCGGGCTCGTCGACGCCCTGCGCGGGGACGAGGGCTGGGACCCGGCGGGTAAGCGCATCGTCGTGCTCGGCACCGGGGGCGCGGCCCGGGCGGTGACGCTGGCGCTGGCCGAGGCGGGGGCGGCGCAGCTCGTGGTCGTGGGTCGGCGCCCCGAGCGGGCCCGCCGCACTGCGGCGCTCGCCGGCGCCGTGGGCCGGGTGGGTGGACCGGAGGACGCGTCCGAGGCCGATGCGGTGATCAACGCCACCCCGGTCGGCATGCACCGCGGGGAAGATCGGCCCGAGCCGGGACCCGGTCTGCGGCCGCTCGACGTCGCCGAGGAGCTGCCCTTGGGTGTCTCCGCCGCGAGCTTCGGCCCCGGGCAGCTCGTGGTCGATCTGATCTACGCACCGCCCCTCACCCCGCTGCTCGCCGCCGCCCGGGCTCGGGGGGCAGCCGGCGTCAACGGCATCGGCATGTTGATCGAGCAGGCGGCGCTGCAGATCCGGCTCTGGACCGGCGAGGACCCACCTCGAGTGGCGATGTCCGCGGCGGCGTTGGCCGCGCTCTCCCACCGGGGCTGAAGCCGGCGACTCGGACGCCGGGCCGGGGAGTTGAGCCCGTCGTCGCAAAAGGGGCATCTCGGTTGAAGTTGTCGCAACGGCATGCCGACAACTACTCCATCGAGCGCTGGGAGGTGAGGGAGTGTCGCTTGAAGGTTCAATCGACACGATCGCGCTGCCCGACCTGCTCGGGCTCCTGGCCGCAACGGGCAAGACCGGTGAGCTCCGGGTCCGTGCCGAGCGGCCTGTGGGGCGGATGTGGCTACGCGACGGTCTCCTCGTCGCGTCTGAGGCGGGTCGGGCCCGCTCGCACCTCGACGCCCTCTTCGAGCTGTTCCGGATCCCGGTCGCGACCTTCGCGTTCGACCTGGCCGCGCCCGCGCCGCATCCCGGCGATCCCACGGAGGTGCCCGGGCTCCTGGCGGCAGTCGAGGCCCGACTGCTCGAGTGGCGCGACATCGTCGCCGTCATCCCTTCGCTCGAACACCTCGTCGCGCTGGCCGACGAGCTGCCCGGGTCGGAAGCCACCATCTGCGCGGAGCAGTGGCGGCTCCTGTCGGCTGCGGCCGGCGGGCGCCGGGTCGGCGACATCCTCGAGCGCCTGGACCTCGGCGAGTTCGACGGATGTCGCGGCCTGCGCGGGCTCTGCGACGACGGCCTGGTACGGGTCCTCGCACCCGAGGTGCGCACCGAGCCGGTGGCCGACCGGCCGATGGTGCCGGTCGCCATCCCCGACCGGCGCTCTGCTCCGGACGCCGATCGGCTTCGACCGGAGCGACCCGTCCCGCCGGCCGGGGTTGGCGCGGAGGCGGGCGCGGAGACCGACCGGCGCGCCGGGCGCGCCCGGGCGGGCGACAGCGTCGTGGACATGTCGGAGCGGCCGCCCGCGCCCGTGGATGCCGAGGAGCGGGACGCCCCGGCGGCGGAACTGGTCGTGGTGGACGACGGCACGTGCCCGGCGGAGGCGGGCGTCGAGCGGGTCCTCGTGGGCGCCCGGGGTGCGGTCGGGACGGGTGCCGCGGCCACATCCCGGCGGGTCAAGCCGGCCCCAGCGGGCGACGCGGTGGTCGCGCTGGCCCAGCCGCGAGCCGCGAAGGGCGATCCCGCGGCCTCGCCCCGCCCGGCAGCTGCAGCCGCGGCTCCCCCCGTGCGGCGCGCGCCGGCCCCGGAGGCCGTGTCGGAGCCCGAGGCGGCCGAAGGCGACGGGCCGGTCGCCGAGGACATGACCGACGCCGACGGCGAGCCCATCAATCGCGGCCTGTTGCTCAAGTTCCTCTCGTCCGTGCGCACGTAGCCCGATGACCACGGATCAGCTCGACACCGAAGGCCCGCGGCGCGCGGCGGGGCACGCGAGCACCGAGGCACTCCAGCTCGGGGCCATGCTGGTGCAACGCCAGCTCCTCTCGGAGTCCGACCTGCAGATGGCGATGGACGAGCAGCGCAGGACCGGCCACAGCCTCGGGCGGATCCTGATCGAGAGCTCGCTCGTCACCGAGACCGACCTGGTCGCGACCCTGGCTCGCCAGCTCGGGATGGAGTTCGTCGATCTGGGCGACTTCGCCGTCGACCCCACCGCGGTCGCGCTCGTCCCCGACACGCTGGCGCGGCGGTATTCGGCGATCCCCATCGCCTGGGACGGCGGACGGCTGATCGTGGCGATGGCGGATCCCTCGAACGTGTTCGCCATCGATGACATCCGTGCCATCACCGGGCGTGACGTCGTCGCCGTGGTCTCGACGCGGGCATCGATCGATGCGGCGCTCGACCGCTATCACCGCATGGACGCCCAGGCTGACGACATCACCGCGCAGGTTGCCCGGGGCGCCGACGACGAAGAGGAGCTGACGAGCGTCCGGGAGGTGACCGAGGACGCACCCATCGTCAAGCTGGTCAACCTGTTGATCACCCGGGCGGTGGCAGACCGCGCATCGGACATCCACATCGAGCCCACGGACCACGACGTGCGCATCCGCTACCGCATCGACGGCGTGCTGCACGAGGTGATGCGCTCGCCCAAGAACATCCAGGGCCGCATGGTCAGCCGGCTGAAGATCATGGCCGACATCAACATCGCGGAGCGGCGCATCCCCCAGGACGGACGGATCAGCGCGGTGGTGGGCGGGCGCAGCATCGACCTGCGGGTCGCGACGCTGCCCACCGTCAACGGGGAGAAGGTGGTGATGCGGATCCTCGACAAGTCGACCGCGCTCCTCCGCCTGAGCGATCTCGGGTTCCTGCCCCGCAACATGGAGCGCTACCAGGCATCGTTCACCAAGCCCTACGGCACGGTGCTCGTGACCGGCCCGACCGGCTCGGGCAAGTCGACCACGCTCTATGCCACCCTCAACATCTTGAACGACGAGTCCCGCAACGTGATCACGGTGGAGGACCCCGTCGAGTACCTCCTCCCCGGCATCAACCAGGTCCAGGTCAACGGCAAGGCCGGCCTCACCTTTGCCTCGGCGCTGCGCTCGATCCTGCGCTCCGATCCCGACATCGTGCTCGTGGGCGAGATCCGCGACCGCGAGACCGCCACCATCGCCATCGAGGCGGCACTCACCGGCCACCTCGTGCTGTCGACCCTCCACACCAACGACGCGGCCACGACCCCGAGCCGGCTGGTCGAGATGGGCGTCGAGCCGTTCCTCGTCGGCAGTGCCATCGACTGCATCGTGGCCCAACGGCTGGCCCGTCGCCTCTGCGAGCGCTGCAAGGAGCCGTACGAACCGAGCGCGGCCGAGCTCATGAGCGCCGGCTGGGACACGGATGGGCCTTCGGACGGCGAACCCACCTTCTACCGGGCCAGGGGTTGCGAGGCCTGCAGCCGGACCGGCTACCACGGGCGCATGGGGATCCACGAGGTGCTGAGCGTGACCGAGGAGGTCGAACGGCTCATCTGCGAGCACGGTCAGTCCGATGCCATCCGCAAGCTCGCGCTCGCCCAGGGGATGCTCACGCTGCGCCAGTCCGGGCTGCACCAGGTCTCGCGCGGCACGACTTCGATCCAGGAGGTGCTCCGGGTCTCGTGCTGAGTGTGGACCGCGCCTCAAGCTGGCCGCGGGCGCGCCGATAAGGAGCTGTGCAGATCACGTCGCGCGACATCGGCGAGCGTCTGGTCGCCCGTGGCGTGCTCACCCACGAGCAGTTCGAGTTCGCGCTGGCGCGCGAGGTGACCGAGGGCGTCCCCCTTTCGGCCACGCTGCGCGGGGAGGCGCTGGCGACCGAGCGGCAGTTCTCCGCGGCGGTCGCTGAGCACCTCGGCCTGCAGCACTGGAGCTTCGACGAGTCGCCGATCGCCAGCGACGTCGACCGGCTGGTCCCCGAGAGCATGGCGACGCGCCTCGGCGCCGTGGCCGTGGCGCGCGAGGGCGACACGATCGTCGTTGCGATGGCCGATCCGACGAGCGAGACGGCGGTCGGGGAGCTGGGGTCGACGCTGGCCTGCCCGGTCCGTCCGGTGGTCGTGGTCCACGCCGAGCTGGTGCGGGTCCTCACCGAGATGTACGGCCAGCCGATGACGTCCCGGACCGTCGTCGAGGAGACCCCGGCGCCGGCGGGACCTCATGTCAACCAACTCCTCACAGAGGTCGTCGCCCTCGGCGCCTCCGACCTGCACCTGACGGCCGGTCTCCCCCCGTCGGTGCGCATCGACGGTGCCATCTGCCCGCTACAAGGTCACGCCCCGCTCTCCGCCGACGAGGTCCGGCGCATGAT
>Ga0209698_10001189_pt1 | contig 30171 bp, 24 predicted proteins | sample LitLauG_LLR_2012_FD_187203 | JGI IMG/M metagenome (GOLD analysis project Ga0209698, IMG submission 187203) | Freshwater sediment microbial communities from Pennsylvania, USA - Little Laurel Run_MetaG_LLR_2012 (SPAdes) (version 2) | ecosystem: Environmental > Aquatic > Freshwater > Creek >... | reverse complement strand
TGCCAGGCATCGATCACGCGCAGCGTCAGCAGCAGACACAACAGTGCCCCGATCCAGCGCCGTGGGCCGGGACGAAAGCGGCGCGTCGCCTTCATCTGATTATCGATGCGTCGCGCTTCTTCCGAGAGTCGTTCGCCGTCGAGGAGCTCGAGTATCTCGGCCGCGGGTTGACCACGTCGCACGACGGCGAGGTGCTGGTGCAACGTGATGGGCCGGGTCGCCTCGGTGATGATGGTCGTCTCACCTCGAACCTCGGCGAACCACTTGCCCACGAAGTCCGCGTTGCCGATGGTGGCGGATAACGCGACGAAGCGCACCGCCGACGGCGTGAGAATCAGGACTTCCTCCCACACTCCCCCGCGGAACGGATCTTGGAGATAGTGCACCTCGTCGAGCACCACCAGGCCCAGGGTGCGCAGCTGATCAGATTCGGTCAACAACATGTTGCGCAGCACCTCGGTCGTCATCACCACGACGTCACCGAGACGGTTGACCGAGGTGTCCCCGGTGAGCAGACCGACTCGGTCGTCGCCGTAAAGTCCGCAGAGTTCGGCGTACTTCTGATTCGAGAGGGCCTTGAGCGGCGTCGTGTAGAACGCGCGCTGGCCCTGCTCGAGGCAGCGCCCGATGGCGTAGTTGGCGATGAGGGTCTTGCCCGAGCCGGTGGGGGCGCTGACCAGGACGTTGACGTGGGCGTCGACGGCGTCGAGGGCCTCGTCTTGGAAGCGGTCGAGTCCAAATCCCTGCGCCTCCGTGAACCGGCGGCGGTAGTCGAGGCTCATCGTTTCAACAACTTACCCACGCCAATGGCCAAGAAGTAGAACACCTCGAGGGGCACCATGAGGGCGAACATCGAAAAGGGATCGCTCGAGGGGGTGATGGCCCCGGCGAAGACCACGATGGCGATGGTCGAATAGCGCCAGGAGCGCAGCAATTGGGCGGGCGACACGACCCGAGCCAGTTCGAGGGCGACCAGGACCACCGGGAACTCGAACGTGATGCCGAACAGGAGCATCATGAGTAGAAAGAGCGTCAGGTACTGCGTGGGGCTGTAGTACGCCGTGAGTGAATTGCCGCCGACGGCGACCAGGAATTGGATGGTCTTCTTGAACACCAGGTAGGCCACGACCACGCCCGAGAAGAAGAAGACCATCGACCCCACCACGAAAGGCAAGGCGTATCGCCGCTCGGCGGCCTTGAGTCCCGGCGTCACGAAGCGCCACGCGTGCCATAGCCACAAGGGGGTCGCGAACAGGAGGCCCCCGAAGAGGGAGATCTTGAATCGCAACGTCAGGCCGTCGAGAGGATTGGTCACGAGGAAATTGCAGTGGCGCGGACTCACCTGACAGTAGGGGTGTTGCAGCAGCCGCAGGAGCGCGGGATAGATGATCCACGCGATGACCGCGAGCACCAACGTGGCCGAAAGACCGATGAGGAAGCGGCGCCGCGCCTCGGCGAAATGCTGCGCCAGGGTCATCTCGCCCGCTGCGGAACGTACTCGGGCCACGACTAGTTCAATGACGGGTCGGCACTGAGGGGCTCAGTGGGGAGGGCCGGTGCGTTCTCGACATCGCCCGGTGCTTCGAAGTGGACGGGTGGCTCACTGGGTTCGTCGAGCGAACCTTCGGCGCGATCGGCCAGGTGGTTGAGTGCGGTCAGGGGGCTGCGGGCGAACCGCGCGATGTCGCCCGAGCTGGGTAGTTCGGGCAACGCGCCGCGGACCTCGCTCTCGACCCGCTGTTGAAAGCGGCGCAGCGAGTGCCAGGTGGAGCCCACTTTGTTGGCCACTTCGGGCAGCTTGTCGGGTCCCAGGAGGATGATGACCACGGCCACGATGATGAGAAGCTTCATCGGGCTGAGACTGAGCATGCACCAAGTGTAGGGTGCTCGCAGTCGCGTGATTTACATGAATCCCAGGCGATTCAGGGGCCACACGCGCAGGAACGCCTTACCAATCACGTCGGAGCGGGTGATGGTGCCCCACATCCGGCTGTCGCAGGAGTTGGAGTGATTGTCGCCCATCATGAAGTAATGATTCGCCGGGATCACGACCGGGCTCGCGGCGGTGGCGATGGCGTTGCCCAGGGGTTCGGAGTGCGGCCAGTTCTCGTGCAATGGCTTGCTGTTGACGTAGATCGTGTTGCCTATGGAGTAGAGCTTGTCGCCCGGGACGCCGATGACTCGCTTGACGAGGTCGACCACGGGCTCTCCCCCACAATTTTCCGCAGGTGGGGCCTTGAACACCAGTACGTCTCCACGATGGATGGTGCCCCAATCGACGGCCAACTTGTCCACGATGATGCGGTCGCCCACGAGCAGGGTGGGCTCCATCGAACCCGACGGGATGTAGAAGGTTTGAAACGCGTAGGTGCGCAGCCCGACCGACACCAGCAGCGCGGCGAGGATGATCACCCCCCACTCCACCATCAGGTGGTTCAGCCGCCGTCTCGAGGGTGGTGAACCGGGCGGAGGTTGTTGCACATCGTCGTGTTCCGCCGCCGGCGCAAAATCGCTCACCGGACAAGGCTAGTCGTCGACGCGGGTTCCCTCGCGGGACGAACCGCCGTGGCGAGGGTCCCGCGTGGGTCTAGAGGAACCCGATGCGCGACAAGGGCCACACGCGAAACACGGCTTTACCGATGATTTGCGAGCGCGCGACGGTGCCCCAGAAGCGGCTGTCGCAGGAGTCGGCGTGGTTGTCGCCCACCATGAAGTATCGGTGTGGGGGTACCACCACCGGGTGCGCGGCTGACGCGATCGCCGGTGGACCAAGCGGTTCGGTGTGGGTCCAGGCCTCCTTCAGGGGCCGGCCGTTGACGAAGATGGTGTCGCCACGAGAAAAGAGGGTGTCGCCCGGGATGCCGATGACCCGCTTGACGAGGTCGGCGTCGTGTTGCCCCCCGCAGTTTTCCGTGGGTGGCGAATGAAACACCACGACGTCACCGCGATGGATGGTCCCCCAATCGATCGCCAACTTGTCGACGACGATGCGGTCGCCCACCATCAAGGTCGGTTCCATCGATCCCGACGGGATGAAGAAGGTTTGAAAGGCGTAGGCGCGTAAGCCCAGGGTCACGGCCAGGGCGACCACCAAGAGGACCCCCCACTCGATCAGGTGGTGGTGCAGACGTCGCGATGAGCTGGGCGGCGGGGACGCGGACGTTTCGTCTGGCTCGTCGGGCTCGTCGGGGTTCGGATCGACCACCGGCGAGCCTATTCGCCCTTCGCTCGACGTTCGAGCGACACCAGCAGCTTCTGGAACCGATCATCATTGCTGCGAAAGGGATCCTTGAGCAGCACGGTCCGTTGCATCTCGTCGTTGAGCTTGAGATGGACCCAGTCGACGGTGTAATCCCGATGCCACTTCTTGGCCTCGCGAATGAACGTACCGCGCATGTGGGCCCGCGTGGTTCTCGGGGCGCTCTGGGAGGCGTTCGCGACGTCGTCGTTGGTCACGATGCGCGCCATGTGTCCTCGGGCCTGGCGACGGTAATACAGCCCGCGATCGACATTGGTGTCGTGATAGAGCAAGTCGATGAGCGCGATCTTGGGGTCGTTCAGGGGCACACCCGAGCGTTCGCGTTCGCGCTCGATGATTTGCAGTTTGGCGATCCAATCGACGCGGTCGGCCAACGCCATTGGATCGGACCGGTACAACTCGATGCACTCACGCCACATCGCCACCGCCCGGGCCTGATCGACCGGGACGTCGCGGGTCGCCACGAACTGTTCGGCGCGTTCACAGAGGTCCTCTTGGAGCTCCAGCGCGGTCATGTCGCGGCCCGAGACGAGACGAATGGGCTCCTTGCTCCAGAGGTCGAAGGAGATGTCGCGCAGCGCGTTGATCGGCGACACCATGTTGTAGTCGCGCAACACCGTCGTGCGATCCTCGATCATGGCCAACACGACGGCGGCCGTGCCGACCTTCATGTAGGTGGCGTATTCACTCATGTTCGAATCGCCGACGATGACGTGTAGACGACGGTACTTCTCGGGGTCGGCGTGGGGCTCGTCGCGGGTGTTGATGATGGGCCGAGAGCGCGTCGTGGCCGACGAGATGGCCTCCCACATATGTTCGGCGCGCTGACTCATCGCGTAGGCCGTGCCCTTGGCGTTGGTGACGACCTTGCCGGCACCGGCGAAGATCTGTCGCGTGACGAGGAAGGGGATGAAGACCTGTTCGAGTCGAGTCAGGTCCTCGATGCGCTCGATGCAGTAATTCTCGTGGCAACCGTAGGAGTTGCCCGAGGAGTCGGTGTTGTTCTTGAACAAGAAGATGTCACCGCGCACCCCCTCCTCGTCGAGTTGGCCCTGCGCGTGATCCACGAGTTCGCGCAGGATCGCCTCGCCGGCCTTGTCCTGGGCGACGAGGTCCTTGAGCGTGTCGCATTCGGCGGTGGCGTACTCGGGGTGGCTCCCCACGTCGAGGTAGAGACGACTACCGTTCTCGAGAAACACGTTGCTCGAGCGCCCCCACGCGACCACTTTGCGAAAGAGGAAACGCGACACCTCGTCGGGGCTGAGACGTCGTTGGCCCCGTAGCGAATACGTGACGCCGTATTCGGTCTCGATGCCGTAGATGCGCCGCAGCATGGCCTAGACCCTAGTGCCCGACTATTCCAACAACTGGGCGAGGGTGGCGTCGTCGAGCCGGGCGAAGGTCCGTCGGTCGCCCCGATCCTCGAGCACGCCGACCTCGAGGTCGCTGATGGGCAACTGACGGTCGGGTCCCGCGAGCGCGGCGACCGCGTGGGCCAGGGTCTCACCCAAGTTCAGCGGACCGTTCTCGAGCGCCGCGAATCGGCCCTTGATCGTCTCGGCGTCGCCACCGAGCACCGCGAATCGCTCCTCGTCGGAGATGGTGCCCTCGTAGGCGATGCGGTAGAGCTTGGTGGGTCGAAACTTGTTGCCCAGCTGAGCGACCAGGATCTCGACCTCGAGCGGCTTCTGCCCCTCGGTGAACATATCGCCCAGGTGCTGGGCGTAGTAGTTCGCCAGTGCTCGGGCGTCGACGTCCTCTCGCGAGTAGGTGAATCCCGTACCGTCGGCCCACCGGATACCCGCTTCGCGTAGACGGTCAAACTCGTTGTACTTTCCCACTCCCGCGAAGGCGATGCGGTCGTAGATCTCGGAGATCTTGTACAGCGAAGCGGAGGGGTTTTCGGCGACCATCACGACGCCGACGTCGTAGATCGCCGCGATGATGGAACGTCCTCGCGCGATGCCCTTCTGCGCGAATTCGGCCCGGTCCTTGATGAGTTGCTCGGGCGCGACGTAGAAGTAGTTACTCATCGCAGGGTGCCTCCCGCGACACCCCGGGTGGCCGCACGACGGTCGTTGATTGCGCGGAACGTCGCCTCGGTCACCTCCACGCCGAGTTCGCGGAAACCCTCGGCGCCCACGGTCACCATCATCGGATAGATACCGCGCACGAAGTCGGGTCCCCCGGTGCTCGGGTCATTGTCCGCCGCTTCGTAGATGGCCAGCGCGGCGAGTTCGAGGGCCTCCTCGCGCGACATCTGCGTGCGAAAACCCAGTCGCAGGGTGGAATCGGCGTACGGGGTGCCCGAGCCGATGACCGAGAAGTCCTGGCGCTCGTAGCAACCGCCCGCGCCGTCGTACTCGAAGATCCGTCCGATCTGGTGCGTCAAGTCCCAACCGGCGAGGAGGGGCAGCACCACCAGCGTCGAGGTGAGGTTGTTGCGCTGGATGAGGGGCGAGAGGTAGTTGGCCTTGCCTTCGAGGCTCAGCGCAGCGTCGCTCATCTTCTCGTAGTGCTCGAAGGACAACTGCGCCAATCGGATGAACTCGAGGCCTCGCGCGGCGGATCCCGAGATCGCGAGAGCGGTGTAGCGGTCGGCCGCTTCAATCTTGCGCACGTCGCGATTGGCGACGTAGTACGAGGTGGCTTGGCGGTCGCCCACCAGCACCACTCCCCCGTCGTAGCGGACGGCGACCACGGTGGTCGCGTGCGCGGACAGGTCCGTGGTGGTCGGGGGCGTCGTCAAACCCGCCAGCTCAGCGAAACGAACGAAGGACGGCCCCGGATCGCTTTGCGCGTCAAAGAGCGGCAGGCCCATTACTGCCCACCCTTTTGCACGTAATTGCGAACGAACTCCTCCGCGTTCTCCTCGAGGACGCCGTCGATCTCGTCGAGCAAGTCGTCGAGTTCGGCCTTGAGTTGCTCGCCCTTTTTGGCGACGACCGAGACGTCCTCGCTCTCCTCGCGGGAGCGCTCCGTGCGTTGCTTTTGGATACGTTCTTGTTCAGTCACGTACTAGTTCTACCCGTTGAGCGAGGCCACGAGAGCAACTGCCGTCAGATTTTCATCAAACAAGGCGCTGGTGAGTTCGGCGGTGCCGCGAGTGGGGTCCATCATCGGTATCCGTTGAAGTGGTCCGTGTCCGACGTCGAACACGATGGAGTCCCAATTGGCGGACACGATTTCTTCGGGAAAACGCGTGACGCATTCCCCCCGAAAGAACGCTCGCGTCGTCCGCGGCGGTCGGGCCACGGCGACGCGTATCTCCTCGTCGGTGCAGAGCGTATCGAGGCCCACCCGCGAGGCGAGCGATTTGTCCCGGCGCACGTCGTGGTATTGGAGATCGATGGCCCTGAGTTTCGCGTCATTCGCCGTCAGGTCGTAGCGATCGCGGTACCCCTCGACGATGCGCTTCTTGGCGACCCAGTCGACGCGGTTCGCGACGCTCAGGGGGTCGTCACGAACGCCGTCGAGCATCGTGCGCCACTGGTGCAGGATGTCGGCCACTTCGTCGTCGGACGCGACGGCCTCCCCACCGTGGCGCGCCACGTAACCGGCGGCCAGGTGCCACAATTCGTCCTGGTAGTCCCAGGCGCTGCGGGTGCGCCCTTCGCTATCGCGTATCGCCAAGCGAAGTGAGAGGTCGCGGGCCACGTCGCGCAGGGCGCGTACCGGATGGGCCGGCGCCAGGGGGAATCGTTCAACCCCCTCGTCCTCCAGGGCCGCCAGGAGGAGCGCGGTGGAACCGAGCTTGACGAAGGTGGCGACGCTCGACATGTTGGCGTCGCCGCAGATCACGTGGAGGCGTCGAAACCGCTCGGCGTCGGAGTGCGGTTCGTCGCGCGTGTTGATGATGGGTCGCTTCAACGTCGTCTCGAGCCCGACGATCTCTTCGAAGAACTCGGCGCGCGCACTGATCTGGAAGGCGGGATCGCCGACGCGCCCGGCATCGGTCTCGGCTCCCACCTTGCCCGCTCCGACGACGATTTGCCGACTGACGAAGTGCGGCACCATCGCGCGAATGACGTCGTTGAAATCGACCGAACGCGCGACGAGGTAATTCTCGTGCGTCCCGTAGGAGTTCCCCTTGCCGTCGGAGTTGTTCTTGTAGAGCGAGATGGCGAGTTCGGGGGGCAACGTTTCGTTCGCGACGGTGAGGGCCCGGCGCATCACCTCCTCGCCCGCCTGGTCGTAGAGCGTGGCCTCCCTCGGCGTGCGGCATTCGGGCGACGAGTATTCGGGGTGGGCGTGGTCCACGTAGAGGCGTGCGCCATTGGTGAGCACGGTGTTCGCGAGGTGGGTCTCGATCATGGGGGCGAGCGAACCCACTCCGACGAGCCCGCGCGCGTCGGTGCCCGGTGATTCGTCATTGAAGTCCCACGAGATGCGCGTCCGGCCCTGTTGGGCGTAGGCGTTGACGATGATGCTCGAGGCGGTCGTGGGGTCGTCGTCGGGCCCCCCGGCGACGCCGTACTCCGTCTCGATACCGACAATCTTGGCGATGGCCATGACTAGAGGTATTGACCAGTTCCGACGTGTTGGATGGAACGCCCCCCGGTGACGTCGTGCTTCTCACGATTGATCAGGGTGCGAATGAAGACGATGCGCTCACCCTTCTTGCCCGAGATGCGCGCCCAGTCGTCGGGATTGGTGGTGTTGGGCAAGTCCTCGTTCTCGTGGTACTCCTCGCGAATCGACGCGAGGAGGTCGGCGGTGGTCAGCCCGCGACCCTTGCCGGCGATCTCTCGCTTCACGGCGAGCTTCTTGGCGCGGCGCACGATGTTCTCGATCATCGCGCCCGAGGCGAAGTCCTTGAAGTAGAGGATCTCCTTATCGCCGCCCTGGTAGGTCACCTCGAGGAATCGATTGTCGTCGTCCACCCGGTACATGTTGGTCACCGTGGTCTCGATCATCGCGCGCAGCGCCTTGTCGCGGTCGCCCCCGCCGTTCGTGCGAATCTCGTCGGCGTCGAGGGGCAGCTCACGGTGGAGGTAGCGTTCGAAGATTTGCGCCGCCCCGGTTTCGTTGGGCCGCTCAATCTTGATCTTCACGTCGAGGCGACCGGGTCGCAAAATGGCCGGGTCGATGAGGTCCTCGCGGTTGGTCGCCCCGATGACGATGACGTCGCGCAGCGATTCCACCCCGTCAATCTCGGCCAAGAGCTGGGGCACGATCGTCGACTCCATGTCGGACGAGATGCCGGTTCCTCGAGTGCGAAAGAGCGAATCCATCTCGTCGAAGAAGACGATGACCGGGACACCCTCCTCGGCCTTCTCGCGCGCGCGCTGGAAGACCACGCGGATCTGACGCTCGGTCTCACCGACGTACTTGTTGAGGAGTTCGGGACCCTTGATGTTCAAGAAGTAGGACCGAACATTGCGGTTGCCGGTCATCTCGGCGACCTTCTGGCTGAGGGAGTTGGCCACGGCCTTGGCGATGAGGGTCTTGCCACATCCCGGTGGACCGTAGAGCAGGATGCCCTTGGGGGCGGGCAATTCGTAGTCGTTGAACAGGGCGCGGTGCAGATACGGCAACTCCACGGCGTCGGTAATGGACTCGATCTGGTCATCGAGCCCACCGACGTCGGCGTAACTCACGTCGGGCACCTCTTCGAGAATCAACTCCTCGGCCTCTTGGCGCACCAACTTCTCCACCAACAACCCCGACCGGGGGTCGAGGAGGACCGCGTCACCGCTGCGCAACTTGACGTCACGCAACACGTCGGCCATCTCGACCACGCGCTCCTCGTCGGCTCGGCCGTAGACGAGGACTCGGCGGTCATCGAGGACCTCCTTGACGCTCACCACCTCACCCTGGCCGTCGGGGTTGCGCACCCCGATGATGGCGAAGGACTCGTTGAGCACGACCTCGTGGCCCCGCTCCACTTGGCCGGGGTCGAGACCGGGGTGCACCGAGACGCGCATCTTGCGGCCCGAGGCGAAGATGTCCGCGGTGCCATCGGGATTGAACTCGATGAAGGTGCCGTAGACCGCGGGGGGTTGCGTGAGCTTCTCGACCTCGTCGCGCAACGCGGCGATCTGGTCGCGCGTCTGTTGGATGGTGATCGCCAGTTTCTCGTTGTTCGAGCGCGACTGCGTCAATTGCAGACGCGCCTCGACCAACTTTTGTTCCAGGAGCTCGATGCGGCGCAGCGCCTGATCCAGCGAGCCGACCGTGAACGGCGACGCGTCGGAATCCTCGCGTTGGGCGTCATCGTCGTTGTACTGACCGAAGGGATTCGAGTGCTCCATACTCAAACCTTAGGGGAGCCCGACGCCGTCGTCACAGTCCGCCTCGGGGCGAGGTTCCGCTAATGTGGTCGGAGACCAAAAGGTAGTGAAAGGCCCACATAATGAAGGTATGGATTGATCAGGACTTGTGCACCGGCGACGGTCTGTGCGAGGAAATCTGTCCTTCGGTGTTCACCCTGCTCGACGATGGTCTGGCCTACGTGAAGCAGGACGGGGTCGCACTGTCCTCACCCGGTGGATCGGCCGGCTTGGCCACGGTGGCCCCGGAATTCGAAGACGCGGTGGTCGAAGCGTCCGAGGAGTGCCCGGGCGAGTGCATCTTCATCGAGCGCGACTAGGGACTATTTGACCAGTCGGCGCGCCGACGTCAAGAAACCGGTGTGCGCGACCATGCGGTGGTCGGGGCGCACACTTCGTCCGTCGATGTGCCACGTGCGTCGCAATATCTCGACCGTCTCCTCCACGCCGAAGGAGTGGACCTTGAGCGCCTCGCGGACCAATTGCGTCTGATTGATGGTGGGCAGATAGGCCAGGAAGATGCCGCCGGGGCGCAGGGCGCGTGCGGCGTGCTCGACGACGAGCCAGGGTTCGGGCATGTCCAAGATGACCCGGTCGAGGTCGTGCTCGTCGATCCCCAAGGTCACGTCACGGATGTGGATGTCGTAGGCGACGTCCTCGCCCAGCATGTCCACCACGTTCTTGCGCGCCTGGGCGGCGAAGTCCTCGCGGATCTCGTAGGCGGTGATGTGAGCGCCCGCGCGCAACAGCGTCATCGAGAGCGCTCCCGAACCCACCCCCGCCTCGAGAATCCGCATCCCCGGTCCCACGTCGGCCTGCATCAAGATAGTGCCGAGATCCTTGGGGTAGATGACCTGGGCACCTCGGGGCATCTTCAACACGACGTCCGACAGCGTGGGTCGCAGGACCAGGAAGCCACGTTCCGTGCTGCCTCGAACCACCGACCCCTCGTCGGCGCCGATGATGTCGTCGTGTTGGACGATGCCACTGTGGGTGTGAAACGATCCACCAGATTTCAAGGTGATCAGGTACTGTCGGTCCTTGGCGTCGGTCAGCATCACGCGTTCGCCCTCACGCAACTGGGCCGGTGAACTCATGAGTCTCCTAAGGTCGGGTGGTTGGTCGTCGCCGCGCGCTGGCGTCGAGTCGACGCAGCAACACTAGGGCCCCGGCCACGGCGACCCAGACGACCGAACGTTGCGCCCACGCCCGTCGCAGCGCGGCCAACAGGGCCCGACGCCAGAAGAGGGCAAACATTTACTTGGTGCGCGAACGTCGCCCGCGCCAACGTCCCCAGAGGTACCCGGTCACGAGTCCGCTGATCCCCGCCGTGGCACTCGACGCCGACGCCGTACGGATTCGCTCGGGAACGTCGCTCGCGCGTGGCAGGATCGCTCGCACGGACTCTTCGAGCTGACGGCGGGTCTCGGACGCAGAACTCACCCGTTCTCCTTGCGCCGCCGCGGGGCGCCCGCCGTGATGCGCCAGAGGACGATGACGCCCGCCAGGGCGGCCAGAATCACCACGATGAGGTACGGGATCCACGACAAACTGCCGTCGAGCACCGGGAAGAGTGCCTGGAGCATCCGCAAGATTCCTAGGAGCCCCATGACGAGCCCAAACCCGACGAAGACGCTGCCCAGGGCACCGAAGAGCGCGAAACGGCCCATCTCCTTGAGCGGGGCGATGGTCTGCTCCTTGAGGTAGCGCACGAAGAGATCACGTATCTCCTGGGCGTCGCGCTGAAGCGACGCTCCCTTGAAGAACGAGCGCCACGAGGGGATTCGCATTTCCCCAGACTACTCACTGGCTAGCGCGAGCCCCCCTTCGCCGGCGTACCCACGTGACGCGAGCGCACGGTCGTGGTTCACTAACCTGCATGTGATGAGTGACGCGTTATTTCACGGGGCGAGTGAGCTCGAGGGACGGACCATCCGCAACATCGCGGCCCTGGCGATGGACGCGCCCGCGGCGGCGAAGTCCGGCCACAGCGGCACCGCGATGGCGCTGGCTCCCCTCGCCACCACGTTATTTTCACGGGTGTTGCGCCACGACCCGCGTGACGCGCACTGGCCCGACCGCGACCGTTTCATCCTGAGTTGCGGACACGCCTCGATCTTGCAGTACGGTCTCGCCCACTTCTTCGGTTACGACCTCAGCGTGGAGGACTTGCGCGCCTTTCGCCAACCCCACTCTCGAACCCCCGGTCACCCCGAGAATGGGGTGACGCCCACGGTCGAGGTGACGACGGGCCCGTTGGGCCAGGGCATCGCCAACGGAGTCGGCATGGCGCTCGCGGAGCGCATCCTGCGACACGACTACGGCGACGACCTGGTCAATCACCGCACGTGGGTCGTCGCGGGTGACGGATGTCTCGAGGAGGGCATCTCGCACGAGGCGGCGTCCCTCGCTGGTTCCCTGGGATTGGACCGGTTGACGGTCTTTTACGACGACAATCACATCACCATCGACGGCGCGACCGAATTGGCGCTGCGCGACGACGCCCCGGCGCGCTTTCGGGCCTACGGGTGGCACGTCATCGACCTCGGGGATCAGGCCAACGACCTCGATGCGCTCGAGGGCGCCGCACGCGAGGCCATCGCCGAGGATTCTCGTCCGACGCTGGTCGTGGTGCGGTCCCACATCGGCTTCCCGTCGCCGACGATGATGGACCGTCGCGAGGCTCACGGCTCACCCTTCTCCGCGGCGGCCGTCAGCGAGGTGAAGGGACTTCTTGGAGTGCCGGACGAACCCTTCGCGCTCGACGATTCTCTGGCGGCGCTCAACGTCACCGCCGTCACTGCACGACCGGACCTCGCGCCACAGTGGCGCCAACGCGTCGAGGCGGCGGGCGATCGCGGTGCGAGGTTGCTCGCGCAACTCGCGGACCACGGAGCATTGGTCAGCGACGCCGCGCCCGAGCCCTACCCCGCCGGCACCGCCGTGGCGACCCGCAAAGCGATGCAGCGGGCCATGGACACTTTTGCGCCGCTCACGGCGGGATTGACCGCGGGTTCGGCCGACTTGACCGACAATACGGGGGTGGTGCTCGCGCATTCGACGGCCAACGCGGCCACCGCGCCCGGTGGCCGGCAGATCTACTACGGCATTCGCGAGTTCGCCATGGGCGCCATCATGGTCGGCCAAGCGCTCCACGGGGGCCTGCGGCCGGCGGGGTCGACGTTCTTCGTCTTTTCGGATTACGTGCGCCCCGCTATTCGACTCGCCGCGCTCAGTCACGCCGGCGTCTTATTCGTGTTCACCCACGATTCGGTGGGAGTGGGTGAGGACGGACCGACGCACCAGCCCGTCGAGCACCTGGCCGCGTTGCGGGCGATGCCCCGAGTGCACGTGGTGCGCCCGAGTGACGCCAACGAGACCTTGCGACTCGTGGGCGACTTCCTTCGTGCGCCACAGCCGTCGACCACCGCGCTCATCTTGACGCGTCAAGACGTGGCGGTGATGGGTGGTTCCGACGCCCTCGCGTCGCAAGAAGGCGCGACCCGTGGCGGGTACGTCGTACGCGAGAACAGCGACGCCCGCTACACCTTGGTGGCGAGCGGTTCGGAGGTGCAGCACTGTCTGGCCGCCTGCGACGAATTGGCGACGCGGGGCATCGCGACGCGCGTGGTCGCCCTGCCGTGCTGGGCGTGCTTCGAGGAACAAGATCCGAGCTATCGCGAGTCGGTACTTCGACGCGATATCGCCTCGGTGTCGCTCGAGGCGGGTTCGACGTTCGGGTGGCACCGGTACGTGGACGATGCGCTGGGAATTGACTCCTTCGGGATGTCCGCTCCGGGGGCGTACGTGTTCGATCACTTCTCGATGAATGCGGCCGCGTTGGTGAATTTCGTGGTCGAGCGAGTGGGGAGCAACTCATGAGTCGACTGCACACGTTGTTCGACGACTACGGACAGAGCCCGTGGATCGACAACATTCGCCGTGACTGGCTCGACGACGGAACTCTCGCGCGCTTGGTCGCCGACGGGGCTCGGGGCGTGACGTCGAACCCGGCCATCTTCGCGAAGGCCTTCGCGACATCGAGCGCCTACGACGAGCGACTCGCCGCCGCCCACTCGCGCGACCCGGAGGTCGTGTTCGAAGCACTCGCCAGCGCCGACGTGCGCGACGCCTGCGACGTCCTGGGGTCGCTGCACGCCCAGAGCCAGCGTCAGTTCGCCCAGGGGCTGCGCCGTTACGCCGACGGATTCGTGTCCCTTGAGGTGTCGCCACGGCTCGCGCGCGACACCGACGGCACCGTGGCCGCCGCGCAGCGGCTCTGGGCCGAGGTCGACCGACCCAACGTGATGATCAAGATTCCGGCCACCGTCGAAGGCTTGCCGGCCATCACGGCGTCGTTGGCGGCGGGCGTTAACGTCAACGTGACCTTGATCTTCAGTCTCGAGCGCTACGACGAGGTGCTGGGCGCGTGGTGCGATGGTCTCGAGCTCGCGCGAGCCTACGGCCACGATCTCGGGGGCATCGCGAGTGTGGCGTCGTTCTTCGTCTCGCGCGTCGACGCCGCGGTGGACCCCCTGCTCGCGAGCGATGACGCGCTGCGTGGCCGAGTGGCCAACGCCCAGGTCGCTGCCGCTTACGAGATTTATCAGCGCTGGATGAGAGACGAGCGCGTGGAGGCGCTGTTGGCCGCCGGGGCGCAGGTCCAGCGCCCGTTGTGGGCGTCGACGTCACCCAAGGATCCCAGTTACAGCGACGTGCTCTACGTGAACTCGCTGGTCGCTGACGAGACGGTGAACACCATGCCCGACGCGACCTTGGCCGCCACTTTGGATCACGGTGAATTCTCCTCTTCCCTCCTCGCGACGGCGACTTCCACGTCCGCCGCGGCGTCGCTCCTCGCCCTCGTGCCCGCGGAGATTGACCTGGGACGCATCACCGCGCGTCTCGAGGAAGAGGGTGTGCGGGCCTTCGTCAACTCCTACGAGGAACTGCTGACCCTCGTGGCGTCGAAACTCACCGGAAAGTAGATCCCATGTCGTCTGACCGCGTACGTCAAATTCTCGACTCCGACGTCTCCTTCTTCGAGGGGACCACCGCACTCACGGCCACCGGATGGCTCCGCCACCCCGAGCGCTACTTCGATGAATGGCTCGATGACATCGATGCGCGACGACCTCGCCGTTTCGCGCGAACGCTGTTGCTGGGGATGGGTGGCTCGTCGTCACCCGCGCGGCTCTACGCCGACTGGCGCCCCGAGAACACGCTGCACGTGATCGACACGTCGAATCCCGACACCGTGGCGGCGCTCGATTTCCGTGAGGCGACCGTCATCGCCTCGTCCAAGTCGGGCGGTACGGTGGAGACGCAGACGTTACTGGCTCACGCCCTCGCCCACGGCCTCGCCCCGGAGGATCTCGTGATCATCACCGATCCCGGTACCTCATTGGCCGAATTGGGCGCGTCGCTGGGCGCCCTGGTGATCCTCGGCGATCCGAACACCGGTGGACGATTCTCGTCGCTCTCCCCCTTCGGCCTGGTTCCCGCGCTCTACGCCGGCTGGACGCCCGATGAACTTCGCGAGGAGTTGCGTGGCTGCTACCTCACCGACGACCTCGTGGCGCGCGCGGTGCACGACGCCGACGTCCTCGCGCGCGACGTGGTGGACGGCGCGGCGTTCTTCGCCCTCGGCGCCGATCCGATTACGTCGGGTGGAGCCCTCTGGCTCGAGCAACTCGTCGCCGAGACCACGGGGAAATCCGACCGTGGCTTCATCCCGGTCGTCCAAGGCCCGGTCGCGCTCTATCGTCCGGGCGACATGCAGTACTACCACCTCCTCGCCGCCTTATTGGCGTGGCACGTCGGCGTCGATCCCTTCAATCAGCCCAACGTGGAGAGCGCGAAGAAGGAGGTCGTCGCGCTGCTCGGCTCAGCGATTGCCTGGGATGCGCACCCCTACGACCCCCGGGCGCTCGAACAGGCGTTGGACAGTGCCGCCTACATCGCCGTCCAGGCCTACGCGCCCTTGGACGCCTCGCACGACCTGGCGGAACTCCGTGTCGGCATCGAGGGCGCTTTCGGACCCACGACCGCCAACCTTGGTCCGCGCTACCTCCATTCGACGGGTCAGCTCCACAAGGGGGGGCCCACCTCGGTCGTCGGACTGCAGCTCATCCAGCGTCCGCGGAGCGCCGCTCACCTCATTGCGGGACGCACCTACAGCTTTCACGACCTCCACATGGCCCAGGCCCTTGGCGACTACCGCGCGATGACGGAGTCGGGTCGACCGGTCTTTCAGATCATGGTGGACGACTTGTTCGAAGCGGGTTCGATACTCGGCCTGGACTCGTAATATCGACCAGGTGACGACTTCGCTACTCTCGCCCGCGCTGCGCGAACTACGAGAGACTCCGCTGGCCGAACTCGCCGTGGCGGCGGTGGCGCGGGCCCGGGCGGCGCACGGTCACGTGGTCACCTACTCGCCCAAAGTCTTCATCCCCCTGACCAAGTTGTGTCGTGACCGGTGCGGCTACTGCACCTTCGCCCAAGCACCGGCGCGACTGACGTCGCCGTACATGAGTCTCGACGACGTCATGGAGGTGGCGCGAGCGGGAGCCGCGGCCGGGGTGCACGAGGCCCTCTTCACCTTGGGTGAACGACCCGAGCTACGTTACGACGAGGCGGCCACGTGGCTCGCGGCGCGCGGCTACCGCTCCACCATCGACTACGTGGCCAACGCCGCGCAGATGGTCATGGAGTCCACGGGGCTGCTCCCCCACATCAACGCCGGCGCGCTCTACGAGTACGAGCTGCGCCAGTTGCGCGCGGTCTCGGCCTCCCAGGGCATGATGCTCGAGACCCTGGCCGACGTGGCCGCGCACCGTCTCGCCCCGGACAAGGAACCCGCTCGTCGCCTCGCGACCCTGGAGGCGGCGGGCGCCCTGGCCATTCCCTTCACCACGGGCCTCCTGGTGGGGATCGGCGAGTCTCGCGATGATCGCCTCGCGACTTTGGCGGCCATCGCCGAGAGCCACGCCCGCCACGGACACGTCCAAGAGGTCATCATCCAGAACTTCTTGCCCAAGGCCCGCACCGCGATGGCCAACGCACCGACGGCGTCGGACGAGGAGTTCCACTGGACGATCGCCGTCGCGCGCCTGGTGCTGCCCGACGACATCCACCTCCAGGCTCCGCCCAATCTGAGCGACCATCCGACGCGCCTCCTGGACTACGGCATCGACGACTTCGGCGGGATCTCACCGGTCACTGCGGATCACGTGAACCCCGAGCGCGCCTGGCCCGCGATCGACACGCTGGCGGCGCAGTGCGACGAGCGCGGTCTCACGTTGACGCCGCGACTGTGCATCTATCCCGAACACTCACGCGAGGACTCGTTCGTCGACCCCGCGGTACGACCGCACGTCCTCGCCGCGAGCGACGCGAGTGGCTGGGCGCGTCAGGGAGCGTGGTTCTCCGGTGCCGATGCGCCGCCGCCCGCGCCGACCCCGTCGCGCGCTCGCACCCGTCGCGTGACGGACATTTTGGCGCAGTACCAACCGGGCTACCGGTTCGACCACGGCGAACTGGTGACGCTCTTCGAGGCTCGCGGTGGCGACGTGGAGGCGGTGGTCGAACTCGCCGACGCGGTGCGTCGCGACACGGTGGGCGAACCCGTGAGTTACGTGGTCAATCGCAATATCAACTACACCAACGTGTGTACGTTCAAGTGTCGCTTCTGCTCCTTCTCCAAGGGTCCGCTCTCGCTGAACCTGCGCGGCGATCCCTACCTCCTGACGCTGGAGCAAATCACCGAGCGCGTGCGCGAGGCCTACGACCTGGGAGCCACCGAAGTCTGTCTCCAGGGCGGCATCCACCCCAAGTTCGATGGCGACTACTACGTGGACGTCATCGCGGCGGTGAAGGCGGGAGCACCCCGGATGCACATCCACGCCTTCAGCGCCTTGGAGGTCTTCGAAGGGGCGCGACGCTCCCATCAGGACCTCACGACCTACCTCACTCGCCTGAAGGTCGCGGGACTGCGGACCCTGCCGGGCACCGCCGCCGAGATCTTGGACGACGAGGTCCGAAAGATTCTCTGTCCCGACAAGATCTCCTCGGACCAGTGGCTCGAGGTGCATCGCGCCGCGCACTCCGTCGGACTCAACTCGAACGTCACCATCATGTTCGGCGCCGTGGAATCTTCGGCATCGTGGGCCACCCATCTCTTGCGCACGCGTGATCTCCAAGACGAGACGGGCGGCTTCACCGAATTCGTTCCTCTGCCCTTCGTGCACATGGCGACGCCTCTCTTCTTGCGCGGGCGCTCGCGCAAGGGTCCGACGTTCCGTGAAGCGGTCCTCATGCACGCGGTGGCTCGGTTGCACTACGCCACGCGCATCGACAACATCCAAGTGAGTTGGGTGAAGATGGGCGTGGAGGGGTCGCGGCGTATCCTGCAGGCCGGGGCCAACGACGTGGGCGGCACGTTGATGGAGGAGAACATCTCGCGCGCCGCCGGTGCGGTCCACGGTCAGAACATGGACGTGGCGATGCTGGAGGACCTCGTGGCGCCCCTGGGCCGTCCACTCGTCCAGCGGACCACGCTCTACCAGGCTCTCGCGTGACCCCCGACGCCATCGAGCGCTTCGTCGCCGAGGCCACGGCGGGCACCGTGACGTCCCCCGAGCACGTGAGCGCCATTCGTTCACTGGTGACCCGCGCCCTGAGTCTGGCGCAGTACGAGAGCGACGTCAGCGATCTGCAGAGCGCCGTCACCGCTCTCGAGGAACTTCTCGACGGATCGCGACTCTTTCACCCGTGGCGCGACACCCCCAAGGCGACCGTCTTCGGTTCGGCCCGGACCCGACCTGATTCGGTGCTCTACCGCTTGGCCACTGAGTTCAGTGCCGCACTCGCGCGCGAGGGCTGGTGGACCGTGACCGGGGCGGGTCCGGGCATCATGGAGGCGTCCTCGAAGGGGGCGGGTCGCGATCACACCATCGGCGTCAACATCGAATTGCCGTTCGAACACGGCACGAACGCCTACGTCGACATCGAACATCATCACATCGCGACGTCGTTCTTCTTCACGCGCAAAGTCATCATGACGCGTTCGTCGCAGGCATTCGTGGCCTTTCCCGGCGGCGTGGGGACGATGGATGAACTCTTCGAGATCTTGACCCTGTTGCACACGGGCAAGACCGATCCGGTGCCGGTCGTCCTCGTGGACGAGCCCGGTGGGAGTTTCTGGACGTCGTGGGCGACGTTCATGAATCACGAGGTCCTGGGCGAGGGCTACTTGAGTCCCGGCGACGACGTGGCCTATCGGGTGTGTACGACGGTCGCCGAAGCCGTGGCGGAGGTGACGGGTTTCTACGCCAATTACCTGGAGAGCGTCACTCGCCACGGCGAAGCCGTTGTGCACGTTCGTCGGGGTCCCGACCAGGTCCAACGTGCGCGACTGGAGGAACTCGGTCTCGAGAACCTCGTGGTGAGCGACGCAGCGAAGGTGACCATTCGCTTCGATTTCAACGGTCGATCGTACGCCACGCTACGCCGGGTCATTGACGAAGTGAACCGCTGGGTCTAGTCGCCGTCGCCGGCGCGCAGGAGACCTTCGGCCTTCTGCAAACTCCGACGCACTTTGGCGAGGCGCTTCTCGAGCTCGTGGGCCTCGTCGGCCTGGTCGTCGCGAAGTTGCGCGCGCACGGCGTCGAAGATGGCGTCCGACACCCGGCGCTCGAGCGCGCTGACCTCGTCGGCCAAGTCGGCCAGCGAGTCGCTCATAGGCTCTCCACGTTGAGGCGACCCTCGGCGTGCAGACGCCGCAGAGCGCGCTTGTCGAATTTGCCCACGCTGGTCTTGGGCAAGGTCTCCACGAAGGCCCAGTGCTCGGGCAACCACCACTTCGCCACGTAGGCGCTCAGGTACTCGCGAAGTTCGTGGGCGCTGACCTGGGCCTCGGGCGTGCGCACCACGATGCACAGCGGGCGCTCCTGCCAGCGATCGTCGGCCACGGCGATGACCGCGGCTTCGAAGACCTCGGGATGCCCCATGACGGTGGATTCGAGCTCGACCGAGGAGATCCACTCTCCCCCGCTCTTGATCAGGTCCTTGGAGCGGTCGGTGATGACCATGTACCCGTGGGGGTCGAGCGTGCCGACGTCGCCGGTGCGTAACCAGCCGTCGCGGAAGAGTTCGGGAGCGTCCACCCCGAAGTAGCCGGCGGTGATCCACGGACCACGCAGTTCGAACTCCCCGACCGCCACCCCGTCGCGAGGCAGGACGTCACCGGCGTCGTTGGTGAGGCGCACTTCGACGCCGGCCATGACGCGGCCAGCCTTGACGCGGTAGTCGATCTCGCGTTCGGGACTGACGCCCCGCGGAGGCAGCGAGACCGCGACCAGGGGGCTCGTCTCGGTCATGCCCCACCCTTGAAGGACGTCAACCCCGTGGCGCTCGCGGAAGGCCTCGATCATGAAGCGCGGCACCGCCGCTCCCCCGGCGAGGATGGTGCGCAGACTCGACATATCGGTGTCGGATCGTCCGCCGGCGGCGCGCAGGAGATCGTTCCAGATGGTGGGGACGCCCAGGGCCAGCGTCGGGCGCAAGTCCATGATCATGTTGAGCAAAGGTTCGCCCTGGAGGAACATCTGGGGCATGATCAATTCGGTGCCGGCCATGAACGCGGTGTAGACCGCCCCCCAGGCGTTGACGTGGAACATCGGGACCACCAAGAGGCAGCGGTCGCGGTCGCTGAAGGCGATGGAATTCGCACTGGTCGAGGCCATGGAGTGCAGCCAGGTGCTGCGGTGCGAGTACACGACGCCCTTGGGGTCACCCGTGGTGCCCGAGGTGTAACACATGACGGCCGCGTCGTTCTCGTCGAGGTCGGGCCACGCGAAACCTGGTTCGTGCGCCGCCACGAAATCCTCGTAGTCGATCATCTCGAACGGGGCGTCGGCCACGGGTCCGGTAACGATGATGTGGTGCACGTCAGGGATCTGTTCCTTGATACGCGCCAGCAGCGGCACGAGGCTGGGGTCGACGACGATGACGCGGTCGGCGGCGTGGTTGATGATGTAGGCAAGTTGATCAGGGAAGAGGCGCACGTTGAGCGTGTGCAATATCGCGCCCATGCACGGGACGGCCAGGTAGACCTCCATGTGCGCCTGGTTGTTCCACATCAAGGTGGCGACGCGGTCGTCGCGGCCCACCCCGAGGGCGCTCAGGGCCGCGGCGAGGCGTTCGGCGCGCTGGGCCACGTCGGCGAACGTGGCGCTGACCATGCCGGTGGGGGTGGCCGTGAAGACCTCCTTGTCGGCGTACATCCATTGTCCGTGGCGGACGATATCGCGGATGAGGAGCGGTGCTTCTTGCATGGTGCTACGCATGGGGGCCTCCGGGTTCGCCCTCGATGCTACTGACCCGCGACCCCGATATGGGGGCGGGTGAAACGGGGGCTAATCGACCGACAGGTGGGGAATGATCCGGTCGAGCCAACGCGGAAGCCACCAGTTGCGCTCACCGAAGAGGAACATGGTGGCCGGCACGAGCAGGAGCCGAATCAACGTGGCGTCGATGGCGACGCTGGCGGCGAGTCCAACGGCGAGTTGTTTGATGGCCACGAGGTCGGTGGTCACGAAGGACAGGAAGACCGACACCATGATGAGGGCGGCGGCGGTGATCACGCGACCAGTTCGCGCGAGACCGTCGGCCACGGAGAGATGATTGTCGTGGGTGCGGTCCCAGGTCTCCTTCACCCGCGAGAGCAAGAAGATCTCGTAGTCCATCGAGAGGCCGAAGATGATGGCGAAGAGCAACATCGGCACGTAGGCCTCGACCGGGACGTTCTCGCGCAGACCCAGTAATGACCGGCCCCAGCCCCACTGGAAGACCGCCACCAGGACGCCGTACGCCGCGGCGATGGAGAGCAGGTTCAACAGCGCGGCCTTGAGAGCCAAGTACACGCTACGAAAGACGCTCAGGATCAACACGAGGGCCAGTACCGCCACGACCGCGATGATCAGGGGAAGTCGCGACCCGATGAGCTGGTCGAACTGGATCTGGAAGGCCGTCGGACCCGTGACGTAGCCCCGGTCGCCGGTGCCGGCCAGGCCCTGGGGTAACACGGTGGTGACGAGGTGGGTATAGAGGGCGGCGGTGCGCGCGTCCTGGGGACCCGTGGCGGGCACCAGGTTGGCCACCACGATACGTCCATTGGCCGACGGCGACCACGCACTCACGTGAGCGACGCCCGTGGAGCGCGCCAGCGTGGCGGTCAGATTCGACTCGGCCGCGCTCGACGTCCTCGAGGGCGAGGTACGCGTGAGGACGAGCGTCATCGAAGCGTTGACCCCCGGACCGAAGGCGCGGGCGAGGGCGTCGTAGGCCTGGCGACTGGTGTAGGACGAGGGGCTCGCGCCATCTCCGACGTGACCGGTTTGCAAGAAGATCGCCGGCAGGGCCACGACGGCGACCACCACGACGCCGCTCGTGAGGTAGCGCCACGGATGGCGCCCGATCGCACCCGCGTAGCGATGCCACCCGTCACCACTGGTCCCGGTTTCGGCCACGACCCGCCCGAGGTGCCAGCGGTCGATGCGCGGTCCGACGAGGCCGAGGACGGCGGGTACCAACGTGACGGCGCCGGCCGCGGCGGTGATGACGCCGAAGACGGCGCCCAGGCCGAGTTGGCCGATGAAGGTCACTCCGGAGGCGTAGAGCCCCACCATGGCGATCGAGACCGTGGTGGCGGCGACCAGAACGGCTCGGCCACTGGTCGCCGTCGTCAAGCCGGCCGCTCGGGCGGGTGACTCGCCGTCGCGCAGGAGCTGACGAAAACGCGTGGTCAAGAACACCGCGTAGTCGATGCCCACGCCGATGCCGATCATGGCGGCCAGCTTGGGCGCTGACGCCCCGAAGGCGATCCGCACCGCGACGATGTTGAGCAGCGAGAGACCAGCGGCGATGGCGACCAGCGCGGCCAGCAGTGGTAGCAGGGCGCCCACCACGCTGCCGAAGATCACCAGGAGGACGATCAGGGCGACGACCACGCCGACGATCTCCGACGCGTGGTCGTTCACGCTGGGTTGGGTGACGATGTCCAGACCGCCGCCGTAGGCCACGTGGACGCCGTGGGCGCGAACGGGGGCGAGTGCCGCGTCGAGCTGAGTGACGACGCGGTGGGTCAACGCCCGCGAGGCCACGTCAAAACCCAGCGTCACGTAACTCGTTCGTCCGTCGCGCGAGGTGGTCGCGCTACTCAGGGCGCGCGAGACCGAGGTGACGTGCTCGACGCCCGCTAGGGCCGTGGTCGCCGTCGTCAGCACGCTGGCCTGCGCCGAGAGTGGCGAGGCGGAGGTGAAGACGATGAGTCCCGTACTCGCCGCGGTGGACGGCTCATTGGCGATCAGGGCACTTTGACCGACGTAGGCCTGGGTCCCCGTGAGGGTGACGTTGTCGCTGAAGGTGGCGTGCAGACTGCTCGCCAACGACGAACACGCGGCGAGAACGATGAGCCACGTGACCAACACGCGCCAGGGACGAGTCGCGCACCATTGCCCCCAGCGCGCGAGTCCCGAGAGCGTCGACGACTCGAGGGGTGGTGCGAGTGGTGGCGGCAGCGTCATATCCTTAACATAGTTTAGAATTTTACATAGTGTCAATATCTCTACACTAGAGGGATGGAAACCCATCGCGACCTGCCGAGCAAGCGCCAGTACCTAGATGCGCAGTCACGACGCGACTCGATTCTCAAGGCCGCCGACGAGGTGCTCGCTCGTGACGGACTGGCGCGCTTGACGATTGTGGAGGTCGCTCATCGGGCCGGCATCTCGCGTCAATTGGTGTACCAGCACTTCGGCGACCTCAACGCTCTCCTGGTCGAGGTCATTCAGGTGCGGATGGCGCACATGCGGTTGTCCTTCGAGTCCAGTGACGGATCGCGCGTCCTCGAGGTCCGTGAGGTCGTGGAACGACAGCTGCGCCGGGTGTTGCACCTCTCGGCGCGCGACCGCCAATTGATGCGCTCGATGTTCGGTGATATCAGTGCGCTGCCCCGCGATCTGTGGCCGACCGTCGCGCAACTGCGTCACTCAATCGTGGCGCGGTGGGCCGAGCTCATCGATCCCCAGGTGGAGGTGCATCCGCTTAGCTACGCCAAGATGGGCATCATCATCAACGCCATCATCGGCACGTGGGACCTGATTCTCGACGGCACCCTAGGCGAGGACGAGGCCGTTACCTTGCTGATGAAGGTGGTGGAGAGCCTGTTCGTTCTCCCGTGGTAGGTCGTTACCAGGAGACGCTGTAGGGTTCCACCGGGGCGGGCAGCGAGGTCGCTCCCCCGCGCAGGTAGCCATCCACCGCGGCCGCGGCGCTGCGTCCCTCGGCGATCGCCCAGACGATCAAGCTCTGGCCGCGCACGGCGTCACCGCACGCGAACACCGGGCTCTCGCCGGACAGTGAGTCCATTCGCCACTTCGAGTCGACCGAGAGCGTCGCTCGCGGCGTGACGTGGGGTGCCTCGGCGAGACCCAGCGCGTCGAGCTCGGGACCAACGAATCCCGCGGCGATGCACACGAGGTCCACGGGGGCAGTCACGATCTCACCGGTGTGGTTATCGCGCACCACGATCTCGCTCACGACGTCCTGGCCGCGAAACTCGAGTGTTTCGGTGGCGAATCGGCGCTCGCCGCCCTCCTGGTGGGCCGAGGTGACCTTGTAGAGGCGGGCCATGGTGGGCCAGGGCTGGTCGGCGGGTCGATCGTGGGGTGGCTCGTCCATGATCTCGATCTGAGTGACCGACGCCGCGCCCTGTCGATGCGCGGTGCCCAGGCAGTCGGCACCGGTGTCGCCGCCACCCAGGATCACGACGTGACGCCCCGCGGCGCTGATCGTGGAGTCGCGCTGTTCGCGCACCGCCCGGTTAGCGGCCTCCAGGTAGGTCATCGCGGGGTAGACCCCCGTCAGCTCGGCGCCAGGCACCGCGATCAGACGGGGACGGGTCGAACCGAGGGCCAGGACCACGGCGTCGAAGTCGCGCTGGAGGTCCGCCAGGGGAACGCCCTCATCCCCCACCGGGTGCGAGGCGTGGAACACCACCCCGGCCGCACTCATCGCGTCGAGGCGCCGATCGAGCACGCGCTTCTCCAACTTGAATTCGGGAATGCCGTAGCGCAGCAGCCCGCCGATGGCGTCGGCGCGCTCAAAGACCTCGACGTGGTGCCCGGCGCTGCGCAACTGGGCCGCCGCGGCCAGTCCTGCGGGTCCCGAACCGACCACCGCGACGCGACGGCCCGTGTCGACACGAGGACGGCGCTGGACGTCGACACCGCGCGCGAAGGCGTGCTCGATGACTTCGTACTCCAGACGTTCGATGGTCACCGGGTCCGCGCCAATGCCCAGGACGCAGGCCGACTCGCACGGGGCGGGGCACAAGCGACCCGTGAACTCGGGAAAATTATTGGTGTCGAGCAGCTGCTCGGCGGCTTCGTCCCAGCGACCGCGATAGACGAGATCGTTGAACACCGGGATGCGGTTCCCCAGGGGACATCCCTGCATGCAGAAGGGAATTCCGCAGTCCATGCACCGCGCGCCCTGCTCGGCGACCGCCTCGTCGCTCTGGGGTTCGTAGACTTCGCGCCAGTCGCGGAGGCGCACCGGTACCGGTCGCATCGCCGGCCCGCGTCGCTCAAACTCTAAGAAACCGGTGGGCTTACCCATTGCGTAACTCGTCTCGTACTCGCTGATATTCCGACGTCTCGATGCGCACGAAATTCATCCGCTCGGTGCGCCACTGGGCCAAGATGTCGCGAGCGACCAAGGAACCGGTTTCGTCGGCGTAGCGCTCGAGCAGTGGCCGTAGGAGGTCCTCGTCGGGGTACTCGAGCGGGTCAATCTCGTACACGCCGGCCGACAGGTGGTCATGGACGGCGTTGGCGGGATCGTAGAGGTAGAGGGTGCCGCCACTCATGCCGGCGGCCAGGTTCCGGCCCACCGCCCCGAGGATGACGACCACGCCACCGGTCATGTACTCGCACGCGTGGTCGCCGGTGCCCTCGACGACGATGGTGGCTCCCGAGTTGCGCACCGCGCACCGCTCGCCGACGACCCCGGAGATGAAAATCTCACCGCTGGTGGCGCCGTAGCCAATGACGTTGCCCGCGATGATGTTCTCGTGGCGCGCGAAGGTCGACGACGCGGGGGGCGCGATGATGATGCGCCCGCCCGAGAGTCCCTTGCCGGCGTAGTCGTTGGTATCACCGCTCAGGCGTAGGGTGAGCCCCGACGGGATGAACGCGCCCAGACTCTGTCCCGACGAGCCCTCCAGGCGAATCGTGACGTGGTCGGGGGGCAGTGTCTGGGAACCCAGGGTACGGGTGATCGCGCTGCCGGTGAGGGTGCCCACCGCGCGGTTCACGTTGTTGATGGGAAGCGCGATCTCCACTGGACGCCCCGAGGTGGCGGACTCCAGGGCCTCGGAGAGGAATCGCCAGTCAAGCGCCTCGTCGAGGCCGTGCTCCTGCTTGACGCTCTGGCGCCGTTGATCGGGGTCCGTCGTGACCAGGAGGGCTCGTAAATCGAGCGTGTTGGCCTCGTCGTCCACGGTGCGCACCTCGAGGCGCGAGGTGTCACCCACCAGTTCGTCCAAGGTACGGACTCCGAGCTGGGACATGTACTCGCGAACCTCTTCGGCGATGAACTGGAAGAAGTTCTCGACGAATTCGGGCTTGCCGGTGAATCGTTCGCGCAACACCGGGTTCTGGGTGGCGATGCCCACGGGACACGTGTCCAAGTGACACACGCGCATCATCACGCAACCCGAGACGACGAGGGGCGCCGTGGCGAAGCCGAACTCCTCGGCCCCGAGCATGGCTGCGATGATGACGTCGCGGCCAGTCTTGAGTTGGCCGTCGACCTGCACGACCACGCGGCTGCGCAGTCCGTTCATCGCCAGGGTCTGGTGCGCTTCGGCCAGACCGAGCTCCCAGGGGGTGCCCGCGTGCTTGAGCGAGGTCAGGGGCGCCGCTCCGGTCCCACCGTCGTGGCCGGAGATCAAGATGACGTCGGCGTGCGCCTTGGCCACGCCCGCGGCGATGGTGCCCACGCCTTGTTCGGAGACCAACTTGACGTGAATCCGTGCCTGATCGTTGGCGTTCTTCAAGTCGTAGATCAACTGGGCGAGGTCCTCGATGGAGTAAATGTCGTGGTGCGGCGGTGGCGAGATGAGGCCCACTCCCGGAGTGGAGTGACGGGTCTTGGCGATCCACGGATAGACCTTGGACCCGGGTAGTTGTCCGCCCTCGCCGGGCTTGGCCCCCTGGGCCATCTTGATCTGGATGTCGTCGGCGTTCACCAGGTAGCGACTGGTCACGCCGAAGCGGCCCGAAGCGACCTGTTTGATGGCCGAGCGACGATTACCCCTCGGGTCGTTGACGTCGAAGCGCTCCTCGTCCTCGCCCCCCTCGCCGGTGTTCGACTTACCGCCGATGTTGTTCATCGCGATGGCCAAGGTGGTGTGAGCCTCTTCGGAGATCGATCCGTAGGACATCGCTCCGGTGGAGAATCGCTTGATGATCGACGCCGCGCTCTCCACCTCATCGAGGGGCACCGGCGTGGGCGCCGGTCGCAGTTGCAAGAAACTCCGCAGCGTCGCCGCTCCTTCGGCCTGCTCGTCGACCATCGCGGTGTACTCGCGGAAGATGTCGAAGCGCTTCTCGCGCGTGGCGTGTTGGAGCTTCTGCACCGTGCGTGGGTTGAACAGGTGGATCTCGCCGTCGCGACGCCATTGGTACTCGCCGCGGTTGCGAATCTCGACGCGCTCGGCGGGAGCGGGGTGGTAGGCGCTCGCGTGGGTGGCCAGGATGGATCGGGCGACGTGCGCCAAGGTGATGCCCCCTAAGCGGGAGCGAAAGCCCGGGAAGTACTCGGCCAAGACCTGCGCGTCGATACCCACCGCCTCGAAGAGCTGGCTGCCGACGTAACTGGCCACCGTGGAGACGCCCATCTTGGACATGATCTTGACGATGCCCTTGGTCAAGCCCTTGGCGTACTGGTAGCGCGCCTCGGCGGCGGCCACGCTGGTGATCTCCCCCGTGGCGACGAGGGCGTCGATACTCTCGTAGGCCAGATACGGACACACCGCCGAGGCACCGAATCCCAGTAGCAGCGCGACGTGGTGGACTTCGCGAACGTCGCCGGCTTCGATCACCAGTGCGGCGCTGGTGCGCAGGTGTTCGTCGACCAAACGGTGGTGCACCGCGGACGTCAGCAACAAACTCGGAATCGGCGCGAGTTCGGCGGACGTGTTGCGGTCCGAGAGGATGATGATGTTCGCTCCCCCGCGCACCAGGGCCACCGCCTCGTCGCAGACGCGCGCGACCGCCGCGGCCAAACGATCGGCGTCGGTGCCCTCGCCGTGAGCCTCGAAGAGGCCATCGACGACTTCACTGCGAAAATCCCACTCGGCCTGGGCCTCGTGGATGTAACGAATCTTGGCGAGTTCATCGATGCTGAGGATCGGGGTCGCCAGCACGATCTGGTGGCAGTGGCGAGGCGACTCGGTGAGGAGGTTGTCCTCCCCCCCAATGGTCACCCGCGTCGAGGTGACGAGCTCCTCACGAATGGCGTCGAGCGGCGGATTCGTCACCTGGGCGAAGAGTTCGGTGAAGAAGTCGAACAAGGGCCGTGGCTTGGTCGACAGCACCGGCAGCGCCGCGTCCGAACCCATGGAGCCGATCGGCTCCTCGCCCACTTGGGCCATGTGTCGCACGATGAGGCGAAGGTCTTCCTCGCTGTAGCCGAAGACCTTTTGGTGCAGGACCACCGAGGCGTAGCTGGGCGTGAGCATCGAACGGGGCTCGAGCTCGTCGAGGGACACTTGCTCTCGCGCCAGCCACTCACCGTAGGGCGATTGATTCGCCAGGGTGGACTTGAGCTCCTCATCCTCGATGATGCGACCTTGCTCGACGTCGACGAGGAAGACGCGCCCCGGCTGCAGACGACCCTTGCGCTCGATATTGGCCGGGTCCACCGGCAGTACGCCGACCTCGGAGGCGAAAATGACGCGCTGGTCCTTGGTGACCCAGTACCGCGCCGGTCGCAGGCCATTGCGGTCGAGGACGGCACCCACGACGCGACCATCGCAGAAGGTGACCGAGGCCGGACCGTCCCACGGTTCCATCAACGCCGCGTGGTACCGATAGAAGTCGCGTCGCGCCGGGTCCATGGCCGTGGAGCGCTCCCACGCCTCGGGAATCATCATCAAGATCGCGTGCGGCAGCGAGCGACCCGATTGCACCAGGAGCTCGACGACCTCGTCGAAGCTGGCCGAGTCACTCATGTCGGGCGTGATGATCGGCGTGAGTTGGTCCATTGAGAGGGGTAGTTCATCGCTCGACAAGGTCGTCTCGCGTGCGGTCATCCAATTGCGATTGCCGCGAACCGTGTTGATCTCCCCGTTATGCGCGATGTAGCGGAAGGGCTGGGCGAGGTCCCAGCGCGGCAAGACGTTGGTGGAGAAACGACTGTGCACGACGGCGATCGCCGACGTCAAGCGCTCGTCGCGCAGGTCGCTGAAGTAGGCGCGCAATTGGGGCGAGGAGAGCATGCCCTTGTAGATCAACACGTGGGGCGAGCAGGACGCGGCGTAGACGTCGAGCTCGTGCTCACAGACCTTGCGCGCCGCGAACATGGCCCGCTCGAGGTGGGCGGCCTCGCCCTGGCCCACGAGTTGCTGGACGAACCACGGCTCCGAGACCGCCGACGTGGGACCGAGAAGCGACGACGCGACCGGTACGTCGCGCCACGCGAGGGTCGTCACTCCGACGCGCGCGAAGCGCTCAGCGATCTCGTCCCTGACCTGGTCGCGATCGGCGTCGCGCGGGATCATCCAAAAACCCACGCCGTACTCCCCGGCGGGCGGGACGATGTCGCCGAAGACATCGCGGACGAAGGAATCAGGCATTTGCAGCAAGATGCCGGCACCGTCCCCTGAATCGACGTCGGCACCCGTGGCTCCGCGGTGCTCGAGATTCTCGAGGATGGTCAGTGCGTCAGCGACCGTCGCGTGCGTCGGGCGGGCGCTGAGGTCAGCAATCATGCCGACGCCACAGGCGTCGTGCTCGAATGCCGAATCGTAGAGAGTAGGGGTCTTTGTCATGGGCGTCACCTTCCGGGGCAACGCTGACCCGGCGTCCACTATAGCGAAACCGTCACTGGAGACGGCGTCGTATCGTAGACACGTGAGTTCGCCACGCTATTCCGTCATCGTGGTGGGTGCCGGCATTGTCGGACTGACGAGCGCGTGGCGGTTGGCGCGCGCGGGCCATTCGGTGACGGTCTTCGACTCTCGGGTGGGACGCGGTGCAACGTGGGCGGCGGCGGGCATGATTGCTCCCCACGCCGAGATCGCTCCGGGTGAGCGCGCCAACTTCGAATTGCAGCGACGCGCCCTGGGCGCGTGGCAATTGCTCTCTCGTGAGTTCGAGGAAGTGTGCGGACGGGGAATCGATATTGCGGTGACCGGCACACTATTGACCGGCTGGGACGTGAGCGACCGGCGTCTGGTCGATCAGTTCCGTGGCGTGGCCGACGACTTCGGCGTGACCACACGGGTTATGCGGCGTGAGACTGATCCCGTCGCCTTCGCCGGTTTGAGCGACCGGATCAGTACCGGCG